>CDZG01018428.1_pt1 | contig 56941 bp, 40 predicted proteins | sample 557741 | NCBI WGS metagenome assembly CDZG01 (sample SAMEA3182086, study PRJEB8094) | gut metagenome | biome: human; feature: gut; material: Stool; isolation source: human stools | place: Canada | collected 2013-01-21
CCGCTCACATCATAACTCCGTTCGACTTGCATGTGTTAGGCACGCCGCCAGCGTTCATCCTGAGCCAGGATCAAACTCTCAATAAAAAGTTGTCCTTAGCCTAAGTTAAACTTGGCTTATCCTTCCCGCCTTGGAAGTTCTCTTTCAAGCCCTTCCTCGACTTGGATTTATGGTTTCGTTCTTCTGAAATTTCTTTGAGTTCCATGAACTCTGTTCTAGAATTTTCAGGGTTGCATTGCTGTTTATTTGTCAAGGTACAAGCAAGGCCGGATTTTGTACGGCAGCTTTTGAAAGCTCGCTTTCTTAAAAGCTGTTGTGCAAAAGACGATTGTGCGACAGCACTCAGCGAGCAGTGTTTTTCTGCAAGCTGTCCTTGCTTCTGTGTTGCTTCGTTTCGTTTGTGTCACCCGCAACGATGTATACTATATCATCCTCCCCAATGATTGTCAACACTAATTTTAAAAATTTTTCAGATATTTTTCGACAAGCTTCGAAAGCCTTGATTTTACAGGGTTTTTCAGCATTTCTTTTTTGAATAAAACAGCTGTCAGAAAAAGTTTTCCCAACAGCCGCTCTTTTTTTTATTTGTTATATTGCTACTCTATTACACATCTATATTTCTCTATGATCCAATCTTATATTAATTTCTCAATATCTGCTCAGATCTTAACCAGCTCATACTGATCCGTTCCGAGGCCAATCTTAACAGCATGAGCAATACAGGTTCTCCATTCGGTATCTGGATGCGTCATATGGAAATGATCATGGTCTTCCTTTTCTCCGTGCTTTCTGATATTCTCCCCAAGTATACTCTCTGCAACCGGAGCTGCCTGATTACACAGATCAGCACAGGCCTGATCAAGTGCTACCGGATCAAACGATGCCAGCATACCGATATTGGGAATGATCGGAATATCATTCTCTGCGTGGCAGTCACAATTTGGAGATACATCACAGATCAATGATACATGGAAACAGGTTCTGTCCTTACATACTGCAAGACTGTACTCTGCTATTTTATAATTCAGCATAGCAAGGGAATCTACGAAATCTGCTGCGATTGCATCCTTCGGGCATACTGCCAGACATCTTCCACATCCCACGCATTTTTCGTGGTCAATCGTTACCTTATGGTTCTTAATAACCGGAGCACCGTGGGCACAGATTCTGTTGCATGCTCCACAGCCTACACAGGCTGACTGGTTTACACTCGGCTTACCTTCACAGTGCTGTTCCATCTTGCCGGCACGGGAACCGCATCCCATTCCGATATTCTTTAACGTACCACCAAATCCGGCCATCTCATGTCCTTTAAAATGGGTCAGGGTAATAAATACATCCGCATCCATAATAGCATGACCGATCCTGGCTTCCTTCACATATTCTCCATCAATCGGAACAATCGTTTCATCGGTTCCCTTTAATCCATCTCCGATAATCACGTGACACCCCGTCTGGTAAGGGGAAAATCCGTTCACGTATGCCGTCTCCAAATGATCGAGCGCATTCTTCCGACTTCCTACATATAGCGTATTACAATCGGTTAAAAAAGGCTTTCCTCCAAGCTCCTTGACATAGTCTGCTACCACTCTGGCATAATTTGGACGTAAAAAAGCAAGATTGCCATACTCCCCGAAATGAATTTTAATTGCCGCATACTTGTCAGTAAAATCAATCGTTTCAAATCCGGCAGTCTTCATCAGACGGTGAAGCTTCTGCAATAAATTTTCAGGTCCGGTTGCTTTAAAGGATGTAAAATATACTTTTGCCTTTTCCATCAGTCATTCTCTCTTCAAAATTAATTTCTATTTAACCCTCGAAGTACTCTCTTAATAATGTCATCACTCGCTCTAATCACAGTTCAGAACAACTTCGCAGCTCTCGTTCTTAAGCTTCACACTTAAGGAGTCAATGGACTGTAAATCCTCCACCGGATATTCTCCGACCACTACAAGTTCGGTCTCTTCATTCGGTCCTAAGGTTCCCTGATAGGTTGCCAGATCATTCAGCAGCATGGTAGTGAGCGCATTTTCCTCTTCTCCATTCATAATTATCTTTACTCTCACTGTTCCCGGCTGAATCTGAATATCCTGTTCTTCATTCAATAGGTTTCTTAAGGTAAATTTCACCACCAGAAGATTATTTCCGGGTGTTGCATTCATCACAAAATAAATCTCATTGCCGTTCTTCGGATAAAATTCATCCACTTCATATCCGGAATAGGTTAAAGAAACATCCTGTAGTCCAAGAATCTGTTCCGCATCTGCCTGAATCTCTGCTTCCGCCTGTTCTGCACTGAACACATCCTGCTGTGGCTCCTGCATCTGCTCTGGTTCCTTTGGAATGTCCGCTTCTTCTGCCGGTGCCTGCATGGTTTCTTCCACCGGCGTTTCTTCCTCATTCTTAAGGGTAGAAAGGTCTACCAGCTTCCCCTGATAATTGGCGTCATGCTTGAGTACTGCTGTGGATGCATATTCCACGACCAGTGCTTCCTGTTCTTCACTAAGGGAAGGAATTGTATTACCGCAGCCACTAAGACTCACAATCAATGTGCCTGCCAAAAGGATTATAAATGGTTTCATTTTTTTGTTTTTCATCTGCTCTACCTCGTTACGGATATAGTATCATTTCTATTTTCCTTTATCAAGTTCAAACCAGAATTCTACCCCATTGTCATAATTCAATACACCATATGACTGATTCATAGAATCCATTATGGCCTTCACAATCGATAAACCGACTCCGCTTCCTCCATAGGCTCTGGTCCTTGCCTTATCAACTTTATAGAACTTTTCCCATATATGCGCAATACTGTCTTCCGGAATCGGAGCTCCCGTATTGAAAACAGACACTCTCACCTTATTCTCTGTGGGTTGTACCTGTACTTCGATAATCTTCTCTCCATCGACATGATTCATGGCATTGGTAAAATAATTATTGAACACCTCTTCCACGCCGAATTCATCCGCCCAGACATGAATAGGCGGATAGTCTTCCATTTTAAGCTGTACACCCTTCTGCTCACAAAGCAGCAGCGAAGACTGCAGATAGTTCCGGATCAGATCTACCACATCAAATCTTTCTAAAGAAACGGTCTTGTTACCAAATTCCAGCTGATTCAGTGTCAAAAGCTTTTGTACCATCTGATTCATCTTGGATGCTTCATCAACAATAACCTCACAATAATAGTTCCGGCTTTCTTCATCATCATTCACGCCTTCCTTCAGTCCTTCCGCATATCCCTGGATCAATGCAATTGGTGTCTTCAACTCATGGGATACGTTGGACAGAAACTCCGTTCTCATTTTCTCCATCTCATTCTTCTTCTCAATGTCACGAAGAAGTTCATTGTTCGCACTCTTTAATTCGGAAATCGTCGTTTCCAGTGTTTCGGACAACTGGTTAATGTTCTGCCCTAAGAGTGCAATCTCGGTCCTGCTCTTCCCCTTATATTTTGCATCAAAATCCAAATGGTTCATTCGCTCCGAGATCTGTGTCAGTTCCTTGATTGGTTCGGAAATTTTTCTGGATACGATCATAATAATCAAAGCTGCCAGAATTGCCGCTCCAATTCCGATATAAGCCAGAAACCGATTTGCCAGCGATACGCTCTCCCGGATACTTTCTACAGGAGTTCTCAAAAGGAACAGATTTCCGTTATCCAATACTCCCCATAAATCAATGAAATCCTGCTGTGTCCGGTCATCCTTTAATGCAATCATCTGATACTTTTTATGATCAAGAATCGTCCTGCGGCCATCCGTTGTATCCTGATTAAACAAATAGCTCAATAACTGCTTCGAAAGCAGTTCATAATTATTGGCAGATGTTTTGAGCGTCTTCGCCTCTGCATCCAGAATGACAATATTAATGTTATTCTTGGCGCAGATATTCTGGAACTGGATATCAAACTTATCTGAAGCAAGCGTGCCGTTATTGGAAGAGGCGTTGATAACCCGATATGCTTCCAACATGGCATGCTTCTTATTATTAATATAATAACGCTCCAAAAAGGTATTATTGATAAACCAGCATAATAAAATAGTGCCAGCCATTAAACATCCAAAAATGATGGTAAACTGTCGTTGAATGGAATATTTATACTTCAAATTGATCCCTCATTTCCAGGCATTTTGTTATCTGTTGCCGTGATAATGATATAAATTTTACATCATTCTTTACATGTTTTCTACCCAATACACACAATCTACATAAGTAAAAGAAGTCCATTGCAAACTATATGGACTCCTTCCCGCACTATTCCCCCATCTTATAACCAACACCCCAGATCGTCTTAATTAAATCTCCCTTGTCACCAAGCTTACTGCGAAGCTTTTTCACATGTGTATCAATCGTTCTGGCATCTCCGAAATAATCATAATTCCAGACATGGTTTAAGATCTTTTCCCTGGATAGCGCAATTCCTTTATTTTCCATAAAATAGGTAAGCAGTTCAAATTCCTTAAAGCTTAAGTCTACCGGCTTTCCGTCAATGGTAACACTGTGGGCTGTCTTATCCACAACAATGCCGCCATACTCAAGAAGTTCAGTTTCTTCTGCCTGGTTGGTTCTGCGCAGCACTGCTTCTACACGGGCTACGAGAATCTTAGGACTGAACGGTTTCGTAATATATTCATCCACGCCAAGCTGGAACCCCTGAAGTTCGTCCCGTTCATCGCTTTTGGCTGTCAGCATAATAATTGGTACCTGTGAGGTCTGACGGATCTCCCGGCACACTTCAAAGCCATCCATCTTCGGCATCATCACATCCAGAATAATCAATGCAATATCCTTGGTGGCATAAAACAGATCAAGTGCCTGGCTGCCATCTTCTGCTTCCAGTACTTCAAAATTACTCTTTATAAGGAAATCCTTTACCAGCTTCCTCATACGGCTTTCATCATCTGCTACAAGTATTTTCAATCGCTCCATGTATGTACCACCTTTCTCAGGTAATTTCCATTATGTTCCGTCCGGAGTATCCTCTGCTGCTTCCGATGTTGTTGTAGCTTCCTTATCGTCCTCTATCTGCAGTTCCTGCTCTTTCTCTTTCACCGCCTTCTCACGCTCTGTCAGTTCCTGCTCCCAGGAGGCATACTGGTTCTGAATAGCCTTACGGTAATTCAGGGCATTTGCATTTTCACCATTTAAGGTAATGATAAACAAGACCGCTACCAGCAAAACAAGAATCACATTCATGATCACTGAAATCCGCATTTTATCTGCGGTAGTCATTTTCTTCTTCGTAGAAGGATGAATCCTCTCTCGCGCAACGCCTTTATTCTCCTGCTCGTCCACCTTTTGGAAACGAAAGGTGTGGTACAGTGGAATCGGGCGGATCCGGTCTGCGTCAATTCCTTCTTCCTTTAACCTCGCCTGCAGAAACTTCAGATATTCCCAGCCTACGGGCGTAACGAAAATTCTTTCATCCAGTACCTTATCATAAATTGCCAGCATATTCTCCGGGCTTCTCCCGGAAATGCGCTGTTCAAAATAGGTTGCCTTTTCAATTTCAAGCGCTGCTTCACCGGCATCGGATAAACGGTCAAACCGATAGCCACCAACAACAAGCTCTTTCTGATCTTCCATACAAGCTCCTTATCACGACATCCTAGTAACAGGTCAGCCTTGCTTATTCATTTGCAATATACAGAACACCGAGTGTTCCGTATCCGCAATGACTGGATACAACGCCTCCGGCTCTGGTAATACAGATTTCGTCAAAGTAGTGGAGCCCTTCGAGATAATCATACACTTCCTGTACGGCTTTCGGGTCACTTCCGGAATGAGTAATAAATACACGATCCTTGTGCGAATTCAGCATTGCTTTTTCCATATCCTTAACATAATCCAATGTGACATGAAGCATATTTCCACGATATTTCTTTGCAGGCTTCATTGCTCCGTCTACAACAATAATCTGCGGATGCAGCTTCAAAGCACCGCCTGCCAACGCAGCCAGTCCGCTGCAACGGCCTCCACGATAAAGATAGGTTAATGTATCTACCACAAAGCTTGCCCGCACCAGCGGCTTCAGCTCCTCGATCTTTGTAATGATTTCTTCTGATGTTTTCCCTTCCTTCGCCATAATAGCTGCTTCAATGACAAGAAGTCCGATACCGGTAGAAAGGTTTGCCGAATTGATTACATGGAAACGATCCTCTGCTTCCAGCTCTGCGGCTGCCATATGCATCACATTCCCTGACGTAGACATATCATCTGAAATAGAGAAGGATATGATCTCATCCCCCTGATCCAGATAAGGCCCCGCTGCCTTCATCACATCTTCAATTGAAACAGCCGAGGTCTTCGGTGTCGTCTTATGTTCGTCCGACCACTTGTAAATCTCATCGGGTGTAATGTCCACTCCGTCTAAAAATTCCTCTTCTCCAAGTAAAATATGAAGAGGTAAAATGGTGATGTCATAGCGTTCAATCAGCTCTTTCGATAAGTCACAGGTGCTGTCTGAAAAAATGCGAATCATATTCGGTCTCCTTCGTGTTATTTTTAAAAAAGCCCGGTAACCACCAGGCTTTTAAGCTGGAATAGGCGGGAGTCGAACCCGCGTCCAAAGACCCATTCCCTGTCCTTCTACTATCATAGTCATCCAATTCCGTGATTGCTCACCATTCCCTCTGCCTGACGGAGGTAGACGCCCTTCAGGTTTCAGTAGCTTCATGGTACGCCCATGGGGACAAAGCTTAGCCCATGTCGTTTCCTACATCGTTGATGCCTGGGTCTTAATGTGTAGGTGCACTAAGTCAGACAGCTGCCCTTAGGCAGCAAATGCTAATTTTTCGTCAGCGTTTATATTTATTTTTGCGATTTGACGCATCGCCTGCGGATAGCTTCTCCAGCTGCAAGACCCCTGTCGAAACCTTTACTATCCCGTGTTAAAATGATAGTAAGAACTATCCTTACGAATGCAAGCATTCGACGGACATATTTCCATAAATTACATGTCTCTGAATAGTTCATATTATATTATAATGCATTCAAAAAAGCAACCTCCTTACGCACGGAGACGGACTTTTAATTCCTTTTCGGCTTCTCTTTTCTGATCCTTCTTTGCAATATCCTGCCGCTTATCATACAGCTTCTTGCCTTTGGCAAGACCAATTTCGATTTTGGCTCTTCCATTACTGAAATAGACCTGCAGAGGCACAATGGTATATCCCTTCTCGGCGCTGTTTCCGATCAGCTTCTGGATCTGTGATTTATGCAAAAGGAGCTTCCGCACGCGCAGCGGATCTTTGTTAAAAATATTTCCCTTTTCATATGGGCTGATATGCATGCCGTAAATGAACACCTCTCCATTTTCAATCCGGATAAAGGCTTCCTTAATACTGCACTTTCCCATACGCAGGGATTTTACTTCCGTTCCATGTAAAACAAGCCCTGCTTCATACTTTTCTTCGATAAAATAATCATGATATGCTTTTTTATTATTTGCTACAAGCTTCAATTCTTCTTTCGCCATACTCGTCAGCCTTTCTGATTTTCTCTGGATTCTGTCAGACCATTATACGGATAACTATTCGTCCTTATTCCTTTTGCAGCACAAAATCCACGGATTTCATCTGCAGATCCACATCATCCACGATCACATCCACCTTCTGTCCCAGCCGGAAGGTTCTGCCGGTATCCCGGCCAATCATTTCATATGCCTGTTCATCATAATAGTAATAATCGCCTGCCATGCGGGATACATGAACCATACCTTCTACGGTATTGGGCAGTTCCACATAAATTCCCCATGCTGTCACACCGGAAATCACACCTTCAAATTTCTCTCCGATTCTGCTCACCATGTACTGTGCTTTCTTGAGCTTCTCGGTTTCACGCTCTGCCTCATCGGCACGGCGTTCCATCCGGGAGGAATGCTTTGCCACCTCCGGAAGAATTTCTTCGTAGTGAAGAATTCTTTTGCCATCCATTCTGCCCCGGAGCTGTTCCTTGATAATCCGATGAATCTGCAGATCCGGATAACGCCGGATCGGTGAGGTAAAGTGACAATAATACGGGCAGGCCAGTCCAAAATGTCCCATACATTCCGTCTGGTAAGAAGCCCGCTTCATACTCCGAAGCGTCAGACGACTCAGCAGTGCCTCTTCCGGAGTCCCCTCAATCTTCCCCAAAAGCTTCTGAATTTCTTTAGGATGAATTTCGTTATCCCCGGTTTTTACCTTTATATTATATCCGAAGTTCCGGATAAAAGTACCAAGTTTCATAATCTTTTCCGGATCGGGTGTTTCATGGGTACGGTATACGAACGGAATCTCCATCCAGTAAAAATGCTGTGCCACAGTTTCATTCGCGAGCAGCATAAAATCCTCGATGATCTTATTGGCAATCCTTCTTTCATAAGGCTTAATGGAAATCGGATTACCCTCTTTGTCCAGTTCAATTTTACTCTCCGGAAAATCAAAGTCAATGGATCCTCTGCTCTTTCTTTTTTCACGAAGAATGTCGGCCAGCTTCTTCATACAGTGGAACATGGAAACCTGGGCTTCATACCGCCTGCAAAGTACCGGATCATGTTCTTCCAGAATCTTATTCACATCAGTATAGTTCATACGCTCGTCCACATGAATGACACTCTCTACGATCTCATGATCGATGACATTCCCTTTTTGATCTACGGTCATCAGACAGCTTAAGGCAAGACGATCCTCACCCATATTCAAAGAACACATACCATTGCTCAACACATGCGGCAGCATCGGGATCACCCGGTCAACCAGATATACGCTGGTTCCTCGTTCCAGGGCTTCCCTGTCCAGGGCTGAATTTTCCTGTACATAGTTCGAGACATCCGCAATATGCACTCCCAGATTATATTTTCCATCTTCATAGGACAGGCTGATTGCATCGTCTAAATCCTTCGCATCCTCTCCATCTATGGTAACGGTCATCAACTGCCGCAGATCTTTACGTCCGGCACGGTCCGCTTCCGATACCTCCTTTGCCACACGCTCTGCCTGATTCAGCACCCGCTCCGGAAATTCCGTCGGAAGAGCAAAGCCCTTCACAATCGATAAAATATCAACTCCCGGATCATTCACATGTCCTAAAATCTCTATGATTTTACCTTCCGGCTTGTGCTTTGTATCCCCATAATCCGTAATCTGTGCAACTACCTTATGTCCTGTTACTGCGCCCTTCGAACGCTCCACCGGAATAAAAATATCTGTATTCAGCTTCTCATTATCGGGAATCACGAAGCCGAAACTCTTGCATTTGTCATAGGTTCCGACCACCTGCTCAATCCCATGCATCAAAATTCCGGTGACCCTGGCTTCCTTACGCTTACCACGCTGATCCTTAAGAAGCTCCACCTGAACCGTATCCAGATGAAATGCACCGCCGGTATAATCCTCCGGTATAAAAAGATCCTCCTCCTGTCCTTCCACCTCTACGAATCCAAAGCCGCGGCTGTTACTGATAAAGGTTCCCACCTGCTGCTTTGCCTGCCCGTCTCCCTTGATATACTTGCCACGTTTTGTCATCTGGAGGCTTCCTTCATTTAAAAGCTCCTGAAGAATTGACTTCAGTTCTTCCCGCTCTTCCGGCTCTACCTGCATGAAGATCGCAAGTTCCTTCTCCTTCATCGGAACATAACAGGAATCCTCTACAAGCTGTATGATTAAGTTTTTCCGTTCTTCTCTTGTTTTCTTCTTCACAGTTTCTATTCCTCATATACCTGCTGCACTAAATTCGAACTATCTCTTACATTTGCTTTCACTGAATACTCTACATGTACCTGCTGCACTAAATTCGAACTGCGCACTCACACAATGCCCTTTTTACTTTATAGAAATTCCAATGGAATTTCCTATAAAGTGAAAAGGGCACTCCCTTACAGGAATGCCCTCAACCAAGCTCTTTAAAATACGCTCAAATTCAAAACAATAGAAATCAACATAAATCCGATGGCCAGATACTTCGTGATCTTCACGAGATTGCCTTCCATGGAACGTCCCTTGTTCTTACCCCAGTAAGTCTCTGCCATACCACTGATGGCTCCAAGTCCTGCTGACTTTCCTTCCTGCATTAATACCAGTACCGTAAGTGCGATACATAATAATATAAAAATAATCTGAATAATAATCTTTACGACTGCCATTTCATTACCTCCTAATGCCAAGCAAGGTTTAGTTTATCATAAGTATCAACGAATTGCAAGTGCTATTTCATGCGATCTCAAGTTCAACGGCTGTCAGAAGTCCTGTTTTATCTGCGTGGAACAGTGCTCCGTTCAAGTTAAGATCCTGATTCTTTACAAGTTCTCCGGTTGCCGGATCATAATAGAAGCTTCCGGTCCCGGTTTCTACAATACCGGTCATCATCACACCTTCCGGACTGAAGAAGTAATTCTTCTTCTCGATCGTTGCTGCTCCGGTTACCAGATGTCCGTCATCTGCAGACAGATAATGTCTTCCGGCTGCATCATCATAAAAGCCTCTGACCTTTGCTCCGGTTGCGGGATCATAGAAGAACGTTCCATTCTCTAAGGTCACCCAGCCGGTCTGTCGGATTCCTTCTGCACTAAACAGGAATTCCGCACCATCAATCGCCTGTGCGCCCGTAAACATATGTCCATCAGTACGATCAAAGAAGTAAACATTTCCCTTCTCATCGCTGTACCAGTCCCGTTTCATAATTCCATTGTTGGCAGGCTCATAGAAGAATTTCTGATCGTTGATCATTACCCATCCTGCGGTCTTTACGCCCTCCGCCGTAAAGTAAAAGTCCGCACCATCCACATTACGCTGCCCTCTGGCAATGCTTCCGTCTTCGGGTGTGAGATAATAGGTCTTATCCCCTTCCGTGTACCATCCTCGAATCAGATTTCCTGCTCCATCCAGATAATAACGGCTATCATTAAAATCCACCCAGCCCTTCTGCATCTTCCAGTTCCGGTAAAAACGCACATTTCCGTTATGCTCAATAAATCCATCGGAAATAATCAGATTACTGTAATCCTTGAACTGATAGTTCACATCCACTCTTCCCGAAAATCCGTTAACCTTACCCGAACTGCTGTACTGCCAGAAGCACACATTATTGGTATGTCCGCAGGAGCTGTTGTACTGTGCCACCCAGCGGTCCCAGCCGCAGATACTCAACTTGGTGTCAAACATATTCTTATAGGAATAAACCATCGGATAATAACCGGCTGCATCAATCGTCGTACAGAATGCATTAATAATATCAATAAGCTGCTGATTGCTTAGGTTCTTGTGACATTTATCCTCAATATCAAACACGATCGGATAATTCACGGTATAGCCTTCGATCCATTGTAAAACCAGGTTGGCCTCCTGCTGTGCCTGTTCCGGTGTTGTTGCATAGGAATACAGATAAATACCTGTCTTCAAGCCTGCAGACTGTGCTCCCGTAATGTTCGCTGCGAACTGCGGATCCACACCACTATTGGTGCTTCCCACCTTGATAAAAGCAAACTGCATTCCAGATGCTGCAACCTGTCCCCAGTTTACCGCGCCGTTGTGCTTGGAAGCGTCTACCCCCTGTGCAATTGCTCCGTTTGCATTCGCTGCAGATACCTGTCCCATGGGAAGCATTCCCAGTACCGCAACGGCCATCGCCATCGCAACTGTCTTTTGCAACATGTTTAAAAATCTTTTTTTCATTCGTGTCTGATACCCTTTCATCTTTTTTCGTACTCTTCCAGTTTATCTTTTCTCCCTTGTTACGTCAACCGTAAATAACAGAACTTAAAAGAAAATTTTTATAAGATTTCAGCTTATTTTTCCGTATCCCCGTATCCAGTCAGAAAAACTGCTGTTTCCCCAAGCTCCTCCTCAATCCGTAAGAGCTGGTTGTATTTCGCCACACGCTCTGACCGGGAAGGCGCACCGGTTTTAATCTGTCCGGCATTCATGGCAACTGCAAGATCTGCAATGGTTGTGTCCTCCGTTTCACCGGATCTGTGGGAAATCACTGCCGTGTAGCCTGCTTTATGCGCAATATCAATGGTTTCCATGGTTTCCGTAAGTGTTCCGATCTGATTCAGCTTAATCAGAATGGAATTTCCGCAGTGCAGCTTAATTCCAGCGCCAAGCCGTTTGGCATTAGTTACAAACAGATCGTCCCCGACAAGCTGAATTCTATTTCCAAGCTTTTCGGTCAGCATCTGCCAGCCCGGCCAGTCCTCTTCATCCAGTGCGTCCTCAATGGAAAAAATCGGATATTTTGTAACCAACTGCTTCCAGTGCGCAATCAGCTCTTCTGAGGTAAAGGACTGCCCGGACTTCGGCTGCCGGTATTCGCCCTTCTGTCCACCCTTCCACTCAGAGGCTGCAGCATCCATGGCAATCTTAAAGTCCTTTCCCGGTTTGTAGCCTGCCTTTTTCACCGCTTCCAGAATATATTCAATCGCCTCTTCCTCTCCGGAAAGATCCGGTGCAAATCCTCCCTCATCACCCACAGCGGTAATAAGTCCCTTCTTTCTTAACAGATCGGCAAGGCAGTGAAAGACTTCCGTACACCACTGCAGGCCTTCCTGAAAGGAATGTGCACCGACCGGCATAATCATAAACTCCTGCACATCCAGATTGTTGGCCGCATGTGCACCTCCGTTTAAGATGTTCATCATGGGAATGGGAAGCACCCTGGCATTTACGCCTCCCAGATACTGATATAACGGCAGCCGCATTGCCTTAGCCGCTGCCTTCGCATTGGCAAGTGATACTGCCAGCATGGCATTAGCTCCAAGACTTCCTTTGTTATCTGTTCCATCCGTTTCAATCAGAATCCGGTCAATAAGCGGCTGCTTTAATCCGTTTTTACCAGCCAGCGCCTCTTTGATTCTGGTATTGATGTTTGCAACAGCTTTTCTTACCCCAAGTCCACAGTATCTTGGCTCACCATCTCTTAACTCGATTGCTTCAAACTGTCCGGTACTTGCCCCAGAAGGAACTGCGGCACGTTCACAGAACCGTTCCCCGGTTTCCGTATCGGTAAGCACCACCTCTGCTTCCACCGTCGGATTTCCTCTGGAATCCAGAATTTCCCTTCCATGAATATTCGTAATCTGTAAATATCGATTCATTTCAAAACCTCGCTTTCCTTTTTATTTACCATTGTTTCCAATCCAAAGAATTGTTATACTGAACTGGAAATCAACTTGTGAAAGGTCACGCAATCATGAATAGGATCCGGAATTTTTTAAGTAAATATTTCAGAAAACATTTTATAGAAAGTACATTTATGACGAAATTGGATTACCTTGCCATGGGAGTTCTTACTTTGTTTTTTACCATCCTGGTTTTTTATCGGATCGGGAATACCTCTGCTCCGCAAAGCGCCTATACAGCTACCGCCGAAGACCGGGATATTGTCATTGATTTAGGAGACTATGTGGACGTCGGATCGATTCACATGTTCTTAGGCAATCTGAATACGCGTAAGTTCTCAATCTCTGCCTTTAATGAAGTAACCGGGGCCTGGGAGGTTCTTCAGGGAGAAACAGCAGCAGAGTCGGTCTTTGCCTGGAATACCATTGCGATCAACTATAACCTCCGTTATCTGGGAATTGTCGCCCTGGATGAGAAATGTGTCATTAATGAACTGATTCTCACTTCTCCGGATGGAACGATCTTATCTCCGATTTATGATGCGAAATATTCTGCTTTGTTTGATGAGCAGGATCTGTTTCCTGCGGTCAAAACCTATCTGACCGGCACGATGTTTGACGAGGTCTATCATGGACGCACCGCCTATGAATTCATTCATGGACTGGTGACCTACGAAACCACCCATCCGCAGCTTGGCAAAATTCTTATTTCTTTAGGCATACGGATGTTTGGGATGACTCCGTTTGGCTGGCGATTTATGTCGGCTCTCTTTGGAATTTTTATGGTTCCGCTTTTCTATCTCTTTGCAAAGCGGCTCTTTCAGAATACCTTTGCTGCAACAGCCACTACGATACTTCTGGTGTTTGACTGTATGCACTTCATGTTATCAAGAATTGCCACGATTGATATTTTCGTAGCCTTCTTTATTATTCTGGCATACTACTACCTGTACCGCTATTTTCTGGCAGATCACCAATACCGCCAGACTTCAGAATGCCTTTCGGATCCGTTCCCGCCCTTCCGTGTTGCCGTCCTTCTGGCGCTGTGCGGTATCGGTATGTCCCTTGCCATTGCCACGAAATTAACCGGTGTCTATGCAGCTGCCGGACTTGCCATCCTTTTTATCTGGTACACAATCCTGCATTTTCCGAAGCAGCAGACTCTCCGGCTGTTTTTATTCTGTATCGGCTTTTTCGTGATACTTCCACTTGTTCTGTATACACTTGCTTATATTCCTGTTGTCGGTGCAGACGGCTACAACGGGCTGATTGATAAAACCATTAAAAACACCCGGTATATGCTCTGGTATCACTCTACCTTAAAGGCCGAGCATTACTACAGCTCTCCTTACTATGAATGGCCCGTAATCTGGATGCCGCTTCTGGATGCGAACGATGCCGTAAGTGCCACAAAGGTAAGTGCTGTGAGCTGCATGGGAAATCCGGCAATCTGGTGGGTGGGAATTCCCTGTGTTCTCATCACCTTTATTCAATGGATCGCACGCCGCGACGGCAAGGCCGGATTTTTAACAATCGGTTATCTTGCCCAGTATCTTCCCTGGGTGATCCTTGGACTTTCCGGTGGACGAATCACCTTTATTTATCACTACTTCCCTGCCATCCTCTTCACGATCCTGATGATGGGATATGTGATTCACCTGCTTTTAACAAAATTCCCGAAAAGTAAAATAGCAATCACCGTCTATCTGGTAATTGCCATTGCATGCTTTTTCGTATTTTATCCGGTTGTATCCGGATTTCCGGTTTCCCGTGAATATGGAATGCACCTGCGTCTGCTTAAAGACTGGATTCTTGTGCTTTAATCTGACCATACAGATCTTTGCCCACCAGCAGAAGCAACGCAAGCAGCCCCAGTGCCACATAAGCAATCGGCACAATATGAATGCCGAGCAGATACGGAATATAGCTCAACAGGGAAACCAGTAAAAATAAGCAGGTCATCATCAGTTTCCCTGGATTTAAAACGCCATACAAAATCGCCAGCAGATCCACAAGAAATCCGTAGCGGTCGTGCATATGCGGCAGGGTATAGACCACGAGAGCCACTGAAAACAGTGCAATCGTTGCTGCCATCTGATTCGTAATGATAATCCTTTTCCCGTAAAGGTAATACGCCAGCAGCCCCAACAGAATGATCGTCATAAACGTTCCGGCACTGCTTACCTCATTTGCATGGTAATAGTCCGGCATCACTTCCCCAAGCAGCGCATAAATATTCGGGTATTCCAACGTTCCCCACGGATACGTCTCTGACTGCTGCACATAAATCAGCAGCAGGTCTTTCATGCTTCTGCCAAACAGCCAGGCAGGAACCGCAGTCAGGACATACATGGCCGGTATGTATAAGAAATGCCGGAATTTAATGGTTCTGCCTTTCAACCACATCAAAATTAAGAACGGTACAAAGAACAGCGCCTGTAATTTGAAAGAAAACGCAATTCCCATAAAAACAAGACTCTTCCGGCTGTTATCCCGGTAAAAATATAACAGGGACAGCAACACGAATGATGTGTAAATCACATCACACTGACACCAGTAAGCACTGTTTATGATCACTGTCGGACAAAGAAGCACCAGTGCCATTCCGATAATAGAACGCCGCACATTACAGGTAATTTCATAAACCAGAAGAAACATGGCAAGTGCCGCTACATAATCAAAAATAACCGATACCGTTTTGAGTGCATACAGATTGTCTCTAGTCACATATGATACAAGGCACATCAGATACATATAAGGCGATGTGTAATTCGAAATCGAATGATTTAAGGAAAAGAACCCTCCTGTCTGCCGGATCTCCTCCATCCACGGCAGGAGACATCCCAGATAGTCTGCGGATGTAATCGGATACAACGGAATCCGGATCAGCAGTCCGACTACGGACAGGCAAAGAATGAACAACAAATCTACCATCTGAAATTTGATTTCTCCGATTTCTACTGTATATTGTAAAAACTGATCCAGTTTCCGTTCCTTTTCCATGCTGTGTCCTACCTTATACCTGACTTCTGATTTCTTTTTATTTTTGACTCTATCACAATCTGCAGTTTACTCAAAAATGATCCACTGGATCATTTTCTCATATGCATGGCAGCTAAAAATCTTTCCGTTATGTGATATCTACAAAATGAATGGTCTCACCGCTCTTAACAAATTCATCCATCCACTTGCCTCCCTTTTCCTGGGTATAGAAGAGGTAATGTACCTCATCACCATTAAAAAAGGCATACATTAACTGCTCATAAGCTACTCCCTTAAAGGTAAACTCCATCAGGATGCGGTAGCCTGGACGTCCGTCTACCGTAAGCTTATCACTTTGGACAATCTCAATGTTGACATGATCTCCATAAGTGTCGTAATAATCCTGTTCCAATGCTGCTTTAAAGTCATCTGCGGACCACTGGGAGATATCATCTCCCTCCTCGCTGATCACATGACTGATCGTAGAAATATCCGTAGGATAAGACTTATGTACATAAAGTCCCTCGTTATCTCCATCGTCCTGAAAGCCCTTGGGTAATACACAGGTTAAATCTGCCGGTGCAAAATACACATCGGTGTCCCCTGTTTCTTCCTCCGTCAGTGCCGGAAGAATCGCCTGCGGTACATCCTGTGTCTGTCCGGTCTGTGGCTGTTCTTCCACAGCCTTCTGCTTCCCACAGCCTGCAAACAGAAGCATACCGCAGCACAGTAACATCATTGTGATTTTTCTTTTCATTTTCATTCCCCTTTAACGTTTCACACTATGCCTTATAAATGTTAAGATCTGCCCCATCCTTCACAAATACCGGAATAATATCAATCGGTGCATAAGCTTCTACATACCGGCCGCCTTCGTATTCCTTTCCGGTTGCTGCTTCTGTCCATTTAGATCCCTTGGGAAGATAAACCTTCCATACCTTGACCCCGGCTTCCGTAACCGGTGATACCAGAAGATCCCGTCCAAACATATAAGCCGTTTCCACCTTCCAGCTTTCCGGATCCTCCGGGAAATCAAAGAACAGAGGACGCATTACCGGCTCTCCGGTCTTACTGGTATTTTCCATGCTCTGCCTTACATAATCTCTTAAGTTTTCACGGATAAAGAGATATTTCTTCATAATCTCATAATTGTCTTCGCCAAAGCTCCATACCTCATTATCCTGTCCGGAGGTCAACTGACGGACTCCATTAATGAATTCCTGTTCTCTCTCATACCACGGTGAGCGTTCTCCATGCATACGGAATACCGGACAGAACGCCCCCCAGGCAAACCATCGCATCAGCAGCTCCTTAAATGCAGGATCTGTAATATCTCCGCCGATAAATCCTCCAATATCTGAAGTCCACCATGGGATTCCCGCCATACCCATATTTAATCCGGCCTGTAACTGCTCCTTCATGGCACGGAAGGAAGAATGGATGTCTCCGGACCAGGTCAGCACACCGTACTTCTGGCTTCCTGCCCATGCGCAACGCACAAGGCTTAAAATGTCCTTCTCACCTTCTGCCTTTAAGCCATCATAAAAGCCCTTGGCATACATGATCGGATAAATATTGGTACACTGTAAAGCCGGCCCTGCATAATAGCGGTAATTATCAAAATCATAAGGGCCATATTCCGGCTCTGCCTCATCCAGCCAGAAAATACGAATACCCTTCTTATAATAATTCTCTTTACATTTTTTCCAGACAAATTCTCTCGCACCCGGATTGGTCGGATCATAAAACACGATGTTGCCCATCCAGGTCATATGATTGTGATTGCCACGGTCTGTCTGTACCAGATAACCGTTCTCTGCCATTTCACCATAATTTTCAGAGCGTTCGTCAATCGTCGGCCACACGGAAACAACTGTCTCAATTCCCAGCTCCTTTAATTCCTTCACCATAGCATCCGGATCCGGCCAGTCACGGGGTTCGAACTTAAACTCTCCCTGCATCGTCCAGTGGAAGAAATCTACCACAATGGCATCCATCGGAAGTCCCCGGCGCTTATGCTCTCTTGCAACCTCTAAGATCTCCTGCTGGTTACGGTAACGAAGCTTACACTGCCAGTAACCTAAACCAAACTCCGGCATCATCGGGCTTCTTCCCGTTGCTGCAGTATACTGCATAAGGATTTCTGCCGGTGTGTCTCCTGCGGTCAGGAAATAGTCCATTTTCTTCGTGGACTTTGCATACCATTCAGTCTTATTCATACCAAAGGCTGCAGTTCCAATTGCCGGATTGTTCCAGAAAAATCCATAGCCTCTGCTCGATACATAGAATGGAACACTTGCCTGACTGTTACGGTGTGCCAGCTCTAATACCGCGCCTTTTTTATCCATATGCTTTTCCTGATACTGGCCCATACCAAAGATCTTTTCATCATCAAAGGCCTCAAAGCGTGCAGTCAGTTCATAGTCACTGGTTCCGGTGATCGGCTTTAATTCTCTTGCAGGGATGCGGATCGGCACGGCATAACGACAGATACGGTCACGGTTTCTCCAGTATTCCTGTGTCAGCAGATCCCCTTTCTGATTATAAAAGCTGATCCAGCCTTCAGCATTGACCTTTACAGTAAGCTTGCCAATCACCATGGTATATTCGGTTCCGGTATAGTGGTACTTCTTCCATTCCTCTCCACGATACCACGGATCTGTCATATCCACTGTCGTCTGTGTGATCACCGGTGTGATTTCCTTCACCTTCTCACATAAGGCCCAGTCATGATCATCCATCTGTGCCTCAGCAGTCATTCGTACACGCACGGAGTTCTCTCCCCACGGTTCAATATAAACCCGGGATGCTCCGTTCCGGATTACAATTCTTCGTTCTTCTGCAATTACTTTCATGCTTCATCCTCCATGATGACCATACTATGTATTGCCGGCCGCTTCACAGCCGTCTGTCTTCTTTTGCGTTAGTTCCATTATATAAAATCAGAACCTTATTTTCAAGAAAAAAGGCAGTCATATCCCTGATATGCACTGCCTGTGATTTCTTATATGAATTCTTGTAAATTCTTTCGCTCTGTTTCCGGACCTCTGATCTTATTTTACAATCAGGGACTTGCCGGTCATTTCCTTCGGCTGTTCCATTCCCATCATTTCGATTAAGGTCGGAACGATATCCGCAAGGCATCCACCCTCACGAAGCTTGTAAGAAGGATCTGCATTTACCAGAATAAACGGAACCGGATTCGTGGTATGTGCAGTATAAGGTTCGCCGGTTTCATAATCCACGAGCTGTTCTGCATTACCATGATCTGCACAGATGAACATCTGTCCATCCTCTTCCTTTAATGCTTCCACTGCCTTGCCAACACATTCATCAACAACCTCTACCGCCTTGATTGCAGCACTCTCCACTCCGGTATGTCCAACCATATCCGGGTTTGCGAAGTTAATGACGATAACATCATATTTCCTGGAATGAATGGCTTCTACCAGTCTGTCACATACTTCGTAGGCGCTCATCTGAGGCTTCAGATCGTATGTGGCAACATCCTTGGGCGAATTAACAAGAATTCTATCCTCGCCTTCGTTCGGCTTTTCCACACCGCCGTTAAAGAAGAAGGTAACATGTGCGTACTTTTCAGTCTCGGCGATTCTGGCCTGCTTCATGTTGTTTGCTGCAAGCCACTCACCAAAGGTATTGGTAACAGAAATCTTATGGAAAGCAACCAGCTTATTCGGGATCGTCGGATCATAGTCAGAGAAGCATACATAAGTAAGCTCAAGTCTCTTCGGTCTGTCAAATCCCTTGAAGTCATCATCACAAAATGCTCTGGTAATTTCTCTTGCACGGTCAGGACGGAAGTTAAAGAAGATTACGGAATCCTTGTCCTTGATGGTTGCAACCGGCTTTCCATCCTTTACTACAACGGTAGGCTTTACAAATTCATCGGTCTCTTCACGGTCATAGGAAGCCTGGATACCTTCTGTGGCACTTGCCGCAGTAAGACCTTCGCCCCTGGTTAATGCATCAAAAGCAAGCTTAACACGATCATAGTTATTATCACGATCCATGGCATAGTAACGTCCCATAACAGATGCAATTTCACCTACGCCAAGCTTCTTCATCTCTGCTTCAAGTTCTTCTGCATATCCCTTACCACTTGCCGGAGGTGTATCACGTCCATCCAGGAAGCCGTGTACATAAACCCTGCTTAAGCCATTTCTCTTTGCAAGCTCAAGCAATCCGAAAAGATGAGTAATGTGACTGTGTACACCACCATCGGAAAGAAGACCGAACATATGAAGTGCGCTGTCATTCTTTTTGCAGTTGTTTACTGCTTCTAATAAAGCAGGATTCTCAAAGAATGTACCATCCTGAATTTCCTTGGTAATTCTGGTGAGTTCCTGATATACAATACGTCCTGCCCCCATATTCATATGACCAACCTCGGAGTTACCCATCTGTCCTTCCGGAAGTCCCACGGCCATACCACTTGCATTTCCTTTGACAAAAGGACATTCTGCCATAAGTTTATCCATAACGGGGGTTTTGGCTTCTGCCACGGCGTTATGATCTTTTCTTTCATTTAATCCATATCCATCTAAAATCATTAGTACTGTAGGTTTTTTCATCGTTACATCCTCCCTGTTTTTATCACACTGATTATACACTCTTTTTCCGTTCGTGGCAACAAACATCTTCTTGTTATCATCTCATTGATCTGTTCCCGTTTTCACACAGATCCCGGTCCACATCGATGACTGCGTAATACTCCTGCCCATCACTGCCAAGCTCCCGTATTTTCTTCTGAAGATAAGAAACGATTTCCTTATCCTCCGTTTTCACACTGTAAGGAACCTCCACATCAAAAATCACATTGGTATGTGTCGGACCATCCACAATCCGGAAATCATGGAAATGGATGTTCTCCTGCATACCATTTATGATTTCACGCACCTTCTCTTTTAATTCATTCGTCCGTTCATCTCCTACACTGACCGGATCCATATGGATCACCGCACTGCAGTTCAGTTCCCGGTGCAGCCGGTGTTCAATGTTATCAATCATATCATGCATATGCAGAATATCCCCTTCAGCAGGAACCTCTACATGTACCGACAGCATCACTCTTCCCGGTCCATAATTATGTACCACAAGATCATGGATTCCAAGCACGCCCTGCTTCTGATAGGACATCACAATCTCTCTTACCTGCTTCACAAAAGCAGGCTCCGGTGGCTGTCCAAGCAGAGGGTCGATCGTCTCTTTAGCTGCCTGGAAACCGGTCATTCCCACAAACAGGGCTACAATCACACCACAATAACCGTCAATCTGAATACCGGAGAAAAAGGAAACCAATGTTGCAATCAGAACAACTGTTGTTGCAACACTGTCACTTAAGCTGTCCATTGCTGTGGCATCCATGGCAGCACTGTCAATCTTTTTTGCAACGGATTTGTTGTAACAGAACATATAAATCTTCACAAGAATCGACACAGCCAGTACCACAATCACCAAAATTCCGGTATCAATGGGCTCCGGATGGATAATTTTATCCACAGAAGATTTCAGTAATTCAAAGGCCATAATCAGAATGATTACGGCTACTAAGAACCCAGACAGATATTCAATCCGCCCATGTCCGAAGGGATGATCCGAATCCGGCTTCTGTCCCGCCATCTTAAAACCCACAAGGGTAATAATGGAAGATCCGGCATCTGAAAGGTTATTAAATGCATCTGCTGTAACGGCAATGGAACCGCTAAAAAAGCCTGCCAGAAACTTACCGATAAAAAGACAAATGTTTAAAAAGACCCCCACACCGCCACACAGCACTCCATAGGCCTGACGCACCCCGGGATCCTTAACATCCTGATTGTTTTTAATCCATATTTTTGCTAATAATGAAATCATACCTGCTCCTGTCTTCTTCCCTTGTCCAGTCTGGTTGTAAAGCTCTGTAATACGGAGTATACACTTATTTTTTCAATCTGAAAAGACGTAATTCCATGTTGGAAACCACTAACTTTTATATGTTTTTTCTAACTATATACCGGCTCACATCTTCTACTAAACAAACCAGTACCACAGACTTTAAAAATCCTGTTGACAAATTTTTATAACGGCTGTATTGTGAAAACACAGCATGTTGCAGCATACGAAATCACAAGGAAGGAGGTAACATCTATGTTTAAATCTATTATATTACATAACCGCACAGCATTGACAATTTTAACAGTGAAAACCAGAACTAACCGGATATTACCTTCTGACTTTTGTACTCATAGCTGAAGCAGGACACTTAAAATCATACCTTCGTCCTACTTTGGTAATCTGACTACACACGGGCAGTTATGGAATATCATAACTGCTCTTTTTTTGTAACTAATCGGAGCCATGCATAGCCTGGCAAAATATGAATGGAGTGCAAGCATTCCAAGTCATGTTTGACAGGATTTATATGGCGAAATAACCACAGGAGCAAAAAGGAAGCTGCATAGCAGCGATTTTACGAATGGGGAATGAATAGCTGCACTAGCAAATACAATCATTAACGAGGGGGAAAACATGAAAAAAATAAAAACCTATCTCTGGGAGCACAGGCTTGCCTTCGGTCTTGCCATCCTTGCCATGATCATCAGCATCAGTCTGGATATGCTCTCACCCAAACTTACGCAGTCCATGATTGACGACGTATTACTCGGTGGTCACATGAACCTGCTGACTCCGCTTCTGCTCGCCTATGCCGGTGTCGGAGTCGGAAGATTTATTTTCCAGTATGTAAAGGAATATACCTTTGACCTGACAGGATCGAAAATTGCAGCCAAGATCCGCAGAGCCGTGTTCTGCCATGTGCAGTCACTAAGCACGGAATTTTTTGACCGTACCGGAACCGGCGAGCTGATGAGCAGAATCAAGGATGATGTGGATCACATCTGGGACGGCTTAACCTATGTCGGTATGCTCATGATTGAAGTAATCATCCATACCTCCATTGTGCTGTTCTGTATGTACAGCCTCAACTGGAAGCTGGCGATCCTTCCCACGATCGGTATGGCAGCCTCTGCTGTAATTGCCATTTATATGGAACACCGTCTGGATTCCGTTTACGAATCCATCAGTGAAGAAAATGCCACATTAAATACCGTTGCTGAAGAAAATCTTGCCGGTGTCCGCACCGTAAAGGCTTTCGCCCGTGAAAAATATGAAATTGGAAAGTTTCTGTCCCATAACCAGCGTTACTATGAATTAAACATGGAGCAGTCGAACATCTTTGTAAAATATCATCCTTATATTTCCCTGATCTCCAAGATCCTGCCGATTTCCGTCTTATTATTCGGCGGTGTACAGGTAATGCAGGGGGAATTTACCCTGGGGGAATTAAGTGCATTCTTTGCATATTCCAATAATATTGTTTGGCCCATGGAAATGCTCGGCTGGCTTACGAACTCGCTCTCCTATGCCGTTGCATCCAACCGCCGTATCCAGAAGCTTTATGGGGAAAAGCCCGCTGTGAAGGATCCAGAAACTCCTGTGGTTCTGTCTTCTGTAAAAGGTCAGATTACCTTCGAACATGTATCGTTCCACAAGGCGGATCAGCATGAGATTCTCCATGATATCTCCTTTACGGTCAAGCCCGGAAAGACGGTCGGAATTATGGGAACTACCGGTGCCGGTAAGAGCTCACTCATCTATCTTCTGCAGCGGCTTTATGATGTAACAGACGGTGCGATTTACTTAGATGGTGTCAACATCAAAGACCTTTCCTTACATCAGCTCCGGGGAGCCATGTCCTTTGTCATGCAGGATGTATTCCTGTTTTCCGATACTATTTTGGAGAACGTAAAGCTCGGCAAAAAGGATACCCTGACACTGTCTTCCATTAAAGAAGCCTCACGGCGTGCACAGGCCAGCAGCTTTATTGAAAAGATGGAAAGCCAGTATGATACGGTCATCGGAGAACGCGGCATCGGCTTATCCGGAGGTCAGAAGCAACGGATTACGATTGCCCGGGCTTTGGCACGGAAAGCACCGGTTCTCGTCCTTGACGACTCTACTTCAGCGCTTGATATGGAAACCGAACAGTGTATTCACGACACTCTTCGGGAATTAAAGGACGTAACAAAAATTATCATCGGACACCGCATCAGCGCGGTCTGTCACGCTGATGAAATCCTGATTCTGGAGAATGGACAGATTGTGGAACGGGGAACCCATGATGAACTCCTTGCAAAGAAAGGACATTATTACCAGACCTTTGTTGCTCAATACGGAGTTCCGGAAAGCGAGGTGATTGCATGAGTTTCAATTCCTATAAAGAGGACGAACAGCTTAAGGAAAATGGAAAATTAAAAACACTCCTGCGGCTTTTGGCCTATCTGCTTACCTACAAAAAACAGATTATTGCGGTACTGCTGATTATGCTTGTAAGTACCGTCCTTACGCTGATCACACCGCTCTTTTATGAATACGCAATTGATGACTGTATCGGAACCGGCGATCTTCCGAAGCTTTACCGTGTGATGATCCTGACTCTGATTATGAGTATTACCGTCATCCTGGGTGGCAGGCTGCGGATGTACATTATGGCAAAGATCTGTAACGAAACGCTGCTCACCATACGTCAGCAGCTCTATACTCATATTCAGACACTGGATCTGACCTTCTTCGACGGAAGACCAACCGGTAAGATTCTGGCCAGAATCATGGGAGATATCAATTCCCTGAAAGATGTACTGAATAACTTCGTTACCACTCTCTTACCGGAGTTTATAACCGTGGTTGCAGTTGCTGTCATTATGTTCATGCGGAATCCGGTTCTTGCAGCAGCAGCGCTTATTACACTCCCGTTTATGGCTGTCTGTATCTGGCTCATCCAGGTCTACTCCCATAAGAAATGGCAGGATTTCCGCAAAAAATCCAGTAACCTGAATGCCTTTATCCATGAGGATATGTCCGGCATGCGGATCATCCACAGCTTTACTGCCGAGGAAGAAACCTTAAATACCTTTGATGAACTGCTGAATGCCCATCGGGATTCCTTTAAAAAGGCCGTCCGTTTAAATGACGGTATGGGTTCCATTATTGACTTAAGCTGGGGACTTGGTTTTGCTGCCATGTACTATGTCGGAATTAAAATTCTTGGAATTGAATCGGTATCCGTCGGTACACTGGTTGCTTTCGGCACTTATATCGGCATGTTCTGGAATCCGATTATGAACCTGAGTAACTTTTACACCCAGATCATTACCAATCTGGCTGCTGCTGAACGTGTCTTTGAAATTATGGATACGGAAAGCTCAATCAGTGATGCACCGGAAGCCCTTCCGCTTCCTCCGATTGAAGGCCGGGTAACCTTTTCCCATGTGGACTTCTCCTATGAGGATGATGTAAAGATTCTGGATGATGTGAGTTTCGATATCAAACCGGGCGAAACAATTGCGCTGGTCGGACCTACCGGTGCCGGTAAAACAACGATTGTCAATCTGATCAGCCGCTTCTATGATATTCAGAACGGCCATATACTGATTGATGGACACGATATCCGGCAGGTAACGATCGAAAGCCTCCGTCAGCAGATGGGGATTATGACGCAGGACAATTTCCTGTTCACCGGAACGATCCGCGACAATATCCGCTACGGAAAGCTCGATGCCACCGGGGAAGAAATTATTGCTGCGGCCAAAGCTGTTCACGCACATGATTTCATTATGGATTTGAAGGATGGTTATGATACGATGCTCACCGAGCGTGGTGGTGGACTATCCGTCGGTCAGAAGCAGCTGCTTGCCTTTGCAAGAACCATGATTTCCAATCCAAACATCCTCATTCTGGACGAAGCAACCTCGAGCATCGACACACAGACCGAGCTCCTTGTCCAGGAAGGCATTGATGCCCTGTTAAAAGGACGTACCTCCTTTGTCATTGCACATAGGCTATCTACGATCCAGAAGGCGGACCGCATCTTTGTAATCGATCACGGCGGCATTGTTGAGGAAGGCTCTGCCGGTGAATTGCTGGCAAAAAAAGGAGCCTATTACAGGCTCCATAACGCACAGCTGAAATTCAGTTGATTTATATAAAATCAGAATGTGGTTGTCCATTCATTGGCACCGCCCCAGTCTCCGATGAGCTGCGTGGTGGTGCCTTCTTTTGTCGCCACACGCGTCTCAAAACGATAATTCATCTTGGGTACGAGTTCTCCGTTAATCTTGACATTACTGTAAAGATAGATAAATTCAAATGTTGTATGCGGATAGTAGTCCTCCTGCACAGCCTCAGGTTCATAGGAAATACAAATTCTCTGTACACCATCATCCTGCTGGATCGCTGCCCACAGATTTACCACTCCCTTAGTCTGCGGATATTCCTCAAAGTCTGCAAAGGCAAAGGTCCATGCGCCATCTGCATTCATCAGCTTCATCTTTTCACGGCTGATCGGAATATAGGTCTGTCCGCTCCAGTACTCCGTCGCTCCTGCCATGAACTGATCCCGCAGGGAAATGTAAGTATCCTCCTGAATAAAATCGCGGATCGGCGCATATTCTCCGGATTCAAAAATCGTAAATGCCGTTGCAAAATACTCCTGTGCCCATGCTGCCTTTTCCAGACAGGCACTTAGGGAGTTAATGGAGTCATTCGTTCCGATTGTCTGAACCGAAGCAAGCAATTCCTGATATTCTGTAAGCTTCGGCACATCCAGCCACAGCAGATCACGGTCGATCGTCGCATACTTCACAATCTCATTCTTTAAGCTGTCCGAAGGAGACTGCTGATAAACACGGATCATCCGCTGTAAAGCCTTCACATATTGCTCAAAATAAGTCTCTCCTTCAGACAGTGAGGTAAAAAGGTTCTCATCCTCTGTATGAATCAGCCATTCGTAGCAGGCATCCAATGGAGAATAAACTTCTGTGTTATCCGCACTTGTTTCCAGAACTGTAAGACACTTCTCCAGTGTCTCAAAGGTACAGCTCTGCGCATTGATATCCGCAACTGCATCATTCAACATATAAATACAGTATTCCTGCAATAATTCATCATCCTGCGTTGCTTCAAAGCCCTGCTGCAAAGTCAGTTCTGCGGAGTTCTTGTCTTCCTTATTCCAATAAGCACCTGCCATGGCCTGATATGCTTTTACGGATGTAGAATCAATATTCAACGCTTCCTGATAATGTGCTATCGCACCATCATAATCCGAGATCTCCATAAGGCTTTCCGCCTTGTGAAGCTGACGGTTTAATTTTAATCCCGGCACATTCAGATAAACAGCCGTTCCAATACCACCTGCCAATGCAATTATCCAGAACGCAATCATTCCACGTTCCAGCCAGACCATACATGCCCGACGGCGTCTCCTCATTTCTCTTGATGTTTTCTTCTTTCCTGATGAATGGGACTTACTCATTTAAAACACTCCACGCTTTCTATTCTTTGAAAGAACCGCCATCTGTCCAGTTCTCGCATTTCCCTGTTCATTTCTCGCTGCGATTCTCTCCCTGCGCTCCTCCGGTTTCTTTCTTCTTCCATTCTCATTTCTGTGGGCTGCATCCCGCGTTCTCTGGCTGCCCCGCTCTTCCCTGTAGCGGCCTCTGCCTCCCTGATCCTCTCTTGATCGGCTCCGCCCCTTCTGATCACGATAGCGGCTTTCTTTTCCCCGATAACGGGACTCTCTTCCATAACCGCCCTTTCCTTCCCGGCGGCTGTTGTCCTGACGACGGTTACGGTCATAGTAGAAACGCTCCTCTTCGATCTCTTCCGGTTCCTCTCCCATACTCTGATAAAGAAGCGCCGCTGCAAGATCCAGTTCCGAAATTCCCATTTCATCACAGACGCTTTCGATCCGGTTCTTCAGGCCCTCAAGATTCTGATCCTTAGCAGCCTCTAATGCGCTGTCAACCGAATGTCGGAACTTCACCTTTACAATATCCTTGCCGGTTGGAAGCTTCTTTTCTTCAATCCTGGTATGACAGATCCTCTCAATATCACGGATCTTGAATACTTCTCTTCCGGACACCAGTGTCATGGATTTGCCTTCTCTTCCGGCACGTCCGGTTCGTCCAATCCGGTGAACATAATATTCAATATCCTCCGGTACATCATAATTAAAGACAGCATCAACACCGCTTACATCAATTCCGCGGGCTGCCACATCAGTCGCGATCAGAATAGCACAGCGTCCGCTACGGAACAGATTCATTACCGTATCTCTCTGAAACTGGGACAGATCTCCGTGAAGTCCTTCTGCTTCATAGCCCCTTCCCTTTAACTCCTGAGTCATTTCATCGACCATCTTTTTAGTATTGCAGAAGATCAGACTGCGCCTGGGCTGATGGAAGTCAATCAGTCTGCACAGGGCATTCATCTTATCCTTCCTGGCAATCCGGTAATAGCTCTGCTCAATTGCTGCAACCGTAACCTCCTTCGGTGTCACCTTGATAAATACGGCATCCTTCTGGTACTGATTGGTAATCTCCAGGATTGCCTGCGGCATGGTTGCCGAAAACAATGCCATCTGATGCTCTTCGGGCATTTGGGAAAGAATCGTTTCCATATCCTCACGGAAGCCCATATTCAGCATTTCATCTGCCTCGTCTAAAACAATCATCTGAACATTCGCAGTCTTAATCGTATGTCTGCGCAGATGATCCATGACACGTCCCGGTGTACCGACAATAATCTGTACTCCCTGACTGAGTGCCCGGATCTGTTTGCTGATATCCTGTCCTCCATAAACCGGAAGAACCTTTAACCCATGCATATATTTCGTAATCTTACGAATCTCTTCTGCTGCCTGCATGGCCAGTTCCCTGGTCGGACAAAGAATAATCCCCTGCGGTTTCTTACAGGAGATGTCAATCTTTTGTATCATCGGAATGGAAAACGCAGCCGTCTTACCGGTTCCTGTCTGCGCCTGCCCAATCACATCTTTTCCTTCTAATAATACCGGAATTGCCTGCTCCTGAATGGGAGTCATATATTCAAAGCCCATTTCCCGGACAGCCTTCAAAATGTAGGCATTGATTTCCGTATCACTATATTTTACCTGTTGTTCCATAGATTTCTATTATCCTATTCTGATCATAATTTCCTGTCTGAAGCTCATTCCTAAATCTTCCGTCATATATTCTCTGTATCTTTTCTGATTTGGAGCTCTCCGACAAACATTCCTATGATAACATCAATTTTCACGGACTGCAAGTACTATTTTCCCACTCAATTTACGTCCGCAATTTACGCCACTCAATTTATGCCGGCAGCCAGCTTATAATAGGAAAGGCTGAACAGTTACTCCTCATCTTCCTCGTTCAGAAATTCATCAATAAGGAATCGCGGACGGGCCTTGGTCTCTAAATAAATCTTACCAATATATTCGCCAACAACCCCAAGTGATAACAAAATCAGCCCACCGATTGCCCATACGGAAACCATCAGCGTCGTCCAGCCAACAATGGTTGCTCCCATAAAGTGACGTACAAAGCTGTATACCAGAATAATCAGACTCACCAGAAAGACAAAAAAACCAAGACCGGTAATCATCCTGATCGGCTTTGTGCTTAGGGAGGTAATGCCTTCTACCGCAAAGGAAAGCATTTTGCCCAAAGGATACTTGCTTTCACCTGCAAAACGTTCGCCCCGTTCATAATAAACGACATCGGTACGGTAACCAATCATCGGCACAATTCCACGAAGGAACAGATTCACTTCACCAAACTGTGCCAGCCCTTCCAATGCCCTGCGGCTCATCAGGCGGTAATCCGCATGATTAAATACCGTGTTAGCACCCATGCCATTCATCAGCTTATAAAAGCCTTCTGCAGTTGCCTTCTTAAAGAAGGTATCCTTCGCACGGCTGCTGCGGACACCATAGACAATATCAATTCCATTCAGGTATTTCTCTACCATTTCATCGACCGCATTAATGTCATCCTGCAGATCTGCATCCATGGAAACCACCATATCCGCATAATTCTTCGCCGTCATCAGTCCGGCAAGAAGAGCATTCTGATGTCCCCGGTTCCGGCTTAAATTGATTCCACTGAAGATATGATCTTCTTCATGAAGCTTCTCAACAATCTCCCATGTCCGATCCTTTGATCCGTCATTTACGAATACAATCTTACTGTTCCTGTCAATCTTTCCCTTCTCCATCAGCTCTTCCAATTTATTCTTCAGTCGCTTCGATGTTTCCGGAAGAACTTCCTCTTCGTTATAGCAAGGGATCACAACATATAATTTATTTTCCATAATCTGTCCTCTGTCTCCTGATCTTTCTTTACTGTTCATTCGTACCTCGTTTCACCATCAAACCTGCCACCGGCAGTTTCTCTGGATGCATGGCAGTTTTCATTTTCAAACCGAATCTCATCGCAGGGAAATGGATAATCCAATGAGACACATGGCAATATAATAAGCACTGATTTCCATTCCATGTAATGGCCACAATCTCTTCTTCCAGAAAGAAATTAAAAAAATCAGACTGTCGGAAAGAAAGAAGCAGACTGCTCCTGCCGCCAGGCAGATATCCGCACTCTGCATGGTTCCTATGGCAATCTCCGCACTTTTCCACGCAAAGCCTGCCACCAGAATACTGTATAAAATTGCCATTCCCTCATACTTTCCAAACCGGAACTGTCCGGTCTTCTTTAGCAGCTTAATGACTATGGGCATCACAATTACAACCGTAAGATCTGCCCATTGGAATGGATATGAAATCAAAAGCATCACAAGAAAACTGATATGGGCCAGTGCAAATGCCATCGTTCCCAGCAGAAAACAGGTGTTTTTCTGTGACTTATGCCGCATTCCCATAAACAGATCTCCAATGAGACATAACAGTAATCCCGGTAAAAGCTTCAAGGTCTGGAGTAATTGTCCGTATAATAAACCCATAGTAAAAGAAAACAACAGGAATTCCAGACTGCAGACCATCTTTACTGGCAGATAATATTTACGATATGTCCGGTTACACAAGGTAACCAGTAAGAAAATCAGGGACAATCCCATAATTATCAATGATATAATCCGTACACCCATGCATCTTCCCCCATAACCACTTGCTTTATTATAAGCCAGAATACCGGATATGGCAATGGCTCCGGGGCAATATAAACAAAAGGACGAATGGTTACTGTTCACACAACATTCAGATACTTGATGCAAGGCTGTGTAATGATATGATTCAGAAATGAACAGTATCATCAAAAACACCACAGAAGCCAGCATTTGTTCTTTCTGCGCTTCTGTGGTGTCCCAAATTCAACACATGCTATTCCATATGGAATTATGCGTTAACAATCTGACCAAAATCAGGCTTCAAAGCTGCTCCACCGATCAGACCGCCATCAATATCATCCTTGGAAAGGAGTTCTGCAGCGTTGCCTGCGTTCATGGAACCGCCGTACTGAATACGAACTGCTTCTGCTGTAGGAGCATCGTACATCTCAGCAATAACCTCACGGATCATCTTACATACTTCCTGTGCCTGATCAGCTGTAGCTGTCTCGCCAGTTCCGATCGCCCAGATCGGCTCGTAAGCGATAACCAGTTCCTTAACCTGATCTGCTGTTACATCAGTAAGATCCCACTTAATCTGTCTTGCAATCCACTCTTTGTAGGTGCCTGCCTTACGAAGAGCAAGGGATTCACCACAGCAAAGAATCGGCTTAAGTCCGGCAGCGAATGCCTTCTTAACCTTAGCATTGATGAGAATATCGTTCTCACCAAAAATATCTCTTCTCTCGGAATGTCCGATGATGATGTATTCTACACCGGCATCCTTAAGCATCGGAGCAGAGATTTCACCGGTATAAGCACCCTTATCTTCAATATAGAAGTTCTCAGCACCCAGCTTTACGTTCGTACCCTTAATTGCTTCTGCCACGGGTACGATGTCGATTGCAGGTACACAGTAAACAACGTCTACTGCATCGTTCTTAACTAAATCTTTCAGTGTTGCACAAAGTTCAACTGCCTGGCTGGGAGTCATGTTCATCTTCCAGTTGCCGGCAATAATTCTTCTTCTTGCCATTTCATTGTCCTCTTTCAAATTTTATAATGTTGCTTTCGGTTCCCTCAGCTAAGCTCATCCTTCGCCTCTGGCTCGGATTCACTAAGATTCGGGAACGACCTCGCACTAAACTCATGCTTCGCTTTCACTCGCATTCGTTAAGTTGCTTTCGGTCATTTATCATCAGCTGCTGCTACGCCGGGAAGTACCTTACCCTCTAAGAATTCAAGGGAAGCGCCACCACCTGTGGAAATGTGGCTCATCTTATCAGCAAATCCAAGCTGGTTAACTGCTGCTGCGCTATCACCACCACCAATGATTGTAGTTGCATCTGTTTCTGCAAGAGATTTTGCTACTGCGATGGTTCCCTTTGCAAGAATCGGGTTCTCGAATACTCCCATAGGACCATTCCAGACAACAGTCTTAGCACTCTTTACAGCATCTGCATATAATTCAGCTGTCTTGGTTCCGATATCAAGACCTTCCATATCAGCAGGGATCTTGTCAGCGTCTACAACCTGAACTTCGATCTGGGCATCAATCGGATTCGGGAATTCTGCAGCTACGGTAGTATCGATAGGAAGAAGAAGCTTCTTGCCAAGCTTCTCTGCCTTAGCCATCATTTCCTTACAGTAATCAATCTTCTCATCATCTACAAGAGACTTACCGATTTCATATCCCTTAGCCTTTAAGAAGGTGAATGCCATACCGCCACCTATAATGAGAGTATCACACTTCTCAAGAAGGTTGTTAATTACGTTAAGCTTGTCAGCTACCTTAGCACCACCAAGGATTGCTACGAAAGGTCTAACCGGATTCTCAACTGCATTGCCAAGGAAGTTGATTTCCTTCTGCATTAAGTATCCAACTGCACAGTTACCGCCCTTAGCACGTACAAAATCAGTAACTCCGGCTACAGAAGCATGTGCTCTGTGGGAAGATCCGAATGCATCACATACATAATCGTCACAAAGATCTGCTAATTCCTTGGAGAACTGCTCGCCGTTCTTGGTTTCTTCCGCACCACGGAAACGGGTATTCTGAAGTAAGATCACATCTCCATCGTTCATTGCTGCTACAGCTGCGGTTGCATCTGCACCTGTTACGTTGTAATCAGCGATGAATTTTACTTCCTTGCCAAGCTTCTCGGAAAGTCTCTCTGCTACAGGAGCTAAAGATTCGCCTTCGTTAGGACCATTCTTAACCTTTCCAAGATGAGAGCAAAGGATTACCTTGCCGCCATCAGCAATTAATTTGTTGATTGTAGGAAGTGCAGCCACAATACGTGTTTCATCTGTGATCTTGCCATCCTTAAGGGGAACGTTAAAGTCACAACGAACAAGGACTCTTCTTCCCTTTGCATTAAAATCGTCTACGGATTTCTTATTTAATCCCATGATTCTATCCTCCTATTTTTAAAAACTTTGCTAAATGCTCTGCCTGCTGCGCATCCATGCGGAGCTTTTTGCTTTATAAGAAATTCCTACGGAATTTCTTATAAAGCAAAAAAGGTCCGGTCCATAAGACCGGACCTTTCGACAGGTCTTCTTTCAGATTACGAAATTAGCCTAATTCTGCGAAGTACTTAATGGTACGAACCATCTGGCTTGTGTAAGAGTTCTCATTGTCATACCAGGAAACAACTTCTACCTGAGTCTTTCCATCCGGAAGAGGGCTAACCATAGTCTGTGTAGCATCAAATAAGGAACCGAATCTCATTCCAACGATATCGGAAGAAACGATTTCTTCTTCGTTATAACCAAAGGATTCAGTAGCCTGAGCCTTCATAGCTGCGTTTACTTCTTCCTTAGTAACAGTCTTGTCTACTACTGCGAATAACAGTGTGGTAGATCCTGTAGGGGTAGGAACACGCTGTGCAGCACCGATTAACTTGCCATTCAGTTCAGGAATAACAAGACCGATTGCCTTTGCAGCACCTGTAGAGTTAGGAACGATATTAACAGCGCCTGCACGGCTTCTTCTCTTATCACCCTTTCTCTGAGGTCCGTCAAGGATCATCTGATCACCTGTGTAAGCATGAATGGTACACATAATACCGGACTCGATCGGAGCAAGGTCATTTAATGCCTTAGCCATAGGAGCTAAGCAGTTTGTTGTACAGGAAGCTGCAGAGATGATCTTATCATCTTTTGTAAGAGTTTCATGGTTTACATTGTAAACGATGGTAGGAAGATCATTTCCTGCAGGTGCAGAAATAACAACCTTCTTAGCACCAGCATTGATATGTGCCTGTGCCTTAGCCTTAGAGGTATAGAATCCGGAGCACTCAAGAACAACGTCTACACCGATTTCGCCCCAAGGACAATTGTTTGCATCGGGCTCTTTATAAATCTTGATTGTCTTACCCTTAACAGTGATTGTTCCAGCTTCGTCATCAGCAGTAACCTGATCTTCTTCACCGATTGCTACATATCTTCCCTGTGAAGAGTCATATTTTAATAAGTGTGCTAACATAGAAGGTGTTGTTAAGTCGTTGATTGCAACTACTTCATATCCTTCAGCACCAAACATCTGTCTGAATGCCAGACGACCAATACGGCCAAAACCATTAATTGCTACTTTTACTGCCATTTTAGTTTCCTCCTAAAATAAAAATAAATTTTATATCATTTTGTCAAGATTGACAAAATTTTATCAGCAAATTTATTTTACCCAATTTATTGGAAAAGTGCAAGTCCTAATCTGAAATTTCTTATTACAACCGTAACAGTTCGTTACAGCTCACCCAGCAGCCAGTCACTTGCTGTCAGGCTGCGTAAGAACATGATTCAGGAGTGAGCAGGCTCCCACAGTCATCTTACACAATCATTTCTGCATGGCTCTAAACAGTTACTCACATTTTTTTCAGTTCAGCCTTGCTCATTCATAAGTTGGCGGTTTGTACAGTTTGGCTGACATATATTCGTGCTTTCCGCCAACTTATTTCATGTCGGGCGTCCGCCCTATAGAAATGATTGTGTAAGCTGCCCTTAGTGAGCAAGCTCCCACGGTCATCTTACACAATCATTTCTGCATGGCTGAACTGTTACCTACAACTTGTGAAATTCCGGAATTCTCTTATCAAACGTGGTGTAATAATGGAATCCGCACTCCTTTAAAACCTCCGACGCACGGTCAAAACCATCTGCAATATACTTTGGTTCGTGGGCATCTGAGCCAACGGTAATGATCTCTCCTCCAAGCTGCCGGTAACGCCGCAAAATATCATTACATGGGTTCAGCTCCTTTAACCCATGACGGATGGCACCTGTATTCAGTTCAATGCCCTTTCCGAGATCAATAATCTTCTCCAGAACAGGATCAATTACATCCTGATATTTCTGATAGCTGTATTCTGCATCCTTGGTCTTTCCATAGCGGACTACATAGTCCAGATGGCCATAAACATCAAAATCAGGGAACGCTTCCAGATTGTCCATAATCGAAGAAAAATATTCCCGATAGGCCTCTTCATCGCTTCTGCCTTCAAAAAAGGCCGGATAATACGGATCCTTATGATTGCAGACATGGGAGGATGCAATAATGAAATCAAACTCGTAAGTCCTGGCATATTCTGCCAGTTTAAAGGCAAGATGCGGCTGTACACCGATCTCGATACCGAAGAGAATCTTAATCTTATCCGCATAATCACCCTTGGCACATGCAAGATCATACAGATAGGAATAGGTATTGAGATCAAACATTCCCTCATCTTCCTTTTTGTCATAGGGGTAATCCATATCTATGTGTTCCGTAAAGCACATCGTGGAAAGTCCCAGTTCGATTCCCCTCTCAATCATCTGCTTCATCGGAGTCTGACTGTCTCCGGAAAAAGAAGAATGTAAATGATAATCTGCTTTGATTGGCATTGTTTTCTCTCACTTTCTATTTTTAATTATCGTAACTATTCAGAACCCCATTCGTAAAACCGCTGCTATCACAGCTTTCATTTTACTCATGTGGTTACTTCGCCATATAAATTATGCCAAATGTCCTTACGAAAGCAAGCATTCGCGTCCATATTGTTATAATTTGCATGGCTCTGAATAGTTACATATCGTTCCGCCGCCGAGCACATATTCTCCATCATAAAAGACGCATGCCTGACCGGGAGCGATGGCACGGACCGGCTTTTCAAACGTGCACAGGATTTCATCCTCTCCGGTCTGTTCGATCGTGCACCATTCACCCTTATGGGAATATCTAACCTTTGCAAAGGCTCGCCTTGGCTCTTTTAAATCTTCCATACCCATAAAATTCAACTGATTACAGGTAAGAAAAGACGAATACACATCCTCAAGTGCAATCACAACCTCGTTGGTTTCCGGCCGGATCTCAGATACATAAACAGGATGCCCCATGGCAATTCCAAGTCCCTTTCTCTGTCCGACGGTGTAATGTGTAATTCCCTTATGGGTTCCAAGGATTTCCCCATCCTCTGTCACAAAGTTTCCGGGCCCCGGCATCCGGTCTGGCGCCTCTCTTTGTAAGAAGGCTCCATAATCCCCGTCCGGCACAAAGCAGATGTCCTGACTGTCTGCCTTATGAGCAACCGGCAGATAATGCTCCTGCGCAATCTTCCGGATCTCTTCCTTGGTGTAATCTCCAACCGGCATCAGTGTATGCGCCAGCTGGTTCTGCGTCAGGTTATAAAGGGCATACGTCTGATCCTTGCTTGCCGTTACGGAGTTACGGATCGCATATCTTCCATTGGGAAGGACTTCCACACGGGCATAATGCCCGGTTGCAATGTAGTCTGCTCCGATTTCCAGGGAGCGCTGAAGGAGAGACTCCCACTTCACATAGCGGTTACAGGCAATGCAGGGATTCGGTGTCCTGCCATGCAGATACTCCTCCACGAAATAGTCAATCACCTTCTTCTGAAATTCCTGACGGAAATTCATGACATAGTAAGGAATGTCCAGTACCTCTGCAACCCGTCTTGCATCATCAACGGCAGTTAAGCCACAACAGCCTCCCTGATTGGAAACCTGCTGTGGCTGTTCCTCCTGCCAGATCTGCATCGTCACACCGATGACATCATATCCCTGTTCTTTTAACAGACAGGCTGCCACGGAGGAATCCACTCCTCCTGACATCCCGACTACCACTTTCTTTTTCATGCGTTATCTCAACTTTCTGTTCCTAACGCTGCTTTATTTATTCCGGATCATCCTCGTGGATATCGTTCTTCGGCTTCTTTAAACCTTCGATGGTAATGCCGTTTTTCTCCGCATAATCCCATAAAGCAGCATGTACTGCTTCTTCTGCCAGCAAAGAACAGTGTACCTTCACAGGCGGCAATCCGTCAAGTGCTTCCATGACAGCCTTGTTGGTTACCTGTAAGGCCTCCTGTATGGTCTTTCCCCTTACCAGCTCGGTTGCCATACTGCTGGTTGCCACAGCCGCACCGCATCCAAAGGTCTTGAACTTACAATCCCGTATAATCTGGTTGTCATCAATATCCAGATAAATTCTCATAATATCGCCGCACCTGGCATTACCAACGGTTCCTACTCCGCTGGCATTCTCTATTTCACCCATGTTCCTGGGATTTGTAAAATGATCCATTACTTTTTCACTGTACATGATAGGTCCTCCAATCAAATTTTCCATCCGGATTGTTCTTTATAAAATCTTCATACAAAGGAGACATTGCCTGCAGGCGGTCTACGATCACCTTTAATTCACGCACCACCGTGTCCATTTCTTCCTTTGTATTCTCATGGCTCAGCGTAAGCCGTAGTGAACCATGTGCCATTTCATGCCGCAGTCCGATTGCAAGCAGTACGTGGGATGGATCAAGGGATCCTGAAGTACAGGCAGAACCGCTGGATGCACAGATTCCCTTCATATCCAGCATAATCAGCAGGGATTCTCCTTCGATAAACGGGAAACTGAAGTTCACATTGTTCGGAAGACGGTTTGATCTGCTGCCGTTTAACTTGCTGTTCGGGAAATTTGCTTCAATCTGTCCAATCAGATAATCGCGAAGTTCGGTTTCCTTCTTCTGATTTGCTTTCATATTCTTCATGGAAAGATCTGCTGCTACACCAAATCCGACAATACCGGGCACATTCTCTGTACCCGCTCTTCTTCCCCGTTCCTGCGCACCGCCATGGATAAAGGAACCGATCTTTACGGTGTTACGGATATAAAGGAAACCGACACCTTTAGGTCCGTTCAGCTTATGTCCGCTTGCGCTCAAAAAGTCAATGTGCATGTCCTCAACATCAATCGGAATATGTCCGTAGGCCTGCACGGCATCCGTATGGAACAGAATATGATGTTCCTTCGCAATCTCTCCCACCTCTTTGATCGGCTGGATGGATCCGATTTCATTATTGGCCGTCATCACCGAAATCAAAATGGTATCCGGGCGGATAGCCTTCTTTAACTCTTCCAAAGAAATAATTCCGTCTTCATCCACCGGAAGATAGGTAATTTCAAAACCACGCCCGGCAAGATAATCGCAGGTATGCAGAATCGCATGATGCTCAATTGCTGTTGTGATGATATGTTTTCCTTTCTTTTCATTTGCTTCTGCTGTCGCAATCAATGCCCAGTTGTCTGCCTCTGAACCGCCTGTGGTGAAATAAATTTCCTGTGGCGTACAGTTAAGACTTTCTGCAATGATTCTTCTTGCATTACTGACTGCCTTCCTGGATTCTGACCCAAGAGCATAAATGCTGCTCGCATTACCATATTTTTCTCCCCAATAAGGAAGCATCGCTTCCACTGCTTCCGGCGCGCACTTTGTTGTGGCTGCGTTATCTAAATAAATCATATGTTTCTTCCTCTCCTGATCCTTTCGATCACCTATTCTGAATCCTTTTATTTACCCTGTTACCTACTTGATTAATAGGTATTCTTTTCTATGGCTATCTTACACTATTTTCTGCTTTTGTCAATTCTTCTTCTCCATTTCCCATGTATTTCTTTTCATGCACCTTTATAGTATGCACCAATTTACAGGATTTTCTACTTACTTATTACTAAAAACAGAGTCATGGCAATCATGTCAAATGTCTTTACGAATGCATGCATTCATGTACAAATTACCATAATTGTTATGACTCTGAATTACTACTTCATATAAGTTTACAAAAATGCAAACTCACTAAAACATATCATTAAGACGTAATCTCATTAAAAGCATAAGATCTTTACTATATCATCTTTTCAACCGGAAGATCCTCAAAATCAGCTTCCGTTATCACAAAATCCGTTTCATTGCTGACAGAAAAGATATGGCCGTCAAATTCCAGATTTTTAAAAAAGCATGGCTTTTCCGGAGATTTTCCAAGTACAAATCCATCTGTCGTACAGACTATTTCAAAGGCATCAAGCGGCAGGCTCATTCCTTTTCCGGTCATCTTCATATAGCTTTCCTTCAATGTCCATAAGGTAAAAAATGCCTTGTCCCTGTCAGTGGATGCGTCGATATATGCCGATTCCGTTGCCCGAAAATGCCTCTGCGCGATTTCCATCGGTGCCTTCCGGATCTTTTCAATATCACATCCCACCTCACAATCGGAGGATACTCCCACCACATAATCTCCTGCATGGGACACATTGAAAAATACAGAATCTGCAACCGGCTTCTCGTTTTCCGAATACCGCAGGTCACTTTCGTTAAGTCCGTTCTCCCGTAAGATCTCTCTCAGGATGATCCCTGCGCCAAGACTTCTCTTACGGTCATCCGGCATGCGATACCGGATGACCTTTTCCCTACGTTTTGGAGATACCAGTTCGAGGAGTCTTTGATTCTGCAAGGGATCATCCATATGAGTGATATGGATCCGGTATAATTTCATCGCTTCTCAATCTGGATTTTCTGATCCAATGCGGTCAGACTGAACACATCAAACACTTCATCCGAAACATTGATGATCTTGAAGCCGTCTTTGCCGGACATTTTCTTATATGCAGAAATCACCTGACGTAATCCTGCAGAAGAAATGTATTCAAGCTTATCGAAGTCAAATACCAGACTTGTCACACTGTCATCAAGCTTCGCGAGCTCTTCTCCCAACTGAGGAGCAGTCTGTGTATCCAGCCAGCCGGTAATTTCAATTGTTACATTGCTTCCATCTTTTTTGGTTATCAGTTCCATTCTTATTTCCTCCATCTATCTATCCATAATTTCCTATATTCGGATCATCCTGCGTCCAACAGCAGCCGGCTCATTCCTTCCGTCCGGTCACATCCGATCAGTCAAAAAATGCAAGTCTGTCAAGTGCTTCGATTGCACTTTCAAGGTAGCGGTCATCGGTAACCGGCCACTTATAATCCAGCCGGTAAAGAACCTGTGCTGTGAACCGGTTGCTGTATTCCATCGTATAGATCTCATTTTCATTATGTGAGGTATAGGCAATCAGTCCGGAAACGGCATCGGAATCATTACCGTTCTTTGCAAATTCCTTTACTGCCTCCTCAAACTCTTCGTCCTTTACGATGTCCAGTTTAAATCCGTAATTGCGCATTGCATAAATCAGATCCGCCATATAAATATGGTGACTGTTGCAGGCATGGAATACGGTAAATCTCCGGTCAGTCTGTACCAGCTTCAATACTGCAAGTGCCGTTGAGTCAATCGGTGAAAGCTCCGCAACCTCATGCATGCCGCCCATCGGGAACTTGCCAATTGCCTTATATCCTCTGAGGCTTCGCAGGAATCCGTTGGTAATAAAGTTAATCTGGAATTCCCCGTCTGAGTTTCTGCTCATCAGATTACCTACACGGATGATCTTTGCATCAAGTCCACCGGAAACCGCTTCCAGTACCGCACGCTCTGCAAGGAATTTCGTGCGGATATATTCATTGGTAATACTCTGTCCGATATACAGATCATTTTCACCAAAGACTCTGTCCATCGGCGGAACACCATTTGATCCCTCTCCTGCAACGGAAACGGTTGAAATCTGGATCAGCCTGCGCCCATTGTTCTTACAGAACTCAATCAGGTTCTCAACACCATGGACGTTGATCTTTTGAAGGACATCACCGGCTGCAAAATGCTTTACACAGGCCGCACAGTTAATCAGCGTCCGGAATTTATAAGCGCCAAAGCTTTCCACCTGCTCTTTCGAAGTAATGTCACCGTCCACACAGACGATGCGATCCTTGAACAGCTCCTCACACGGATTATCAAAATAATACATCAGCATATGCATCATTCGTTTTTCCATGGATTCATAAGAGCCCTTACGCACCAGACAATAAACCTTTCCATCGTAATTGTCGAGGTATGCTTTCAGAATATGGATTCCGAGGAAACCGGTCGCACCCGTAATCATGATATCTCCAAGTTCTTCCTTGGTGATCCGGTCTGCATTCTCTTCCACATTTCCGCTGATGACGCTCTGGATCCTGTTATAGTTGTAATCAGAAAACTCATTATTGCTTTGCGGGCTTTCTGCGGATGCCTGATCATCCACGATTGCTGCCAGTTCACGAACGGTAGGATGTTTAAACACATCGGCATATACAATCGAAATATTCCTGGAAAGACACATCACGGCAACCTTCGATGCGGTAAGTGAAGAGCCTCCCAGATCAAAGAAGTTATCCTCGATTCCCACCTTCTCTGTTCCCAGTGCCTTTTCAAAGATCTCGCAAAGAATCTTCTGAACCATGGTAACCGGCTCTACATAGCTTGTGTTGTTTACAGCTACTTCCGGTACAGGAAGTGCCTTTTTATCAATCTTTCCTCCCGGGGTTACGGGCATTTCATCAATATGAACAAAGAAGGACGGCATCATGTAATCAGGAATCAACGGCTCTAAGAAGGTCTTAAGCTCCTCATCCGGAATGCTCTCTCCCGTATAATATTCGGTAATATACTTGTTTCCGCCCTTTTCCACAACAGTAACTGCCGAATTCTTTACCAGTTCATGCTTCAGAACGGCTCCCTCGATTTCACCAAGCTCCACACGGTATCCACGGATCTTGACCTGTGAATCAATTCTGCCGATATACTCAATATTTCCGTCACCCTTCATTCGTACCATATCACCGGTACGGTAAAGACGCTTGTCATCTTCACATACGGAATACGGATTTTCCACAAATACCGATGCGGTCTTTTCCGGAAGGTTATGGTACCCTCTGGCAATCTGTCGCCCTGCATGGCATAACTCGCCGGATGCACCAACCGGAAGCCGTTTCAGATCTTCGCTGACAACATAGCTGCGGACATTCCGCTGGGACTTGCCGATCGGTATGTTGTCATATTGTTTATCTACCCAGAACTCTGTGGAAGATACCGTATTTTCTGTCGGGCCGTAGCCATTGATCATCTGATAGGTACGGTTCCTGTAATGCTTGAATTTCTCACCGCCAAGGGTAACGAATTTAAGACACGGAGCATCTTCAAGCAGCTCTGTTACCAGTTCACCCATCTGTGTCGGGAATGTAGCACTGGTAATCTTCTGATCCTGGATGCATTTTGCAACAGCAACAGCATCCTTCCGGATATCCTCCGGGAAAATATACAGCAATGCACCTGCGGTAAGCGGAGCAAACAGGTCAATGACCGATGCATCAAAGCAGAAGCTTGCAAATTCTGCCACGATATCATCCGGTGAAGTTTTTCTGGTCAGCCGGATGTATTCAATCAGATTGAGCAGATTCCGCTGTTCAAGCATAACACCCTTCGGCTTTCCTGTGGAACCGGAGGTATAAATCATGTACGCAAGGTTTTCCGGCTTCGGCGACGTAAGCTCTACGGAAAGTGTAAAGTCTTTCGATGCCTCTGCAACCTCATCCAGACTTAAAATATTTCCGTCATAGAAGCTGACCAGTTCACGGTACTGGTTAATCACAAGCAGATTGTCCGCCCCGGAGTCCTTTAACATATACTCAATTCTGCTCTGCGGATACTCCGGATCCAATGGAACATAAGCTCCGCCGGCCTTCATAACGCCCACATAAGCAACCGCAAATTCCCTGGTTCTTCCGCACAGAATACCTGCGGCCTGCTCTCTGCCAAAGCCATTTTCGGTAAGCTTCTGTGCAACGTAATCAGACATTCTGTCCAATTCACGGTAAGTAATTTCGCCCTTTCCATCTCTTACTGCCGGTCTGTCCGGATATTTTTCTACAGCTTCCCGGAACAGATCCACGAAGGTCTTTCCTGCATGCTCCGGATCATCCTCCATCGTTGTCTTTTCTTCAAACAGCAGCTTAATGTCATCCGGTTCCTGTTCTCTTAAGATTCCACCTGCCGCAATTTCCAGATTGTCCGCAAGGTATTTCATCGTATCCTCATAGTACATATCCCCACGGTACTCAATTTCGAAGACAAATTTGTTCCGGTCAATGGAAATACTGATAGAAACCGGTGCTTTCGCTGCATTTAGGCTGATCGGTTCTTCCTGTGCATATTCACCACCAATCGTATCAAACGCAAAATTGTCTCCCTGATAGATCACCATGGCATCTGCCTTAATGCTGAACTCATGGCTGATCTGTGAAAATGGATAAATATCGTTGTTCATGGAGTTGATCAGCTGCTGCTGTACCGCAAGCAGGCCATCCTTTAAGCTTCCCGCAAAATCCGTGTAAACAGGAAGTGTCTTTACCAGCATACCAACGGTTTCTGAAAGTCTGGAATCATTTCTTCCATGATAAATGGTAGTAAATACTGCATCCTTTCTGAAATTGTATTTACCAAGAGTGAGGCCAAACACCGAAATAAAGAAAACATTTTCGGTAATTCCGTGCTTCTTACAGAAGTCCTTTACCTCCTGTACGGAAACCTCCGTAACCTCTCTGTGGTAAGTCTCTGCGGTCGGAACCGGACCGTTTTTATCCGGATAGAAGTTGATGCTTCCACCCTTATTTTCAAATACGGATTTATAATAGTTCTCTGCATTCTTATAAACATCACTCTTCAATGCATCACGGTTATCCAGAGCCAGGTCATAGGAGGTATAGGTTTCTGCTTCCAGCTTTTCTCCACTGTACGCCCTGTTAATGTCGTTCAGTATAATACCAAGAGAGGTTCCATCCGCAATGATATGATGAATGTCAAGGAACAGGTAATTTCCATCACAGGTTCTGTAAATTTCAAACCGGAAAAGCTGCTCATTAAACAGCATATAGGGACGAACCAGCGTTTCCCTGTTCATTCCATTGATAATCTGTGTTTTACAGGTTAAGCCGTCATCACGTTTCTGAAGGACATCTCCGTTTTCATCCATGAAGAGGCGTGTCTTCAGATAAGGATGAGCCTCGATTGTGCTGTCAATAGCTGCTGCAAGCCTGTCAAGATCTACCTTCTTATTAAGCTTCAAAAGATAAGGAATATTGTATATGGTAGAGCCCATATTGGCCGTACACTCAATAAAGATTCCTTCCTGCGTATTAGTAAGCGGATAGTTCTCCTGTACTTCTCTCTTTGTTTCCTTACCGGCAGTCTTTACAAAGCCCTCTAACAGTTCAATTGTCGGATGGCTCTTAATATCCGAGGTCTTAATGACTATGTCAAATGCCTTGGAAATCAGGATATTCAGCTTGATTGCACTGATGGAAGTCAGTCCTGCCTCATAAATATCCGTGGTAATACCGAATTCTTTATAGCCAAGAACGTCTGCAATACAGTCAAATAATTTCTGCTGTGTTTCATTCTTCGGCTCGATGATTTCTTCGATTTTTCTCTCCGGTACCGGAAGTGCCTTTTTATTGACCTTCTGGTTCTGATTAAGCGGAATCTTGTCGATCTGCATGGTAACTGCAGGTACCATATAAGCAGGCTTGGTTTCCTTAATGAAATCATTCAAGCCATTGATATCCACTTCACTGTCCGATACCACATAAGCTGCAATGTATTTTCCACCGTTCGGATCATCAAAAGCAACAACGGTTGCATCCTTGATTCCCTGGTATCTCCGGATGACCTCTTCCACTTCGGAAAGCTCGATCCGGAAGCCCCTGATCTTAACCTGGGAATCCTTTCTGCCGATGATCTGGACATTTCCGTCCGGAAGATATCTGGCAATATCACCGGAATGATACAGCACTTCATAGCCTTCCGTATCATCATAAATGTTCTTCGTATATACCTCTGCCGTTTTCTCCGGCTTATTGAGATACCCCCTCGAAACCTGGAAGCCTGAGATCATCAGTTCTCCGCAGGCACCATACGGCAGCATATGACCGGATTTATCCGTAATATAAAGTTTCACATTATCCAGTGCTTTTCCGATCGGAATATTCGGATAATACTTGTCAACCTCAAAAGCCGTTACAAGAATGGTCGTTTCCGTAGGACCGTAAACATTGAAAAACCGATATCCCTTCGGCGGTTCACAGGGAACGAGCTTCTCCCCGCCTACGGAAAGATAACGGAGACTCCTGCATTCCATTTCCAGTGCAAACTGTCTTCCGACCTGTGTGGTCATGAAGGAGTGGGTAATGCCATTTTCTTCAAAGTATTTCTGCAAGCCAATGAAATCCAGACGGATTTCTTCCGGAATAATATGTAATTCTGCACCATTGGTAATTGCACCGTAAGTATCCATCATGGAAGCATCAAAACCAAACGATGCATAGGCAGCCACCTTACAATCCGGATCAATGCTGTAATACTTTCTGTACCAGTGACAGAATGCGGTAATATTTCCATATTCCAGCATACATCCCTTCGGTACCCCGGTAGAACCTGAGGTATACAGTAAGATAAACAGGTCATGAAGCTGCGGCTTTTTCAATTCCACATCCACATCCTCAAGCTGCATGATTTCATCGGTATATAAAACAGGTCCCTGATAGCCGTCCACCAGATGCAGAAGCTCTCTGTCTGCAATCAGAAGCTTTGCTGCGGAATCCTCCAGCATATACATCAGACGATCCTTCGGATACGACGGATCGAGCGGCTGATATGCGGCTCCTGCTTTAATCACGCCCATCGGTGCAATCGCCATATACTCACAACGTGGAATCAGAATGGACACGACATCTTCCGTGCCAATTCCCCGGGAGGCAATGTATTTTCCGAGCCGGTCACTGATCTCATCCAGTTCCTTATAAGTGTACTTCTTATCCTTAAATACCACAGCCGTATGATCCGGTATGGTCTGTACCATTTCAGCAAACCGGTCAGAAATTGTTTTCGTTCTGTCATATTTGCAGGCCGTATCATTGAATTCTGCAATTTTCTTAACCGCATTCTCAGAGAGAATGGAAACCTCTGATACATACTTGTTTTTCAGCATGGAATCCATGGCTGCTTCATACGCTTCAAGCATTCCTGCCACGAATGCATCACTGTACCTGTCACTGCGGAATTCTGCAGTAAGAACATATTCGTTATTGTACTCTCTTACCTGAATAAGCAGCGGCATTTTCGCCATATCAAGGGAAAGATCGTGTCCCCGTGCAACGGTATCTCCGATTGGATAATCGTCACTTAATTCTGCCTGATAAGCAAAGGTAAGATCCGAATTAAATCCATATTTTGCACAGATATCCGAGAACGGGAAAATATCATTTGCCATAGAGGACAGGAGCTGTTCAGAAAGCTCTGTCATGTAGGCCTGGATCGTCGTTTTTGCTTCAAATTTACAGTAAACCGGAAGGGTCTTCACCAGCATACAGACCGTATTTTCCAGTCGGGAATCATTTCTGCCATTATAAATTGTAGAAAAAAGGCTGTCGTCGGAATTGGAATATCTGGACATCAGAATACCAAACACACCGGTAAATAAAATATTCGGTGTGACACCCAGCTTTTCACAGCAGGACAGGATTTTGTCCTCTGCAACCGTAAGCTTTCTTTCAAGATATCCCTTTTCCGGAGCTTTTCCGGTCACATCCGGGAATGGAAGGGATTCGGTCTCCACTTCTCCGAATACGCTGTCATAATACTTCTCGGCCTTCTTATATTTTCCTTCCTGCATCTGCTGCTCTTCGTCAAGGGCTGCATCAAATCCGGTATAGGTCTCCTTTTCGAGTTTTTCACCCACATAAGCCCGGTTGATATCCTCGAAAATAATATCATAGGAGTTACCATCTGCAATAATGTGATGGAAATCAGTGAACAGATATTTCCGGTCTTCTGTGACATAAATCTGCGCACGGAATAAACGTCCCTTTTCCAGCTTAAACGGACGCACCAGTTCCTTCTTCAAAGCTTCAAACTGTTCATTCGTTGTCTCAATGACATCCGGTACAAAATTCTCCGTACCCGGACGCTGCACCATCTCTCCCTGATCGTTTAAGAATACTTCGGTAAGAAGATAGGAATGGGCATTCACCATCTGAGCCACAGCATCAGACAGCTTCTGTACATCTGTGGCGCTGTCCAGTTCAAACAGGAATGGAATATTGTATACAGTACTTTCCGGATTCTTACTGCATTCTGCAAAAATACCCTTCTGCGAACCGGTAAGAGGATAAATCTCACGCTTCTCATAGGTCCGGATCTTCGGTGCAAGCATGACATAATTTTCCAGTTTTTCAACGGTGTTATTTTCATGAATATCACTTGTTTTTACTGTAACGCCAAACTCATCCGAAATCAGAATGCAAAGCTTCATGGCACTGATAGAAGATAATCCTGCTTTATAAAAGCTGGTATCAATGCCAAAGAAATCGTTTTCTACCACATTCGCAACGATTTCAAAAATCTTCTTCTGCATCGGTGTTTCCGGCTCTTTCAAATTCTTCGGCTGGGAAATGGGCTTTGGCAGTGCGCTCTTATCAATCTTGCCGTTTGCAGTTACCGGCATCCTGTCCATCTGGATAAACACATCGGGAACCATGTAATGAGCGAGGGATTCGGCTGCATAGTCCGAAAGCTCCCCGGTATCAATCTTATGGTCTGCCAGAAAATAGCAGCAGAGATATTTATTGTCCACCGGTACGGTAATACTGGTGACAATTCCTTCATAGCTGTTGATGACTTCTTCAATTTCACCAAGCTCAATTCGTAAGCCACGCAGCTTGATCTGGTTGTCCATTCTTCCAAAGAACTCAATTTCGCCTTCGGGTGTAATCCGGGCAAGGTCGCCTGTTTTATATGCCCGTTCGCCATCCAGGTTAATAAATACATCAGCTGTTTTATCCGGCAGATTGATATAGCCTCTTCCTACACCAAGACCTGCTACCACAAGTTCCCCTGTCTCTCCATCCGGAAGAATCCTGTTCTCCTTATCTACCACATAAACCCGGACGTTGCCGTTCGGCGTACCGATCGTAATATTTTTGCTGTCGCTAATCACCTTCATCGTACAACTGATCGTCGTCTCTGTAGGGCCGTAACCATTCATAATATAAGCATCCGGATTAACCGAACGGATCTTATCATAAAGTGCCGGAGGGAAGGCTTCTGCTCCCACGTCATAAACCCTGATCCTGGAAGCCGCTTCCTTCAGCTGCGGCAGATCAATCATGTTGGATAGATACGTCGGAGTTGTCGTCATGATATCGACATGATTTTTAACAATGAGATCTCCGAGCATCATCGGGTTCTGGATCTCTTCATCCGTTGCAATCACTGCAGTAAGTCCATTCGTAAGCGGAATGAACTCCTCAAGTACGGATACGTCAAAGGTCATCGCTGCCATGGAAAGAGAAACACTTCCCCTGCTTACATATCCATAGGTTTCTGCATTCTTTGGATCAGGATTCACAAAGTTTGCAAGATTTACGTGCTCAATCATTACTCCCTTGGGCTTTCCGGTGGAGCCTGAGGTATAGATACAATAACACAGATCATGTTCCCTGATCTCTACATCCGGATTTTCTGTATCCGGATGCTGCAGCAGCTCTTCCAGTAAAAGCACCTTGCAGGGGAGTTTGTCAAACAGTTCCTTACGTTCTTTGGCAATCTCCTTTGTTGTGATGAGCAGCGGCACTCCTGCATCCTCAAAGATAAACTGGATTCTGTCATCCGGGTAATCCGGAGAAGCTACCGCAAAAGCGCTTCCTGACTTCAAAATACCCTGTCGTACTGCATAAAAATCACAACAGCGTTCCAGTACAACACCCACGATAATCTCCCGACCGGCCCCCTTTCCGATGAGAGAATGGGCAATTTTGTTTGCTCTTTCATTCAGTTCGGCATACGTGAAGCTTTCCTTACCGGAAGCAACCGCACACTTTTCCGGATGAAGACGTACCTGTTCTTCAAACAGCTTCGTCACCGGCTGAAATGTAAAGGCAAACCCGGATTTTTCATTAATGTCTGACATTTCTTTCCCCTCCTAAAATGAGATTATTGTATTATTCATATCAATGGCACGAATATAGTCCATAGATTTTGAAATCTTTTTCACAAGCTCGATTCCATGAATATCAAATTCTTCACTGTCACAGCTGTACTCCAACGGGTTGAAGTTCACTCCGTTATCACGGATTCTAAGCCGGCATAAATCATCCTCGATACAGAAATTGATATCGATCCAGTTCGAGGTTTTGCCGCCGAATCTGATGATATTCACGGTCATCTCTTCCGCACATACGGCTGCCAGATTGGCTTTATTTCCGGATACTCCCTTTTCCCTGCAGAACTCCATGATTCTGGTATGTACAACCGAAGCTTCTTCCATGGTACTCTTAATTGAAAAGTCCAGATTGATTCCCGGATTTTTATCCGGGACAATATAAAAGGTGGAATGCGGATGCTTGATTTTCCGGAAAATCCACGCTGCAATTACCGTAATCAGCTCTGTCGCTACAAACCCTACCGCAATTCCATCTATACCGATTCCGTCAATCTGCTTCCAGATCAGAATTCCGGCAAAGGTTGCAGGCAGAACCACAACAGCGTTTTCAAGGAAGGTAACAAAGCTGGCAATCGCGGTTTCTTCAATGGATTCATAATAGCTTACAATGAATTTATTCCAAAGATACGGGATCACACATACAGCAAAAATGCGAAGTGCATTCACCATCTGTCTTCCAAGCTCCCCACCACCGCTTCCAAACAGAATGGTAATCTGCTCTGTAAACACTATAATCACTACAAAAATGACTGCAAGCATGATGTAACTGTATTTCAGCATTTTATTACACAGAACGCGGATTCCCACGTAGTCCTTTTCTCCAAAAAGGATTCCGGCCACGTTCGGAATGACACCAATGATTCCTCCGGTCAGCATTTCAACAATCAGAAGGACGTTATCACAAACCGTAAATACCGCCATACCGTCCTCGCCGATCTGATTAATAATGATCGTATTAAGCCCAAGTGCCTTGATAAAACTTGTCGCCATGAAAACCAGCATCGGAACGCCTGTAACCACTGCTTCCCTGAGGATGGCAAAGTCCTTTGGTTTCAGATGCACAAACCGGATATTCCGTTTATCGGAGCGGATATAAAACACGAAAACCACCATGGCAAGTAAAAAACCAAGCACGGTAGAAAGGGACGCCCCCGCAATTCCAAGCGGGGTGAATCTTAGAAAAATATAATCGAGAATCAGATTGATTACATTGGCCAGGATAAGGTAGGTGGATGCAAGCTCCGGGTGATTTTCCACACCAAGATAGTTCACCATCATAAGACCAATTCCAATAATCGGTGCACCAAGCATGCTGATCCGGATATAGTCTGCTGTATGGGTTGTCAGTGTTCCGCCGCCAGGTACTAAGAGTTTCGCGATCGGATCTGCTGCCGGGAATGCAATAAATGAAAAAAGAAAGCCTGCTAAAAGTGTCACAAGAAACGTAACTGTAAATAACTTCGAGGCACTTTCCTTATCCCGTTTACCAAGCATATTTCCCACAGCAATAGAACCACCGATTCCAAGACAGTAACCGGTAAGCTGGATAATGGTTTCCACCGGAAGGCTCATGGTAACCGCTGACATGGCTTCCACACCGATCAGATTACTTACAAAAATTGTATCCACGATGTTTCCTAATTGAAGCGCCAGTGACATCATAATGCCCGGAACAATATACTTATTTAACTTTGCATTTAACAGCCTGTTATTTCTCTTATCTGCCATTTCATTCCCCTTTTAAATTGTATTTGATAAAGCTTTAAATTCTCCCCATTTATTTACAATCTAACATAAACGGGGGTATTTTACAAGTTCCTATCTGCAGCCATCCTGTATTGCAAAACCTCTTGCACTGGCAGCTTGTATCATAACAGTTATGCATCTTTTATTCCTGTCTTCATATACATTAGTAAGGAATCATCCTCCTGCAAGGAGCACCTATGCATTCATTCCGAAAAAAGGAAATTTTAACCCACCCGCTTGTTATGGGGACTGTTATTTTGACCCTCACCGGATTCTTAAGCCGGTTCATCGGGTTCTTTTACCGGATCTTCTTATCCCGGGTATTCGGAGCAGAAGGCATGGGCATCTATCAGTTGATTGCTCCTGTCCTTGCACTCTCCTTTGCCCTCACTGTATCAGGAATTCAGACCGCCATTTCCAAATATGTTGCCAGGGAAGAAAAGACCGGGAACTACTGTGCCTCTCTCCGGTACCTCTTTACCGGCTTTCTGGCTGCCATGTTGCTTTCGATCCTGTGTGCCATTTTCATCTACCGCTATTCAGAGGAAATTGCGATTGGTTTCCTGAAGGAGGAACGGACAGCACCCCTTTTGCGCATCATTTCACTTTCAATCCCCATGGCTACTGTCCATTCCTGCATCAATGGCTACTTCTATGGAATTAAAAAAACTTCCATTCCGTCTGCCTGTCAGCTGATAGAACAGGTCATCCGGGTTGGAAGTGTGTATCTTATTTATGCTTATTTTCAAAAACAGGGCATGCAGCCTACGATCAGCTTCGCTGTCGTCGGCCTGGTCATTGGGGAAGCAGCATCCATGTGCGTCTCCCTCATTGCCGTAAAGATACATTTTAACAAAATACTGCCCATCCACATGTCCGCACTGCTTTGCCTTAAGAGTACACAATTCCTGTCTTCTTTCAAAGAATTGCTCTCCCTTGCGGTCCCGCTTTCCTTAAACCGGGTGATTATCAACTTCCTGCAAAGCATTGAAGCCATTTTCATTCCGCAGCAGCTCTTAAAATACGGCTGCTCGACCAGTCAGGCTCTGAGTGTTTACGGAGTTCTGACGGGTATGGCACTGCCATTGATTCTCTTTCCCGGTGCCATCACGAACTCCATCTGCGTCCTGCTGCTTCCCATGGTTTCCGAGGCCGATGCCGTTGGCAACCGGAATAAAATTGCCAAAGCCATCCAAAGCTCCATCCGTTACGGTTTCCTGCTCGGAATCTGCTTCACTGCGTTCTTTTTCTTCTGTGGCGGATTTCTCGGAAAGCTGCTCTATCAGAACGAACTTGCCGGTGAATTTATTCTGATTTTAAGCTTCCTGTGTCCTCTTATGTATATCGCAAGCACCCTGAACAGTATCTTAAACGGACTTGGCAAGACCCTCGAAACCTTTCTCTATAGTATGGTAAGTCTCCTTGTGCGGTTAGGCTTCGTCTTCTTCCTGATTCCTGTCTATGGCATCTACGGCTATCTGTGGGGACTACTTGTGAGTCAGCTTGTCCAGACCGTTCTGTGTATGATCGGGGTTCGGAAGATCCGGTAAGCTGAGAATTAACTATTCAGGATCTCATTCATAAAATTGCTGCTATAAATTTACGGAATCAATATGTAATCGAAGCATTTTCGTACGTTCTCAGCAGTAAACGCTTCAACCTGTACTGAATAATTACACCAGGCTGCTTAACAGACCCAGGCAGCCTTCCATTACATCCTCATATGTTGCATCAAAATTGCCGGTATACCAGGGATCCGCAATGTCCCTTGTTTTCCCTGCAAATTCCAGAAGCTTATGAATCTTGTTCTCCGGATCCCCTCCGGCGATCCGCTCCATATTGCGGATATTCCAATCATCCATTCCGATTAAATAATCGTATGTTTCATAATCCGCACGTGTCATCTGAACCGCTCTATGCGGAATTAACGGAATTCCTTCCTCCCGAAGCTTTCGTACCGTTCCCGAATGCGGCGGATTGCCGATCTCCTCACGACTCGTTGCCGCAGACTCGATCTGAAACCGATCGGATAAATTCCGCTCCTTTACCAAATAAGTCATCACACTCTGCGCAAGCGGACTGCGGCAGATGTTGCCGTGGCATACGAAAAGTACTTTTATCATAGTTTTGTTTCTCCTTGTTTTGCCCCGGAATGCCCTATTTTGCAAGGGTTTCCGGGGATTTGTGAAATGTGTGATTTAGGTGGCATCTTGGCAAAATAGGGCAAGATGGAGCAAGGTATTACTACCTGTTAGTAGTAAAGTTGGTAGTAAAACAGGGTAGGCTTACTACTAAGGATTTTTAAATTTCAATTGGTAAAGTTTTCTCCTTCGGTACAATCGTTTGTTCTGTGCCATTAACACAAATATTAAAGTTTTCTGTTTGATTATAATGAGCCCGTTTTTCAACATCCCAATAATCTAATATAATTTTGAAAGGTGTATTTTCTTCCTTTTCCATGCTAATTAATAAAAAAAGTGTAACTGTTTCATCTTTAGCTATAGATATCTTTTCTGAGAAGTCATTAACACTAACTTTCATATCCACAGCACTACCCGCGCCTATATTTCTAATCATGTATTTCAAATATATGTAATTAGGCACAGATTGTCTCATTTTTATACACTGCTTATCTGTTGATGTAAAATTATATCTAACCTTCTCTACCATTCCTGCCTTTAAATCAAATACTCTGTCATTAATCCCAATTTTTGACTCCTCATTAAAAAACATATATCTGGTATCAAGGTATGGTCTGACTGCATATTTTTTCTGTTCTGCTAATTGTTCTTTTTCTGACTGCCTTTGAATTTCTATCTTTTTATTATTATCCGAAATAGTAATAAATACTGCTACTAAAGTTGCTATTCCACCTAAGTAACTTCCTAGAAAACCTGCCCATGCTTGATTATCAATATTGCTAGGAAATGCATTACCAAACACAAAAAAATCTATAAATATAGGAACCGCAATAACAGAAGCAATTCCTAAAACTATTCTCAACACCTTTCTCATACGATTCATACCTCCGTTTCAACATATTGCATAATAATTAATGTTAAGACAATTCTGCAAATTGTGACATCATACTTGCTGCACTAAGAGCAAACGTCTTTGATTCTTTCGAGAACTCATATTGACCTAATACAGTATTATAGTTACTTCCATTATATTGTTTTACAAAAATGGCATCATAAAATCGCTGAATCATTTCTTCTCTTGTAACCAACTTCTTTTCATCATCTTTTTCAAATGTTTCATCTCTATTTAACATATTTCCTAACAAACGATTATCCTCATCTATATCTAATAATTCTTTCAAAGGTTCAATGTCCCGTCCGTTAATAAAATTATCATATTTTGAAATATCAACAATTTTCAATCCAATCAATAAAGGTACAATATACATCAATATTAGTTGGCGACCTTTACCATCAGAAAACATAAAATCATATTTTTTACTATCGTGAGTCGGCTCATAAACTGCAGCTTTAATCTGTGAATAAAACCGTGTTATTTCGCGCAATTCAAAATTATACATGTTTATGATTCTTTTTGTTACTATATCAACGTAATATCTAGATTCAAGCCCAATCTCACTATAAAATTTTTCCATATTAGCAGGTGGCATAGAAACTCTCAAATCAAAAAATCTGTCTAAATATCTACAAGAATCAAAATCCGCACCATAATAGTGTTTTATTGTATGTTGCAACTGTTCCAAATTAATAGAAAACACAAATGTAATTCTATCATCAAATATGTAATGCTTTATTTGTTCAAGAAGATGAACTGCAAAAGTTGGTTTACATCTATCTAATTCATCAATAAATATAACTAATCTGTTTCCTCTTTCTGCCAATATACTAGCAAAAAAGTCTTTAATTTTTTGTTCTACATCTTTCTCTTCTTTAAACTTTGTAAATGGATCTTCTGATGTAAGAGCATCTTTTATTCCGTTTACATTATGACCACTTATTGCCTCAATAATTGCTCCTGCTGTTTTGACAATACTTATATCAGACAATGAAAAATCAATACTTAGCTGCTTCGTAATCTCATAAATTAATGATAGCACTGGCTCAGTGTCATTATCATTTTCCCATGCATCGTAATATACGGCTATACTATAATTTTCATTTTCTTCGTCATTTTTAGGAAAAGGAAGTCTAACAGTAGCTTTTGCTTTTGTTTCTTCATCTATTGTACTTGACGGATTCAATGCATTGATAACCATTTGGGTTTGTCTAACAAAAAAAGTCTTACCACTTCCCCATCTTCCATCAATTGCAATTGCACTAGCTGATTCTTGAGCTTGCAAAATATTATAAAAATAAACAATATCTTTATTCCTATTGATTGGATCATTATACAAAGTTTCTATAATATTTTCCTCTGTAGGTAGCATTTCATACTTTTTCATAAATAAGAGCACTCTCCTTTTTATAAACTTATCCAATATATATTATATCCTCAAAACCGACTTTTTTCCACAAAAAAAACGCCCCAACCTAAGCCAGAGCGTCATCCCTCTTCTATATTAAACTACCTTAAACATCTTCTGCGACATTGGTTTCTCCTTCTTCTGTTCAACCTCCGCCTGCGCCTTCCTAAACTCTTCCATCCGTTTCAGTTCTTCCTCAGCATCGTCAAATCCGATATGCGTGTACACATTCATCGTGACTGATATATCCGAATGCCCCATGAGGTACTGCAGCGTCTTTGGATTCATTCCCGATTTTGCCATATTCGAGCAATAGGTGTGTCGGCATACATGAGGTGTAATGTTTGGCATCTGCACCCGGTAAATGTCATTGTATCTGCCAACCATATGATTGAATCGGTGCTGCCAGTGCATTGCAACAAGTGGCATTCCATTATCATCGTAAAACAGGAATCCGCTATATCCATCTATGGATTTCTCCACTTTCGGTGCATTTCTGTCCTCGATGATTGCCTGAAACATCTGTGCCACATCCTCTGTAATTGGCAATACTCTTGTTCCGACATCCGTCTTTGTAGTTTCTATGATGTATCGCATATCCGATGTTCGCTGCAACTGGTGGTCAATATTTACAGTTCTGTTCTCAAGATCAATGTCCTTCAGCGTCAAGCCACAAAATTCTGATATTCGCATTCCCGTATGAAATAATATGTACACTACTTCATAGTATTTACAGTACACCACATCGTCATGCACAAACTTTAGGAATTTTCTCATCTGGTCTTTGGAAATTGCCTCTCTTGTAACTGCATCATTTACCAGTACTCCGGCAAGTTGGAATCCAAATGGATTCTTTACCAGAATATCATCATCCACCGCCATCTGAAAAGCTGGTCGCAGCACTCCCCGAATGGTATGAATGGAACTGTAGCTTTTCCCATCTTCCTGTTGCAGCTTGATGAGAAATAACTTGGCATCCGATGTTTTCACACTTCGGATTGTCTTTTTCCCGAAAGATTCCTTTGCAAGTAATCTCTGCACTGTAACATATCCCTGCTTGGTGCTCTGCCTTACTCCTGTTTTGGTTTTCAGATAACGGTCTACCAGTTCACATACTGTCATCTGTCCGTCCACGATATTTACAAGCAAATCTAAATCTGTGTTTACCTGTTTTTCCAACTCACGAAGGGAAAGGCATGGCTTTTTGCCCTTTGGAAGTTTGTCCGTAGGCTCCAGTTTCCAACTATATACAAAATGTGGTTTTCCATCAATATGATATTTATATTGATATTTTCCGTCTGCTCTTACACTCTCTCCCGGTCTTAATACTCTACGCTTGGAGTCCCGCCTTGTCTGTCCTCTTCCTGCCTTTGCCATTATACCCGCCTCCTTAGTTCTGGATGGTTATGCAGATACCTTTCAAAGGCTGCACGAAGAATCAGCTTGCGTTCTCCGTAGTATGCCAGAAA
>CDZG01023533.1_pt1 | contig 55729 bp, 54 predicted proteins | sample 557741 | NCBI WGS metagenome assembly CDZG01 (sample SAMEA3182086, study PRJEB8094) | gut metagenome | biome: human; feature: gut; material: Stool; isolation source: human stools | place: Canada | collected 2013-01-21
GCGGGTGTACTGTTTTTGTGGGTGTGCAGGGATAGCCGCGAAGCGGCGCAAGGGGTGCAGCCCCTTGTTGCGGCAAAGCCGCCATATCGGAGCGCGGGGAAATCTCCCTGTGCGGAGATAAGCCCTCGGCAGAGCGCACACGCCCGTAAGGGTGTATAAGTGCGCCCTTAGTTCCTAAGGGATTTTCAGCTTGTCGTTTCCTCGGCTCGTTTTCTCAAAAACTCCCGCGCTGGTTCACTCGTCAAAGCAAGTCGGAAAAAGGTCTGCGCATCCTCGTCCGGCATGGCAATAAGCTCCGGCACAAGGCTTTCCATGAAGCCGCCGCGCTTGCAAAGCCTGTGGTTTCTCGCCTTGCGTTCCTCGACGGATAGCTTCTGCTTGATGATTTTCTCCCGGTTCTCAAGCTGCCGGATTTTCTTCTTTCCGTCCTCAATCTCGGCTTGCAGTTCTTCGCGGGTTTTCTCTCTTGGCTTTGTCATAGTTGGTCGCTCCTTTCTGCTTATGGCTAAAAGAAAAGAGCAGCCGTTTTCTGTACGAAAATAGCTGCCCTCAATAGGTGGTTTACAATTTTAGAATGTCAGTATCTTAACTTACATGGACTAATTGCTTACCAAAAAATCATAACCAAACAACGTGCAGATGTATCGAAGTCCTTGATCAATTTCTTCACGAGAAAAATCATGCATTGCTAAATAATCATCAGAGCAGTTATTTAGCTTTGAATAGAAATCAAGGGCTATCTGAAGCCATGATAAATCCGACTGATCCAAGTCATTGAACAGCAAATCTTCTGCTGCACAAATGTCCCCATCGTCAATCATTTTTTCAAGCATTTTTCCATAACTAGAATCTTCAATTTGAGTTGCAGTCTGTTCGTTGGCTGATATCCCAAGTGCAACAGCCAAAACTGCTTGGATCATAGCTTCAATTTGACGCATGAGCCAGTCTTGCTGATAAATCATTTTGCCCCCATGTTCGTTGTTTTCTTCTGCATATTTTTCTCGTTTGTTGATATGATTGACAAAATGCAACCTGCTCCTAAAAAGGCAAATATATCCTTCAAATCCACAGATGAATACAAGGGAATTAAGTAAAAATAGTCTGGTGTTCCCTTATAAATTAAACTGTCTAGGACCGTCGATAAAATTGCCGAGGAAATTAGGGTTACACCAGCATAGCCGATAGGCGTCTTGAAATTAAAACGATTTTTACTCTTTGAGAGCAGATAGAGCAATAGCAAAAAGAAGGGAAGCAGCAATAGTTTTGCACACGCAACAATATAAGGCGATGCGAATTTATCTGCTGCTTGAAGTACTAAGGTCTGGTACTTGTTCAGAATTACGAGGATCGATAGAATATTGGGAATAACAGGAATGGAGATTTCGGACGGAGCAAAATATAGTAGCGCTTTTATAACCTGATCTATGATTAAGAAAATCAGCACTAGTAGTATGCCCCGTACCTTCGTAAATGCTTGTCTGGTTAGAAATTGTAGTATAATTATTGAAAAAACTAGTACGATGCAAAGCCAAATTATTGCATTAACTACGGCTAATGTTGTCCGCGTATAATCAAATTTTAAAAAGACTACGGCAAAAAATAGAAGCCATAAGAACTCGGATATAACAATGGATTTGCTGATTTTGCTCATATATGTACCTCCACATATACATGAAAAACCCTACAAAAAGCTCTATTTAAGAGTGCTGGTGTCATGAACTACATGTTTAATGAAATGGTTAAACTTATCCAATATGATTATATCATGCGGTCAGAGGTCTTTTCAACCAATGCTTTCATACAGATTTGCAACTTTTCTATGAACGCCGCACTTTTTCGCCGCTTCGCTTGCCGCCCTGCGGCGTTCCTCGTTGTATGGGGCGGTCAGACGGAAAGAGAAACGCCCCTTTGCAATATCAAACTCCATGCAGCCCGTTTCGGGGTCTGCGTCGGTCTGGCGGCACTGGTCGGGGTGCTGTCCGGCGTAGGCAGCAAGCCGCTTCTTTAAGTCGGTGTTGTGGGTGCGGATATGGATAAGGGGGTCTTTCTCATCAAACCAAATATCGGTGGTCTTTTCCTGCTTGGTAAGCCCTGTTCTCATAAACTCTCCTTTCTGCGCCCCTGTTACGCAATAGGGGCATTTTTCGGGTGTTTTTCCCGGCTCTTGACTTGGGGAAAATGAGGATTTTCAAATAGAAACCGCCCGGACAGGGAATGGTTCGTCGGGGCGGCTGTTATCGCAAGATTTCTGTTTTTTCCGGCTCTTGACCGTCAGACGCGGATAAACGCGAGCTGTCGGCAAGTACCAGTTTGAGCAGCTTGTCGCGGAATGTTTCTGTGCTGCTGTGATTGAAAAATAACTCCGCAACAATGGTCTGCCCGTTCCTCTGGGTCGTGATGATACTGTCGGGGGTCTGTTCTGCCATAGGTGGCTCCTTTCTTTGGACGCAAAAGAGGGATTTCCCGTAGTTCGGAAAATCCCTCTTGGTTATCGGTTATTCTGTTTTACTGTCCGGGCTGTGCGGCGGCAGCCTGCGCCTTTCGCCTTGCCCGGTATTCCCGCGCTTTCATGCGGTCATACTCCCGCTGCTTTTCAAGGTTTCTCGCCCGGTACTCCCTTGAATACTGCCGGTGGTAGGCGCGGCTCTTTTCCTTTTTGGCTTCTTCGATTTCCTCCCGCATTTGCCGGATTTCCTGCTCGGTCGGTTCTGCAAGCTGTGTCACTTCATTCTCAAACTTGCCGATATAGTTGAAATATATGCTGATGTGCTGGATTGCGTATCTCGCCCTTTTCTGGTCGCGCTCATGCACTTCAATCCGGCTGATAAACTCGTTGAGAATGGCGGGGGTCAGGTCGGTAAAGGCAGCATGGCGTTCCGTCAGCTTCAAAAACTTCTGCGCCCGTCCTCCCGCGTTCTCATAAGCGGATAGCTGCTCTTGGAGCGTGGCAAGCTCCGCTTTCAGCGCGTAGTATTCTTCTGAATACTTCTGCGACATCTGCTCATAGCGGTCTTGCGGGATCGTGCCGAGGGCATTGTCCTCATAGAGCTTATTCAGCACCTTGTCAATCTGTTCAAGGCGTGTCGTGATTTGCGGAATACGCTTCTGCTGCTTTTTGGTCTGGTCGGTCTGCTGCATGGCAAGGTTCTTTTTCACTAATGCTTCAAACTCCGCCCGGTTGCTGATAGAATAGTCCTCGATTTTCTTCAGCACTTCCGCGATGGTCTGCATGAGCAAGTCCGCGTCCATGATGTGCGGGGAATTGCATTTCGGATTTCTGGATTTTCCCTTGTGGTACTCACTGCAAAAAGCAACGTGCCGCTTGCCGCCGTTCCTGTAATCTATACGAATGTGCATTTTTGCGCCGCAGTCTTTACAGAAAAGCAAGCCGGACAGAGGGTGGATTTCCCCGTCCCCGTTGGGGCGTTTGACGGGTGCGTTTTCCAAAATCCGCTGTACGGTTTCAAAATCGCTGCGGCTGATAATCGGCTCATGCACATTTTCTGTGATGTGCCACTGGCTCCGGTCTACATAGTGGTTATGTTTATCCCGGAAATGCTTTGTAGTCTTGAAGTTGACCACATCGCCGCAATACTCTTGCCGTGTGAGGATATTGGTCAAGGTGGCTTTGTTCCACTTGCAGCGGTTATCCTCGTTGAGCGTCTTATTTTTACAGGTTCCCCGCCCCCGGTCTTTCATGTAGAAAGTGGGGGTTGGGATTTGCTCCTGTGTCAGATATACGGCGATTTGATTGCGGTTCTTCCCGCCGATAAACAGACGGAAAATCAAGCGGACAACCTCGGCGGCTTCTTCGTCGATTATCCAAAAATCCTTGTTGTCCGGGTCTTTGACATAGCCGTAAGGGGCTTCGGTGACAATCGGCTTTCCACTCATGCCTTTGGTCTTAATGCCCGTTTTCACTTTCTTGCTGATGTCCTTTGCATACCACTCCGACATGATATTGATAAAGGGCGCAAACTCCAATGTGTCGGGCTTCTCGCTGTCTATCCCGTTGTTGACCGCGATAAAGCGCACATTGTTCCGTCTGAATATCTCCATCGCGTTGCCGACTTGGAGATAGTCGCGCCCCCAGCGGGTGAGGTCTTTCATAATGCAGACACCGATTTTCCCGTTTTCCACATCGTCCATCATGCGGGAGTAGGCGGAACGGTCAAAAAACCTGCCGCTTTCGTCATCGTCAATGTAGTGCCGGATATTGGTTAGGTGCTGCCCTCTGGCATAGTTCTCCAAAAATGTTTTTTGGTTCTGTATGCTGTTGCTCTCGCCGCCGTCCCTGTCCTCGTCGCCCACAGAAAGGCGGGAGTAAAGGGCTGTAATTTTGCTATAATCAGTCATGTGCATAACCTCCTGTGCGTCCATGTATGTGTCATTTACACTTAAAATTATGCACTCCAACGCGCCGTGCCGTACTCCATGCCCTTGCGGTATTTCTTGGCGTTCTTCTGCTTGGAGTAGACCACCAGCCGGATAATCACAGCTGCGGCAAGCCCAATCAGCAGATCGGCGGGATGGAAGTTGGGGGCGGCGCTGGCAAAGGCAGCGGAAAAGCCCTGCCCGATATTCAGCAACTTCCCGGACAGGTCTGCACCCTGCGCCAGCCGGAACGCCTGTCCGACCTTTCCAAACAGATAGACAAGGGCAAGGTACGGGAGATGGAGTATGATTTGTTTTTTGATTTCAGGCTTCATCGGTTGATCCCCCTGTCCATATTTTTCACCTTGTCCCGCTTGGCGGTCTGCGCGGCTTCGGCTTTCTTTTCGGCAAGGTCGCGCCGCACAGAGGGCTTGCGCTCCTTATCCAGCTTTTTCTTGGAAAACTCCCGAAATGCCGCCGTCAGCACATCCGCGTCCCGTCCCTTGAAAAACACAAGGTATCGGTCATCTGCCTTTTTCAGCGCAAAGTCAATGCCGTATTTCTTCGCCGTGCTTTCAAAGGCTTTGATATTCGCATCGGTGATTTCGATATTGGAAACGCCCGTGCCGTGCCGCATAAGCTGTTTCAGCGTTTGCTTGCCGCGATGAGGCGTGTCCCTTGCCTTGCGGTAGAACTGCAAGAGCTTCCGCAGCGCGGCTTGCAGCACCTTTCCGTCCAGCTTTGCCGTCTTGATTGCAAGGGCAATCGTCTTTCGGGTCACTTCTTCCTGCAACGGTTATCACTCCTTTCGATTTTTCTGCCGCAGTCAGGGCGGGCGCACCCGCCAAATCAGCCATATTCTCATAGGCTCTCGTCCGGCGAACAGGAATAGTCCGGGATACCTGATTTAGGCTTGCCCCAATCAGGGCTTGCCATGTCGTGCGCGACAAGGGCGGTATAGTAGTTGTCGATGGTGGACGGAGCGTTGAACAGCACCGCCCGCAGATATTGCTTGATGTTGCGGATCTTCGTCGTGTTCTCCCGCATACAGTCCATGACAAACTCGATGTGGCTGCTGTTCAGCTTCAAAAATTTGCTCTTTACCAGCTCGGCAGGGTAATCGTCGCCAGCGATGCGGAGCGTCTTTCGCGCAGAGCAGACAGTTTCCAGCATGAGGTCTACGATCTCGTCCAAACGCTCCTTGTCCATTTTTGGGTCCTGCGTGAGTGTGTCATACTCGATATTCTCCCTGATGATTTCACGGTAAATATCTACGGCACTCTGTTTGAACGCTTCCGTTCCTTTCCGTTCCAGCGTAGCTCTGCAAGGTGAGAGGTCAGGGGAAAGGATAGGAAAGGAATCGGTATTTGATAGATCTGTAATTGATTTTTCTTTCTTTGGTAAGTTAGTTCTTGATCTATCTTTATTTAATTGCGTTGGATTTTCCGACGTCGGATTATCCGTTGTCGGATTTTCCAACATCGGTTTACCCGGTATTGGATTTTCCAACATCGGCTGCGGCTGCTCATAGATGGTATATTCGATAGCAGTCATTTTGCCTTTTTCATCGCGCCCCTGCCGCCGCAGGATATATCCGGCTTTTTCAAGCTCCCATACGGCGGTGCGGATCGCATCAATGCTCTCACGGTTGATATGGGACAGCCCTGCAAGGGTATAGTCCCAATCCTCCGGCAGGGACAGCATTTGCGACAACAGCCCCTTGGCTTTCAAGGTCAGCTCCTTGTTTCGCAGATGGTGGTTTGACATGACGGTGTACCCGCTGTTGCGCTCCACCCGAAATACTGCCATAGGTTATCAGCTCCTTTCGCTCACTTCACCGTGCCGCGCCGGAGGGCGGTCAGCTTGCCCGGCTCATACGGACATTCCGCGTACACACAGAACTGGTATTTCCAAAGCGGACGGTAAAAGTGACAGGTATTGCAATCCTCACAGTCGGCACAGCCGCCGTTTTCGTAGCGGTCAAAGCAGGGCTTTCCCCGCATGAGCATTTCAAACGCACGGCTGTTGCCGTTCGTAAAGTACATTGTGGCTGCACCTCCTTTCAGATTTGGGCAGAAAAAACGCCGTAGACTTTTCTCAAAATCTACGGCGTGGGCGTATGCGAAAAGGGGTGCTACCTTGCGGTAACATCCCTTTTGTCGCTTGGTTATTCAATTTTTGAGCTAACCTGTTTGCCCTCTGCCCTTAAAAGCGTTGATTTTACTGGGTTTCTGCTTGTTTTCCTATGTCAACGCTCTTGATGGGTGGTGTTCTTTTTTGGCGCATATGAAGCGGATTTGAAACGAGCTACGGCTTCACATGCCCACAGGGCATTAAAGCCGGGAGCAACGTGCCACCGGCACGTTGCGTCAGCGAGAATCGAATCCCTTTCGTTTTGCCGCCTCGGTGGCGGCAAAACGAACCGACGCGCAATAAAATGTTAGGCTCTTTTGAAAAATAAACTCCGGCCCCTAGGCCGGAGTTTTAGTCTATTCTATCTCACGCCAGAATGTCCGTCAGGTCGTCCAGTCCCGTGGCGCGTGTCACCACCACCACGTGGTCGCCGTCCTCAATGGTGGTCATACCGCTGGGGATGATGGTGTGAAGATCCCGCACGATGGCAGCCACCAGCAGTCCTTTCCGCAGCGGCAGATCCTTCAGGGGCCTGCCCAGCACCTCGTGGCTGGAGGCCGCGGCGGTGAAGGACAGCGCCTCCACGTGACCGCCCAGCATCTTGTAAAGGCTTTCCACCTTGCTGCCCTCGGCATTACCCAGTGCCCGCACATACCGCAGGATCTGGCTGGAGATAATGTCCTTGGGAGAGATAATGGAGTCGATGCCGGTGCTGTTGACCAGCTCCATATAGTTGGGGCGGGTCATCTTGGCCAGTACCTTGGGTACGCCGCTGCGCTGGGCGTGCATGGCCATCAGCAGGTTCTCTTCGTCCCGGTTGGTGACGGCCACAAAGGCGTCCGTATCCAGAATCCCCTCCTGCTGTAAGAGGGTGTTGTCGGTGCCGTCTCCCTGAATCACCAGCACGTGGGGCAGCTGGGCCGACAGGCGCAGGCACTTGTCCGGATCCATTTCCACGATGCGGACGCTGGTGTTGGTCTTCTGCAGCTCCCACGCCAAATACATGGCGCTGCGGCTGCCGCCCAGCACGGACACCTTTTTCACCTTCTGCCACGTGCGGCCCATTTCCTTCAGCATCCGCTGCAGCTCCGGCTTGGCGCCCAGCATGTACACCCGGTCGCCTGCCGAGGGGGTGAAGCTGCCGTCGGGAATGATGTATTCGCCCTGATGCTCCGCCGCGCAGATCAGCACCTCCGCCTGGCGCAGACGGTGGGCCTGACTCAGGGGAATGCCGCAGATGGTGTCGCTCTCCATTACCTGAAAGCCGATCATGTCGATGCGGCCCCGGGCAAAGGGCTCCACGCTGAAGGCGGCGGGGAAGGCCAGTATCCGGGCAATTTCCTGCGCCGCCGCAAGGTCGGGATTGATGACCATATCCAGACCGATCTCCTTTTTCAGCATCTCCTCGTCCCGACGGTAATCGGTGTTGCGGACACGGGCGATGGTATGGCCCGCTCCCAGCTTTTTGGCGATCAGGCAGCAGACCAGATTGATCTCGTCCTGATTGGTGACGGCGATCACCAGATCGGCATCGCGGACGCCGGCCTCGATCAGCACACTGATGCTGGCGCCGTTGCCCTCCACGCACAGCACGTCCATGGTGCTTTCCGCTTTCCGCAAGGCGCTGGTGCTGGCGTCCACCATGATGATGTCGTGATCCTCCTGCGCCAGCGAATTGGCGATGGCATATCCCACTTTGCCGTTGCCGACAATAATAATTTTCATATCGTTCCTCCCGTGAAGCGATTTTCTCTTCACGGTTACATATTTTAACACAGACATGTACAAAATAAAAGTGGTTTTTCCAGCGCAAAGCAACTGCGGCATACATTGCGGTCAATTGTAAAAAAAGTGTTAAATTTCATCTTATATCTTGCTAAAAAGTGAAGCCGTGGTATAATGTTAATTGCCTAAAATTGGAAACTGCACAACCGAAAACGTTAGAGTAAAGGACGGGAGACAATGGATAATCTGACGAGAATCATCCGCGAAGAGATCGGCAAGCAGTATAAAAGCGTGCGCCAGTTCGCTTTTGCGGTAGGCGTTCCCCTTTCCACCGTGAACAGTGCGCTGCACAACGGTGTGGGCGGCTCCAGCTTTGACACGGTATTGCGCCTGTGCAAAGTGCTGGGGATCAAGGCCCTGGGTGACGACGCCGCATTCTATCTGACTGACGACACGGAAAAGCTGCTGACGCAGTATGCCCGGCTGGATGACTATGGCCGCCACACCATCTCCGCAGTGATGCAGGTGGAGTATGACCGCTGCACCGAGCTGAGCAAGCCCGATCTGGAGGAGCACAGCAGCGTCAATATCTGACGCGCCGCACCTCTCGCTACGTGCAAAAAAGCCCGCCGCATGGACAAACCATGCGGCGGGCTTTTCTTCAGTGCAGACAGCTCTTTACGTCCTCGAAGGCGCTGTCCATGGCCTTGCCCATGCGCTCCATGGTCTTGCTGACGGCGCGGCGGGCCTTCCGGTCAGATGTCATGCGATCCACCGTGGCGCCGGCCACCATGCCGATGCACAGTCCGCTGACAAATGCGGCAAGCTTCATGATTTATCCACTCCTTTTTTATCTTGTCTGCTGCCAGTTTTCCCGGAAAAACGGCGAAAAACACGGAGCATTACTTGCCAAAATAGGCGTGAAATGGTACAATATAATGATTGAAAATTTTATGACAAAAGGAGCACCCGCCATGTCCATTGAGAGATTGCAGGCCGCCATCCGGGAGAAAAAGACTCCCGTGGCGCTGGGTCTTGCCCCGGAGATCGATAAAGTCCCGGCCAAGATCCTGAAAAATTTTGAAGATATGTTCGGCCCCGGCATGATGGCCAATGCCGAGGCGCTGCGGTTCCACGGCTGTCAGGCCATGGACGCGGCCCAGGGCAAGCTGCCCGCCGTGGTCATCAGCGCCGAGCACTATCTGCGCTACGGCATGATGGGCGCGGATGTGCTGAGCAACCTTACCGGCGCGGCGTCGGCACGGGGTCTCTACGCCATCGTGGACTGCCGCACCACCCGCCCGGAGCTGTGGCTCACCAGTCCCATGGTGGGCGACGGCTTCACGGTGATGCCCTACGTGGGCGGCGACTGTGTGCCGGAGAGCACGGACAAGGGCATCTTCGCCGTGGTGCGCACTGCCAACGAGCGCTCCGGCGAGGTGCAGAACCTCATTGCCGGTGACCGGCCTCTGTACGCCGCCGTGGCCCAGCAGATGGCTCGCCGCGGCGCGGCGCTGGTGGTGGAGACCGGGTACAGTCTGGACGTGAAGGAAGTCCGCAAGCGGGCCGGGAATGCCTTTTTGCTGCTGCCTGACTGCGACGGCCAGAACGCCCTGCCCGCCTTTGACAACATGGGCCACGGCGCCATGGTGGTGGACTACAGCCTGCAATACGGCGGCGACGTGGGCGCCGCTGTCAGCGAAATGAAAGCGTGGGTGAACGTACTGTGACAACTGTTTATCTGATCCGCCACGCCGAGGCGGAGGGCAACCTCTACCGCATCGCCCACGGCCAGTACGACGGCCTGATCACCGACCGGGGCTATCAGCAGCTCCGGGTGCTGAAAAAGCGCTTTGATGGCGTACCCATTGACGCGGTGTACAGCAGCGACCTGTTCCGGGCCCGCACCACCGCCCGGGCCATCTATGAGCCGAAGGGGCTGGAGCTGCATCTGGAGCCCGCCTTCCGGGAGATTCACATGGGCTGCTGGGAGGGCCGTCCCTGGCAGGAGCTGAACACCGCCTATGAGGAGCAGATGTTTTACTTCAACCGCCAGCTGGACAAGTTCCACGTGGAGGGCAGCGAGACGGCACAGCAGGTGCTGGATCGCTACATCCCCGCCCTGAAGCGGGTGGCGGCGGAGAACGACGGCAAGACCGTCGCCGTGTTCAGCCACGGCGCGGCCATGCGGATGGTGCTGGGCACGCTGAACGGCCTGTCTCTCGCCGAGGTGGGCGAAACGCCCCACGGCGACAACACCGCCGTCTCCCTGCTGGAGATCGACGGCGATGATATCCGGGTGGTCTATAGGAACGACAACAGCCATCAGGTAGAGGCGGGGCTGTCCACCTTTGCCAAGCAGACATGGTGGCGGGACAAGCGGATGATGAGCGGCGGCCAGTACTATAAGGACATGGACGAGGCCACAGCGGTACGCTTCGGCGTTCCGGCGGAGGGCAAGCGCATCGCCGTATGGTTCGAGGACCAGCCGGTAGGCGCGGTGACACTGCTGCCGGACAAGGCCGGTGACGCCGGCTGGATCGGCTACTACTATCTGGAGCCCACCATGCGGGGCCGCAACTACGGCATTCCGCCGCTGGGTCAGGCGGTGCAGTTCTACCGCGCCCGCGGTATCGACCGGCTGCGGCTGCGGTGCGAGGACGAGCAGACACGGGGCTTTTTCGCCCACTACGGCTTCTATCCCCTGGAGGGCGACGTGATGGAGAAGTATATCGGCTATGAGCCGCGGGAGATCGTATGGTAAAGGGAACGGAATTTTTGCCGGTGAGCCGGGACGAGATGATCCACCGGGGCTGGTACTACTATGACTTTCTGGTGGTGACGGCGGACGGCTATATCGACCATCCCAGCTTCGGCAGCGCCATTATTGCCCGCCTGCTGGAGAGCGAGGGCTACCGGGTGGCGGTGCTGGCCCAGCCGGACTGGCACGATGCCGAGGCCTTCCGCGCCATGGGCAAGCCCCGGTACGGCGTAATGATCGGTGGCGGCAATCTGGACTCCATGGTGGCCCACTACACGGTGGCCAAGCGCCGCCGGACACAGGACTTGTACAGTCCCGGCGGCAAGCTGGGCTTCCGCCCCGACCGTCCCACCATCGTGTACGCCAACCGTGCAAAGGAGGCCTTCCCCGATACGCCCATCATTATCGGTGGGTTGGAGGCCTCGCTGCGGCGGTTCGCCCACTATGACTACTGGGACGACAAGGTGCGCCGCTCCATCCTGTTTGACGCGCCTGCCGACCTGCTGGTCTACGGCATGGGTGAGAGCGCCACGGTGGAGGTCGCCCGCCGTCTGGCGGCGAAAACGCCGGTGGGCGATATCACCGATGTGCGGGGCACCGCCTGCATCGTCACCGACCCGACGGTGTGCCGGTATCACGAGGTGACCTGTCCCTCCTTTGAGGAGGTGCAGTCCGATAAAATTGCCTACGCTAAGGCCACCAAGGTGCAGTATGACGAGCACGACCCCATCCGGGGCAAGGCCATTTTGCAGCAGTGTCAGGGACGCTGGCTGCTGGTGAACCCGCCCCAGCGTCCCCTGAACCGTCAATCGATGGACAGGCTCTATGACCTGCCCTTCACCCGCGAGGTGCATCCCATGTACACCGAGGGCATCCCCGCCATCGAGGAGGTGCGGTTCTCCATCTGCCACAACCGGGGCTGCTTCGGCGGGTGCAATTTCTGCGCGCTGGCCTTCCATCAGGGGCGGATGGTCACCTCCCGCAGCATCGAATCGGTGCTGGCCGAGGCGGAGCTGCTGACCCACGACCAAAAATTCAAGGGCTATATCCACGATGTAGGCGGCCCCAGCGCCAACTTCCGCCACACCTCCTGCCGCCAGCAGAAGGAACACGGTATGTGCAAGGGCAAGTCCTGTCTGGCCCCGGAGCCCTGCAAGAATCTGGACGCCGACCACAGCGAGTACACGGAGCTTTTGCAGCGGATGCGGAAGATTCCCGGCATCAAGAAGGTGTTCGTCCGCAGCGGCATCCGGTATGACTACATGCTGCAAGACAGGAACAAGGACTTTTTCAAGGAGCTGGTGGACTATCACATCAGCGGCCAGCTGAAGGTGGCGCCGGAGCACTGCGTCAGCGCGGTGCTGGACTACATGGGCAAACCCCATTTCGACGTGTTCCTGAAGTTCTGGCGGCAGTACCAGAAGCTGAATGAGTCCGACGGACGGGAGCAGTATCTGGTGCCCTATCTCATGTCTTCCCACCCCGGCTGCACGCTGAACGACGCGGTGGAGCTGGCGGTGTTCCTTAAGCGCACCGGCCACCAGCCGGAGCAGGTGCAGGACTTCTACCCCACCCCCGGCACCATGTCCACCTGCATGTACTATACCGGCATCGACCCGCGGACGATGCAAGAGGTCTATGTGGCCCGCGATCCCCACGACAAGGCGCTGCAAAGAGCGCTGCTGCAATGGGGGCGGGGCGATAAGCGCTCGCTGGTGATCGAGGCGCTGGAAAAAACGGAGCGCACTGACCTCATCGGCTTTACGCCGGATTGTCTCATCCGTCCGGTAAAGGGGGAAAAGTACTTTGGCCTGAAGCCGGAGGAGCGGCAGCAGCCGCCCAAAAAGAAAAAGGAAGGCCGTCCGCCCAAACCGGAGGGCACCGTCCACCGGGGCCGCCGTACCGACGGCCAGAAGGGCAAAATGTCTCCCAAGAAGAAGGTCGCCTTTGCCAAGCAACGGGCGAGGAAAAAATAGCGCTTCGCTGGACTGGTTTCTGCCGAAGGCAGCGCCCTTCGGCGCTGCCTTCGAAATTCGTTTCGACTCCCACGATACCAAAAAAGAGATGCACCCTTTCAGGGTGCATCTCTTTTTTGGTGGAGGCGAGGGGAGTCGAACCCCTGTCCGAAAGCGCTTTAACAGGACTTTCTCCGGGCGCAGTTACGATTTAGGCATTCCCTCCTCGACGCGGCACGCAACAGACGCGGCGATTCAGTAGAGTCATGATGCGTGGGCGGGGCAACTCTTACCCGCCTCACGGACGCCACCTAAACGACGCCTTCCCCGGCCGGTGGCCGCTCCGGTTCAGACGGTCACTGCGTTAAGCAGCGACGGCAACAGTATTCGTGTTGTCAGTTAATTTTAATTTGCCCGTTGTATGGTGGTCAGGCGCCACCGCCCGCTTATCCGGTCTCCACACCCCCGTCGAAACCAGTACGCCCCCGTATAGCCCGCCCAAGATCGGGCGGGAGAGGGAACTGGGAAGGGAAACCGTTCGTTTCCGATTTACCGCTCCGGCAGCTTCTCCGGCTCGGGATAGTCAACACCCTTGGTGTCCACGCGCACCTTGCCCATGCGCTGATCCTTCTTGGGCTTGTTGGTCATCATGTTGCGGGGCGTGGAAGCGATGGCATCCACCACGTCCATCCCCTCGATGACCATGCCGAAGGCGGCGTATTCACCGTCCAGATGGGGCGCGTCCTTATGCATGATGAAGAACTGGCTGCCGGCGCTGTCGGGGATCATGGTACGGGCCATGCTCAGCACGCCGCGGGTGTGCCGCAGGTCGTTGTTGAATCCGTTGGACTTGAACTCGCCCTTGATGCAGTAGCCGGGGCCGCCGGTGCCGTTGCCCAGCGGGCAGCCGCCCTGGATCATGAAGCCGTAGATGCAGCGGTGGAAGATCAGGCCGTCATAGTAGCCGCTGTTGGCCAGAGAGATGAAGTTATACACGCTCTGGGGCGCGATATCGGGGTACAGCTCCGCCTTGATGATGCCGCCGTCCTCCATTTCGATGGTGACAATGGGGTTATTTTCCATAGGATGCTCCTCCTTTGTATCATTAGTAGCGTTCCCGGCGGGCGCGATCCATTTCACGCTTGGCGTCCCGCTCGGCGATCGCCTGCCGTTTATCGTAGTTCTTCTTGCCCTTGCAGACGCCCAGCTCCACCTTTACAAGACCGTTCTTGAAGTAGACGCTGAGGGGGATCAGGGCGTAGCCGTCCAGCTTTTGGGCCTCGTGAAGCTTGCGGATCTCCCGCTTGTGCATCAGAAGGCGCTTGGGCCGGTCGGGGTCGCGGTTGAAGATGTTGCCCTTGTCGTAGGGCGAGATGTGCATGTTGTACACCATCAGCTCGCCCTCTTTCGTCACGGCGCAATAGCTGTCCTTCAGGTTCAGCTGTCCGCCCCGGATGGACTTGACCTCGGTGCCTGCCAGCTCGATACCAGCCTCGTACCGCTCCTCCACGAAGTAATCGTGAAAGGCCTTTCGATTCTGCGCCGCCGTCTTGACGCCGCCGCTTTTCGCCATGGCAAGTCCCTCCTTTCGCTGGACTGGATACACATTGTAGCACATTTTTTCGCCAGATGCAAGGGGAAAGGCATCGAACGGCGGGGTTACAGCGTGTCGAATTCCTCCCGCGTCAGCAGCAGGTTCAGCGCGTCCAGCAGGCCTGTGGTGGTGAGATGCTCCGGCAATTGCAGCGTTTGCAGCACCGCCGCCCGCTTTGCCGCGCTGTTGGGGCCCATGAGCCCCTTATCCATCAGGTCGGCGCGGGTGATACCGGCGCTGGGCAGCCTGCGCTCCTCCCCCTCGAAGGTGGCGCCGCAGCGGCGCAGCGCCTCCAGCAGCACGGCGGGAGACATGCCCTCCACGCCCAGCTTGCCCTCCTTGCCGCCCTTTTTCTTGCGGCGCTCCTTGCCCGGCACGTCGGGGACATAGGCCTGCTTCACCCACTCCGGCGGCAGAGCCCCCTTCAGGTGATTGCGGATGACAAAGCCCGCACCGTCCGGGTCGGTCAGCAATATCACGCCCCGCTGTTCCGCCAGACGGCGGAAATAGGACAGCTTCTCCTTGTCGTGGAACACGCCGAAGCCCTCGGTGGTCAGGATCACGGCGTCCACCACCTGAGACAAGGCGTTTTTATCATAGCGGCCCTCCACGATGATGACCTCACGGATGCGGGGCTTCACCGGACACCTGCCAATTCCATCAGGAACAGCTTCAGCTCCGCCTCGCTGTCCATGCCCCGCTCGCTTTTCATGCGGCGATCCAGCCGCTGGCAGCGGATGACGGCGCTGCTGCACCAGTCGTGATCCACCTTTTTCGCCGCCTGCAGCAGCAGCTTGGCGGGATAGTCGCTGCTCATGCTCCACAGCTGCTTCAGCCAGAAGCGGTCCTTGCCGGTATCCAGCGCCATGCGGGCGGTGTACAGCTTCCGCAGCTCCTTGCCCAGCGCCGCCAGAATGGCGATAGGCTCCGTCTGCATTCGCAGCAGGTCGGCCAGCACACGGGCGGCGTCATCATATTTCCCCGCCGTGACGCAGTTGGTCATGTCAAACACTCGGGCGTCCAGCACCGGGTCGGCCACAGCGTTAATATCGTCGATGGTGATGCGCTCCTGCTTAGCGTAGGCGGCGATCTTCTCGATCTCCGGCACCAGATCCGTCATCAGTGTGCCGCAGGTAAACAGCAGGTGGTCGGCGGCGGAGGAATCGATATCATGCCCCAGCGCCGTAAACCGGCGGCGCAGCCAGTTCACCAACTGGGCGCGCTCCTGCTGGGCAAACTCCACGGCGCAGACATGCTTGTCCAGCGCGGCGCACAGCTTCTTCATCTTGCCGTCCCGCTTGTAGTCCAGCGTGTCATAGATAAAGATCAGCGTACAGTACTCCGGGAAGTCCTCCAGCAGTGCGATCAGGGCGTTCCGCTGGCTCTCGTCCAGCTTGAAAAGATCCATATCCTCCACCGTCACCAGCGTGTGCTGGGCCATCATGGGCATGGCCTCCACCACCTCGGACAGCGCCTGCACCGTCAGGCCCTTGCCGCTGAGGTGATGGTCGTTGAACTCCTCGAACCCCGCCGGGATCAGCAGCTGCCGCACCTGCTGCAAATACCGGGCCCGGAGATACGTCTCCTCGCCGTAAAAGATATAGACATTCTGCATCTGCTCCGCCTTCAGGTCGGCCTTCAGACGGGTAAAACCCTTATGTTCCGCCATGTTCGTCTCCTCCATGAATGGTGATGGTGCCCTCCCGGTCGGTGCGGCGCACGAGAGCGCCCGCTTCCTCCAAGCGCTCCAGCGTTTCCGACGCGGGATGGCCGTAGCTGTTGCGGCCCACGCTGATGACGGCGATCTCCGGCCGCGTGGCCGCCAGAAACTCCCGGCAGGAGCTGTATTTGGAGCCGTGATGGCCCACCACCAGCACCTCGATATCCGGGATGGGATATTTTTCGAGCAGCGCCCGCTCGGTGGTATCCTTCATATCGCCGGTGATGAGCACGTCAAAGTCGTGGGCGCTGCCCAGCACGGACAGACCCTGCTCGTTCATGTCACCCTCGCCTACCGGCGGGTACAGCGTCACCACCATGTCGCCCGCTGCCGCCAGCGTGGTGCGGCGCACCCACTCCACCTGAATATCATACTGCTCCGCCGCTTCCAGCAGACGCTCCCGGACGCCGTACTCATCCTCCATGTCCGGCAGGTACAGGGTATCCACCGGTATCCGGGACAGCAGCGTATACAGGCCGTTGGTATGGTCGGCGTGGAAATGGGTGACGGCTACCGCCTTCAGCCGGTGGATTCCCATAGCGGACAGCTGATCCGCCGCCACGGCGCCCGCGTCGATATAGCTGTTGGAGCTGCCGCAGTCCACCAGAATGGCCTGTCCCTCGGAATAGAGGGCTACGCTCTCCCCCTGTCCCACGTCCAGCACCGCCACGTTCATGTTGCCCGCACGGTAGACCAGCGTGTTGCTCCAGATGGCCAGCGCCAGCGTCAGCACCGTTGCCAGCAGGGCGATAAGATACTTCCGCTTGCGCCATTTCTTCACCGCGGCGCACAGGCCGAAGCCCAGATATGCCCCCACCATCCACAGCCGCAGATAGTGGTTATCGAAATAGACGGCGTGATACCGCCATCGGGTCAAGACCCACGCGATCCACAGCACCGCATGGATCAGACCATAGGCCGCCCAACCCAGCACTCTGGCCGCCGGAAGCCACACGAAGCCCGCCAGCACCGTGACGAAGGACGCCATGAAGCCGTACCCCGCCACAGGCACTGCCAGCAGGTTGGCCAGCGGCGACACCAGCGATAGCGTATTGAAATAGTAGGCCACCAGCGGCACGGTGCAGATGGTGGCGCTGAGCGATACCGCCAGATTGGCGCCGGCAAAGGCCAGCACACGCCGCACATGCTTATTCTTCCCCTGATACCAGTCGAAAAACAGGCGGTACAGCCGTCCGGACAGGATCACAATGCCGAAGGTGGCCGCAAAGCTCAGCTGGAAGCTGATGGACGCGGCGGCAAAGGGATTGCCCAGCAAAATCACCAGCAGCGCCATGCCCAGACTGGTAAAGGAGTCGCTGTCCCGGCGGAACAGGGGCGCCAGCAGCAGTGCGATCTGCATGATGCAGGCACGAACCACCGAGGGCGACAACCCCACCATATTCATATAGAACAGCAGCACGCAGATGGTAACACCGCAGAACAGCCGCCGCCGTGACCGGGGCAGCAGCAGAGCCAGCAGCGTCACCAGAAAGGCACAGTGAAGGCCCGACACCGCGAACAGGTGCGCCAGACCCGCACCCCGCATGACGAGGTAATCCTCGTCGGCAATGTCATATTTGCTGCCGGTCAGCTCGGCAGAGATGATGCCCGCTGTCCGGGGATCGTCCCAGATGGCCCGAATCTTCTCCTGAAAGGCAAGTCCCGCCCGTTGCGGCAGCCACCGCAGACTGTTGGAGGAACCGGCGGTCACGTCCAGCTCCCCTCTGGCGTACAGCAGGGCGTAAATACCCTTGGAGGTAAAGGTGGTCAGCCGGGTATCCGCCACCTGCGCGGCGTCGTTCCACCGGGCCGTACCGGACACGGTATCGCCCGGCTCCAGCGTCAGCAGTGTTTCATCGCCGTACAGCACCGCTTTGGCAAAGGGATGGCCGTCCAGCCGGATCGTCACCCGCGCGCCGTAGTCCGTTTTCCACGCCTCGCCGCAGACCACGCCGGAGAAGGGCAGCTCCTGTCCGCACTTGTCCAGCACCGGCTGCTGTACCCAATGCTGATAGCCGGTGAAATACAGCAGCGACGCCGCCAGCGACGCGCAGATCAGCGCACGGCGGCCTTTGTCTCCCAAACGCTTACGCAGGAAGAACGCCGCAACCGCCAGTGCCAGCAGCACCGCCGCGGCAGGAAGCCACCAGCCGCCCTTCGGCTCCAGTGCCGCCGCCAGCGTACCCACCGCGAAGGAGAACGCCAGGATCGCCAATGTCCGCATGAATGCTCTCACCTCTCCGCCAGCAAAGTTCCTTTATTATAGCAAATCTTCCGTCCGAGGGCAATACTCACCACAGGACGTAATATTGACAATATCCCCCGCAGACACTATACTGTTGCTATCTCAACAACAGGAGGTTCCCCATATGGAAAACAAGCTGCTGGGCAGCAAGCTCTTTCTCTACGTGACCGAATTCTTCGCCGGTGTGTCCGTCATGGCGGTGGAGCTGGGCGCCAGCCGGTTGATGGCCCCGTATTTCAGCTCCTCCCAGATCGTGTGGACGGTCATCATCGGCGTTATCATGATCGCCATGGCCATCGGCAACCTGTGGGGCGGCAAGCTGGCGGACAAGACCAATTCGCCGGACAAGCTCTATGGCCGTATTCTGATCGCCGCCATCTGGATCGCCCTGATCCCCTTTGTGGGGCGGTGGCTGATTGCGGGCGTCAGTCTGCTGCTGGCCATGTTCGTGACGAAAAACTTCCTCGTCTGGGCGGCGCTGGCGGCGTGTCTGGTGATCTTCGCCTTCCCCTGTGTGCTGCTGGGCACGGTGACGCCGTCGCTGACCAAGTTCACGGTGGACAATCTGGACGACACCGGCAAGACCGTGGGCAAGCTGAACGCCCTGAACACCATCGGCAGCATCATCGGCACCTTTGTGCCGACCTTCATCACCATTCCCGCCGTAGGCACGGCGGCCACGTTCCTGATCTTCGCCGGGGTGCTGGCGGCTATCGGCATCGTGTACTTTGCCTTCGCCCGGAAGAAAATGCTTAAGGGCATCGTGGCGGCGGTGGTCATCGTGGGGCTGTGCTTCACCTTGCCCACCTACAGCTTCGCCTTCTGGGAGAATGATATCGCGCTGGAGGACGAATCCATCTACAACTATTTGCAGGTGAAGGACAGCGACCGGCAGACCACCCTGTCCACCAACGTGCTGTTCGGCGTGCAGTCCATCCAGCGGAAGGACACGGAGCTGACGGGAATGTACTACGACTACGCGCTGGCGGCGCCCTGCATGGCGGGCATGAACGGCAGCGACAACGACAGCCGCGCCGTCATGATCCTGGGCATGGGCTCCGGCACCTACGCTAGCTATTGCGTGCGGTACTTTCCCGGTGTGACGGTGCAGGGCGCGGAGATCGACAAAAAGATTGCCGATATCGCCACGGAGTATTTCGGCCTGCCGGACAGCGTGGAGGTGGCGGTGGAGGACGGCCGGGCGTACCTGACCGCCTCGGAGAAGCAGTTTGACGTGATCATGGTGGACGCCTATCAGGACATCACCATTCCCTTTCAGCTGTCCAGCGTGGAGTTTTTCACCGAGGTACAGCGGCATCTGAAGCCCGGCGGCGTCATGGTGGTGAACCTGAACATGACCTCCGCGCAGGACGGCTCCATCAACCAGTACCTGTGCGACACCATGTCCAGCGTGTTCGCCCACACCTACACCGTCAACGTGCCCGCCAACACCAATACGGTGGTATTCTGCTCCGATTCCGATGACCTGCGGCAGACCTTTGACGAAAACCGCGTTCTTCTGCAAAACACCAGTTACGCCGCCATGATGGAAACGGTAGCGCGGGATCTGCGGGACTACACTGGCGGGGATCATATCCTGACGGATGACAAGGCCCCGGTGGAGCTGCTGGGCATGCGGGTGCTGGACGAGCTGATCGACGGCCAGCTGAGCTACTATAAAGAGCAGTTCTCCATGGAGGAGATCATCAATATGGTGACATAAGAAAAAGACGGCGCACGCCGTCTTTTTCTTATGTTCACAGCTATTTCAGCCAGCCGCCGAAGAAGAATTCCCGCAGCTGCTTGTAAAGCACCGTACCCGCAAGGCCCAGGAGCAGCAAGAACCACGTCAGAAAAACCAGCCAGCCTACGTCATAGGTTTCGGTCAGATTCCGCATGCCGGTCAGTTCTCCTACTCGATCCGACCCATTATATACGACAGTGGGCGGCAGGGTCGAGGCCCAGATACGCAGGACGATCTTCCCCAGAATGGCGAGGATCATCGTGAACAGCCACACGATGCGCATGATCGGCCACTTGCTCTCCGCCGATGGAGCAGCCGTCGGCGCGGCCTGCGCTGTGGTCTCTCCATTCTCCAGCAGCAGGTAGTCGGTGCTGACGCCGAACAGGCGGCTGAGGGCCACCACGTTCTCCGTGTCCGGCACGGACGCGCCGCTCTCCCACTTGGACAGAGCCTGCCGGGAGACATTGATCTGCGTGGCCAGCTCCTCCTGACTCCAACCGCGGGCCTTGCGCAGGGCTTGCAGCTTTTCTCCAAAGGTCATAGGCGTTTCTCCTTTCCGTTTCTGGTGCTATTCTACCAAAAACAGGGTGTAAAGTCCACCTATCAGGGCTTCCAAATCCGCAACTGGAGTTGACATTGGGCGGATCGCGGGAGTACTGCAAGCGGAGAGAAGGCCAAAAGAACAGTCCGGCAGCTGCCGGGCTGTTCTTTTGATTGCAACATAGCTTGTTTACTTAGCCTTCACGCCAATAGTTGCACCCGTTTCGATCGCCGGGTCTATTGTACCCGCCGTATCCACCGTCACAGTAGACCCTTCCGTAAGAGTCGGTATTGCTCCAGTCGGCATACCGGCAATCACGACAGTTTCCACAGAACACGCCCTCCGGAAGTCTGATCTCAACCTTCTTTTCCATCATCGTTCTCCTTTCGTCAAAATAGTTACGGTCTCTTCTCTAATTGTAACTTCATTTCCGCTGCGCACCGCCAAATAAGAGGTCATCTCCCTGTCCGGCAATACAACAACAGGAAAATGCAGTTCACTGACACTTTGGGGCATTGCCCGCATAATTGCCGTTATATAGGCAATATCCCCGTCCGATAATGTTCGCACGCCAAAAAAATGCGTGTGGAACATTCCCTGAAAGGCGATCTCTCGTTTCTGCCATTCTTTGATTTCCGCATTCAGGCGCTCCACATTCGGCGCATAGGAGCAGCCACAGCCTTTTCCTGTCCCTGTGTCTATCTTGTACTCGCAGATCACGCTGGGACTGCCGCCCAGGATCCCGCCTATCTCCGGCGGTACGACTGGCATGGCGTCCATCAGCTGCCAATAGGTTTTTTCAAAAATGCGCATTGATTTATCCGTTATACCTCCAAAAATCCCAACAGCTTAAGAATAAGGTAAAGCAGATAAAACGCGCCGACCACATATCCCACGACGACTGTCAGTATCACCTTGACGACCACATTCATTTGCTGCCAGTTGGCACGGCGCGACATTACCTTATAGCCGGAATAAATCGCCCAAAGCGTATATACTACCGCGATTACGCCCTCCATGTTCTCCTCCTGCTTTAGAAATATTTAACGGCGCAATAGCAGATCACGGCAATAACGACGATAAGTACCAGCCATTTCCCGCCGCTCTTTTTCTTCTCCGCCGGCGGGTGAGGCGTGTTATTTTGCGTTACACCCGGCTCACGCTTGATTGTCGCCGCGTACTGCCGGATCAGATCCATTTCCCGATCATTACTAAAGTACCTGCAAGAATCATAGTCGTCCACGCGGATACCAAGCCTTCTGCACATTCTATAGCAGGGGCGACCAGAATCATCATTGTTCACCAGATAGGAATGGTCACATCCAAAGCCGCACTGGTCACTGATATACTTTCCGTTTTCTCCACGGTGGATATATTGGGCCTCTGCCAGCTTCTCTCTAAGGTTCATTCTCTTTCCTCCCGTGCGCATTTACGTGCCCGGCACCTTCACGTATTCTCATTCGACACTATTCCAAAAGTCGATCAGCAGGGCATCATTTATAACAGTACGAGCCGTCTTATGCCTTATTGATATCCGATTAGCTTCCGACTCTTTGGAAGATCATCACTTGATCCGGATAGCTCTCCAGATAGACGTTTATGCTGTCCTCCGACATGCTTGTGATAATAAGAGAGAGTCTGTCTTGGCCATCCATCGTCAGCTTCAACAGCTCGTCATCGATAAGACTCCACTCCATGCTGATCTTGTCGCCGGTGACACTTTGCCCCACAACACAGGTTCCGTCGTCGTAGAGCGTCATCGCAAGGCTGCCGCCATCGCTCGTGTACCACGAGCCCACCAGCTGTTCCTTCATGCTCTTCTTCCCACAGGCCACAAGGCTCAACAGCATCAGCAGCACCAACAGGACGCTTGCCAATCTTTTCATTTTCTTTCCTCCATGTTGTTATAATATTGGAAAGTGTACAATTCAAAACTCTATTTTTCTACATTCAATCGTTAATTCAACCCTTGAAAAATCAAGAAATTTCTGTATACTTGTATTAAGAAAGGCGTACCTTTACAATTTGCAAAAGTACACCTTTCCAAAATTTTCCCCGTTTTGTTTAAGGGAAGTTTACATATTCCGTACAGAAAAATCCCCCTGCCTGTCTACTCGGACAGGCAGGGGTATCCAACAAGGAACCGCTCGGGCCAAACGGCCTGAGCGGTTCCTGTTTGCTTTATTTACCCTTTATTCGGCGCTTTGGGGGTGGTCAGGGGAATCCTCCGCTGCTTCGGCGGGGGACTCGGCTTCACCGGCGGCTTCCTCCGCTTCCTCGGCGATGGCTTCGGCCTGCGCTTCGGCGGCGGGAATCTTCTCCACGACCACCTTGCCGTCATGCAGCGTTACCTTGGCGGTGTCGCCGTACTTCAGCTTGCCCTCCAGCATCTGCTCGGCCACGGCGTCCTCCACGGTGTTCTGGATGGAACGGCGCAGGGGACGTGCGCCATACTCGGCGTCGAAGCCGTCCTTGGCAAGAGCCGCAACCGCGTCCTCGTCGGACACCAGCGTGATGCCCTGCTGGGCCATACGCTTGCCGGTGACGGACAGCATACGGTGGGCGATCTTCACAATGTCCTCCTCCGTCAGCTGGCGGAACACGATGGTCTCGTCGATACGGTTCAGGAACTCCGGCTTGAAGGTGCGCTTCAGCTCGGCCATCACGGCTTCCCTGATACGGGCGAACCGGGCGGCCTCGTTGGCTTCCTTCTGCTTCTCGCTGCCGTCAAAGCCCAGCGGGGCGTTCTCAGCGGCGGTGATGTTCTTGGCGCCCACGTTGGAGGTCATGACGATGACGGTGTTCTTGAAGTCCACCCGGCGACCCTGAGAGTCGGTGACGATGCCGTCCTCCAGAATTTGCAGCAGGATGTTCCACACGTCCTCGTGGGCCTTTTCGATCTCATCGAACAGCACCACGGAATAGGGCTTGCGGCGCACCTTTTCGGTCAGCTGGCCGCCCTCCTCGTGACCCACATAGCCGGGAGGAGAGCCTACCAGACGGGACACGGTGTGACGCTCCATATACTCGGACATGTCGATACGGATCATGGCGTTTTCATCGCCGAACATGGCTTCGGCCAGCGCCTTGCACAGCTCGGTCTTGCCTACGCCGGTGGGGCCCAGGAACAGGAAGGAGCCGATGGGACGCTTGGGGTCCTTCAGACCCACACGGCCACGGCGGATGGCGCGGGCCACGGCGGTGACGGCCTCGTCCTGCCCCACCACACGCTGGTGCAGCGTCTCCTCCAGACGCAGCAGACGCAGGCTCTCGTCCTCCGTCAGACGGTTGACGGGGATGCCCGTCCAGCCGGCCACCACGTTGGCGATGTCGTCGGCGGTGACGGTGCCGCGGTTCTGGCTCAGCTTTCTGCGCCAGTTGTCCCGCTCGATCTCCACCTGATCGGTGTAATTCTTCTCGATATCCCGCAGCTGGGCGGCCTTCTCGTAGTCCTGGGCGGTGATGGCTTCCGCCTTCTCACGGTGCAGGGCGGCGATCTTCTCCTCCAGCGACTTCAGGTCGGGAGAGGCGCTCTCCGCCTTCATACGCACCTGCGAGGCGGCCTCGTCCATCAGGTCGATAGCCTTATCCGGCAGGAAACGGTCGTTGATATACCGGCGGGAGAGGGACACGGCGGCCTCCAGCGCCTCATCGGTGATGGTCAGCTTGTGGTGAGCTTCGTACTTATCCCGCAGGCCCTTCAGAATGGCCACGGTGTCCTCGGCGGAGGGCTCGCCCACGGTGACGGGCTGGAACCGGCGCTCCAGCGCGGCATCCTTCTCGATGTACTTGCGGTACTCGTTCAGGGTGGTTGCGCCGACGACGCGAATCTCACCACGGCCCAGAGCGGGCTTGATGATGTTGGCGGCGTCCACAGCGCCCTCGGCGCTGCCTGCGCCAACGATGGTGTGGAGCTCGTCGATGAACAGGATCACGTTGCCGTCCTTCTTCACCTCGTCCAGCGCGTTCTTGATACGCTCCTCAAACTCGCCGCGGTACTTGGTACCGGCCACCATGCCGCTGAGGTCAAGGCTCAGCAGCTTCTTGTTCAGCAGCTCCTCCGGCACGTCGGCGCTGGCGATGCGCTGGGCAAGACCCTCGGCGATGGCGGTCTTGCCGACGCCGGGCTCGCCGATCAGCACGGGGTTGTTCTTGGTGCGGCGGGACAAAATCTGCACCACACGCTGAATTTCCTTATCGCGGCCGATGACAGGATCCAGCTTGCCCTGACGGGCGGCTTCGGTCAGGTCGCGGGTGAATTCCTCCAGCGTCTTGCCGGTCTTTTTGTTCTCCTTGTTGGGGGTGCTTGTGCCGCTGGTGACAGTGTGGGGCGAGCTCTCGCTGAGCTTCTGCTGCACGCTGGCGTACATCTTCCGGGGATCCACACCCACGGTGCGCAGGATGCGCACGGCCATATTGCTGCCCTCACGCAGCAGGCCCATCAACAGATGCTCGGTGCCGATGTACCCGGCGCCCATCCGGTGGGATTCGCCCACAGCCAGCTCGATGACGCTCTTGGCGCGGGGCGTCAGGCCCTGACTGGGCGCGTCGCCGGAGGTGCCCTGTCCCACGTTATGCCGCAGGATACCGGAGATCATCTCGTCGGTGAGGCCGTATTCGGTCAGCACGCGGTGGGCAATGCCCTCCTCCTCACGCAGCAGACCCAGCAGCAGATGCTCGCAGCCTACGTAATCATGGCCCATATCCTGGGCGGCTTCCTGCGCCAGACGCAGGGATTCCTCAGCACGAGGGGTGAATTTATTCTCATTCATAAATGGTCACATCCTTTTTCCTATTTTGGGTCTTACGCGGAGAGCTTCTTCAGCTCGTCACGCAGACGGGCCGCTTCCTCGTAGTTCTCGCTGTCCACGGCGTTCTTCAGCTGGGTCTCCAGCGCGTTGCGCTCCCGCTCCTTCTGGAGACGGACAGCCTCGTCCCGGCCCACCAGTCCGGCGGGGGTGTCAGTGTCTTCGGGGATGCCGGCAGCGGCACGGGCCGCTTCCTCCAGCGGGGCGGGGAACTCGGTCATGCGGTTGGACAGCATACCGAAATCCTCCAGCAGCGAGAAGGGATCGAAGAAGCTGCGGCGGAAGGGACGGAAGCTCTGATCCAGACGACTGGTATAGCCCAGCTCCGCCGCGCAGTCGGGACACAGATGCACCTGTGTCACTCTGCCGTTGATATTGCTCTGATAATAGAAGGTGGCTTCGTTACGGCCACAGCGTTCGCATTTCATAAATCATAACCTCCTTTGGAAAAATCAAACCAAATGGATCAATACCTGCTTGAAGATATCGCTGCGCAGCATGTCGCGGCAGCTTTTGTCCACCCGGCGCAGCGCCCGGTCGCCGGTTCCGGCCAGCAGAGACCGTCCCGCCTCGGCGGAAATGGCTTCGCTGTCTACCAGATTCTGCACGATGGCCCGTGCACTGGCGGCGTCCAGCTCGTCGCCGATGGAGTTGATGACGTGCATCAGCAGCGTTTTGCGGTCTGTCCGCACCCGCGTGATGCGGATGTAGCCGTTGCCGCCCCGGCGACTTTCCACAATGTAGCCGTGCTCCGGAGAGAAGCGGGTGGACATCACGTAGTTGATCTGGCTGGGCACGCAGTTGAACCGCTGGGCCAGATCGCTGCGCTGCAGCTCCAGCACACCGTCCGTTTCATCCAATGCCGATTGGATAAAGCTGGCGATCACGTCCGAGATACCCATATGCAAGACCTCCTTGTTTGACTTTGCCTTTCTTTGATCTTTAAACATATGATACACCTGCCCGCCTACAATGTCAATAGACAAATTTGACTTTCTTTGACTTTTTCTGTAAACAATCTGTGAACGGCCTGCGCAACCTGAAGTTGCGCCCCAAAACGGAAGAAAACGGAAAATGCAAGTTGAAATTGCTGTACAAGAGAGGGTGGGGTAGGGTATAATAGAAATGTATAGAGCCGATGTTCACGATGGCCGCCCGTATACGGACAGTGTACAGCAAATGGCGTGTAGGGGCGGACGACTCTGTCCGCCCTGATGATGACCGCACCATTTCCGATAGGGCCGACAGAGTCGTCGGCCCCTACAAAGGCGCTATCGATGACGTGCCGATTCAGGCGGCGGGGTGTGGTCACCCCGCCCTACGGAATGGTCACCGATAGAATTTCGTAGGGCGCGATGATCCTGTTGCGGTGCCCAAAATTTCTACGCTGCCTTACGGCGGGCGCTTGAAATTTTGACCGCTGCCACTCGCTCACCTCGCTGTATCTGCCACTGGCAGCGCTCGGATCGCTCCCCTCATCGCGCCGCCGTACAGCGATTCATCTTCTACCGTTGCAACGCATGAGCGGCAGCGGCGCAAAACGAAAGTCAATACGTCATACGCAACGATAATAACCATTTCCCGCGAACGCGTGGTATAAGGTATCACATTTGTAAAGGACATAGCGTGCGCGGATTCTTAAACCGCAGGTTTAAGCGGCCTTTTTGGACACTTTTGGGGCCGTGGCCAAAAGTGTCTCGCCCCGCAGGGCGAAACTTTCCTCGCGCCGCAGGTGCGAAACACCCTCAAACACCGAAAGGAGAACCCTATGAACACCAACTGGAATGATCCCAATTTTCAGGGCTTCCGGGGTCAGAATCCCTTCCACCGGGAGGGCCATACCCCCAAGTCCCGTAAGGCCGTCGGCACCCCCTTTGGCCGCACGGTGCTGAATCTGGCGGTGACGCTGGTCTTTGCGGCGGCGTACTTCTATGTCGTCCTGCCGCCCATTAATCTGAAAGCGCCGGAATTCTACGTGTTCACGCTGCTGGTGTGCGGCGTGTACGGCCTGTGCGCCGTGATGACCTCCGGATTTCAGGGGGATGGCGTAAAGGGCTACTTCAAATTTCTGAAAAAGCAGTGCCTGATCCCGCTGGCGCTGGCGATTTTGCTGGTGGTCACGGCGCTGGTCGGCAGCGCGGTGGGTTGGCAGGTGTTCCGGGCAGGCAGCTACCGTGATCTGCTGACGGTGGAAAACGGCGACTTCGCCGCCGAGGTGGAGGAGATCTCCTTTGACCAGATCCCCATGCTGGACAAGGACTCCGCCGCCAAGCTGGGCAACCGCAAGCTGGGCGAGCTGGCGGACATGGTGTCCCAGTTCGAGGTGGCCGACAACTACACCCAGATCAACTACAAGGGCCGCCCCGTCCGCGTCACCACCCTGCAATACGGCGACATCATCAAGTGGCTGAATAACCGTTCCGCCGGTCTGCCCGCCTATCTGATCATCGATATGGTGACACAGAATGTGGAGGTGGTGCGGCTGGAGGAGGGCATCCGCTATACGCCCGCCGAGCATTTCGGCCGCAATCTGTACCGCTATCTCCGGTTCCACTATCCCACCTATCTCTTTGACGAGCCCGCCTTCGAGATCGACGAGGAGGGACGCCCGTGGTGGGTCTGTCCCCGCATCGACCGCACCATCGGTCTGTTCGGCGGCACGGATATCACCGGCGCGGCACTGGTGAATGCCGTAACGGGCGAGACGGCGTATTATGATGTGGCGGATATCCCCACATGGGTAGACCATGTTTATACCGCCGATCTTATTATCCAGCAGTACGACTACCACGGCACCTATATCAACGGCTTCTGGAACTCCCTGTTCGGCCAGCGGGAGGTGACCGTCACTACAGAGGGGTATAACTACATCGCCATCGGCGACGATGTATATATGTATACCGGCATTACCTCCGTGGTGTCCGACGAGTCCAACGTGGGCTTCATTCTGTCCAACCAGCGCACCAAGGAGACGCGGTTCTACGCCGTAGCCGGCGCGGAGGAGTACTCCGCCATGGAGTCCGCCCAGGGTCAGGTGCAGCAGATGAAGTACACCGCTACCTTCCCGCTGCTGCTGAACGTGGCGGAGCAGCCCACCTATTTCATGGCGCTGAAGGACGCGGCGGGACTGGTGAAGATGTACGCCATGGTCAACGTCAGCCAGTACCAGATCGTGGCCACCGGCGGCACCGTGGCGGAGTGTGAGAGCAACTACCGGCAGATGCTGCTGAACGCCAACCTTATTCAGCCGGAGGACAGCGCCTTGCCGGACGATCAGCTGGCGCTGACCGACGCCCACACCGGAGCTGTCACCGATATCCGCAGCGCCGTCATGGACGGGAACACGTGGTACTATCTGTGCATCGACGGCGTGTGGTACAGCGGAAAGGCCGCGGACACACCGGAGCTGATACTGCTGAACGTGGGTGATGTGGTGACGGTGCGCTGCTACGCGGCGGCAGGCGGGATCGCCCAGCCGATCTACAGCATCGAATCCAGCGCGGATCAGTCGGCTCCTGCGCCGGACGGCGTGGAGGATACACCGGAGGATGCCGCGTAAATAATAAAACCGGGCCCGATGGGCCCGGTTTTTGATATGTTTGATGTTGGGGAGTTTCGCGCCCCGGCGCGACCTACTTTTGTCAACAGTGACAAAAGTAGGCAAAAACACCGGAAGGAACCTCCGGTTCCTTCACCTCCCGGCGCGCTATGCGTTGTGCGGAGGTAGGAGTGCATACCTCACGTTTGCGTAAGTATTTTCTTTTCGTTTCGTTAAAAGGATCGTCTCAGCTCCGGCGCCGCTGCCGCTGATGCCTACGCCGAACAACGCTGTTGGTTCTACCGTTGATAACATCAGCGGCAGCGGCGCAGGAAGAAAGTTGATACGTCATACGCAACGAAATTAGCCGTGTTCTGCGAACGCGTGGTATAAGGCTGTAAATTTGTAATAGGAACAGCGTGCGCGGATTCTTAAACCGCAGGTTTAAGTGGCGTTTTTGAGTACTTTTGCCGCCACGGGCAAAAGTACCTCGTCCCCGAGGGGACGAAATTCCCTTTTACACCACCTGAAACACAAAAAACTTCAGATAATTCGTCTCCTCCACGCCCCAAAGGATGGGATGGTCGGCGCACTGCTGGCGGGCTTCGATCTGCCGCAGCTGCACCCCCGCGTCACGGGCGGCACTGTGGAGCATCTTGATGAACAGCTCCTCCGTGGCGAAATGGCTGCACGAGCAGGTGGCAAGATACCCGCCCCGGGGCAGCAGCTTCATGGCCCGGTAGTTGATCTCCTTATAGCCGGTCATGGCGTTGTGCACCGTCTTGCGGCTTTTGGTGAAGGCGGGGGGATCAAGAATGATGAAATCGTACCTCCGGGGCTGCTTTTCCAGCTCCGGAAGCAGGTCAAACACGTTGGCGGCCACGCAGTCCATGACGCCGTCCAGCCCGTTGCGGCGGGCGTTCTCCGCCGCGCACTGCACGGCGAACTCCGACACGTCCACGGCGGTGACATGGGCCGCGCCGCCCCTGGCGGCGTTCAGGGCGAAGCTGCCGGTATGGGTGAAGCAGTCCAGCACCGTCTTGCCCTTGGCCAGCTTGGCCACGGCAAGGCGGTTATACTTCTGGTCGAGAAAGAAGCCGGTTTTCTGGCCGTTTTCAAAGTCCACGGTGTAGACGATACCGTTTTCCGTAATGTCCACGCAGGTCTTCTCCGGCGGCGTCTCGCCGGGCAGGGCGTACCAGCCCTTGTTCTGCGCCATGCCCTCCCGCTCCCGCAGGGCCACGTCGTTGCGCTCGTAGATGCCGCAGATATCCTGCCCGTCCTCCCGCAGCACCTTTGCCAGCAGAGGGAACAGGCGATCCTTGATGCGCTCCATGCCGAGACTCAGGGTCTGGGTCACCAGCACACTCTCGAACCGATCCACCGTCAGGCCGGGGAACAGGTCGGCCTCGCCGAAAATAACGCGGCAGCAGCGGCTGTCGGTCTCGCCCATGACGGTCTTGCGGTAGTCCCAGGCGTAGCGGACGCGGCGCTCCCAGAAGGCGTCGGAAAAGTCGTCGTTGGCGTTGCGGCTGAGAAGCCGCACGCGAATTTTGGAGTGGCTGTTGTAGAAGCCGCAGCCCAGCCAACTGCCCCGGCGGCTCACCACGTCCACCAGGGTGCCGTCCTCGGGCGTGCCGTCGACGGCGGTCACCTCGCCCTCGTAGACCCACGGGTGCCCGCCTGTCAGGGCGGCTTCCCCCTTGGGGGTGATGGTGATCTTGGGATAGGGACGCAGTGCTTTCATGGCGGTTCTCTCCTGTCGTGTGATGTGAATAATAATGGATTATAGCACATTCTTTTCCTCTGCGCTACATATATATGAGGGAGAAATGCGGAAAGGGGAATCGCCATGCCCAACATTTATATTTCACCAAGTACACAAGAATATAATCCGTACATCACCGGCTCCGGCAGCGAGGAATACTGGATGAACCAAATCGCCGACGCCATGGAGCCGTATCTGCGGGCCAACACCATCCGCTTTACCCGCAACACGCCGGATATGACCGCCGCGTCCTCCATCGCCCAGGCGGCGCGGGGGAGCTACGACTTCTATCTGGCGCTGCACTCCAACGCCAGCGGCGACGGCTCCACCGAGGGACGGCAGCGGGGCATTATCGCCTTTTACTACCCCACCAGCGCCAACGGCAGGCGGGCGGCCAACATCTTCGTGGAGAACCTGAAGGAAATTTACCCGCTGCCCTCGCTGGTGACGGCCCGCGCCACCACGGCACTGGGCGAGGTGCGGCAGCCCAAGCCGCCGTCGGTGCTGCTGGAGATCGGCTACCACGACAACACCGCCGACGCGGTGTGGATACAGGACAACGTGCAGAACATCGCGGAAAACCTGTCCCGGTCGCTGGCAGAGTACTTCGCCCTGCCCTTTATCTATCCCATGACGCCCCGAACGGGCACGGTGGTCACGGAGCGGGACGCCCTGAACGTGCGGGCCTATCCGGCCATGAGCGGGCAGGTGGTGGGCAGCGTCCCCCATGAGGCGCAGCTGACGGTGTACGGCCAGACAGACGGCTGGTACAGCATGGGCTACGGGAATCTGGCGGGGTACGTCCGGTCGGAATACGTAAGGCTATAGGCACATTCGACAAAATGTTTTTCCCGTGCGGACAAATTTTTCACAACAGTATGTTTTTCTTCTTGACAGTTTACCGTAATGAGGGTAGAATTATGAAGGATTATTATCGGGCGATATAGGGGTTTCGTTCGATTGTTTTCTATGGGCAGTCATCGTCCCACTGGACGGAGACAAACGCCCGGATACACCATTTTTACAGGAGGAAACCATGATCAAAATCGTATACGCGGCGATAATGGTCGTTGTTGCGTTTGTTCTTGGCCTCCTCACTTGTATTCTGATCCAACGGCAGAAGCAGAAGCGTGACCAGGGCAAGATCCAGGATGCCGAACAGGAAGCGCTGCGCATCGTCAACGAAGCCATCAAGAATGGCGAGAGTAAGAAACGCGAAGCATTGGTGGAAGCGAAGGAGGAGATCCTGCGCTCCAGAAACGAATACGAGAAGGAAGTCAAGGAACGCCGCGCCGACCTGCAGAAGCAGGAGCGCCGTTTGCAGCAGAAGGAAGAAAACCTCGATCACAAGACCGAGCAGATCGAGAAAAAGGAAGAAGCGCTGGCTGCCAAGCATGCCGCCGCTGACCGCGAGCAGGAGGAGATCAAGCTCATCAAGCGCAGCCAGACGGAAATGCTGGAGCGCATCTCCGGCTTTACCGCCGAGGAAGCCAAGCAGTACCTGATCGCGCAGGTGGAGTCTGAGGTTACCCACGAGACTGCCCTGAAGATCAAGGAGATCGAAGCCCGCGCCAAGGAAGAAGCCGACACCCGCGCCCGTGAGATCGTGGCCACCGCTATCCAGCGCTGCGCCGCCGACCATGTGGCCGAGATCACCGTCAGTGTGGTACCCCTGCCCAATGACGAGATGAAGGGCCGCATCATCGGCCGCGAGGGCCGCAACATCCGCGCCATCGAGACGCTGACCGGCGCAGACCTGATCATCGACGATACGCCTGAAGCCATCACGGTGTCCTGCTTCGAGCCGGTACGCCGCGAGGTGGCGCGCCTTGCGCTGGAAAAGCTGATCGCCGACGGCCGCATCCATCCCACCCATATCGAGGAGATGGTGGAGAAGGCCAAGCGGGAGGTGGATGCCGTCATCCGCTCCGAGGGCGAGCGTGCCGTGCTGGAGACCGGCGTCCGCGGCCTGCATCCCGAACTGCAGAAGCTGCTGGGTCGTCTCCACTACCGTACCAGCTACGGTCAGAACGTGCTGCAGCACTCGATCGAGGTGTCCCATATCGCCGGCATGATGGCCGCCGAGCTGGGCGCCGATGTTCACGCCGCCAAGCGGGCAGGTCTGCTGCACGATATCGGCAAGGCGCTGGATCACGAGTTTGAGGGCACCCATGTGTCTCTGGGCGTGGAGTATGCCCGGAAGTACAAGGAGAAGGAAGAGATCGTCCACGCCATTCAGGCTCATCACGGCGACGTGGAGTGCAAGACGCTGGTGGCCTGCCTGGTGCAGGCGGCCGACGCTATCTCTGCCGCCCGTCCCGGCGCACGCCGCGAAAACCTTGAGAATTACATCAAGCGTTTGCAGAAGCTGGAGGAGATCACCAGCTCCTATCCCGGCGTGGAGAAAAGCTATGCCATTCAGGCGGGCCGCGAGGTGCGCGTGATGGTGAAGCCGGAGCAGGTCAACGAGGATCAGATGGTCATTCTGGCCCGTGAGCTTGCCAAGCGCATCGAAAACGAGCTGGAGTACCCCGGCCAGATCAAGGTTCACGTGCTGCGTGAGACCAAGGTCGTGGAATACGCAAAATAAAAACAAAGCTGTGCGACACCCTACCCCGGGGTGCCGCACAGTCGCATCTTGGGAGGGTTTTTTATGAAACGAAAGCTTTTCGCCCTGTTGCTGGCGCTTTGTATGCTGCTGACCGCCTGCGGCCAGCAGCCCGGCGATCCCCCGGCGGAGAACGGCCAGACGCAGACGAACCAGGGGCAGGAGGAGCAGACCGCACCGCCGGACGACGGCTTTTCCACCTCCGTCAGCGGACGGGTGGAGGATCCGGAGGGACTGGTGACGGAGACGCAGAAACAGCTGATGACCCGGCTGCTGACCGACTGGTACACCGATATCGCCCTGTTTGACGAGCCTCAGCTGACGGCGCTGTTTTCCGATGAGGAGGACGCCGCCATGCATCAGGCGTCCATCCGCACCCTGAACGCCATCCGAGCCCGGGCGCTGATCGACCTGCGGATGAAGGACGTGGACTATGTGCTGACCGTCACCAAGGCGGAGCCCTCCACCGAGGAGGACGCCGTGGAGGGGCAGATACATATCGAGGCCGACGAGTCGGCGGTGATGCACTTTGCCGCCACGCCGGAGGTGGACAGCAAGCTCTATGACGTGCCCCACATCTTCGAGCTGGTGCCGGAGGGGGACGGCTGGCTCATCAAGCACCACGAGGCCGACGACAACCCCTATTTCAGCCTGACCTATCAGGAGGGCACGGAGGAGGACGGACGGCTCCAGCAGCTGCTGCGTGCCATCGAGCGGCGGCAGCTCCAGCGGCAGGAGACGGTGCAGGTGACGCTGACGTGCGACCATCCCTATGACCGGGCGGCGGCGGAGCAGTACATGCGGCAGTACGACCACCAGCGCAGCAGCGCGTGGCATGCCTATGACGACGTGGGCGGCAACTGCATGAACTTCGGCTCGCAGGTGCTGCTGGCAGGCGGTATTCCCATGGACGAGCAGGGCGGCAGCAAGTGGTACTGGTACGGCCAGAACAGCCTTGACCTGTCGTGGATCAATGTGGGCCGGTTCTACAGCTATGCCCGTGAGAACGAGGGCTACGGTCTGGTGGCGGACACCGAGGCCAACTACTACACCGGCGAGGTGGGGGATATCCTGATCCTTGGCCCTGACGGCGGACACAACCACACCACCGTGATCTCCGGCATCATCCGGGACGAGGCGGGTCAGACGGTGGACTATCTGCTGTGCTCCAACACCACCAATTATACGGACTTCCCCGCAGGCGCGTATTATTACACCAGCCAGCGGCTCATTAAAATTTACGGGTGGAACGAAAGCACCCCTGACGGGGCGCAGTGAAGAGCTTCGGTGTGCCGCCGATGGCGGCATGGATCGAATTGTGGGAGCACATCATCCAAAGTCTCCCCTGTGTAAGGGGAGGTGGCAGCTACGGCGGCATAGCCGCCGAGATCGTGGCTAAAAACATGCCACCGGCATGTTTTCTTAACGCCCCGACGGAGGGGTTGTCCGGTAACCGACAATCCCCCAGTTTCGCTTCGCTCGACAGCCCCCTTTACACAAGGGGGCCTTTGGTGCGTGCCGCTTCTGCAAACACCCCATATGCAAAATAGGGGAGCGCTCTTGCGCTCCCCCTTTTTTTGTGGCATAATAGCAACGAATGAAGAAACCGTAAAAAGGAGGACACCATGCTGTATCACATTCTTGCCATCGGCGACGTGACCAGCGAGGACGGCCTGAAGCACCTGCGCCGCCATCTATCGCCGCTGAAGAAGCTGAAAAGCATTGATTTTACCGTGGTCAACGGGGAGAATATCTCCGGCACCGGCCTGACTCCCGCTCAGGCGGACGAGCTGTTTGCCGCCGGAGCCGACGTGATCACCCTGGGCAACCACACCTTTGGCCGGGTGCAGATCGCCGACTATCTGGAGGACAACCGCTACATCCTGCGGCCCGCCAACTTCTCCGGCCGGATGCCGGGTCGCGGCTGCGGCGTGTATGACTGCGGCAAGCTGCGCATCGCCGTCATGACGCTGATCGGCCGATGCGATCTGGACTGGAAGGCCGCCGACCCCTTTACCACGGCGGACAAGCTGCTGCGGGAGCTGAACGAGACGGAGAAGCCTACCTTTACCCTGCTGGACTTCCACGCCCAGGCCACCAGCGAGAAGCTGGCGCTGGGCTACTATCTGGATGGCCGCATCAGCGCCATGTGGGGCACCCATACCCACGTGCCCACCGCCGACGAGCGGGTGATGCCCAAGGGCACCGGCTACATCACCGATCTGGGCATGACCGGGGCCATCGAGTCGGTGCTGGGCATTCCGCCGGAGCAGTCCATCGAGTCGTTTCTGGGGGGACTGGCGGGGCGCTACCGCTTTGCCGACGGCCCCTGCAAAGCCCAGGGCTGCATTTTTACACTGGACAGCGATACCGGACTGTGCACCGCCGTGGAGCGTGTGGATATCCGGTGAACCGTAAAAGCAATCAATCGTAAAGGAGATCATCACCATGTCTGTTGAAAAAGTAAGAGCTTATCTGGAACCCTACGGCGTCACTGACCGTATTCGTGAATTTGACGTGTCCAGCGCCACGGTGGAGCTGGCCGCGCTGGCCGTTGGCGTGGAGGGCGCCCGCATTGCCAAGACCCTCAGCTTCAAGGTGGGGGAGGATCCCATCCTGATCGTGGCTGCCGGTGACGCCAAGGTGGACAACAGCAAATATAAGCACTTCTTCGGCGCCAAGGCCAAGATGCTGACCGCCGAGGAGGCGGTGGAGCGCATCGGCCACGCCGTGGGCGGCGTGTGCCCCTTTGCCCTGCCGGACGACGTCAAGACCTATCTGGACGTGTCCTTGAAGCGGTTCGAGACGGTGTTCCCCGCTGTGGGCAGCGCCGCCAGCGCCATCGAGCTGAACTGTGACGAGCTGGAGCGCTGCTGCGGCAAGAACTTCGTGAGCTGGGTGGACGTGTGCAAGGGCTGGCAGGCCGAGGAAGCGTAAATGGTACGCATTCTGCACGCGGCGGACTTCCATCTGGACAGCGCCTTCACCGGCCTGAATGAGCAGCAGGCCCGGCAGCGGCGGCAGGAGAGCCGCGATCTGACCCGCCGCATGGTGGAGTACGCCAATGATCACGGCGTACAGCTGATGCTGCTGGCGGGCGACCTGTTCGACAGCGACAGCATCTACGGCCAGACGGCGGAGGAGCTGGCCGCCGCGCTGGCAGAGTTCCGGGGCCATGTGGTCATCGCCCCCGGCAACCACGACTGCTACACCGCCGCATCGCCCTACGCCCGCACCCTGTGGCCGGACAACGTGCTTATTTTTACCGCGCCGGAGATGCTCTCCATGGGGCTGTCCTTTCCCCAGTACGGCTGCACCGTGTACGGCGCGGCCTTCACCGCGCCGGAGATGCCGGAGAGCGCGGAGCTGGCGGGCATCGCGGAGCAGGACGGGAACGTGGCCATCGGTATCCTGCACGGCGAGGCGGGGGTGAAGGACAGCCGCTACCGGCCGATTCCCCTGCAGCAGATCGCTCAGAGCGGGCTGGACTATCTGGCGCTGGGCCATGTCCACGCCTGTTCCGGCGTGCAGCTGGCAGGAAAGACCGCCTATGCCTACCCCGGCTGCCCCGAAGGACGGGGCTTCGACGAGCTGGGAGACAAGGGCTTTCTGGCGGGCGAGGTGGACAAGGGCAGCGTGAAGCTGCGGTTCGTGCCCTTTGCCAAGCGGCGCTATGAGATCGTGACGGTGGACGTGACGGGCCGTGAGCCGTTGGAGGCCATCTGCGAGGCGCTGCCCCAGCATACGGAAGCGGATATCTACCGCGTGATCCTGACCGGCGAGCGGTCGGGCAGCGTGGATACCGCCGCCATCACCGACGAGCTGTCGCCCCGGTTCTACGCGCTGGAGGTGCGGGATCGCACCACCGTGTGCCGTGATATCTGGGACGGCTGCGGCGAGGACTCCCTGCGGGGGTTGTTCCTGCAAAAAATGCGGGAGAAATACGACGCCGCCGGTGAGGACGAGCGCCAGACCATCCAGCAGGCGGTGCGGTTTGCCCTGTCCGCCATGGAAAACCGGGATATGTAACGCCACTTTGACGGAGGAGAAGACCATGAAGAACATTCTCATGATTGGCACCGGCGGCACCATCGCCAGCGAGATGACGCCGGAGGGCCTGACCCCGGAGCTGAACAGCAAGCAGCTGCTGTCGTTCGTGCCCAAGATCGGCGAAATGTGCCATGTGGACTGCATTCAGGTCTATAGCCTGGACAGCACCAATCTGGAGCCCCGCCACTGGCTGGGGGTGGCCAACGCCATCCGGGAGAGCTATGACCGGTACGATGGCTTCGTTATCAGCCACGGCACCGACACCATGGCCTATACGGCGGCGGCGCTCAGCTATCTGGTGCAGGGCAGCCCCAAACCTATCGTGCTGACCGGGGCACAGAAGCCCATCTGGTTCGACGGTACCGACTCCAAGCGGAATCTCACCGACGCTTTCTTCTACGCCTGCCGGGGCTGCGGCGGCGTGCAGATCGTCTTTAACGGCAAGGTCATTCTGGGCACCCGTGCCCGCAAGACCTGCTCCAAGAGCTTTCAGGCCTTTTCCAGCGTCAATTACCCAGATCTGGCGGTGGTGCAGGACGACCATCTTTTGCAGTATATGTCCTGTCCGGTGGCGGAGAAGCCTGCGTTTTATGACAAGCTGGACGACAATGTGGGGCTGCTGAAGCTGATCCCCGGCACAAAGCCGGAGCTGGTGGAGTTCATGACCCAGCATTACGACGGGCTGATCATCGAGAGCTTCGGCGTGGGCGGCCTGCCGGAGTACGGCAACCTGTACGAGATCCTTCGCGCCGCCGTGGAGCGGGGCAAGATCATCGTCATGACCACGCAGGTGCCCAACGAGGGCAGCGACCTGACGGTCTACCACGTGGGCGGACATCTGAAGCAGACGCTGCGGCTGTTGGAGGCCTACGACATGACCACGGAGGCGGCGGTGGCCAAGCTGATGTGGATCATGGGCCAGACCCACGATTTCGCGGAGGCGGAGAAGCTGTTCTATGCCCCGGTGGCACGGGATATTCTATACAGTAATGAATAAATGAAAATTTGTGTAGGGGAGGGGCTCTGCCCCTCCCTTTGTTTGGCGCGACATTTTTATCTATATTAGGCGGGCGGGGTAGAACCCCGCCCCTACGAACAAGTGCATGGCAAGAAAAAAGCGTGCTCCTTCGGGAGCACGCCTTTTGCATAATCCTCCCATTTTTCACCCATACTACACGGGAAACGGAGGAGGATGCCTATGGTGGATTTTGAGACCCGGACAGCCCAGCTGGACGACCTGCTGGGCGTGGGGCGGAACTTTGACATGGTGAGCCGCAGCTTGCAGGTGGGCGGACGGAAGGCCCGGCTGTGGGTGGTGAACGGCTATGCCGAGGACATGCTGATCGAGCGGATGATCGGGCGGCTGCTGGCCATCGGTGATTTGAAGAAGGTGCCGGATCTGGCGTCCTTTCTGGCGGCTTACGTAACGGTGCCGGACGCGGCGGCGGAGACGGACGTACACAGCATGGTGGTGGGTGTCTTTGCGGGAAAGACGCTGCTGGTGATGGACGGCTACGACGGCGGCGTGCTGATGGACGCCAAGGAGTACCCCACCCGCAGCGTGGAGGAGCCGGACACCAGCAAGGTACTGCGGGGCAGCCACGACGGCTTTGTGGAGAGCATCATGGCCAATGCCGCCCTGCTGCGGCGGCGTATCCGTGACCCGGCGCTGACGCTGGAGCGCCATCAGGTGGGCGGGCGGTCCCAGACCGACGTGGCGCTGGTTTATATGAAGGGCGAGGCCAACGAGCAGCACCTGCGGCAGCTGCGGCAGAAGCTGGACAGCATCGACGTGCGCTCCATCACCATGAGTCAGGAATCCATCGCGGAGTGTATCGTTCCCAAGCAGTGGTGGAACCCATTTCCGAAAATTCGTTATACTGAGCGGCCGGATGTGGCCACCGCCAGCGTCATGGAGGGCAGCATCCTGCTGATGATCGACAACACGCCGTCGGTGATGCTGCTGCCTACCACGCTGTTCAGCTTCGCCGAGGAGATCAACGACTACTACTTCCCGCCCCTCATCGGCACATATCTGCGGATCGTGCGGCTGGTGGTGCTGTTTCTGACGGTGTTCATCACGCCGCTGTGGTATCTGCTGGTGAAAAACGGCGACGTGCTGCCGGGAGAGCTGGAGTTCCTGCTGATCGAGGACGAATATTTCGTGCCGCTGATTGTGCAGTTGCTGCTGGTGGAGTTCATCGTGGACATTCTGAAGCTGGCGTCCCTGAACACCCCGGACGCGCTCAGCAATTCCTTCAGCATGCTGGGTGCGCTGATTTTGGGCGATTTCGCCGTGCAGGCCCGGTGGCTGGTGCCGGAGGTGCTGGTGTATATGGCCTTTGTGGCGGTGGCGGGCTACGCCCAGCACAGCTATGAGATGGGCTACGCCTGTAAGCTGGTGCGAATGATCCTGCTGGTGCTGATCTGGCTGTGGGACGGCTGGGGCTTTGCCGCCGGTGTGGTGGGCACGGTGGTGCTGATCGCCTCCACCAAGCCGGTGGTGGGCAAGGGGTATCTCTATCCCCTGATCCCGTTCAACGGCAAACGGCTGATGCGGATCTTGAGACGACGGCCGATTGATAAGGATAATACGTGAAAAAAGCTGGCGCAAAAACTTACGATTTTGCTGCCAAAAAGATGCGGCCGCTGTGCGCTACTGGTGCGGGGAAGGAGGTTTTGCGTCTATCGTGCGGCGGCATGTGGTCATGCCGCCCTACGAAAGCACCACCGGAAAATATCCGCAGGGCGGGGTGACCACACCCCACCGGCCAACAAACGCAATGGTTTCCGCAAACCGTTGTAGGGGGCGATGCCCACATCGCCCCGCGCAATCTACGGTAATGCCATCATTATACGGCGGCGGGGCACCCCAAGGGTGCTCGTTTCGCTTTGCTCCACCGCGTTCACCCCGCCCCTACAACAACAAAACGAAACGCATACCGTGGCGCGAAATACCCCCCACAACAACGAAAAGAGACCGTCCGGGGAAAGGACGGCCTCTTTTCAAAAGGGGAGAGGGGAAATAGCGAAAGGATAGAATGGTATCAAAGTAAGGGCAGCTTCCGATCACGGCCCCAGAAGAACAGGGCCACTGTGCCGGGGCCGGTATGGCTGCCGATGGTGGTGCCTACATAGTTAATGTCCACCTTGCCGTTGAGCTTGGGGAACTTGGCTTCAATGAGGTCGGCCAGCGCTCTGGCGTCCTCGTAGCACTCGGACTGGGAGATGAAGCACTTGCCGTCATAGTCCAGCCCGTTATCGGCGTATTGCTCCATGCGGGTCAGCATTTCCTGAATGACCTTTTTCTTGGAGCGAATCTTGGCGCGAGGGATCAGATGACCCTGCTCGTCCATGTTCAGCAGCGGGCAGATGCCCAGCACGCCGCCGATGAAGCCTGCCGCCTTGGACACGCGGCCGCCCTTGACGTAGAAGGTCAGGTCGGTGGAGAAGAACCAGTGGTTCATCCGCAGCTTGTTCTCCTCGATCCACTGGTGGAGGGTGTCGATATCCATGCCCTCGTCCCGCAGGTCGGCCAGCGTCTCCATAATGAGACCGTAGCCGGAGGACGCGCCCAGAGAGTCCACAATGTGGATCTTCCGGTCGGGGAACTGCTCGCGGGCGATCAGCGCGGCGCTGGAAGCGGAGTTATAGGAGCCGGACAGGCCGGAGGACAGGCAGACATGCAGAATGTCCTTACCGCTCTCCAGAATGGGGGTGAAAAAATCCAGATACTCGGAGATGTTCACCTGAGAGGTGCTGGTTTCCGCGCCATTGGCCATGGCCTGATAGAAAATGGGGAAGGGAATGGACTGGCCCAGATCGTCGGGATAGGTCTCTCCGTTCAGGGTGAAGTGGAAGCAGACGTATTGAATATCACGGGCGGCAAAATGCTCGCGGGTCAGATCGGCTGTGGAGCAGCAGGTCAGTGCGTAAGACGCCATAGTGGTTTCCTCCGGTCTTGTTTTTTAGCGTTATGCCTATAGGACATAGCCTAGTATACAGGACGGCGGCGAAAAAGCCAACCTACCGCATGGGGAAGGGACTCTATCAATAAAATCACCGGAATAGAGACGGCTCTACTTCCAGTAGAGTGCTGTATTTTCAACGCTTGTGGGCGCTTCTGTAGATACGCGCCCCCAGAAACACCAGCAGCAGCGAGGGGATGGCCAGCAGCCACAGCTGCCACAAATTTCGCGCAAGGAACGTCAGATATACCGTGGCGATGACGCTGAGCACCAGCGCCGCGATGATGAAGCGGTTGCCCCGGCCCTCCTGCCACACCGAGCGCAGCACCAGCAGCGTGATCAGGGAAACCGGCACGGCGTACACGAACACCTGCCACACCACCATGCCGCAGATCCACAGAATGATGAACACGAACAGCGCCAGCGTCCAGATGCCCAGGATCGCCACCAGCGTGATCATGTCCGTGGTGTAGGTGCTGCGGTCCGGTTTGCCGTAGATGACCGGCTCGATCTCGTTGTGGGGCTTCAGTAGATAGTCCACGTCCACGCCGAAGATCTCGGCGATCTGCATTAGTACGAACACGTCGGTGGTCACGTCGCCCCGCTCCCATTTGGAAATGGACTTGTCGGAGTAATTCAGTTTTTCGCCCAACTCCGCCTGCGTCATGCCAGCGGCCAGCCGCAGCTTGATGAGGTTGCTGGCGATGGTGGCCTTGCGTTCGTCCATAATTGCCTTCCTTTTGCCGAAAGTTCCTCCCCTTATTATCTCAAAAAACGGGGGGAATGTCAAGTAGAGGATTTGATGTGGAATTTTATCTGTTTACGTTTCCCAAAATATAATACTTGCACATTTGATAAAACTACGGTATAATAGTCAGGTATTTTACGACCAAGGGCGTATTGTGCCTATCACTTGAGAGGACTGAAAACAAATGAGTGCATCCAGAGAAAAGAAAAACCGCCAGGAGCTGGCCGCTCAGGGCCATGTAGATCCTCGCGTCGAACGGCAGCAGAAGGAAGCGGCCGAGCGCAAGAAGAATAAGCTGATCTACGGCGGCGTGGCCGTCCTGTTCGTGATCGTGGCCGCTGTGGTGCTGCTGTATAATTCCGGCATCTTCCAGCGCAGCGCCGTCGCGCTGACGGTGGACGGAAAGGACTTTACCGCCACTGAGGTGGATTACTTCTACCACGCCACCCTGAACAGCGTGGCCAGCTCCAACTACAGCAGCTACATGGGTATCGACACCAGCAAATCCATGAAGGCTCAGACCATGAACGCCATGGCCAAGATGCTGCTGCAGATCGACGCCGAGGAGGAAATCACCTGGGATCAGTATCTGAAGGATACCGCTAAGAGCAACCTGACCCGCATCTACCTGATGAGCGAAAAGGCCAAGGCCGAGGGCATGACCTTTGATGACCACATGCAGGAGGAGATGCAGTCCAATATCGACACCATCACCGCCTATGCCAAGCAGAACGGCATGACCTTCGCTTCCTATCTGAAGCGGGCGTATGGCTCCAACATGACGGAGAGCATCTTCAAGGAGCTGTGCGAGATGGACGCGCTGGCCACCCACTATCAGGAGCAGTATCTGGACAGCCTGACCTATACCGACGCTGAGCTGGAGGCCTGTTACGAGGCGGACAAGAACAGCTTCGACACGGCGGATTACGAGTATATCTCCTTCAAGGCCACCGCTGACAGCACCACGGACGCCGACGGCAACACTGTTGACCCCACCGATGAGGAGCAGGCCGCCGCCAAGAAGGCTGCCGAGGATGCCGCCGCTGATGCCGCCGAGCGTTACGCCGCCGGCGAGACGCTGGAGGACATTGCCGCCAGCTATGAGGATATCGCCAGCTACACCCATCAGGAAGAAGGCACCTATGCCGACACCGATATGATGAACTGGGTGTTTGACGCCAGCCGCACCGAGGGTGAGACCGGCACTGTCAATACCGACAGCAACATCTATTTCGTGCTGTTCCACAGCCGCGCCCGTCAGGACTATCAGGTGGTCAATGCCCGCCACATTCTCTTCGAGGCGGACACCTCTGCTCTGGACAGCACCTCCGAGACCTATGAGGCCGACGTGGCCGATATAAAGGAAAGCGCCCACAACGATGCCGAGAAGGCACTGAAGGAGTGGCAGGACGGCGGCGCTACCGCCGAGCTGTTCGCTCAGATGGCCGGTGAACTGTCCGGTGATGCCGGAAGCGCCTCCAACGGCGGCCTGTACGAGGGCATCAGCAAGACCACCAACTTCATTCCGGAGTTCCTGGACTGGTGCTTTGCCGATGGCCGCAAGGTGGGTGACGCCGGTGTGATCGACACCAGCTACGGCAGCCACGTGATGTATCTGGACAGCTTCGGCGATCCCTACTGGAAGGTGCAGGCCACCAATACGCTGAAGAACGATGCCTACACGGCGTGGCTGGCCGAGAACGGCACCACGGACGCCGTGACCGAGGGCTCCGGCATGCAGTACGTCGGTTATTAAGAGAATCACCAACAACCATTGCAAAGGATCGGCGCAGGCCGGTCCTTTGCCGCTTATACTACATGTAAAATGAGAAACGAAGAATTTTTGAGGACGGAAATGATTCTGGGGGGCGACGCGCTGGACAGGCTGCGCCGCAGCCACGTGGCGGTGTTCGGCCTTGGCGGAGTGGGCAGCTATGTGGTGGAGGCCCTGTGCCGGGCAGGCGTGGGTGAGCTGACGCTGATTGACGGCGACACCGTGTCCGTCACCAACATCAATCGCCAGCTCTACGCGCTGCACTCTACCGTGGGACAGTCTAAGGCGGAGGCTGCCGCCGCCCGATGCCGGGATATCTGCCCGGACACGGTGGTGCATCCCATCGTGGGCATCTACGACGCCGCCCACCGGGAGGAGTTCTTTGCCGCCCAATATGACTACATCGTGGACGCCATCGATCTGGTCAGCTGCAAGCTGGATCTGATCCAGCAGGCCAGAGAGCGCCGTATCCCGATTCTGACGGCGCTGGGCACCGGCAATAAATTGCAGCCGGAGCTGCTGACCATCACCGATATTGCCAAGACCTCCGGCTGTCCGCTGGCACGCGTCATGCGCAAGGAGCTGCGGGGACGGGGCATCCACCACCTGAAGGTGGCGTTCAGCCCCGAACAGCCGGGCCAGACCCAGCAGCTGGAAACGCCGCCGCCGGGACGGCGCAGTGTTCCGGCCAGCGTGTCGTGGGTGCCGCCAGTGGCGGGACTGCTGATGGCGGGCACGGTGGTGCAGGATCTTTTGAACGGAGGAGGGCTGATCCCATGATCTTACTGGGTTCTATCGTCAACGGCGGGGCCGTCGTGGTGGGCGGCCTTGTCGGCATGTTTGTGGGGAAGCTGCTGCCGGAGCGGCTGCGGACTTCCGTGATGGCGGCGCTGTCGCTGATGACCATTGGCATCGCCGTGCCGGGGCTGCTGAAAAGCAACAACGCCCTAATCCCCATTATCTCCATGGTGGTGGGCACGCTGATCGGGGAGCTGCTGGATATCGACTCCGCTGTCAATAAGCTGGGAGAGAAACTGCAAAAGCGGTTCTCCGGCAGCCGCGTTACCGAGGGGTTCGTCACCGGATTGCTGGTGTTTGCCGTGGGTGCGCTGGCCGTGATGGGGCCGCTGGAGAGCGGGCTGCAGCACCAGCACGGCCTGCTGTTTTCCAAGTCGGTCATCGACGGCGTGGCGTCCATCGTGTTTGCTTCCACCATGGGACTGGGCGTGGCGCTGTCCGGCATAACGGTGTTCGTGGTGGAGGGCTCCATCGCCCTGCTGGCTTCGGTGGTGGCACCCTATCTGGGCGAGGCGGTGGTCAATGAGATCACTTTCGTGGGCTCGCTGCTGATCGTGGGCATCAGCCTGAACCTGCTGGGCGCGACCAAGCTGCGGATACTGAACATGGTTCCGGCGATCCTGCTGCCCATTCTGCTGTGCCGCTTTATGGGTTAAGACTTACGAAACAATTATTTACTTATAAAAAGGAGGGGCTTTTATGACCTACGGATTCATTGGAACGGGGAATATGGGCGGAGCGCTGGCCCGTGCCGCCGCCAAGGCGGTGGAGGTGCGCAGCAGCATCGTACTGGCCAACCGGACGCCGGAAAAGGCCGCCCGTCTGGCGGATGAGATCGGCGCGTCGGTGGCGGATAACCTGACCGTTGCCCGGGAGTGCGACTACATCCTGCTGGGTGTGAAGCCCCAGATGATGGCGGATATGCTGGCCGAGATCGCGCCGGCGCTGAAGGAGCGCACCACGCCCTTTGTGCTGCTGAGCATGGCGGCGGGGCTGACCGTCCAGCGTATCCGGGAGATGGCGGGCGTCGACTATCCCGTCATCCGCATCATGCCCAACACCGCCGTGGCAGTGGGGGAGGGCGTCACCATGTACTGCTGCTCCGACAACGTGACGGAGGCCCAGCGGGAGGGCTTTGTCTCCCTGTTGCACTGCTCTGGCCTGCTGGAGGAGCTGGACGAGAAGCTGATGGACGTGGGAAGCGCCGTGGCAGGCTGCGGCGGTGCGTTTGCCTGCCTGTTTCTGGAGGGTCTGGCGGACGGCGCGGTGTATGCCGGTCTGCCCCGCGCCAAGGCGCAGCGCTACGCCGCCCAGATGCTGCTGGGCATGGCTAAGCTGGCGCTGGCCTCCGATGAACACACCGGGGCATTGAAGGACGCAGTGTGCTCTCCCGGCGGCACCACCATTGCGGGTGTTCGGGCATTGGAGGAGCGGGGCTTCCGGGCCGCCGCCATGAATGCCGTCATCGCCGCCTATGAGCGGACGAAAGAACTAGGGTAATGCCGGTTTTTCAAAAATAAATAACTATTTAACAAGTAAAAACGCCACCCTTTGGGTGGCGTTTTTGTTCAGATTGTAAAAAGGTTTACGGCGGCGCATCAGCTAAGGCTCCCCTGTGTAAGGGGAGCTGTCAGCGAAGCTGACTGAGGGGTTGTGAGTGTTCAATATTTGCCTGATTTCAGACAAAATGAAACCTATTTAGTTGACAATCCCTCCGTCACGGCTGACGCCGTGCCACCTCCCTTTACACAAGGGAGGCTTTGATTTGGCGCTAATTTTGAGAAAACTACATTTATTGACACGCTCAAGAAAAAACCTCTTATTTCCCGTACAGCTGGTAGATCAGCCAGTTCAGGAACCGTGCGGGGAGCACCTTCGTCAGAAATACGAAGAATTTATAGTCGATGCGGGTGGCATACAGGGGGTGATGACTGCCCTCCCGGCTGGCCACGGCGGCGATGTAGCGTCCCACCTTGGCGGGATCCATGCCGGTCTGCTCGTCGTGCTCCATCCGCTGGACGGAGCGGCCGATGCGGCCCTGATAGATATCGTCGCCGTCAATGATCTTATGCCGGGCGGCGGTGAAGCCGGTCTTGATATCGCCGGGCATCACGGCGCAGACGGTGACGCCGAAGGGCCGCAGCTCGTTGGCCAGCGCCATGGTATAGGCGTTGATGGCGGCCTTTCCGGCGCTGTAGTACGCCTGAAAGGGAATGGGCACGGGAGCGGCCACGCTGCTGATGTTGACGATGCGGCCGTGACCCTGCTGCCGCATGAGGGGGATCACGCAGCGGTTCATCCGCACCATGCCGAAAAACAGGGTGTCAAACAGCCGCTGAGCCTCCTGCGTGTCGGTGAACTCGATGGCGCCGGAGATGCCGAAGCCCGCGTTGTTCACCACCAGATCAAGGCGGCCCTCCACCGCCAGCACCTGCTCCACGGCGGCCTGAAGCGTTTCTTCCTTGGTGATATCCGCCACGATGTGGCGGATATCCGGCATGCCCTCGGCACGGCGGCTCAGCTCGTAAACGGTATAGCCGCGCTCCTGCAAGGCCAGCGCTGTGGCCCGGCCGATACCGGAGGTACCTCCGGTGACGATGGCGACCTTCTTACTCATGGCGCTTCACCATCACGTCGGAAATGATGTCCATGGCCTCGTCCAGCAGCGCTTCCGTGTGGGAAGCCATATAGCTGGTGCGCAGCAGGGCTTCGCCCTCCGGCGTGGCGGGAGGTAAGGTGGGGTTCACGTACACGCCGCGGTCGTAAATTTCCGCCGCTGCTTCCAGCGTCCAATAGGTCTCGTAGGTGTACAGGGGGATGATGGGGGTGGGCGCTTCCAGGGCGCTCTCCCGGATCTTGACGCCCCGCTCCGTGAAGCCCTTGCGGGCGTACAGGCTCAGCTGGCGCAGGCGCTCCGGCAGCTCCGGATGGGCCTCCAGATGCCGTAAGGCCGCCAGCGCCGTGGCGCAGTTGGCAGGCGGGATGGAGGCGGAGAAGATAAAGGGGCGGGACGCATGGCGCACGAACTCCGCCACCTCGGCAGAGGCCGCCATGTAGCCGCCCAGCGACGCCAGCGACTTGGAAAAGGTGCCCATGTAGACGTCCACCTGATCCTCAAGGCCGAAATAGCTGGCGGTGCCGCGACCGCCCTCGCCCAGTACACCCAGACCGTGGGCGTCGTCCACCATGACGCGAGCGCCGTACTTCTTGGCCAGGGCGCAGATCTCCGGCAGCTTGGCAATATCGCCGCCCATGGAGAACACGCCGTCGGTGACGATCAGCACGCCGTTTTTGCCGTCGATCTTCTGCAGAATGCGCTCCAGCTCCGCCATATCGCTGTGGCGGTAGCGCAGCATCTTGCCGTAGCTCATCTGGCAGCCGGCGTAGATGCTGGCGTGGTTCTCCTTGTCGCAGATCACGTAGTCGTGGCGATCCACCAGCGCGGAGATGATGCCCACGTTGGACTGGAAGCCGGTGCCGAAGGTGACGACGCCGTCCTTCCGCAGGAATCTGGCCAGCTCCGCCTCCAGTTCCAGATGCAGCTCCAGCGTGCCGTTGAGGAACCGGGAACCGGAGCAGCCGGTGCCGTACTTCTCCAGCGCCTTCACGCCGGCCTCGATGATCTCGGGGTGGATGGTCAGGCCCAGATAGTTGTTGGAGCCCAGCATGATGCGGCGTTTGCCTTCCATGATGACCTCGGTATCCTGACGGGACTGCAAAGCGTGGAAGTAGGGATACACGCCCTTTTCCTTCAGCTCGCTGGCCAGCGTCGGCGCATAGCATTTTTCAAAAATATCCATTGTGCCTCCTTGTGGCATGTAATAATTCGCATTATGTATGCTCTCATTATACTGATGGGCGGTTATTTTGTCAATTTGCTTTTTCCTTGACGCGCACGCTGACAAAAAATGCCATTTTTTTTGATTGTCAGCGCTGCCTGTTTTTAACGGACATATTGCGGCGGTCTTCGCAAAAAATAACGCAGTCACCGGTGACAGATCTGGCGCGGCGCGGTTTGCGCCGTGCTGTGAAAGGGTGATCGATTTGTATGAGACGCGAAAAAAACGATGGCTATCCTTTCTGTTTTCCTGTCTGCTGGCGTTTTCCCTTATCACTCCCGCGTGGGCGGCGGAAGGAGAGCGCACATTGATCCCGTTGGGAAAAGCGGTGGGCATCAAGCTGTTCGCTGACGGTGCGCTGGTGGTGTCGCTGGAGGGCAGCGATACCCTGAAGGTGGGCGACCTTCTGTTGAAGGTCAACGACACCCGCGTGCAGTCCACCGAGCAATTACAGGCGCTGCTGCAAAAAAACGGCAGCATGCCGGTATCCATGCAGGTGCGGCGGGGAGAGCGGCTCGTGACCTTTACCGACACGCCCCAGTGCGGAAGTGACGGCGTTTACCGTCTGGGCGCGTGGATCCGGGACAGCATGGCGGGCATCGGCACGCTGACCTATTACGACCCTCAGACCGCCAGCTACGGCGCGCTGGGCCACGGCATCACGGACATGGATACGGCGCAGCTGATGAGTCTCAGCAGCGGCTCCATCATGGAAACCACGGTCAAGGCGGTGAAAAAGGGCCTGAAGGGCGAGCCGGGCGAGCTGCGGGGTGATTTCACCGTGCAGCGTGACGTGGGCACCCTGACGGCCAACACCAACGGCGGCATCTTCGGCAAGGTGGCGGACGCCGGGTTCATTGACGAGACCCAGGCCATCCCTGTGGCGGCGGCCTGGGAGGTCAAATGCGGCCCGGCCACCATACTGGCCACCGTCAACGGCAGCGACACGAGAGAGTATCAGGTGGAGATCCTGCGGCTGTACGGCAGCGACCACGATACCCGGAACCTGATGCTGAAGGTGACGGATCCCCAGCTGCTGGCCGCCACCGGCGGTATCGTGCAGGGCATGTGAGTGATATATAATAGGGACAACACAGGAAAGCCTTGATTTTACAGGGGTTTCTGGCGTTGTCCCTATTTTCACTGACATGAAATAGGCCGTATTTACGCAATACGAAATCCACCGCAGCTGCCCAAGGGAGGTGATCATCTCAAGCAGATCGATTCAGGTCTCATTTTTGAAGGGAGCTTCTTTTTATGAAGAATTCAACCATCATAGCCATTACAAATTCCAAGGGTGGCGTTGGAAAAACGACGACGGCCTTGAACCTTGGTGCCGCGCTGACCGCCGAAGGGCAGAAAGTCCTGCTCATTGACAACGACCCGCAGGGCAATCTGACCGCGGCGCTGGGATATACCGCTGGTGAAATGAAGCACACACTGGCCTCTCTGTTGCTGGCCGCCATCGACTATCCGGAGGACATTGCACAGCATCTGCAAAAGGCCATCCTACATAGCGATACCGGCATGGACATTATTCCCGCTAATCGCAGGCTGGCAGATGCCGCGGCCCGATTGCAAATCATGCAGCTATCTCAGTATCAGCCCTACGGTGACAGCGGCCGCAGCTGCGAAGCAATGCTCAAGCATATCGCAGACGCCTTGCGCGACACCTATCGCTATATCATCATCGACTGCGGACTGAAACACGAGTTGCTGACGGTCAACGCACTGACTGCCGCGGATTACTGCATCATTCCCGTGCAGGCTCACTACCTCGCCAGCGAGGGTATCCCCGATGTGCTGGAGCTGGTACGCACAGTGCAGGCTCATTTCAATCCCTCGCTGAAAATCGCCGGCATCCTGCTGACCATGTATCAATCCCGACCGCAGCTCTGCCAAAGCGTCCGGGCAACAGTCAGCGAGGTCTACGGCGAGGCGTTCCATGTGTTTGAACGTCCCATTGAGCAGACCATCAAGGTGGCGGAATGCCCTGCCGCCGGTATGAGCGTCCTAGACTACGCGCCGAAGAACCCCGCCGCGGAGTCCTACCGCAGCCTGGCACGGGAGGTGTTGTCGCTTGGTTAAGGGCAACAACATGAAATACCTGCTGAAGCAACGCATGAGCGCTGCCCAGCAAGTCTCGGAAATGGAGATCGGTAACAGGGCTTACGAGAGCCTTATCGAACCGCTTCCCGTGGCAGCTTCTATGATTCGCGAACTTCCGGTAGATAAGCTGCGTCCCTTTTTCACCACCGATATTGGATTTCACCCATATCCCCCGGAAAAGCTGCGGGCATTTGCCCAGCAGCTTCTTGAGCAGGGCTTGCTGGAGCGTATCATCGTCAGGAGTATCCCCGGCAGCGATGAATATGAGATTCTGGCCGGACACAATCGCACCGCCGCATGGCGCATGGCCGGGCATGACACAATTCCCGCTGAGGTGGTTGTGGCCAACGATGCCCGCGCCATTATTATCGCCACAGCCACCAATTTGCTGCGGCGGCAGGAACTGACCATCATCGAACGCGGAAAAGCATATAAAGCTATGCTGGATGCTAAAAACCGAAACGGGCAGCGTAATGCGGCACCAGAAACCTTTGGCGAAAATCGCCAAAGGTACAATGCCCGTGAAATCGTAGCGGATTTCTTTGGCGTTACAGAATATGAGATCCGCAAGGCTGTCAAGCTGGCCGGACTGATCCCGCCTCTGGCGGATATTCTGGAAAGCGATCCCCTGCACTTGCCGCTGAGCTGTGCGGATATGATCGCCGACTACGATGAAACCTCACAGGAGGCGTTTGTGGAGATGTGCCGCATTGAAGGGTATCGGCTGAACAAGGCCGCCATGAACCACATCACACAGAAATGCCCGCCGCCCACAGCGGATAAGCAGGCAATCTACACCGCATGGCGTGAAGCTCGCGCCGCCGCAGATAAGAAGCGTTCCATCCCGTCTAAGAAGATCACCTTCGACCGCAGGAAGTTCGCACCATACTTAGAGCAGATCGGCAGCGAGGCGGAATTAGAGGAAATGTTTTTAGAGTTTCTGAAGGAAACGGCACATAAGCGTGCAACGCCCTCCAGATAAAAGCAGTTCTGGTAGCTTGGGTAGTATCACCTAAGTTATCGTCAGTTTCTTTGATAGTCTGAAAGAAAATATGCTTTCGTTTTTCTCGCCTTTAATTCAAAGTATATTTATAATTGTTATTGACAATAATTCAAATTAGCGGTATGATACAACATATAATGACTCCGTTGGAGGTGTTTATATGGCGATTGTCAGTCAAGAAAATATACTTTCAATTCTAACGACATTCAATCCGTGGTGGCAGAATGGCGTAGTACCGAAAGCGTTTGTCAAGGAGTTTCACCGCAGCAGTTACTACACCTGCCGCAAATCACTTCTCAGCGATTTGCGCAGGATCGTTGTGATGAGTGGCGCAAGACGAACCGGGAAAACCACAATCATGTATCAGCTTATCCACGATCTGCTGGAGCAGGGCGTGAAGCCACAGAACATTCTGTTCTTTACCTTTGATCATCCTTTGATCCGTATGGCCGGGATGGATCAGGTATTGAACATCTATAAAAACAACATTTCAGATGATGCACATTTCTACATGTTTGTAGATGAGGTTCAATTCGATAAGGACTGGACCAATTATCTGAAAATGGCTTATGACATGAATCCGGATATGCGGTCAGTAGCCACCGGCTCCGCCAGTGCCGCCATCGAAGACGACGTGCGTGAAAGCGGTGCCGGCAGATGGACTGTTATCAAAGTTACGACGCTCTCCTTTTATGAGTACTGTGCATTAAAGGGAATCAGCAAGGCCCAGAGCGTGGATGATGTATTTCGCATCCATACGCTAAGTAAGCAGCAGCAAACACAGCTTATGATGGGACTGTCCGACCTGCAAATCCATCTGATGCGCTATATGCAAATCGGTGGATTCCCTGAACTGGTAAAAACAGAGGATGTTCCATATGCGCAGAAGTTGATTCGTGAAGATGTTATGGATCGAGCTATTAAACATGACCTACCTCGCGTCCATGATATCCGCAGTATTGACGAACTTGAAAAAGTCTTCGTCTATTTGTGTTACAACTCCTCCAGTATCATCAATATTGAAGCAATGTGCAAAGAGTTTGATGGGGTATCCCGCCCTACGGTAGAGAAATATATCGGGTATCTGGCCGACGCCAATCTCATCAACATCAGTCCTCAGTTGAATATCAAAGGCAAGCAGGTGTTGAAGGCTAGAAACAAGATTTATGTTGCAGACAGCGGCATTCGCGGCGCGGTCGTGCTGGGAGCCGACATCTATACCAAGCCTTCCGAACTGGGCTTTGCATTAGAAACAGCGGTATTTAAGCATGTCAAAGACTTTTTTGTCAGCGAAAACACGCTCTACGAAGTAGGCTATATTCGAGACAGCAAAGGGGCCGAGATCGATGTGGCCGTTCAGTACGCAGGCCAGCCAATTCAGTATATTGAGGCAAAGATGAGAAATAATTCCACCGTGAAGGACGATAACGGGATCGTTATCTACGGCATGGCGGATACCCCTGGCTACGTCATTTCAAAGAACCCAACAGACTTCGGACTATCTGAACGAGGCGCTACAAGCCTCTATCGCATTCCCGCCTATGCGTTTCTCTACCTGATCGGCAAGCAGCATAACCAACAAGCCATCAAAGCATTAACGCCACAGGCATAACCGTTTTATACAAAAAGGCTCGATACCGCAAGGTATCGAGCCCTTTGCATTATGTTAATGGAAGTCGATGCCACCCCTCGACAGCAATCATTCATCAAGTAGCTCAAACAAATCCTGCTCTTCTTTTCTGCGTCTATGTTCAAGCATTTCTCTTAAATTGGCCATAACGGTTAGATAATCTCCAATCCAAGTAGCTTTTAACAATGAATATAATTTAGAATCATCTCTATACTCAGTTAAATCTACCTTTTCTTCTATTTTATAGTCTCTTTCACTAATCAAGAAGTTTCTCAGCTCATCTTCCGCATCTTTTAGTTGCTTGACATGTGACGAGGTGGTGTCTCTATAATGCCGTGCCATAGCATAGATAAAACCCACTGCCTCGACGTTAAAGTCCGCGCATATCACCAAGTGAATTTCTCCATCGAAATCGACTTCATCAAAAAAGATCTCAGGTGATAATTCTTCAAAATAAAAATCGTACTTATCAGTATCCGAGCATGTTGTCTCAAATTCAACTACGAACGGCAACAAAATATTCTGTTCAAAACGTTGTTCGGCCATATCGCGTAGCATAAAGAAGACACTATCATGCGAAGCCCTAAAATAATCCTTCTTCACAAGGCTAATTCCCATTTTTTCCATATTCTGATCAGATAGTTCTTTCAGAAAAATAGCAGAAAAATATTCTTGAAATGAACGATGTGTAAATTTATAAGTTACGCCTTCTCTATATAGTACGCAAATTGAATTTACCAAATCATATAAATAATCCTCTGGCCTAAATATAGTAATGCCGTTGCTGCCTTTAATCTTGTTCAGTACTGTCACAATGTCATCATACGTCAATTCAATTTTAGCTTGATAATAAGTAATGAAACAGAACTGGGCAAACACTTTTTTAAAGTTATCATATGATAACTCGCTCCTTAGTTCCCTCCGAAAGCCAGACTTTGTAGCGTCGTGCTTTGAATATAAGGTTTCAAATGCATTTGCATAAAATAAGTGCAGTTTTTCTGGTATTTCCGCATAGTTGTCAAAGGTCAACAGCATTATATTTAACAATAACGGATTTGAGGCAAATGATTTATGTCGTTCATATAAATTCTGATCAAGAGACTTCAAAAAACGAAGCTTTATTTCAGAATCGAATTCGATTTTTTTCACTAAAGATAACGCTTGCTTTTTATTCAAGTTACAAAGAGATAAAACGGAAAATCTTTGAAATTCTACAAATTCGCTGTATGGGCGAGAAGAAATAACAAAATAGTTCTCTGAAAACCGATCGCAAAAGTTATCTAGTTTACGAAAAAACACATCCTTCTTGTCCGTGGAGATTTCATCGTATCCATCAAGCAAAAATAAAAAACACCCAGATTGGAGCGCATATTCCATACACTCCTTTTTTAGTGTTCCCCCCAAGGTATAAAGCCGTTGGAATATAAAATCACTAATTTCATATTCACCATCAACTTGATTAATATCCTTTAGTTCAATGAAGACGGGGATATAGTCCTTTTTAGATACTTCATCTAAAAAAAGATACTTCAAAAATGTAGACTTTCCAATTCCGCCCATGCCTTGGATAATGAGAAAATGAGAAATATCGAGGAGATCATCTATAGACTTTCCACTCATAATCGTCTTGCTTCCCTTACGCAAGTTTGGACATTCAAAAAACTCGTTAAGAGGTTTAGGTTCTGTACGATATAAAATTGTCTTTATTTTACCATATTTTTCAACCGAGTTCTTCAAATAATCGCGAAAAACAATATCAAAATCAATCTTGAATTGTTCCCATGCTTTCTTCACAGGATCTGTTAGCCCTTTAATAATGCGTCCGGCAAATTTATCTAACAAAGTTGTTGCAATGCCAGCATAAAGTTCGGATTCAGTCATTTGCGTTCACCTCCAATGAGTTATTACATACAGCCATGAGCAAAACTCCAAAAGAGTAGAGATTGTAAGGGATTCCGGTCATGGCTGAAACCGAAAATCACTCATATGGTATAGAAAGCGGAGCCCCTTTTTGGTAAAATTGACTTGAGAGAAAACCAACCAGAAAGGGGCTGGCCGCTATCTACCGACAGGAAATCATTCAGGATGTGACATTGTTTACATCCCAAAGCGCCGCCATGTTCTACGACAAGCTTTTCAGCAGTCTGGACTTCACGCTGCCCAAAGCGGCAACCGGGCGGCGGGGCTTCCCCAAAGAAGCCATGGTCTGTGCTTTTATCGTTATGAAATGTGAGGGTTTCTCACAAATCACAGATTTGGCGGATTATCTGGACAACAACCGGCTCATTGCCCACTA
>CDZG01053654.1_pt1 | contig 53058 bp, 59 predicted proteins | sample 557741 | NCBI WGS metagenome assembly CDZG01 (sample SAMEA3182086, study PRJEB8094) | gut metagenome | biome: human; feature: gut; material: Stool; isolation source: human stools | place: Canada | collected 2013-01-21
GATAATTTTTTGAAGCACGGTGTAACATATCATTGACAAACCGACATCCCGCACAAAAATAAAGCGAAAAAAGACTTGACAAGGCATGAATGCTATTGTATAATAATGCTTGCGCAGATTTATTCCGCTGGTGTAGCACAGAGGTAGTGCAGCTGATTCGTAATCAGCAGGTCGTGGGTTCAATTCCCACCACCAGCTCCACAAAATCGGCAGGTATCGCAAGATGCCTGCCGATTTTTGCTTGTTCGCCGTTAACTCTTCGCCATTCGCCGAAATCATCTGCCGATTATTATGCTGAATAACGGTTACTCATGAAAAATCAAAGGGACGGCTCGTCGGCATTTTTACTATACCTGTCCGATTTTCCGCCGTTTCGCCGCACTGCCGCCGAAACGCGCCCGTTTCATTATCCCCGGGGCCGAAGCGCACCGCGTTTTCGCCTCGGCGGAGCGATCTCGCCGCCGTACCATGTATGCGACACCTTCTTTTCCGCTTCGCACTTTCCGCCGAATCTGAATCTTTGGCGCACCGTAACCGTCACATACCCGTCGCCGTCGTCCGTCACGGAGAAATCCGCCGTGAAAAATCCGCGCTTCGTCTCCTCCCTCGCGCGTCTGAAATTCTCCGTAATTATTTCCCTCGCATATCCGTAGAAGTCGTTCATTCTCGGACACTCCTCGAACTGCGGAAGCGAAACGGAAAATCCCGCTCCGGACGTTACCTTTTTCGTATACTCCACGGCTCCTCCTTGACGCTTTCACGAAGATGTGATATCATTATTAATGCCGATGCGCCGCCTGTACGCATAAGAAGCGATAACGCATCGGCAATGACCGCCTTAACTATATTATGAGGTTTCGCAATGAATAATTACACTTACAAAAATGCGCCGCTTGCCGACCGCAGCCGTCCTTCGTCATTCGACGAAATGGTCGGTCAAGCTCATCTCATCGGAAAGAACGGAGCGCTCCGGGCGCTTGTCGCGTCGGGGAGAATTCCGAGCATGGTATTCTTCGGACCTCCCGGCTGCGGAAAGACCACAGCCGCGTCGATTATCGCCTCCCTCTCCGGAATGGAGCTGCGCTGTCTCAACGCCACGACAGCCGCGCTTGCCGATATCCGAAAGATTGCCGACGAAGCGGACAGCGTGATCGGTCAGGGCGGAATCCTTCTCTATCTCGACGAGATACAGTATTTCAACAAAAAGCAGCAGCAGAGCCTGCTCGAATACATCGAGGACGGTCGGATCACGCTGATCTCATCGACCACGGAAAACCCGTACTATTATATATACGATGCGCTTCTCTCGCGCCTCTCGGTCTTTGAATTCAAGCCGGTCACGGCATCGGACATCATCCCGAGGCTCAGGGCGGTATTCGAAGAATCCGGCGAAAGCGCTCTTTCGTTTAGCGACGAAGCATATGCCTTCATCGCGGGATGCGCAGGCGGAGACGTGCGCCGTGCGCTTACGATGCTCGAGCTTTCCGTAAACTGCGCAAAGGGAAGCGGCACCGATACGGTGGACGAGGAATTCGTCCGTTCCCTCACTCCGTCTGTCGCCGCTGGGAGATTCGATGCCGACGGAGACGTGCATTACGATCTGCTTTCCGCACTTCAGAAATCCATCCGCGGCTCCGATCCGGATGCGGCGGTATTCTACCTCGCAAAGCTTCTCGAAGGGGGCGATATAATCTCCCCCTGCCGCCGCCTCATGGTGATAGCCTCCGAGGATATCGGGCAGGCATATCCGATGGCGGCGGTCATTGTGCGCGCGTGCGTCGAAAGCGCAAAGGAGCTCGGACTTCCCGAAGCGCGCATTCCGCTTGCAAACGCGGCGGTAACTCTGGCAAATGCTCCGAAGTCAAACACGGCGTACTGTGCGCTCGACCGCGCCGCCGAGGACATACGCGCCGGGCGCGGAACCGTGGTGCCGGAAATACTGAGATCGCCGAAGTTCAAAGGATACCGTTACCCGCACGATTACGAAAACGATTACCTCCGTCAGGAATATCTGCCTGAGGATCTGCGCGGACGGAAATATTACGAATTCGGCACAAACAAGACCGAACAGGCTGCAAAGGCTTATTGGGACAATGTAAAATCAAAGCCGGACAGAAAAAAATCACCGGGAAAATGAGTTTTCCCGGTGAAGAGTCCTGAATATTCATTTGTCAAGGTGGACGTCGAGCTGCGGGAACGGAATTTCGATTCCCTCGCGGTCAAATGCCGCCTTTACTTTTTCCGTCGTTTCAAATTTGACCGTCCAATAATCCGAGGTTGCGCACCACGCGCGAAGCGAAAGTTTCAGAGCGCTTTCTCCGTGCTCGGTCATCACGACCTCGGCGCACGGCTCCGGAAGTATCTTCCCCGTTGAATAAGCCGCCTCGAGAATCGCGCGTTTCGCCTTTTCCACATCTGTCGAATATGCCGCCGTGAAATCGATATCAACTCTTCTCTTCTCCTCGGAGGAATAATTGACGACCGTTCCGGAGGTGACGGTGGAATTCGGGATCACAACTCTTACGTTGTCATATGTGAGAAGAGTGGTGTAGAACACACCGATATCAGTAACCGTTCCGGCGAAGGAGCCGACCTCGATGTAATGCCCGACGGAAAACGGCTTGAATATCAGTATCATAAATCCGCCCGCTATGTTTGAAAGTCCTCCCTGAAGCGCAAGTCCGAATGCAAGTCCCGCAGAGCCGATAACGGCGACCACGGATGCCATCGGGACACCGAGCATCGACGCGCCCGTTATCACCGTGAGCGTTTTCAGCGCGATCGAAAGAAAGCTCACGAGAAAAGTTTTGACCGACGGGCTGAGCTTTGACAGGTGCGCCGGACGCGCGATAAATTTTGTAAAGCGCTTTATGAGAAAAAAGCAGAGTGCCGCAAAAACGATAACTATAATTAGCCTGATCGCTTCGGGAACTATCTTCTCCGTCACGGTATTCATAAAATCATCCATAATCCGATTCCTCCGTACGCCGTTCGGCGTGAATTTGTTTTGTTCGGCGGAGGATGAAGTGCCCCGCCGCCGTTCTTATGATTTGTGCGCGTGCGAAAGCACATCGGTTTTCGCTGCGTATCATGTAATAAAAATACAAAGTTGCTTTTTTGCGCCGGATATGATATACTTAAAGAAAAAACGATCGGCATCCTCTCTGCGAGAATGCCCTAACCGACCATGCCGGGAAACGGCGCGTGTGTTCCGATATCCGGAATACAATGTGCGAATCGGTCGGGCGCACGTCCGGGAGCAGGTCCCGCCCGCAGAAAACACATTCCGAAATACCCGATTCCGCCGACCTCATTCCGTCAAGAAAGGAAGCTTTTCCTACCTGAAAAGCGAAAAAGCAAAATGAGAAAAAGAATAACGCTGTCCCTGCTCGTGCTCGTACTCTGCTTTTCCTCCGTGCTGACCTCGTGCGGCGTGCTCGCCTTCATCGACAAATCGGTAATCGAGCAAAACGACAATCCTTCATCGGTAAGCGCATTCGAATCCGAAAGCGATCCCATACCCGATGACAAAAAGCTTGCCCCGTCCGGAAGCGGAGATGTCTCCGAGCCGCTTTTCTGGAAGGTATCCGGCAACGGATACGAAGGGGATTTCTATCTGCTCGGCTCCATTCACGTCGGGCTTGTGGATACGAATCTTTACCCAGACGAAATTTACGACGCATATAATTCATGCGCCTATCTCGCAGTCGAATCCGACGTGATCTCGCTCGAGCGCGATACAAACGCGCAGATCGAAATGATGAAGATGTTCATCTACACCGATTCCACCACGATATCGGCGCACATAGACAAGGACCTGTACAAAACAGCGCGCGGCGTACTCGACCATTTCGGCTATTACAACTCGATGATGGACTACTATTTCCCGGTGATCTGGAGTCAGATCATCGATCAGGCGCTGACGGAGGAAAGCAGATTTTCATCCGATTTCGGCGTTGACCGTTATTTCCTCAAAAACTCCGAAAAGCTCGGGATCGAAATTCTCGAAATAGAGGACTACATGGAGACCGAATACGCTTTCGCAACTCTTTCCGAAAGCACACAGGAGCTTCTCCTTTCGTCGACGGTCGATCCGGAGTATATAAAGAATTACTCTTCATCTCTCGAAGAGCTGTACGACGCATGGAAATACGGAAAGACGGATGTTCTTGACGATCTTCTTTTCTCCGAGGATGACGAAGAGGTGACCGATGAAGAGAAAGCCGCCGCCGAAGAATACAACAACGCCATGACCGTAGTCCGAAACAAGCTCATGGTCGAACGCGCATCGGAATATCTCCGAGATCACAAAAACGTATTTTACGTTGTCGGACTTGCGCATATGCTCGGAGACGACGGCCTCGTCGCGTCCCTCGAGAACAGAGGATACACGGTTTCACAGATATCTTATGCCGACTGATTTCATCACAAGCCGAGACAAGCAGGGGCTTTTGCTCCTGCTTGTCTTTTTTTACGGTCAATTATTCCTTAGCTGCTCCGTCCTCGGCTTTTGTCGTTTCGCCGCCGGACTCCTGCGATTTTTTTGTCTGTCTCGTTCCGCAGATCGGGCAGAACTCAAAATTTTTGCTTATCTTCTCACCGCATGACGGACAGATCATATTGTCCTGAAGATCGCATATTTCCGATTTGATCGCAGCTATGCGCTCACGGACGAGATCCGCATCCGCAATGCGCTGCGCAATCTCCGAGACGAGGTCCTTTCCCTCACGCTGATACATATAATAAAGTCTGCCTATCTCATTGTAGCAATCCGAAAGCTTCGTCTCCTCCGTGTGAAGTGCAAGCTTCATCTTTGCCAGAGACGTGAATTCTCCCGTTTTTCTTACGGCAAACGATGCCGCGTCCGAAGCACTTTTTGCAATATCATCCCAAATAGACATGAACCGTTACCTTCTTTCTTTTTTGAAAATGCGGTAATCCGCAAATCGGCAGAAGACCGCTTTACAAATGCATTATACTACAAAAAACGAAAGCCGTCAAATATTTTCTTATAATGTGAGAAAAAATGAGAATAATATCTTTAGCATCACGCACCGCGGCGCTGTGCAAAGCGGTCGGTCCGCAAAAACGGTGCGTGCCGAACGGAGGTCGGATTTTGGATAAGAAAAACTACAAAAAGCTCGCCGAAAGCGCATCGAAGGGGTCGCCGATAATGAAAAACTGCCTCTGCGCATTTTTATTCGGCGGAGCAATATGCGCAGCGGCACAGGGGCTCGGGAACGTTTACCGTATGTTTCTCGAAAAGAAGGATGCCGCGTCTCTCACTTCGGTTACGCTGATCTTCATTGCGGTGCTTCTCACCGGACTCGGCGTATTCGACAAGATCGCATCGCACGCAGGCGCCGGAACGCTCGTTCCGATAACCGGATTCGCAAACGCGGTCGCATCGTGCGCGATCGATTCAAAAGCGGATGAGCGTGATATAATAGGACTCAGTCGGAAAGCCCATAACAATTTCGGGTGAGTATGATGATTTAGTCCACAATACACTATGGAAAGGAGCATGTATTCAATTCACCCAAAAAGGTGACTGCCACAGAGCCAGACAGTTTTCCCTGTCTGGCTCTTTTTCTATACAATTATATTATAGAGTTTGTACGGAGGCAATAATATGAGAGAAGGTGTACTTATTTACGATCATGAAAGTGGTCGAATGGATATCCGGTTTGGATTACTGGATTTTTATGGAGGGCTTCACTGCGGAGAACGCCTCGAAGTATATATTGATGGTAAATGGATCCCTACTCGAATAGAGTTAGGGTCTTTTTGGTATCTTCGTGGAATTCGTGTTGCGAACCTCAACGGGCTTCATGTCAGAATCAAGGACTGAGGCCATATATAAATAAATTTTAGGTAATTGCGAAACAGGGTCACAATCTTGATTCAACCATGGGAAAATCTGGTATAGCTGGATTTTTAGATAATGTATGTAAGAAGCAGTATTTTTGAATATGAAAACAAAGCAGATAAAAATATCTGCCTGTAAAACAGGTATGTAGCATATCAATTTATGCAATTAAAGGCTTCAGACTACGAATGTACTGGTGCTTATGAATCCTGTCAGCAACTATTACTGTAATAAGCTGGGTGATTCCGGCAAGCAGCAGGTCAGCATGCAGAGTTTTTTCGTTCTGAGTTCTACGACCTGCAACACAGAAACTGTCCTTAAAGTGGTTGATGGATTTTTCAACATTTACACGTATTTTATAAGTGGAATCCCATTCTTCTGTTCCACGAACGGTTCCGGGATAAGCACGGAGATTTTGTTCCGGGTAAATGTAAATCATTCTTCCGCAGGATGATGTTGTACACGGACTATCACAGTGGCAGACACGACGAGATTTCTTTGCTGCGTTGTCCCATTCCCATTTCATTTTGGGGCAGACAAATTTCATGGTTGGAAGTTCACAGCGTAAATGAGATTTGCTTCCTTCCCGTTTCATGGGAAGCGAAGCATCTTTCGGACAACAGGGAATTCCATCTGCATTAACAGTGTAATCAATGCCTTCGATTTTAAGTTTATTTCTCAATGGTATGTAAGCTTTCTCAAAGGAAGCTTCCTGTAACAGGTATTTATAGATTTCGATAGAATCAAATGCGGCATCCCCCAGAAAGGTTTTAGGATTGATAAGTGGATGCTTTTGAAAGAAATCCTTTAATGTGGGAATCAGTGCTTTAGAATCCGCAAGACTTTTATCTTCATCCGGAGAATCAGATTTCTTTTCAATTACGATTTCAGGATGTGCTTTTAGGAAGTCTTTGTTATAAAAGCTAATATTTCTGACAATGCCAAGTCCATTCGAGATGATGCCGAATTTATAGGCATAACAAAAATGTCCGTTAATGTACATCTGCTGAATGGCAGGGTTTGCAGCTGCATGGGAAGGCATGGAACTATAAGCAGCTTTATAAGGGTCGTAGGAATCATCCAGACCATTTGCCTTTTTGAAAGCTTTTAGTTGTTTGATAATGCGGTTGGCATACTTGGGATTGTTTTCTGTAACCCATGCCTCAATACCGGAAGTATCAAAGAGCAGCATGGAAGATTTTGCACTGTCAATACGTTGGCATATCGGTTCGGTCAGGTCAACAAGCCGGTCGAACATGGATTGTAAGTCCATTAGGAAATCCTGTTTGAAGCGGGTAAATTTGGAAGCATCCGGAACAATATCAAAGCCACAGAAATCACGCAATTCCTGGGAATATTTCAGAAAAACGATCAGAAGCGAGTCAGTGGGGATTGAGAAAATACGTTGAAGCAGAAGTGCTTTGAGCATCGGATAAAGCTGATGTTTGCGAGGTCTTCCGGTTCTGGCGTGAAAATGAGTAACAAAAGAAACAGGAACAATTTCATCAAGATTTATGGATTCGTCAAGAAGCTGAAGAAACTGATATTTGTCATTATCAAATTTATTTTGGCAATCATCAAAAATTTCTGCCAAAGAGAGCTGCTTATGTGGTATCATGTAAATACATCTCCTTTCTGGTGGATTGGTTAATAGTTTCTCGACAACTCTATTTTACCATAAACCATTGAGGAGATGTTTTATTTTAATGATAAGAAAATGCCGTATTTATGCGGCTTTTGGCGTTTCGCAAACGCCTAATAAATAAATTTGAATGAAAGGAGATGTCCCTTATGAAATGTTTGATGAAGTATCAGTGGGTAAAGCTTCCACGAAATCATCTGCCTGAAGGCAAAGGTATTATGAACGCTTGGGCCAAGCTTGCATCCCGCGCAGCATTCCGTAAGGGACAAGCTTCTTATTGCGGCCATATCAACGCTGTGAGCCCGGGAATGTGGTCAGGAGGCGTTGTGGGGCTCAAGAGTATTCTCGGCTTTAGAAGCCGCGTAAAGAGCCTTGAGACCCTTTCTAAGCTCTCTGAGCTTGGTTATATCAATTATTCACTGAATGCAAAGACGAAAAAGCTAACTTATCAGATAACCGATTGGGTTATTAAATGTTCCGGCGAGGAGTGTATGGATGGTACGGTCTATGCCACCGAAGGTTATGGTTTCCTCTGCCTCCCCCGAAACATTACAGACAGACTTGTGGAACAACAGTATATTTTTGATGAAGCAGACGCATGGCTTGACCTCTGGTGCCACACGGTATCAGAAGATCCGGACAATGCGTTTTCTTTTTTGGCACCGATTGCTCAATTTGGCAAGTTCGGTACCGTATTGACTTTGGAAACCCTGGGACAACGGTGGAACTGGGAAAAAACGAAGGTGTGGCGTTTCTTTCAAAAGCATGGGGATGTTTTTACGCTGCATCGCCTCCCCGGTGCCTTCGGTTGTCTCATTATCAATAAACTGTATCCAGCGGATGCAGAGGTTTCAATCCCGGAGTCTGAGAAAATCGAGCGTATAATTGCCGAAATACGCATTTTAGCGAAGAATGAGCAGAAAGTGGGTTCTGATCAAGAGAACCTCAGCAGACTGGTTGCCTTATACAGCCGTCAGCTCCTAACGGAATGTGCCGAGGAAGATGAAAACACTATGGCTCAAAATCGCGTTGCACTTTTTGACCCATATATATTACGCGCGTATTTTTCTCACTCGAATTGTAAGAAGTGTATATATGACTGCAAGGGTAAGAGTTTATATTACCCTCCTGTTATAGATACGAGTAAAATCCGAGGCCCGTGTGCGCCTGTGGATATAACAAAAATAGCAAAGGAGATGTTTACATATGAGCCGCCAAACAGACGGAAAATCGCTGTATGAACAGCAAGAAGAACGCATATTAGCGCAGTCAGACGCTTTTATTTCACTTCTGACAAAGCGTGGGATCCTCGGTGATCACCAAATCGACAACGAAAAGGTTCGTAAGGCTCAGCAAGAGAAGAACCGGAAAAGCTATCACAACACACAGCTGCTTCTTCAGCATTATCGAAATATTGCCTGGTTGTTGGAGTGTTTGCCGGTGGACGTTGCTGCAGAACTGGATGAACCATTTGAAGGTGTTGATAAGCTGATTGACCAGATGGATTTGGAGATTGCACTGGGAAATCGTAAGCTTGAAAACCGAATGGAAGGAATCGTTAAGTCCAGATTGCTTTTTGACCGTGTAAATGAGGCATTGACTGTGCTCTCACATAAGCCGGGTAACGGGCAGAAGCTATATGACGTGATTTATCATACCTACATTCGTCCGGATAAACTTTCACACCTGGAGATCCTTGATGAGTTGAGATTATCCGGAAGAGTTTATTATCGGCTTCGTCAGCAGGCAATCTCAATTCTTTCAATTCGTTTGTGGTCAACACCGGTTGCAGGAATGGATTTTTGGCTTGATATGCTCACTTTGTTTGAGAGCCTATAAAGTGCCTACAAATCGCCTATAAAACGCCGACAAATAGCCGATGACAAGCAAAAGGAAATGTGTTATACTTGTATCGTCCAATAGTGGGCTCGGGTGAAGACGAGGCCGTTTCTTTAAGCAGAAATGCTTATAAGAGACGGCTTTTTTTGTTGCCCGAATTCTGAAAAAAGGAGGTACACAGGCATGATTAAGCAACTCAGGCTGGGCGGTAACAAAGTTAAATCCGCCTATTGGTCGCTCGTCGGCACTGCATCGGCAATGCTCTTTTCGATGCAGCCCGTTATGGCCGCAACTATCTGGGATCGATTCTCAGCGATTATGCAGGACATTTACGGTCAGATTGTGGCGATCAGTACCATCGTGGCAGTCACAGTAGGTGCCATTGCCCTGATTATCCGAATGGTTTCGAGAAATCAGCGTGCAGTGGACGAAGCGACGCAGTGGCTCAAGAGAATTGTGATCACTTGGATTATTCTCAACTCTCTCGGCTTCATCGTTGCATACTTGCAGCCTCTCATCGCCGGCGGAAACTACTCGCCCGGTGGTAGCGGCGGTGGTGGCACTGTCACCATTTAAGCATCCGGGTCAAGCAGGAATGGAGGTGATAACCGATGCTTGACTGGATATTTGAAGGCATAATCACATGGGTCAGTTCTGTTGTAACCGACCTGATGGATGCAGTCTCAGGTATGTTCCTGCAGGCGCTTGGCACAGACATGACAGCCATGGAAGAATATTTCCCCTTCGTAAGCAAAGCCTTCACTGTTATGCAGTATACGGCTTGGGCAATCCTCTTCCTCATCACGGTCTGGCAATTATTCCGAATATTCGGTGGGCCGGTTACAGATGCGGAAAATCCGTGGTCATTGATTGGCAGAAGCGCATTGTTTGCATTGTTGATAGGTTATTCCAAACCAATCTTCTCAATGTGCCTCGACATCGCCACAGCACCTTATACAGCCCTGATGGATATCCAGATGACCGCAGAAGATTTCACTTTTGCGGGTGTGGAAGCGATGCTGATGAACGGACTAACGTCGCTGATTGCAACGATATCCGTTGTAGGACTATTGCTCCTCGTTATTTTGGAGATTGCATTGGGTTGGAACTATTTCAAGCTTCTGCTTGAGACAGTTGAAAGGTATATCGTGGTCGGTGTACTCTGCTATACGTCACCTCTGGCATATTCCATGGGTGCCTCAAAAGTAACGGTACCGGTTTTCAGAAGCTGGTGCCACATGGTTGGATCCCAGCTATTATTGCTCGTTTTGAATGTGTGGTTCCTGAGAGGATTTAATTCTTCGATGGGTGCCTACATCGGAAACGGCGGTGCCTTATCTACCGGATACGGAAGCGTATTCCTCTGGTTGTTCTGTGCCTTGGCATTCCTCAAAACTGCTCAGAAGTTTGACTCTTATCTGGCGGCAATGGGTCTTAATGTTGCCCAGACCGGTTCCAGTATGGGTATGGAGCTTCTTATGGCGGCAAGAGTTGTCACGGGTATCGGACACGGGGCAAGAAGCGCAGGTAATGTATTTGGTGGAGCTACTGCCACAGGCACTGGTGCCGCAGCAAGCGGTTTCGCATCAGGATTTGCAAACAGATTCAAGGGTAACAGCTTCGTGCGAGATGCTGTTGTACAAGGCGGACAACGAATGGGCGCCGGTGGTACTGTTGGATTTGTGGGCAGAGTCTTTGGTGGTATGGCCGCACGTAACGGTGCGCAGTTAACTGGTGACTCTATTGCTTCCGTCGCAGCACGAACACCAAATATATCCGGTACAATTGCCGGAGATATCGCGGATAGAAGCCTTGCGAATTACATGCCGCATCTTAGCGGTGTGAATGTCTCCGGTGCTGAAATCACCGGTGGACAGATTACAGCCAAGGTTGTTGGTGCGGATGGAAAGGAAACTTCTGTCGCAATGTATAACGCAGCTCAATTTGAGAAACCTGACGGTCCACACTCCGTTGTTACCGCATCGGATGGCAGTCAGTGGTATCAGATGGCAAGTGGTGCCGGTGCAGGTGCATTTTACGATGCTCCTCAGTTTAGCGGTAGCACTGAAGAAGCTGCACAGGTTGCCGCCACATTCCCGGATGCAGCTGATGGTACAACACTCAGAACCGTTGGAGACGGTGTTATCGAAGCAAGTCACGATGGCCACAACACAATGTGGTATAACAGTGCTTACTATGATGAGCCGGATGCTCCTCACACGGTAATGACAGCTGCAAACGGTGTAGACTGGTACGCTATGCAACAGCACGCCGATGCACCTCAGTTTGAGGCCGGTGATGATGCTTATGCATACAACCAGGCTTATTTCCAACAATTTATGCCAGGATTCGATCAGCCTGTTTCTTCTATCGATGGCTCTCAGCGGCTTGACGGTCACTTTGAGGTTCGACACGAGAACGGTTCCGGCACGATGTTCTACGATACCTCGCAGTTTGCTCCTCCGAGAGGAGATTATCAGGTATTCGAGGATGTCAACGGAAGTCAATGGTATGCAATTCACGGTGAGGCTGCTGTGGATCGCAGACCCGTCTTTGAAAACGGCAAGCCCGTTTATGACGGTGACAACGTGCGAACAGTCAATGTTGATACTGTTCGTTATAAACCAACACCTACCCGTTATGGAGAACCGGAGAGCCGTGGCGACGGCGAAATCAAGGCCCCAAAGCGTAAGAGGTAAACAAACAGCGGCAGCCGAATCGGTATTCCCGGTTCGGCTGTTTGCTTATCTAAATTTGAAAATAACACTGCCAAATGCAGTTAGATATAGGAGGTGCAGATAATGGCAGAACCGAATAAACAACAGGTTGGTGATGGCTCTGATAATTATGGGCAAGCCGCATCACAAGCCGCAAAAGCAGCAAAGGCTGCATCAAAAGCCGGTAAAGAAGTTGCTCAACAAGCTGTACAAAAAGGTGCTGAAGCAACTGCAAACGCAGCTGCGGCAACGGTTCAAGCCGGTGTTGAAGGCGGTAAAGCAGTAGCCGAAATTGCTGCAGGTACAGCATCTGGCGGACCTTGGGGTGCCATTATTTCGGCAGCGTGGGCACTACGCCATACATTGTTTAAGATTCTCGTCTGCATTTGCCTTGCAGTAGTATTCTTAATTGTGCTCATAGTAGAGCTCCCCAGTATTCTGATAAATCAGGCACTTGGAATTGATGGCAACCAGCCAACAGAACAGGTTACAATCGTCACCGTCTTCGAGACCGTCACCGATGTTATTTCAAACATTATCGGTCTTGGATATGATTCATCCATGACACAGGTTGAAACCCTAATTGCAGACGGTGGATACGATTACGAGCTTTCGATGAATGCACTCGTTAATCACGCACAGAGTTCGGCAGGATATGACGTAGCGTACATAATGTCGGCGTATTCCACCTCGGTTGATCAGCTCAGCGCCGATCAAGGTGATTTGGAAGCAAAGCTTACCAATGTTTCCGGCAATATGTTTCCTGTAACATCAGTTGAAAAGGAAAACGAGGTCATTACACCGGTTACTTATTATACCTATAAGCCCATTACAATGACGGTCGTGACACGCGTGGTGCAAACCGGCACTATCAACGGTGTTCCGCAATATCGGTATGAGACCGCTGAGAAGACCTACTATGTGCAGGATGAAGAAAAGACCTCGGATGTTGCCGTTGAGGTCGATGCCTATTCCGCTGTTACGGTAACACTGCCGGTATATACAAACGGATCCATAAGCGGTACCCGAACAGCAACCTATTATCAGTCTATCGGGAAACAGACCTTGACGCCGACAAAGGAAGTTGTCAAGTATCTGGAATGTACCATTCATCCGTTTGATAATACCGTGATTTCCAATGCATTCGGTCTTGACCTGAATGCCAACTATAATGAGTTTGACACAACCTATGGAGAAGTCATAGACAGCCGTGCCCAAGCCTTAAAGATGACACTGTATGGCACAGCATCAAACGGAAGTGCGGTTCCTCTCACGGACACTGAACTCATTGCTTTTTTGGCAAGGCAGAATTGCAGTGAGACCCGTAAACACATCGTAAAAACAGGACTGTCGCTTGTAGGTAAAGTCCCATACTTCTGGGGCGGTAAATCAGCTGCAGGTTGGAATGACGAATGGAACACGCCGAAGCTTGTGACAGCCGCAGGCTCTACAACAAGCGGTACCATTCGCCCGTTTGGTCTTGATTGCTCCGGATTTACGGACTGGACCTATAAAACAGCAGTCGGTGTCAGTCTTTACGGCGGCACCTGGAGCCAGTGGGATGAGTCGTATGCCATCTCTGCAGATGAGCTTCTACCCGGAGACCTCGGTTTCCTGATGGATTCAGACGGTCAGGGTTGGAATCACGTGCTTATTTTTGCAGGCTACGGAGAAAACGGTGAGAGAATGTGGGTCCACTCCTCTGGTGGTGAGGGTGTTATCCTGAACACACCGAGCTATGAAGCAAGCCTTTCCCTGCGCAGGCCCAAGAATGTAAACTTTGAAGATTCGTCGGTCATTCCCGACGTCGAATAAGAAAGAAGGTGTAGCTATGGACGACAAGGAATTCAGTAATGTCTTCGCTATCCCGGCAAACTACACAGACTCAGGTAAGATCCTGGGCGGTATGCTTGAACCCCGTAATGCTGTCGAAGCACTGGTACTTATTGTGCTCGTTGGCTATCCGGAGCTTATGCTGATACCAATGCCGAGCACCATTCGCATCGTTGTAATGACAGTTACGCTGATACCTCTCGGCGTAGTTGCAATGATGGGAATTGACGGAGACTCATTGTTCCAGTATTTAGGCCACATCATTTACTATATGATGAGCCGCAGAAAACTAACTTTTAGAAGGGTGGGATATAAATATGACCCAGCGCAACTCCGCAAAAGGAAAAAAGCGAAGAAAAAAGCCCGAAAAGCTTGAGTTCGTGCAGGACTTCATACCAATCAAAGACCTGCGCCACGGTATCATAGAAACAACCGATGGCAGATACATTAAGATCCTTGAGATTGAGCCAATCAACTTTATGCTTCGCTCTGATGATGAGCAGTTCAGCATCATCTCTACCTTTGCAAGCTGGCTGAAGATCTCACCGATGAAATTACAATTCAAATCAATCACTCGCCGTGCAGACTCCGATAAGCACGTGGCTATGGTTCGTGAGGAACTTGAAGCAGAACCGAGCGAAGAGTGTAAGCGTCTTGGTGAAGATTACATCAATCTCATCAAGGATGTCGGAAGCCGAGAAGCGTTAACCAGACGCTTCTTTTTAATTTTCCAATACGAAGAAATCCGGCGCAGTGATTCCGATGACTTCTCGCAGATATTCAGTATGATGCAGACAGCTGAACAGAATGCGAGAGCCTACTTTATGCAGTGTGGCAACTCCATCCTTCAGCCGGATGATCCGGACGAAGCAACAGCAGAAATCCTGTATATGTTCTTTAATCGTCGTTCCTGCATTGAAGAGCCGTTCTCCACCCGTGTAGAACGAGTGGTCATTGATACGATGGCAGCAAAGAATAAGGTCATTGGTATTGATGAGGTGCCACATATCCGCTTTGCTCATTTCATTGCACCAAGGGGCATTGATCTGAAGCATCACAACTATGTGATTATGGATGGTCTGTATTACACCTTCCTCTATATCAAAGGAGACGGCTACCCAAGCAGAGTTCGAGCCGGATGGATGTCTTCACTCATCAATGCTGGTGAAGGCGTGGACATTGACGTGCATCTGCGACGTGAGAACCGAAGCAAGACCATCGACCGTGTTGCACAGCGCATCAGACTGAACCGCACGAAAATCAAAAGTATGCAGGATACCAGTACCGATTATGAGGAACTGGCAAACTCCATACAGGCCGGTTATTACATTAAGCACGGCATTGCGAACTATAACGAGGATCTGTTTTATATGTCCGTTTTCATTACCATATCCGCAAAGACATATGAGGAACTGATGTGGCGTAAGCAACAGATGGTAGATATGCTCAAGTCGATGGATATGTACGTGAGCGATTGCAGATTCCAACAGGAAACAGCACTCCGTTCGGTAATGCCGTTCTTGAAAATAGCCCCTTCCCTTGAGAAGAAGGCAAAAAGAAATGTGCTGACCAGCGGTGCAGCTTCCACGTATATGTTCACAAGCTATGAGTTATCGGATGATACAGGCGTGCTGCTTGGCATCAACCGACATAACAACTCACTCTGTATTGTGGACTTGTTTAATACCAAGAAAAACAAGAATGCCAACCTCAACCTCATCGGCACCAGTGGCGCAGGCAAAACCTTTACGTTGCAGCTTCTGGCTTTGCGTATGAGAATGCGCGGCATTCAGTGCTTTATCCTGGCACCAATCAAGGGACACGAGTTCCGAAGAGCGTGTAATGCGGTCGGCGGTCAGTTCATCAGAATTGCACCGGGCTCCCCGCACTGCATCAATATTATGGAGATCAGACACACGATTGCTCCGGAAATGGAGCTTATTGATGCTATGGACTATGTGGAGCTCGGCTCCATGCTGGCGAACAAAATACAGCAGTTGATGATTTTCTTCTCCTTGCTGATTCCGGATATGACTAATGAAGAAGAGCAGCTTTTGGATGAGGCTCTGATTAAGACCTACGCTGATTTCGGGATCACTCACGATAATGAGTCGGTTTATGAAGATGCGACTGTAACTCCTCCAAAGATGAAGCAAATGCCTATCCTTGGAGACCTGCACAAGCACCTGCTTGAAAATAAGATGACCGAGCGAATTGCTGTTATCGTAAGCAGATTTGTTACCGGTTCGGCACAGTCCTTCAACAGACAGACCAACGTGGATCTGTCAAATAAGTATATCGTGTTTGATCTGTCCGAACTGAAAGGAAAGCTTCTTCCTGTCGGTATGATGATTGCCCTTGATTATGTTTGGGACTCCGTTAAGAAGGACCTGACCAAAAAGAAAGCCGTCATGATCGACGAGATATGGAAGCTTGTCGGTACCAGTTCCAATAAGCAGGCCGCAGAGTTCTGCCTTACCATTTTCAAAACCATTCGTGGTTTCGGTGGTGCTGCAGTATCGGCAACGCAGGATCTTTCAGACTTCTTTGGTTTGGAGGACGGTAAATACGGTCGTGCAATTATCAATAACTCGAAAAACAAAATCATTCTCAACCTTGAGCCGGATGAAGCCAAGTATGTGCAGGATGTTTTGAAGCTGACCAAAACCGAAGTTCAGTCCATCACGCGCTTTGAACGAGGCGAGGCACTGATATATTCCAATAACAATAAAGTGCCTGTTCTTGTAAAGGCGTCAAAAGCCGAGCACGAGATGATTACCACAGACCGCGCTGAACTGGAGGCGATTCTTCGTCAGCGCCAGAAAGAACATACTCATTCCGAGTAAAATACTCATTTCTATATTAAATACTCACAAGGAGGTGTTTATGTGTTACAGAACGATGAGCTGCACGTTATAAAGTGGCTCTCTCAATACGGACCGTTGCCAAAGTCTCAGATCAAGAAAATGCTGCAAATTCCCGAACAGGCACTGGAGAAGGTTTTGAAAAGTCTCCAGAGACAGCGAAAGATCACAGAGGTTGGCGGCGGTTATTATTTTGGGCTCGACAAAATGTGTCAGCCGGATCAAAGAATGATTCTTGCTGTATGGGTGCTGACAAGGTTTATTGAAAAGATTGACCCGATGGCACATTACCCTGCGACGTATCCCTCCCAACTGTTCTTCCTCAAGGAGAATACAGGATACGAGATACTGGTGCTGTATGAAGGCGAAGAGCATTTAACAAAGCTGCTTCAACCAGATGAGGAACTGAAATACATCATTGTGGTACCCAATACCGCAACGATAAGTAAGTTGCGATTGCCGGATGCACCTTGTCTGTTTGTAACGATCGACTTTGACGGTGACGACGAGCCCAAGGTTAACTTCTATTCACAGGAGGATGTTGCCGATGAATAAGGACAGTCAATTTTATCAGGTGCTTGTCAGAATTGAAAACGGCATCAAAAGGATGAACGAGCAAGCCGCAGCTGTTCGATGGTATCTGGAAGCAGATGACATTGAAACCGCCTATGATAAGGCATTGAAGCTCGAAGCAGTTACGGAAAAGACAACCCTGCTCACAAGGGTGCTTCCGGCATATACCGGACACCCGAGAGGAAACGAAATGGTTGAAGAAATCATTGTGGATTCCGTTCCTGTTGAAATGGGATTTACTGCTGAAGGATGGTTTTGCCTCAGGATGCCGACACTGCTCCCCAAAAAGCAGTCCGGCTCCACCGAATACATTCGCGGTTATCTTGCACCGGTTATGAGCAGTTTTTTCGCCGGAAAACCGAGAGTCAGATACAAGGACTGTGTGATGATTTTCCGTCATGTGTATGACAGACAGAGGCCGGAACGACTCAAACGGGACCACGACAACATTGAGGTAAACAAGGTTGCTGATATTGTTGCCATGTATGTACTCCCCGATGATAAGCCGAAGATCTGCTCGCACTATTATTGCAGTGCCGCCGCAAGTGAGGATCGCACCGAAGTATATGTGGTTCCCAAGCATGATTTTCCAATGTGGTTTGTGGAAGAAAAGGCTATGCCGGATAAGGGGGTAACGCTCTATGAAAACATCATTGCAGGGGCTTAATTGCTCCTTACGATACCCCCATTTTTTGCACCCCTTTTGCGTAAGTCAGGATGACGATGAAGAAAATCCTTGTAAATCAATGACTTTCGGGCTCCCCGAAAGAGAAAATTGCGCCGAAGAGAGCAGTCATGTTGGCGTAATTTCTTCCAACACGAGGTTTCTCCGCTGATGATTCACTTCATCCCCGGCAGTCAGCTCTGGCAGCTCATCACACTTCTGTCATTCGTCGGTGAGTATCCACATCGTTCGCGCCAACTGCTCGGTAACAAGAACGCATACAAAATACTCATCAACTCCCTGACACGACCACAAACAATCTGTAATCCTCAGACCGGCGCCACCATGACTTGCCGACTCCTGAGTGTCTCAGGAAAGTGGCCAAACAAAACCGTGCGTCTGTACAAAGGTGCTCTCCCCATACTGGAATGGATTGAACCGGGAATGATGGATTACTACCTGCGTTCGTTTCGGAATCATCGATTCTCCGGAGACCAATCACACGTCGAACGAAATCACCGCATCGCCGAGGTTACTGCAATGTGTATGCGAAGCGGAATCGAAGTGAGACCGTTTATGTTACCGGAACTTCAGAACGAAGCGTTCCTCCACATCATACCCAGCGAAGCCGTGATGTATCTGTCGAGGGACCTTAAGAGACTCAGCGAAGACGAAATGAGCAAGACCAGTTTTACCAGACTGGTTGGAGCGTTATTCGCATCCGGAACCGGTTACTCCGTTTATAACACACGCGACGCCACAATGAAGTGGTCCGGCAAGGGCGAGTTTAAGGCAAGAGACTCTCTGAAGGACTTGTCCAATATGAATTCCAAGATATCCGCCATTAACTCGGCGATATTATTCGGTCAGTCTGAAACAGTCGCCCTGAACACCATAACAGAGTCGGATAAATCCCGAAAGCAGGAATTTAGATTCGATGCGATTTACAGGAACATCTACTTCATTCCACTCAGCGAGGACGGTATGAGACAGCTTCGCTTCCTGACCGTACCAAACTGGAACGAGAAAATCCTGGATCTGCTCTTTGAGCCCGAGGACAGATCTTATAACCGTGGGCTTTTTGAATATGACGCTGTGGTAGACGGCGAATATGTCTACTCCTATCTGGATGGAGACATTGCCAGACTGATACGACTTCACCAGACCCTTGATGTGGACCCTAAGGAAGTCGTTGTTCTGTGTTTTCCATATCAGATAGCTTTCCTCCGTGAATACTTGGGTCAGCGTGTCGAGATTAGAGTCATCGACATGGACACGGTGGAAGAAGAACTTGGCCCGGAACGGAGGAATTTGTTTGAAAGATAAGAAACGACTTGTCGGTATCATACTGGCAGCGGTGCTTGGAACATTTGCAGTTCTGTATCTGGGCGGAATGATGAGTCAGGTACTCAGTAACTACTCGGTATGGATGAATAACGGCGGACTTACCGGTCAGGCAATGATGAAACCGGTCAATATGAATCCACTGGTATGCATCCCACTGGCATTCACAGCAAACGGAGTCAAATCCATTGTCGGTATGATACTTATCGGCGCCGCAATCTTCATCGTGTACAAACTCTACAATCGGTTTGACGGTAAGCATCAAGACCCGAGAGGTTTCACTAAGAGTGACAGTGGTATCTACGGTACTGCATCCTGGATGGATGAAAAAGAGATGCACGAGGTTCTTGAGGTGTCACCGATCGGTCAGGCAGAAGGAACAATCCTTGGTGAGTATAAAGGCAAAGCTGTTTGTATGCCCAAGGACACCAGACTGAACCGACATATTGCCATCTTCGGTGCTTCCGGCACCATGAAATCCCGAGCTATCATCCGAAACGCGTTATTCCAAATCATTCGCCGTGGTGAGTCTGCTATTTTGACCGACAGCAAATCCGAGATGTATACGGATACGGTAGAACTGTTTAGAAACGCAGGCTACGAAGTGAAAGTATTCAATCTCGTGAATCCTGAGCACGGTGATTCCTGGAACTGTATGTCAGACTTGAACGGAGATACCCTGATGGCTCAGGTTTTGACCAACGTCATTATCGGCAACACCAGCTCCGGTAAGGGCGATCATTTCTGGGATAATGGTGAAGGCAATCTGCTGAAGGCGCTGATTCTGATGGTAGACCAGGATAAGAAACTGAGTCTCAATCAGAAGAATCTTACTTCGGTATATCAATTGCTTACCCAGAACAGCGAGGGTCAGCTGATAGCCAAGTTCAATAAGCTACCGCTTGACCATCCGGCACGTGCCCCATTCAACCTGTTTGCTCAATCCAGTGACACGGTGAAATCCGGTATCATACTGGGTCTGGGAACAAGACTTCAGGTGCTGCAGAACAAGGCGGTCCAAAGAATCACCAGCCAATCCGATATCGACCTCGTGGCGCCGGCGAAAAGAAAATGTGTGTACTACATCATACTCAGCGACCAGGATGCGACAATGTCCTTTCTGTCGTCACTATTCTTCAGTTGTATGTTCATTAAGCTGAGCCGGTTTGCTGATGTACAACCCGGGGGACGGTGTCCTGTTCCCGTTAATCTCATTTTAGATGAGTTTAACAATGTAGGACGCATTGGAGGTGCTGAAGACGGCTCCGACTTTGCTCGCTCGCTTTCCGTAGTCAGATCCAGAGACATTCGAGTGATGCTGGCGGTACAGAGCTTGGGACAGCTGCAGAACCGATACCCGAAGAACCTGTGGTCTGAAATCATAGGCAACTGTGACATCCAGCTCATGATGGGATGTTCGGATGATGTTTCAGCCGAGTTCTTCTCTGTCAGATCCGGAGATATGTCCGTGCAGGTGAAATCCACGATGACAGTGCGACAGACCTTGGCGCTGGCTCAGGTTATTCCACAGTATCGCAGTCTGGAGGGACATGGCAGGCGCAGGCTACTCACACCTGATGAGGTACTGAGATTACCAAATGAAGAAATGCTGTGCATCATTCGAGGTCACAATATTCTGAAGCTTGATAAGCTCGACTTTACCAAGCACCCAATGGCAAGGCATATTGTCCAGCGTTCCATTTTGGATTATAAGCCAACAACCGTATATGAGGATAACGTTCCTCAGACCGAAATCACTCCGGAGGAAAAACCGGAGAAAAAGCCATCGCGTAAGAAGAATCTATACAGTACGGCACAGCCGCCGTCTGAGTTTTAATGAAGGAGGTTAACTACCATGGCAATGAAGAAAACGAAAGTCCCTGATGAGGAACTGAACAATTCCATGCAGGGCGACCAACCCGGAGAGAATCCGGAGGTTACTGAACCGGCGGAAGCTGATGCGTCCGGAGAGAATGCCTCTGAGCCGGCGGCGAAAACGCCAAAGAGAACCCGCCGCACGAAGAAGACCGAGGAGAAAGAAACCCAGTCTGACACAGAGGCGAAGCCCAGGGCAACAAGGGCAAAGAGCAAAATAGCAAGTGAGGCTTTACCGACTGAGGAGCATGTGGTCTCCATCGGTGATAGGCATTCGGCACAAACCGAGGCGGATAAAGCAAAGGATGATTTGCTCGACTTGCTGGAGTCTCTCAAGGCAGGCAGAGTTCTCACAGATGTTATCCAGGGCGTAGAAAAGACGGGCGGTGATTATGTCGCCGTTCTTTATCACGGTGATTTCAAGGTTATCATTCCTGCACTGGAGGCAATCATCCCGCCTAACGATTATCGCGACCTGGATCCGAATGCAGTTCACAAATATATGCTCACCAAGCGATTGGGTGCTGAGCTGGACTACATCGTAAAAGGTATAGATCCTCAAACTGGTATGGCGGTGGCTTCCCGCCTTGAGGCAATGAAAGCCCGCCAGAAACAATACTATCTCTCACGAGACCGAGACGGAAATAATCTTCTCTATGAAGGTGTTCTCGCCGAAGGAAGAATCACTTCGGTGATCAAGGCAGGAATCTTCGTTGACCTGTTCGGTGTGGAGGTATACATCTCGATGAAGGAGCTGAGCTATCAGCGCTGGATCGATGCATCTGAGTATTACCGCCCTGGGCAGCGTGTGATCGTAAGGATCCTCTCAGTAGATCGTAGCGACAGGAATAACATCAAGGTCAAAGCCTCCGTGAAGCAAGCTAAGGAAAACCCATATGAAAAGGCACTCAAACGCTTCGTGGAAGGCAACCAATACGTTGGCACAGTCAGTATGGTGGATGAGAACGGCGTGTTCGTCGCAATGGACGGTGGCATCGATTGCCTCTGCGAGTATCCGAGACGTGGTCGTCCGCCGATCGGTTCCCGTGTAACTGTCCGAGTTATCGGTATCAACCGTTCCACCAATCGCATGTGGGGTGCCATTACGCACACCACTACGGCATACTGATTCGAGTTTATAGAAAGGAGATAAATTATGACCCAGTGTAATCTGACTCAAACCGAGCAGATGCGGCGCAAAGAAATTGCAGACCATACTCGAACGATGGTGGTGAATCTTCTGCAGGTAGATGCGGAAGATGAGACTTCCATTATGTGTGGGTATAGGGATTATTACCTGCAGATTTCCTTTTCAGAGCTGCACCCGCTGATGGTGTTCTGTCTGGCAAAGGCAATCACCAAACCCAACACAGCCAAGCAACAGAAAATTGCGAATGAGCTGAACTTAAGAAGCATTCTCGGTAGTCACGCCATCAATGAGGAAGTCGGCTGCTATTCTTACCGTGCTACTCACTGGTTGGATACCGAACTGGATGCCGAACGCTTCTTTGAAATCCTCAACAGATGCGTTGATGAAGCAAACCGTGGCTTCCTGAAGCTTGCCAGTTAAGTTGTATTTCTCCAGACTCAGTCGTGTAATGTAAGTAAACGATTGAATGGAGGCAATGCATCATGAAAAAGCTTTTAGCCATTATTTTAATGCTGAGTATGGTACTCCTTTGTGCCTGTTCAGCACCAGACTCATCTGGAAATTCATCCCCTTCGACAATTGATATCCCGGATACCTCCTATACAGACTCAACCTCCCAGACTGAGTCGAGAGATACCCTGGAAGGTGAGAATTCCGAGGAAGAGAGCTCAGAAGACGCCTCTGATGCGACTATCGTGTCAGACCGAGATAAGAAGGACCAGGAAAATAACGTCCCGGGTACCGGAAAACTCGAAGGAACAACCAAGGAAACCGAGTATGACGATACCCCAAAGGAAACCCTTCCTTCGCAGTCATCTGGTGATAACGATTCTTCAGAGAGTTCAAAGCCGACAGAGACATCAAAGCCGGAGAGCAAACCAACCGAAACCACAACCACTCAGACGGAACCACCCGAAAGTAATACCGAAACGACCCAACCTCCTGTAGAGGAAACAGTTCCAACTAAACCCCGTGCAGGTGCAGCGGACACCGCGGCAGTTGCCCAGCGAGTTCTGGAGTATATCAACCAGTACCGTTCAAGCCCTGCCACAAGACTTTCGGGTCTTACCGAATATGCCCAGTACAGAAGCCGTCAGCTCGTATCCAACTTTGCGCATGACACTGCAGATCAGCGTGCTGCAGCAACCGCACTCCAGTATGGAGAATACGTGGATCCGAGTGTATTTGGCGGCAGTGGACAGCCTTATTACAGAGCGAATGCCCGTGAAGCCATAGCCAAGGCCGGTTATGTAGGCACAATTGACGAGGTGGCTCAGAAACTGGCAACGCTCGTAAAGAACAGTCCAAATCACTGGAACTATATCGGTGATTCTCAGTATTGCTATATTGCTGTAGGTGTTACCTATGAGAGTGATATGTGGTACTGTGCCATCACAGTGGCATCCGAAAACACAGATGAATATTAAACCCATTTAGGAATTGAAGCCCTGATGCTAACGCGTCGGGGCTCTTTTCATATCAAAAATCAGAAAGGATTGAAAGTTATGACCCAGAAAAAGAAACTCAGCTCGCGTTTCCTGTCTCTTTTCTTGGCGGTCTTGATGATCGCCTCGATGATCCCGACGACAGTATTCGCAGCACCGGCATCTGACATCCCGAGTGAGATGCTGGACAATGTCTATCTTGATGCACTGGCCTATACCGGTTACGGTGTCCAGACGCAGAAGAATGACGGAACCATCTTCAAGACTTATGGTTCCAGAGCAACGGCCTATGGCTCAGATATCGGCTATGGCCTCGTTAAATACGGTACTGAAACCGTAACCAAATCCGGTACAGCTACCGGACTCGCTCCGGATATTGCCGGATTCGAGAGCAGCGGTCTTTGCTGCGCATCCTACGTATCTTATGTGTATTACAACTATCTGCCTAACATCGCCGGCATTGACACCAGCGGTGTTGCGAAGCCCGGTAATCCCCGTTCTGCCAGCTCTTATAACACGGCAGCGAACGCTTGGGTAGAAGCAGGTACCGCACGCAGAATCAGTTTCACACAAAGTGCTAACGGAGATAACTTTAACCCGAGTGAAGAGATCCCAATCGGCTCCTTGATCGTATTCAAGCACATCCCGACTGGTGATATCGCTCACGTTGCCATCTATGCTGGCTACTATAACGGAACTCACTTTGTTACCCATGTCGGCAACGATCGTGGTCCTGAGTTCAGCACTGTTGTTGGTATGAGCAAAGGCGACTATCCTGAGGCAGTTGTTCAGGTTGTTGTGCCTGAATTCGTTGAGGAATCCGGTAAGATTGAGGTTTATAAGAAGGATCCTAACGGCAAGAACCTCAGCGGCGCATACTTCCTTGCTACCAATACCGAGACCGGCGAAGAGTTCGGCATCGGTCCTACAAACTCAAGCGGCTATGCAGCAACCAAGGAAGACATTCCTTACGGTACCTATAAAATCGTAGAGACTGTGTTCCCGACAGACTATACTTATTCGGGCACAAAGGAATGGACCCGCACGGTAAGCTCTGCAAATGATGGTGTTGTTACCATCAACGCTGTGAATGAGCTGAAGAAAGGCAACATCGAGGTCTATAAAAAGGAAAATGTAGACGGTGCAGCTCTTAGTGGGGCTATCTTTACAGTCTACAATTCCGCAGGTGCCAAGGTAACGACCATCGGACCTACCAACGACCGTGGTTATGCGAAATCCGCAGATATTCCTTACGGTACCTATAAGGTGGTTGAAACCACTTTCCCGTTCAACTATGAAGCCAGCGGTCAGACTGAGTGGACAGTGACGATTAACACTGCAAAAGGCGCCTTGGCCACCATCAATGCTACCAACCAGTTGAAAAAGGGATATGTTGAGATTTTGAAATCCGATGCTGAGTCTGGTAAAGACCTCAGCGGCGCTGAATTCACCGTCTACGATTACGATGGTGAGGAAATTGCTGTTATCGGTCCCACAAACTCAGACGGTTATGCTAAATCCGGCGAAATCATTTACGGTGACTACATCGTAAAGGAAACCAAGGTTCCTGTGAACTATCAGCCTGAGGGTGATGCGGAATGGCATATCACCATCGACGACAACAGTCCGCTGATCACATTGGACATCGCAAACCTTCGTCAGTACGGCAGCGTAAAGGTTGTCAAAACAGCAGAAGATGGACTTGTCGAAGGCATGGTATTTACGCTTACAGGCACCTCCGTGTACGGTGAGAAAGTCAGTATGACAGCCACCACGAATGCTGCAGGTGTTGCTGTGTTCGAGAGAGTACCGATTGGCGAAGATTATGTACTGGCTGAGAAGAACACCCCTGTTCGCTATGTTATTCCCGAAAATCAGACTTTGAATGTCTACTGGAACAAGGTAACGGAACGTGAGTTTGACAACGTCCTCAAGAAGTGGCGTGCAGATGTCTTTAAGGTAGACTCGGGTATTAGATACGGCGGTATGGAACCGGAAGTGATGACGCTGTCTCTGGATTCCGACGCAATTGTTGAGCAGCTCGGCTCTCCTTACGGTGAGTCTCAGGGTGATGCAACTCTTGCAGGAGCTGTTTACGGTGTATATCGCTACGATGAGCTGGTTGACACCTATACCACTGACAAGAACGGTTACTTCCTCACCGATTACTATGTGTGCGGTGACGGATGGAATATCCGTGAAATCACTCCTTCCGAAGGATACCTGCTTGATGAGAACATCTACTGGCTCGATGTAGACGCCGGTCAGTATACCGTTGAGAAAAACACCGAAGAGCTTGACGTATATGAAGATGTCATTCTTGGCGGCTTCTATCTGTTCAAGCATAGAGACAACGGTGATACTCAGATTGAAACTGAGGAAATCGGTGCGGAATTCGAAGTTTATCTTAAGTCCGCAGGCTCCTATGAGAATGCCAAAGAAACTGAGCGTGCCTACCTCATCACTGATGAGTGGGGCTATGCCGAGACTGATTGGCTTCCTTACGGTGTTTACACGGTGAAACAGGTCAAAGGTACCGAAGGTTATGACCTTATGAAACCTTTTGACGTCTATATCCATACCGACTGGGAATATCAGCAGTTTATTATTAATAACGCTCCGTTCACCAGTTACGTTAAGATCCAGAAGACCGATGCTGAATCCGGTTTGGCAATTCCTTATGCCGGTGCAGCATTCCAAATCTACAATCCGGATGGCACCAAGGTTTCTATGGAATATACCTATCCGGAGCACACCATTATTGACACCTTCTATACCAACGAAAATGGTTATCTGATTACTCCCGAGACTTTGGGATACGGTAAGGGTTACTACCTGGTTGAAGTGAGTGCGCCTTATGGTTACGTGCTCAACTCAGACCCGGTTTACTTCGACATTACTGCAGATGATGCCACGGACGAAGGCGGTCTGACCATTGTGAACGTAACCCGTTCAAATATGCCGCAAAAGGGCGTCATCCATATTACAAAAACAGGCGAAGTGTTCCAGTCTGTTGTAGTGAATGATCAGATGCACAAACCGGTATATGAAATTAAGAATCTTGCCGGTGCGGTATTCGAAATCCGTGCAGCGGAAGACATCTACACCCTGGATGGCGTGATGCATTACGCGAAGGGCGAGCTTGTGGACACGATTACAACCGGGTCTGACGGAATCGCCACCAGCAAAGAGCTCTACCTTGGTAAGTATACAATCCAGGAAATCACGGCGCCGCATTCTATGGTACTCAACGGAAAAGTTCAGACTGTTGAGCTCGTGTATGCCGGCCAAGAGATTTCCATCACTGAAACTTCCGGCAATCTCTATAACGAACGCCAGAAGGTAAAAGTGAGTCTGAGCAAGGTGCTTGAGCAGAACGAACTCTTCGGCATCGGCATGAATGCTGAGCTGAAGAACATCACCTTTGGCCTCTATGCCCAGACCGACATTGTTGCGGCCGATGGCACCAAGATTCCGGTGGACGGTCTTATCGAAATCATCACCTTTGATGAAAACGGTAAAGCAGTTATTTCTACCGACTTGCCTTTGGGCAGCTATTATGTCCAAGAGCGCAGCACCGATGACCATTATATTTTGAGTGATGAGAAGTTTGGCTTTGAATTCACTTACGGTGAACAGACCATTGAGGTCATTGAACTCGCAGTCAATAATGGTGCAGCCATTGAGAACGAGCTTAAGTACGGTTCTGTTTCCGGTCTTAAGGTTGATGAAGACGGCAAGGTGATCAAAGGCGCTGTATTCGGTCTCTTCAGCAATGATGAAAATGAGTATACTCGTGAAAATGCGTATATGGTAACAGAAAGCGCAGAAGACGGTACCTTCAAATTCGAGAATATTCCTTACGGCACTTGGGTTGTTCGTGAAATCGAACCTGCCGTAGGTTTCGTGCTTAACGAGAAAGCATACCAGATCACCATTAAGGAAGACGGCGACGTTGTGGAAATCAAACTCGAAAACCGCTACATTCGTGGCGACATCGAAGGTCTCAAGCTGGATGAAGACGGAAACGTCATTGCCGGTGCGAAGTTCGGCTTGTTTAAGCCAGGCACCACTGGTTTCACCGAGGAGACCGCAGTGCTCGTAACCGAGTCTGACTCTGAAGGTAAATTCCGCTTTGAAGACATTCGCTTCGGTAAGTGGATTGTTCGTGAGCTCGTTCCTGCCACAGGCTATGTTCTCAATGAAACTCCGATCGAGGTGAACATCCAGACTGAAGGCGAAATCATCAACATCTCCTTCGAGAATAAATTTATCCGCAGTGATATCAAGGGATATAAGGTAGACGAAGATGGCAAGCCTGTTGCAGGTGCATTGTTCGGACTCTTTACCGAGGATGACACTGAATTTACAGAAGAGAATGCTGTGCTCACAGCTGAGTCTGATGCAGACGGTATCTTCTTCTTTGATGATGTCCGCTTTGGTAAGTGGATCGTGAAGGAGCTTAAACCGGCAGAAGGCTTTGTGGCCAGTGAAACTGTTTTCCCGATCGACGTAACCGCTGACGGTGCTGTTATTGAAATCGAAGCTGAAAACCGTCACATCTACGGTATGGTCCATACCACTAAGGTGGATAAGGACTATCCGGACAACCTCCTTGCAGGCGCCATCTTTGAAATTTACATGGACGTAGATGGTAATAAGGAATTCAATGCTGACGTAGACACCCTTGTTGGTGAGATGGTTGAGTATGAGCCTGGTCTTTATGAGCTTGAGAACCTTAGATACGGAGGTTACTTCCTCTATGAGAAGCAGGCACCTGCTAATTACATCAAGGACGATGCTTATCACTACTTCGCAATCGTTAATGACGGTGAGATGGTAGAAGTCGAGAACGAAGCCGGTGTAGGTTTCATTAACAACCATATGGTTGGCAACCTGAAAATCGTCAAGACCTCCTCTGATAGCCGCGTGGAAGGCTTCTCTTTCCGCGTAACCGGCGAGAACTATGATGAAGTGTTCAAGACTGATGTAAACGGTGAGATCTTCATCGAAGGGCTCAGAATCGGCAAGTACACCGTAACCGAGGTGGAAGACGAGGTCAGCTCCGGATACAAGCGTCCAGATCCTGTTGATATCGAGCTTGTTGCCGACGAAACCCTTACCGTTAATGTCCATAACGATAAGATTACCATCGAAGAGCCGCCTAAGACCGGTGACAACTCCAATATGGGTCTTTGGTTCGGTCTTTTAGGTTTAAGCTGTCTCGGTATGGTAGGCACCGTGATCTACGGTCGCAGAAGAAAGCGCGAAGAACTGGAGGGCTAATCAATGAAATCGAAAACCATTAAATCCATTATCCTGATGGTTGCGATGCTGTGCCTTCTTTGCTTTCCTGTACAGGTCATGGCAGAGACGCAGCAAGGAACTAATGGTGATGAACTTCAGCTGATGGAAGCTGAGAAACTGGAAATCCAACTCGGTACCGACTGGGCCGGTGTGGAGTTTCAACTGAAGACTGATGCCGGGTTGTATCCCGGCACGGTCGTTGTAGGACAGGACGGTGTGCTCCGCATGGAAATTGGCGGCAGCAAATCCTACATACTTACCTGTATGAATTCTGCTATCACAGTTCCGGAGCCGACGCAAGCTCCTGCCACAACAGATACTCAATCGGAAGATAACAATACCGGAACTGAGACGGCGGAAGATGGTACCTCAACTGTTGCCGGCATTCCGGTGCTCCATATCGTACTCTTTGCAGGCGGTATGGTAGCAGCAATCGGTGTCCTTGTTGCTATGCATGTGGTGAAAAGACGTCGTGAGTCCGAACCTGCATATGACGATGATGATGACGAATAAGTCTCCAGACTGAGTTTGGAGCAAAATCGCACCTAATCGGCACGATTTAAGTGTGAATAATCTGTAAATGTTCCAAAAAGGCTTGACAAATGCAACCCTATCGGCTATACTATAGTCGTGGCAGGGCTTGCGTTCAGGCTCTCGGAACGTTTAAGGATAACGTCAGACCTGGTTCAAGGGAATCAGGGATCCGTTACGGATCTTGCGCAATGAGCAGATCCACAACAACGCAGGTCAATTGAATATTAAGCCGGAAGGCTGCTCGAATATTACAGAGTCAATTGCTGGATGAGACATAGAACTCCAGCGCTTGGCTCTGTTTATTTGTTTTGCAGACCTTCCGGCTTTTTCTTTTATCAAATCGGAGGTTCAAGATGAATAAAAATAAGAAAAAAAGAAAGGGATTTAATGCAACCTCAATGCGCTGTCCATACTGCGGCAGCACGGTTGTTTATCGCAGCGCAGACGGAATCTATCATGAGAATAAGAAAGGCACCATGCTTTATGTGTGCAGCAACTTTCCTGAATGCGATGCCTATGTCAGAGTTCACGCCGGCACCAATATCCCGGTCGGCAGTCTGGCAAATCACGAGCTTCGTTCTCTTCGCAGAACAGCTCATCATTACTTTGATCAGCTTCACCTCTCCGGATATATGTCTAAGCAGGATGCCTATCAGTGGCTTGCTGATTTGGTAATGGCACCGATGTCCGAGGCACATATCGGTCATCTCGGCGAGTATTACTGCAAGCTTGTAATCGAGGAGAGCCGTAAACTTTTGGACAGATCTCGTAAGATGAAATCATCTCCACGATTTCAGGTCCTCCAAGGAGGTGCAGCTGCCTCATGAAACTGAGCGAAGAGAATCAGAGAAAGGTGGAAGAAAATCTCGGTCTGGTACACAAGGTAATCAACGATAAGGTCCACGGGCCCTACCAGCTGGGCATCTATACCCGGGAGGATCTGTTCCAGATTGGATGCATCGGGCTTTGTAAAGCCGCAGCAACCGACAAAGGAGGAAACTTCTCGACTTATGCCTACAGACTGATATGGAATCAGATATGCGACGCCTTGATCTACTCAACGCGTCGCCAGGCAAATGAAACCACCTATGATGTGACACCGTATACTGCAGAACAGGATGACACCGATATCGAACTGGGTATAGCAATTGACCAGGCTTTGGATAAAGCAAAGCTTGATGCCCCGCCATCCACCGTTAAAGGTATCGATGCTATCAGACTCATGTCAGAAGGCTACACCTGCAGAGAGATAGGAGAGCAGATTGGTGCCACCGACAAACAAGTCGCTGCAATGGTATCTAAGGCACGTAAGTTTTTAAAGTCCCGAAAGGACGTCCTTGACCTTGCAGGCAACATTTAATCGAAGAGACGCTAAGGAGTAATATCCTCGGCGTCTCTTTTTATTTGGAGGTAAATATGAAGTCATTACTTAAGAAAATACGCCCCTTCATAATTCCAATCGTTGTTACACTGGTTGTATTGGTGCTGTTTCACAGCATATTTATGCTTGGCTATGTGCCCACGGAATCTATGGAGCCAACGCTTGAGACCGGAAGCCTTATACTGGGTCTTAGGATCTTCGATGAGCTGGAGACCGGCGATATCATTATTTTTAGACGTGACGGCTCCTATCTCGTGAAGAGGATTGCAGCTTGCGCCGGTGATACCATTGACCATCAGAACAGCATAGTAACGGTTCCAGAGAATTGCTACTATGTTTTAGGAGACAATACGGAAAACTCCCACGACTCCCGGTACTGGGCGGATCCGTATGTATCTCATGAGGATGTCATTGCGAAGCTGCTGATGCCGATAAAATGAAGAAGGATATCACAAACCAGAAGTTCGGGCGACTTACTGCCAAGGAGGTTGTTCGGACAGTACCGGGAAAAGGCAGCATCTGGAGATGTGAATGCGAATGCGGCGGGGAAAAAGAAGTTCCTGCCGCTTATTTATTGAATGGGCACACGAGAAGCTGTGGCTGTATCAATGCAGAACGCAAAGCCAAGCTCGACATCACCGGTCAACGCTGGGGACGCCTTGTTGCTATACGCCACGTAGGATATACCACCATTGAGCAAACCGGAAAGAAACAGGCGGTGTGGCTCTGGCAGTGTGACTGCGGAAACACCAAAGAGATTCCTGCTACGCAGGTGAAGCACGGTGGCACTCAAAGCTGTGGTTGCAAGGCTATGGAGCATATTACTGATCTGCGAAAGCAAGACATAACAGGAGTGAGATTTGGTAGACTGACAGCGGTCCGTCCCACTGAGCAACGGGACAACAATGGCAGTGTTGTTTGGGAACTGGGATGTGATTGCGGGAATTTGACATATAAGACAGTAAATACCCTGAAATCAGGGCGTGTACTCAGCTGCGGCTGTAAATACCGTGAGACCAGGAGCGAAACGGTGAAGCACCGTCGAGATATGGTTGAGGGAACCAATGTCAGCAACATTGTTGTTTCCAAGCGCCTTCGTTCAAATAACACTTCCGGACACACCGGTGTTGGCTTGGATAGGAGAACCGGGAAATGGTATGCATATATCAATTTCCAAAAGAGGCATTATAATCTGGGTTTGCATAAGGACAAGAGTGCTGCCATACGTGCTCGCCGTGCAGCTGAAGCAAGACTGCACGATCCTGTCATACTGGAATACTGGGACAGTCTGACAGAAGAACGTAAGAAAGAATTCCAGGAATATTTGCGAAGTACAAAAAAGTGCTTCACATAAAGAAAGGTCGTCTGAGCTTAACCGCCCAGGCGACCTCTTTTTTTGTTTTCTAATTGCTTTTGTATTTATCCATCTCAATGAGAATGCGATAGATCTGTTCCTGCTCTTCTTTGCTTTTTGCGGCGACAAACTCATAGCATTCAAGCGGAATATCTCTTTCTTCGCTCTCTTGGCCGCCTAACTTTTCAAAAAGTTTGGAGAGAGAAATATTTAATGCTGCAGCAATTTTCTCTATGCTTTCCAGCGTTGCATTCTTTTCTCCACGCTCCAACTGACCGATATAAGTCGGATGGCAACCGGACAATTCAGCAAGTTTCTCTTGACTAAGACCCTGCTTTGTTCGGTAATTTCTTATTCTCTGTCCTATGGACTTTGCAATTTCACTCATAATACACACCATTCCTTTACTCTTTATATATAGTCTATAAATATTGAAACGACTTATCCACAGACTATTGATATTGTTTCGGAATGGTGCTATACTATAAATATCTATATGCACATTTTCTGTGCTTATAGTGTTCCATATGGAAACAGATCTTATATTGACCGCTATACACACAAGCTATTTTGATAAGGCAGCATACCCGTAGCTTATATGTGAAAGGTTCCGGTCTTGACGTTCCGAAAGGGGCATTAAAAGAGATAGCGAAGCTCAATTAAGATAGCCCATCGGACTTTCATCGGTTCGGTGGGCATTTTTATGTAAAGGATGATGATATTGTTAAACATATACACTGTTGCTTTTTTCGGACACAGATATATTGACAACCCCTTTCAGATAGATGAACGTTTGGAAGAACAGATCCGCCGCCTGCTCCGTGAAAAAGAATATGTGGATTTTTTGGTAGGTCGTGACGGCGAATTTGACCAATATGCCTCTTCTGCCGTTCTGCGAGTACGCAAAGCGTTGGGAGACCACAACAGTTCCCTCACATTGGTGTTACCATATCCGAAAGCAGAATATCTAAACAACCAGGAATATTTTGAGGAATACTACAGCGATATCGAAATCTCCTACAAAGCATCGAAAGCACATCCGAAAGCAGCATTTCAGATCCGTAACCGTGAAATGGTTGACCGAGCCGACCTTATCCTCTGTTGCATCGACCATCAAAGCGGCGGTGCTTGGCAGACAGTACAGTACGCCATAGAGCAAGGTAAGAATATCATCAATCTTGCCAATGACGATGAATCTGTGAACATATTATAACAATTATGTCACAATCATTGCGAACGCAATGTTTTTATGGTATAATGAGATGAAATCATTTACACTACTGAAATACCGGAGGTAAAAACAATGGCTATCAGTTATAAGAAATTATGGAAGCTTCTCATTGACCGTGATATGAAAAAGAAAGATCTTATGGCGCTTGCCGGAATCAGTCAATCCTCTGTCACTAAGATGGGACATAATGAAAACGTCAATACCGAGGTGCTGGTAAAGATATGCCTGGCTCTGAAATGTGATATTGGCGATATTGCGGAGATTACTCCGCCGGAGATAGAACAGGCGTAAGGAGTTGAGTTATTTGGAAGATAGACAATTTAATGCAGCGATGGAACATATCATAGCTGCGCTGAAAGAACGTGGTTATGACCCTTATGCTCAACTGACGGGATATGTGAAAGAGAACGAACCTACATATATCACGAGCCATAAGGATGCACGGAGACTGATTCAGACGCTGGATTTTGAGCGTGTGAAGCAGTACGTAGCAACAATGAAATAAAAACGGTTAGTACCAAAGGGAGATATAAAAATGCTTACATTGGAAAGAGCAAAAGAATTACTGAACACAACAACGACCGAAGAGCACCTGTTTCTTCACGCAAAAAACGTGATGGTTGCTATGGGTGGTCTGGCAAGACATTTCGGAGAAGACGAGCAGCACTGGATGGCAATCGGATATTTGCATGACTATGATTATGAGCAGCATCCTGACGAACATCTACAGTACACTGAACAGCCTTTAAAGGAAGCAGGACTTACCGACGAGGAGGTACGTGCAATCCTGGCACACGGTTACGGTCTGTGTAATGATGTTGAGCCGATTACCGTTCTTGAAAAATCGTTGTTTACCGTTGACGAGCTGACCGGCATTATTCAAGCGGCAGCAAGAATGCGTCCCGCCGGCATTACCGATATGGAAGTATCCAGCTTTATGAAAAAGTTCAAGGATAAGAAATTCGCTGCTAAATGTAACCGTGAGGTCATTAAGCAGGGCTGTGAGATGCTGGGTATGGAAGTGAAAGGGGTTGCTTCCATTTGCATCGAGGCAATGAAGAAATATGCAGAAGAACTGAATCTCGGACCGAAGGAGTAACTGTATTGAGATAAATTCATATGGGAGGTGTGATTGTGAAACTCACATATAAGAAACAGTTGATTGTAACTGTGGTGATTATCATCCTGTTTCATATTCTGAATACCGTTTCTGAAAATTGGATATGGTCAAGTGTTGGACACGGTCTTTGTGGGCTGCTTTGGATCGTGCATCCTGTGGTTACTAAGAATATTGAGTCTACGAAAAGGAATCTAATGATTGTTCGATTGGCGGGTGTGCTGTTGGTCGTTATGGGATTCTTTGTGCGGTTTCATTTTTGAGCCGTAGAACAATGAAGGAGTTAATTCAAATGAAATATGGAAATTTCACTAAGCTTATTATAGCAGTGATGTTGCTCGCACTCACTTTTACACTTTCTGCCTGCAGCAGCGACACAGTTAAGATTGAGGACTACGAATGGAAGATGCGAACAGTTATGAGCAACGACATTGAACTTGCTGATAATGACGCTGTTGTTCTCGCTGTTGGAGAGCAGGACGAATTGTATCCCGACGCAAAAATCGTTGACCTGACCTTGACTGCAAAGAACGGTAAGCTTACCATAACCGATGCAACTAACAACAAGACCTATGAGGGCAGTTATAAGGCAACCAAAACAACTCCCAAGGGAACTGATTATGAAATTACCATTGACGGCAAAGAAGGCTACGCAACTGTCGCAATGACCGAATATTATGAGGGTGAAGACGAGCCGACACTACCAATCAACCTTGGGGACTGTTCGATATATTTCTACCCTGCATCCAGCTTTAGCACCGTTGGTGGTGCTGATGGACCGGATGATGTTGAAGTAAATCCGTAAGAAACTCTTGTTTGAACAACTTAAAGCGAGGTGATCCCGTGAAAATAACAAAGTTCTATAACCCTGATATACCGTATAGCCTTCATGATATGAACGTGATCGAATTTGAGATAAACGGTGACAATCTTATAATGAGAACTCAATCGGGTATGGTGAGAACCGCGCCGAATTGGGATCAAGTTGACGGATACCTCGAATTTCTCGATGTAAATTGGGAGTATTGCTTTGCCACAGTACACGAGGGATACTACGGTAATCTCGGCACATACGGGGGCAATACCTTCAAGAAAATGCTTCTCAAAGACTTTATTGCCGAGTTCCATAATGCGGGATTTTCTATCTTGGATGAATACTATGGACAAGACCGTGCGCTCTATACGGGCTATTATTCCAAGGGAAACACTTCGGGAGAGTGCACCATTGAGATATACCATAACAACATTGCGTTTTACGAGCAGACTGACGATACCCGTGAGATGAAAGAAGTCGTATTGAGTGCTGACGGAGATTTGTCGCTCTATTTAGTGCCTGCCGATGTTGCGGATAATCTCGCTACGGTTGCCAATGAATTTGCGTTTAACTATGTGTGGCACGGTGAGAAAAGTGGAAAGTTCTTAAAGCTTCACGGAGAGCAGTACGGCGCGGTGTTCGATGAAACCGATTTTATCGAATATCTGAATACGGTACTCTATCCCGATAAACCTTCGGTCAAACTTAAAACGATCCCCGCGGACGATGAGTGGGATGTGCCGGAGGAATACAGAAAGTATCCGCATTATAACTTTTAACATAGCATTGAGAGGAGTCTTAACTATGAAAAATATGTGGAAATATATTTTGATTGCACTTGGTACGGTAATTTTGGAATGGCTCTTTGTTGCATTGGTATCCGAGGTGTTTAGCGGACTTGATCAAACATCGAGCGTTGTAATCGGAACCGGATTTTTCTTGGCATTTGAGATTGTGATTTGCTCGGGAGCGATTATTTCTAAGATTGAGAAAACAAAGAAATAATGTAATAAGAAAGGATCCAAATAATGCTGACCTACGCAGATTTTAAGAAACGGAATATTGACCTGTCCTCTGTTGGTTTTTCAAAGAGCGACAATGAAGTTACATACTACTGCACACCAAAAGGCGCAAAGATTATCGGCTGGGCCGGTGTGGATGGAATTCATTACTGTACCATTCGCGGCTTTGGCGATTTGATCTTTGCTGTCAGTCCGATGAATTTCGGTGACTGTGTGCATCCTATCGCCCGAAGCTTTGAGGATTTGCTTCGTCTGCTGCTTTCCTGCGTGGATATGGCAGCATTGGAGCAATGCTACGCCTGGGACGAAGAACAATATAAAGCCTTTCTGATTGACTGTCCTGCAACCGAGGAACAGAGGGCAGCGTTGGATTCCATTCAAAAGGAATTCGGTCTGGAACCGATTGCCGATGCCTTTGGCTATGTGAAGGAACTGCAGGCAGCGTTTGACCTGTCAGAGATTCCTTATACAGATGATTACTACGATCCCGACATGAACGCAGCAGCACCGGAAAGACCGACCGAATGGCAGGTGTTCTATGACGGCGGTTATTGGACAAAGAACGGAAAAGGCCGTCCCGGTGAAGAAATCACATTGAACAGCCGCTTTGCATGGGGCGACGAGATATGGCACGTGCCTGCCGTCTATTCCTGCTCCAAGGGCTTGGTCGTGGAATTTTGCGTAGAGATTGATCCCATAAAACTCAAGGCGTTTCTTGATAAATGGGTGCCGATGCTGAAGGAAAATGACAGACCTTCACGGGAATTGCAGGAGCAGATCGACAACGAGAATCCTTTGGCAATTGATTGTACTCCCCATCTTTGGCTAAACGGAGAGGTAATGCGTGCTAAAACAGGCAACTCATTCTCTTGGATTCCCGAAAGTTGCAGAGTTGAGGGCACCGAAAACCCCATAGAAACCAAAGGACTTATTGAGCATTACGGCTTGGATGAAACAAAGGCGTGGTCTTTCCATCGCTGGTCTTGCCCGTGGCCTACAACAAAGAAACCAAAAATCAAGAGTCTCAAACTGAAATTGGAGCACCGACTTGCGAATATTGAAGGCATCCGTTTCGCCAACCCCTCTGTTGGTGATGTGGTTTCCTTTACCCATCCGATTACCGGTGCGGAACATAAGCTGTCTGTGTTGGAATACGAACAGCAAGAATTGACTTCAAAGGCATTTGCCAATGAAGAATATGAATATCCTACCCACCATACTGCTATGACCTATACGCTGGAACCGGATCTGCCGAATAGGAACTTCCAAGTGAGGGACGTGCTCAATAACGACGAGCCAAAACGCAGACCGAGAAATGGGTATGAGCCAAAAGCAACCTACGATGCTTGCAGTATCGGCATTATCGGCGGTGCTGATGGTCCAACTGCTATCATTCTCTCGCAAGGTGAGAAGAAAACAGTCGCACAGCACGCTGCACTTTCCGCATTGCACTTTGAACCTACTGACAACGTGGTGTGGAAGATCGTCTTCCGTGAGAAGCTTATGGAAGATGTGGAAACAGAATTGATTCTCTGAAAGGAACTGATATGAACGATTTTTTTCGATACATTATTAACAGATTGAGTGATGCTATTCCGCTTGCTATCATAGCTGTCGTGTTGTGTGCGGTCGGTGTAGGCGTGGCATTTGTTATCTTCAAGGCGAAATATAAAGATACAAAGAAATTTCCGTTTGCTAAAGTCATTCTGTGGTTGGCTTTGGCGGGATATGTCGCTGTCGTTTTGGCGGTTACTGTTATGAGAGCAGAAAGCTATGGCCAGAGCAACTTCCATCTGTTTAGAGCATGGCGGGAAGCTTGGAACAACTTCTCTTTCAAGAATTGGGCTAATGTCCTTTTAAATGTCGCAATGTTCATTCCACTTGGTATTTTGTTGCCTTGGATAAATAGAGTGTTCAGAAAATGGTATGTAATGCTTGGAAGCGGATTTGCCTTTTCACTGGTTATTGAGATAATCCAAAGCATAACCAACAGAGGCCTGTTTGACGTTGACGATCTCTTTGCGAATACGCTCGGTGCAGTATTTGGCTATGGCTTGTTTATGGCAATATACTCCGCTATCGAGAAGAGAAAAAAGAAAGCAATCCGCATCTCAGCTTATGCTGCTATCCCGGTTGCGATAACTCTTGCTATTTCAAGCATTTTTATTGTGTATGCCGCACAGGATTACGGTAACCTTCACGACGCTGCTATTTATAGGGTGTCCACTAAAGGCGTTGAGTGGGAAACCGAATGTGAATTGTCTGACAGCAAGCAAACTGTTTCGATCTATAAGGCTGAGACATTCAATACGCAGACTTGCGACGATTTTGGAAAAGCGTTCCTTGACGGTCGTACCACTATGGAACTTGATATTTGCTATTACGACCAGGAAACATATTATCTTGACCACCGTGAGCATTCTCTGTTTGTCTCGCACTTGGACCGTAGTTACGAATATGAATACCATCCAAATGAAGGTACACGAGTACCCGCTGAACTTGACCGTGAGGCTCTTGAAGAATTGCTCTCGGATTATGATATTACAATTCCCGAATCTGCAACCTTTACATATGAAGGCGATGGATGGCATCGCTTTGATGTACCAATGGAAAGAGACGAAGAAAAAACGCTCGGTGGAACACTCAGATGCCGCTATTCATCCGAAGGATTTATCTATGTTATACATAACAACTTGGTATCTTATGAATATTGCGCTGAGGAACAAATCATTTCTGAGGCAGAAGCTTTTGAACAGATGAAAAAAGGAAACTTTTACGGCGAAGTCTTTGAAATGCTTGAACCGAAAAATGTGACCGTGCTTTCCTGTGAACTTGAATATCAGGTTGATACCAAAGGTTTCTATCAGCCCGTCTATATGCTCAAAGTGAGTTATGACGGAGTTGAGGATGAAATGAAAATTATGATTCCGGCGTTGGATTGAAGTTGTTATAAGATTGAATTATGCAGCAAGAAGTGGAAGGAGAAGATGCAAAATGAGACTTGAACTCAGAAACATAGAAAAATCTTTTGGGGAGAAAAAGGTCCTCAAGGGTGTATCATTGGTCGCCGAGGGCGGCAAGGCTTTCGGTCTGTTGGGCCGTAATGGTGCCGGTAAGACCACCTCTATCCGTATTATGATGGATGTATTCCCCGCAAACAGCGGCGAGGTGCTATTTGATGGTAAACCTATTGATTACAACAAGGTGCAGTTCGGCTATCTTCCCGAGGAGCGTGGATTGTATCCCAAAAAGAAAATCATCGACCAGCTCGTGTACTTTGCGGAGCTGAAAGGTATGAGTACAAAGGCGGCAACCGCTGCCGTGGACTATTGGCTCGACCGTCTTGGTATGACCGAGTACCGTAACAAGCGGTTGGATACACTCTCTAAGGGTAATCAGCAGAAAATTCAGCTCATAACGGCTTTGGCACACGATCCGGAAATCGTGATTCTTGATGAACCATTCTCCGGACTTGACCCGGTCAATGCACTGCTCCTCAAGGACGTAGTTAAGGAGACGATTGCCAAGGGTAAAATCGTTCTATTCTCCAGCCATCAAATGAGCTACATAGAAGAGTTCTGTGACAGTATCGCCATCATCAATGGTGGTGAGGTCGTGCTGACCGGAGATCTGCATGAGATAAAGCACAACTATCCCCGTAACCGTCTGGTCGTTCGCTCGGCTCAAAACGAGATGATTGCTGCAGAGTACCGTGGCTCCTGTGCTTGGGGCGAGGACGGTGAGCTACTTATTACGCTTTCTGACCCTGCGGAAAAGAAAAACGTTATGAAGAAGCTGACCGAGATTTATGACATTGATGAAATTAAGGTCTATGAACCCACACTCAATGATATCTTTGTTGAGTACACCGAGAAGCAGATTTAAGGGGTGAGTGAAATGAAACAATTTGGAAAGATACTGAAATTTGAACTAAAAACCTATTTGCAAAATAAAACCTTTGTGGGTGTAACACTTTTTCTTGTTGTAGCCCTTGCTGTTGTGATGTTCCTCCCGAATATTATTTCGGCCATCAAATCGGACGATGACGGAACAACGGCGCCGACAGATCTTCCCGTAATGCTTGTTTACGCTGAGGATAGTACACTGTCAGGACTGGTAAAGGATTATTTCACCGAGGCGTTTACCGATTATGACGTAAAGGTTGCCGATGGCTCCATTGATGACATCCAGACACAGATTACCTCCGGAGAGGCTGAGTGTGCCTTTGTGATGAATAGTGCATCCTCTTATACCTACTATGTAAACAACCTTTCTATGTATGACTCCAACACCTCTGTTGCGGACACCGTGCTGCAGGAGGTTTACCGCGTAACTGCAATGATTCAGAACGGTCTTTCTCCCGAACAAGCCGGAGAGATCATGTCTGTTACCATTGAAAGTGAAACGATGACCTTGGGCAAGGATCAGATGCAGAACTATTTCTACACCTACATTATGATTTTCGCCCTGTATATGGTTATCCTGCTCTACGGACAGATGGTTGCTACCAATGTGGCAAGTGAAAAGAGTTCCAGAGCAATGGAGCTTCTGGTCACAAGCGCAAAGCCAACCAGCATGATGTTCGGCAAGGTCCTGGCATCCTGTCTTGCAGGTTTTACCCAGCTTGTTCTCGTATTTGGCTCGGCTCTGCTGTTCTACAACATTAACAAAGAGCAGCTGACAAATCCTATCGTGGCATCTATCTTTGATATGCCGGTTGAACTGTTTATATACCTGCTTGTATTCTTTGTGCTTGGCTTCCTGATCTATGCCTTCCTCTTTGGTGCAGTTGGATCTACCGCTTCCAAGCTCGAAGATATCAATACATCGGTATTGCCGGTTACATTTATGTTCATCATAGCATTCTTTGTCGTTATGTTCTCGATGACAAGCGGCAGCGTCGATTCCGTTTTGATGAAGGTGTGCTCCTACATTCCGTTTACATCGCCAATGGCAATGTTTACACGAATTTGTATGAGTACGGTTCCTCTGTACGAGATTTTGATTTCTATTGCTATTTTGATTGCATCAGTTGTTGGTGTTGGTGTTATCGCCGCAAAAATCTACCGTACCGGCGTTCTGATGTACGGAACCCAACCGAAGCTTGGTAACATTATCAAGGCGGTTTGGAAAGCGTAAAGGAGGGTAAATCAATGAAAAGCATTAAACCCGGACGTGGCCCATCTTTTATGGGCGGAGTAATGAGCATATTTGTAGGACTATTTGGTATTGTTTGGACGATTGTTGTTGCAAGTATGGGCGGTGGTGTATTTGCCTTATTTGGAATTATCTTTGTTGCGGTTGCAGTAGTCCAGGCAATCTATAACTTCAAGAATGCCACGGGCAAAAACCGTTATTCCGCTTTTGACATTACCGACAGCAGCGAGGAACCCGATCCGCTGAATGAACGTTTCGGCAACCCTCAAGCCACAGCTCAGAAGAAAGATGATATGGATAACAAGTTCTGCCCGTATTGCGGAACTCCGGTCGCAGGAGATTTTGAGTTCTGCAATAACTGTGGCAAGAAGCTTCCGTAAGGAGGTAGATTTATGGGTAACGTAATAGGACCGGTTTTAATTGGATTGGTTATAAGTGTTTTAGGAATTATGAATATGAAGGGCAATATCTCTTCGTTGCATTGGTATCATCGGCAGAGGGTGTCGCCAGAGGATGTTAAGCCGTTCGGCAAGAAGGTAGGATTAGGAACGCTAATTATCGGTGTTGCAATCATAGCCTTTGGTTTGTTCTCACTGATTACCTATTTAACCGATATGGAAGTATTTACGATCATAGGTGCAGTGCTTTTGATTCCTGCAATTATTGTTGGCTTTGTTTTGAGCATACACGCAATGTTCAAATACAATAAAGGCATTTTTTGAGGTGTTTGAAAATGAGTAAAGCATATGAGTTTTTGAAAGAGTGCGGAGCATTCTTTGTTTTGACAATCAACGGCGATTATCCTGCCGGAAGACCCTTTGGCGCTGTAATGGAGATTGGTGAGGATCTGTATTTGTCCACCAACGATATGAACCAGGCACACAAGCAAATGCGGGAGCATGAGCAGGTGCAGATCATAGCAAAGAAACCTGACTCAAGAGAGTGGATCCGCATTACCGGTATCGCAGAAGAATGCGACAGTTTGGAACTTAAAGCCAAAATGCTTGATGAATGCCCGATTTTGCATAAGCATTATGATTCGGCTCAGGCGGAGCATTTTCTACTGTTCAAGGTGAAAGTGGAAAAAGTAGAAATCAAGTGAGGTTTATACCTATGAAGATAATCAGAATTTTAGTTAAGATACTTCTGTGTATCAGTTTGGTTATTGCTGTTGGTCTTCTTCTGAACTATATCAGAAATCTTAATCCGACAGCCGATGGTTTTGATGTATCAAACATTATTGCTCGACTGATACACGGAGACGGATATTGGACTTGGGAGAAGCTCACCAGCGGTCTTTATGTCTCATTTGCAATTTTTGCTGTGCTGTTTTGCTTCGATAAAGCCTTTGATATGATTTGTATGAAGCAACGGAGGGAGAAAAATAATGGCTAAGTTAGAACATACCATTAACGGAAATTTCGATCAGATACTTAGAAAAATAGAAGATGGGATCCTCAATGGCAGTATGTCTGCCTCACTGGAGGACTCCAGCGATTTTCGCAGCGGAGATGCCCGCTGCAGTGTGCGTGTGTTTGAACGTTATAGCTACGCAGGCGGCAACCGTGTGAGTTTAAACGTTACACTCTTTCAAAACGGCGACGGTCCTATAAACCTTTCTGCCATTACAGCCGGTGGTAGCCAAGCGCTATTTTTCAAAGTCAACACTTGGGGTGAAGAAGCGTTTCTCGACAAACTGAGAGAATTGCTATAATTTAACCTGAAAAATGATAAGGAGGCTAATTATGTTTGGTATCTTACTATACGACATATTTTTCTTCGCAATTCCGATTATCTTAATAGCACTGTTCGGTATTAGTTTGTATCGTTACGTATCTGCGAAGAAACAAAACAAGGCGGCACCAGGCACTTTTTCTGATGCTGAAATCAAAAAGCGTAAAATTATGCTAATCGTGCTGTCTATTATTGCCGGTGTTCTTGCGGCAGTTGTTATTGGCTTTATTGCCCTTATGTTTATGGCTGTTGCCTTTATGTGAGGTTAATTATGAAAGATCGCACTTTTTTAATTGTTCTCTTCTCAGTTATCGGCGTGTGTCTTGCGTTGACCGTAGCACACTTTATCTATGCGATCTACGCTTACGAACATTGCTCTATTATCTATTTCATTGGAAAGGAGCTGTGGGGATAAATGAAGCTTAGAAAGCAAATCGTTGCGATAGTCATGGTTGTCGCCTTGTTTGCGGCATTTAATTTGAGTATGTACCAGTTGCTTACCCGCAGACTTTCCAACAACTTCAGTGGAGCAACACAGGCACAAATGATTGATGTGAGAAGTTATCTGCCACATGAGGAAGGCTCTGACCTCCCCAAAATAAACGCCTCGCTGAAGCTCACTGATAACCTTCCAGTTCTCGACGGTGCTGCTGCATTGGTTCCCGTTTATGCTGCAGTAATTGATAACATCTATCCCGAAGGCTGTGTCACCTATGAAGGCGGAGAGTTTTCGGACGATAATTACTACGGTGAAAATTTTGCGGAAGATAGTGCTATGCAGTATAAAAACACGGTACGGGGCTATCAAGCAATCGTGGATGGCACCACTGACATTCTGTTTTGTGCAGGTCCTTCCGCGGAGCAGAAACAGTATGCCGAGGAAAAAGGTGTAGAACTGGTATATGTTCCTATCGGATTGGAAGGCTTTGTGTTTTTTGTTAATGAAAACAATCCGGTTGATAATCTTACCGTCGAACAAATTCGCAAAATCTATGCCTGTGAATATACCAACTGGAAAGAGGTTGGCGGTGCCAATCGAATTATCAATCCGGTCACAAGATTGGAAGGCAGCGGAAGTCAGACCACTTTTGAATCCTTTATGGGAGATTATAAAATCGGCCGCAAATCTCCGCTTGCCATAACAGGTGCATCCATCGGTTTTTCGTTCCGATATTACATGGATGGCATTGTGGAAAATGATGCAGTAAAGATGCTCTCGCTTAATGGAGTATATCCAAGTGCCGAGAACATTCAGAATAGAAGCTATCCGATAGTTGCACAGTTTTATGCTATCTATCGTGCAGATAATGACAACGAGAATATCCCTGTTTTGATTGACTGGCTCTTATCCGAAGAAGGTCAAACGCTTATTGAAGAAACGGGATATGTAAGAATAAACTAAGGAAACGGAGGTGTGGAAGGATGAGCAAGAAAACCTATATCGCAATCGATCTTAAATCCTTCTACGCCAGCGTTGAATGTGTGGCTCGTGGACTTGATCCGCTGACCACCAACCTCCTCGTCGCCGACGTTTCCAAGACCGAGAAAACCATTTGCCTTGCCGTGACTCCCTCGCTGAAGGCACACGGGATCTCCGGCAGAGCACGGCTCTTCGAAGCGGTGCAGCAGGTCAAGATCGTCAATGCACAGAGAAAAGCAAAACTCCGAGGAAAGGACTTCACCGGCTCGTCCTATGACGATACCGAGCTGAAGAAAAACCCCTTCATGGCCGTGGACTACATCGCAGCTCCGCCGAGAATGGCTCTGTACCGCGAATGCTCCACCAAAATCGTGGCGACCTATCTCAAATACGTGTCGATGGACGATATCTACCCCTACAGCATAGATGAGGTATTCATCGACGCTACCCACTATTTGAACACCTACAAGATGAATGCTCACGACTTTGCTCGGATGTTGATCCAGGAAGTCCTAAAGACAACCGGTGTTACTGCTACGGCAGGTATCGCCGAGAATATGTATCTGTGCAAGGTGGCTCTTGACATCACCGCCAAGCACATCCCACCCGACAAAGACGGTGTGCGGATCGCCGAGCTGGATATGATGACCTACCGCAGAACGCTGTGGACACACCGTGACCTCACAGACTTTTGGATGATTGGCAGTGCCACAGCCAAACGGCTCAATAAACTCGGACTCTTCACCATGGGCGACGTTGCTCGTTGCTCACTCACCGATGAAGAACGACTGTACAAGGAATTCGGCAAGAACGCCGTCTACATCATAGATCAGGCGTGGGGCTGGGAGCCTGTGGACATTCCGAGTATCAAAGCATATAAGCCCGAATCCACAAGTGTAAGCTCCGGTCAGGTGCTGACTCGCCCATATACCTTCGACGAAACAAAGATCATCATTCGTGAGATGATCGAGAACGTCGTTCTCGACCTTGTTGACAAAGGAATGATGACTGATCAAATCGTCCTCATGGTGGGCTATGATATAGAGAACCTCACCGATCCAAAGCGACGAGCCGCCTACCACGGCGAGATAAAAACCGACTACTACGGACGTCAGGTGCCGAAACACGCAAGAGGTACTGCCAATATGGGAAAGCATACCTCGTCCACAAAACTCATCACAGATAAGACCTTGGAACTGTTTGAGCGAATCGTGGACAAGAAACTGCTAACTCGCCGACTTACCATCTCGGCAAATCATCTGCTTTTTGAGAGCGAGGTAGACACCACCTTCTCAGCCGAGCAACTGACACTCTTTGACGATCCCGATGAGATCGAGCAGAGAGAGCAAGCTGAGCAGCGAGAAAAACGGATGCAGAAGGCAGTCATCGATATAAAGAAACGCTTCGGCCCCAATGCGATCCTAAAAGGAACGAGCTTCCAGGACGGAGCAACCGCCAAGGAACGCAACGAATCCATCGGCGGCCATAAAGCATAGAGGTCGATAAATAAGAATTTGACGGAGAGATAGTATGGCTATTATTAAAAACGAAATACCGATTTTGGAGTTTGATACAGAGCAGACAGCAGTTCTTAATCCCACTCATGAAAATCTTGGTTTGAACTTACCCAAGAAATGTGTGTTCGCATTTCTTGGTGCTTACATAGATGAATATGCCAGTAAAAGTGATACCAAACAGGTATCCACTTTTGAGAGTGCAACGAAGCATTATCCCATTTACATCACCAAATACAAGGGTGAGGACATTGTGCTTTGTCAAGCACCCGTTGGTGCGGCAGCAGCCACACAGATACTTGATTGGCTGATTGGTTATGGTGTAAGAGAGGTAATCTCGGCAGGTAGTTGCGGTGCTCTGGAAAAGTTCCCCGAAAGTACATTCCTCGTACCAAACAAGGCTCTGCGTGATGAGGGAACATCTTATCACTATGCGCCCCCTTCTCGATTTGTGGAAATCAGCGAGAAGGCAAGAAAAGCAATTGAAGAAACCATTCTTGAGCATAGTATGAAATATCAGGAGGTTATAACCTGGTCAACGGATGGATTTTTCCGTGAAACCAAAGAAAAGGTGGCTTATCGCAAAAGTGAAGGCTGTGCAGTTGTAGAAATGGAATGTTCTGCTCTGGCGGCCTGTGCTGATTTCAGAGGGGCAACCTGGGGTATGATACTTTATACCGCAGACAGTCTTGCAGATGTTGACAAATACGACGAAAGAAACTGGGGCGGTAATGCATACGAATATGCACTTACGCTCTGCCTTGATGCGGTTATCAAATTATAAGAACAGTTAGAATCAATCTTTTTTTGTGATATAATTTTATTGAGGTGAATGAAATGAGGACTGAAAAAGAAATATACGATTTAGTTTTGAATTTTGCTTTTCAAGATGAGAGAATTAGAATTGTAACTCTTGAGGGGTCTCGCACTAATGTTAATATACCAAAAGACAATCTTCAAGATTATGATATTACTTTTTTTGTTATAGATATGGGAGAATTTTTGAAAAGCGATGACTGGCTTAGTGTTTTTGGTAACAGAATTATGATGCAAAAACCTGAAGATATGGAATTATTTCCTCCAGAAGAAAAAGGATTTTCTTATATAATGCTTTTTGATGATGGTGTAAAGATTGATTTAACTTTGTTACCTGTTTCAATGCTTGAGGAGTATCTTACTCGCGATAAACTTGTAAAAATCATGTTAGATAAAGATAATATGATTAAAACAGAAATAGTTCCCACAGATGAAGATTATTACATTAAGTGTCCAACAGAAAGAAAGTTTGATGACTGTTGTAACGAATTTTGGAATGTTGCAACATATGTATCCAAGGGCTTACTTCGTGGTGAAATACTATTTGCAATAGATCATATGAATGAAGTATTACGTCATGAACTTCTTAGGATGATTAGTTGGTATGTCGGTACTGAAAAAGGATTTAATTTCAGTTTGGGTAAAAACTATAAATTTTTAGATAAGCATATTTCAAAAGAATTGTGGGATAACTTACTAAATACATATTCAATGAGTTCGTATGAAGAAATGTGGAAATCGTTTGATTTGTGTCTATGTTTGTTCAAAAAAATATCTAAAAAAGTGGCAGATTCACTTGGTTATAATTATCCTGATTATGATGAAAACGTTACAAAATATTTAGAAACACAAAAGAGAATTTGAAAAAGTTGTTGTTCCATTAATTCCAATGGGAAAATTAATTCAGCCAGAAGACATAGCAGAAACTGTTTTATTCCTTGCAAGCGAACAGGCAAGAATGATTACGGGACAAGTAATAAAAGTGTCTGGTGGTAAAGCTTTGTAAATTCCAATAGGTCGAACAGAAGGAGGTGCAGTATGGTCGAACAATTTCCGTATGAGGATATCGTGGATCTGCCTCATCACGTATCAAAGAAACATCCGCAGCCGACGATGGCAGACCGTGCTGCACGATTCGCTCCCTTTGCAGCCATCACTGGTTATGAGGAAATGGTGCTTGAAGAAGCACGGATAACCGATGATCGCATAGAACTGGATGAGAACTCCAAAGCAGCTCTCAACGAGAAGCTGAACATGATTCTCGAATTTATTGACGAGCAGACGGAAGTCAGTATGACCTATTTTGAGCCGGATAAAAGAAAAGCCGGAGGTGCCTATGTCACCTTCACCGGAACGGTGAAACGCATTGACGAATATGAGCATCTTGTCATTATGACCGACGGCAAGAAGATCAATATCGACGATGTTTATAACCTACAAAGCGAGTTGTTTTATTCGCTTGGGTTGGAAGAATGAAATATGAGATACATTGAACTGGAGGTGCTGTAATGAAGAACAGAAAACTTACAAGGGTATTCACTGCCTTACTCTGTGCTGTAATGGTGATGATAGTCTTTCCGATTACTGCGAGTGCCGATACCGGACCGAAGCCATCTGTACGGATCACCTTTGAGAATCTCGGCACTGAAGAATGCTGGGGTACACTTCTTTCGAGCAAGCCAAGTACCGGACCCTCATCTGCTTGGAACGGAAAAGAAGAAGATGCACAGCATAATGAAAATCCTAACGGGTATTATTCTTATCAGAAATTTGGTTACGATGTTTGGAAAGCCTTTGTTGATTATGCAGAAAACGATGACTTCTATTTCCTACAGGAAGCGTGGCAGATCAATGAAACCAAAGAACTCGCCTGGACATACTATCCACCCAATGAATTCAAGATACTTCTTTATTTCCCCGAAACTGGAGAATACGCTGTTAGTGGTGTTTATGAAAGATACGCCTTTGACAGTTATTTCACCGTAAATATGGATGGAGTAAAACTGTCCATTGATTACAACGAGGAACTAAGTTCGGATGACCGCTTGAACGCCTATAAGTCGTACAACTACGGGGTAGAGATCGGCTCCCTTGTGGCTCGTATTCTGATTACGATCATCATTGAAATGGGAATTGCGCTGCTGTTTGGTTACAGAGAGAAGAAGCAGCTCCTGCTCCTTGTCGGAGTAAACAGCGGTACACAGATCATTCTCAATGTGCTGCTGAATATTATCAATTACAATTCTGGCGAGATGGCTTTTGTCGTATTCTACGTTCTCTTTGAATTGATTGTATTTGCAATCGAAGCGGTACTGTTTTACCATCTTCTTAACAAGATTAGCATTAAACAGAAACCTAAATGGCTTGCTGTTGTTTATGCTCTGGTTGCTAATGCCGTATCTTTCGGAGCCGGTATGTTGATTGCCGAATGGCTGCCCGGTATATTCTGATGGGAGGTGCTACAATGCAAAAGAAACATATTATGCGAATAATTAGTTTAATTATGCTCGTCATTGCTGTTGTATTTTTTGCCTTGGCATTAACACATCCCGAATTTGGGACTACTTTCTATATTGGTAGTTTGGAAATCGGCTCGTCAATTTGGAGAGCATTCTATCTCTTATATGTCATCGTAATGATAGGATTATTCATCGCATCTTGCCTTGTTTCCAAGAAAGGTGATGGACAATGAATAAGAAAGGTATAATTATTACACTTTCCATTATCGGTGCAATTGTTGCGTTGGCATTGATTGTTTTTGCTGTTGTGTTTTTCAGCGGCAATCAGTTCACTGTTGCACGGTGCATCGTTACCGAAAACGGCAGTTTGTATATGGTGTACGATGACAGACCGATACACCTTAGTTATAACAAGGACACAGACTACGAAACCGGCGATAAACTGCTAATCCTTCATCAATCCGCCTTTGCGGAGAGTGATCCCGAACAGACGAGAGCATACTGCATTATGAAGCTCGGCTCCGGTTCGATAGAGGATATTCCGCAAAAGGCAATCGACAAATTGATTGAAACGGGAAATACTCCTACACAGTAGACTCAAAATAGCCTGTTGGCATATCCTTATTTGAATACATAGACTATCAGTAAAGGCGTCGCAGAAAATGTGGCGCCTTTACTTTTCTGTGAATTTCTTTACACTCCCATTGACAACTATTACGGTTAGTGATATACTATTATTACAGTAACCGTAATAGAGAGGTGATGATATGCGTGACAATGCAAAAAGCGGAGCATTAACCGAAGTGACCTTCTTTGTGCTCCTGTCTCTTTATGAACCCAAGCACGGATACGCCATCATGCAGTTCATCGAAGAGAAAACCAAAGGACGTCTTGTATTGGGAGCCGGCTCACTCTACGGAGCGATTGACTCTCTTTGCAAAAAGGGATGGATTGAACTATACAATGATTCCGACATACGAAAAAAGGAATATCGCATAACAGAGTTGGGAAAAGAGATCTCTATGCGAGAATTGAGCCGCCTAAAAGAGTTATCACAGATTGCTGAAAGTATTATCGGAGGTTAAATCATGGCAAAAAAGATGTTTCGATATTTTGGTGGATTAACACTGTTACAAGAAAACTGGCTTAATAAGATGGCTGCGAACGGATATAGACTTATTAGGACCGGCAAGTTACTTTACGAATTTGCTGACTGTGTGCCCGGTGCCTATCAATACAAGGTGGAATTCATTGCAGACAAATCAAAGAGTGACGCACAAAGCTATAAAGCATTTCTTGAGGGGTGCGGTTATACTGTATTTTACAAAAATGCCAATCTGAATTTTTCGGTAGGCAAAGTCCGTTATCGGCCTTGGGCGGAAAATGGTGCCAAGCTCGCTACCAACTCCTCCACCTTTAACAAAGAGCTTTTAATTGTAGAGAAAGAAAATGATGGCAAGGATTTTGTTCTTCATACAACAATCGCGGATCATATCAACTACTGTAAAAAGTGGCGAAATATCTGGCTGACCTACTTTGCAGCGTTAGCCTTAATGGGAATACTGTTTGCTTTTAAGACGCCTGTTACAGCAATCGTACTTGGTGTTATCAGCATTATTACCCTAATCCCGAGCATCGTGTATCAGACACAGGTTGCCAAGCTTGTTAAGCAACACGATTTTGAAGAATGACGGCAAAGTCAATTCATTTACATTTCTGCGCCGTGTGGTTTGCTCTGCTTTGCCGGTGTCGGCAATCTGGACAGAGCTGCTCTGATATCCGTTGTGATGCTGTTTGTGTGGATTCTCGTGCCGGGGATACTGTCCTATATCTTCTATTACAGGAAATGTCATAGAAGGTTCTAAGAGGAAAATGATTATTTGAGAAACATTTTAGAATTGCCTGTTAATCTGTAAGAAGGAGGTGTATGCCCATGAACAAGAAAATCCTTATTGTCGATGACGAGATCGATATGAGTGCTATGCTCAAAAGATACTTTGAACTGAACGGATATGATGTGTCCGTTGCCGAAAACGGTCTGCAGGCGGTGGAAAAAGCCGGAAAGCAACCCGACCTCATTCTGCTTGATATAAATATGCCGGACATTGACGGTATCGAGGTGTGCCAGCGCATCCGTGATTTTGTGAGCTGTCCTATTCTCTTTCTGACAGCTCGTATCGAAGATCAGGACAAGCTAAAGGGTTTTGCCGTTGGCGGTGATGATTATATTGTCAAGCCCTTCTCTATTGACGAGCTGGGCGCACGGGTGGATGCCCACCTTCGTCGTGAGGAAAGGCGGCAGAATAAACAGGTGCGGACAAAGTTTGACGATGATCTTGTCATTGACTACACCGCAAAAGAGGTATATTTCAAAGGCGAGCTATTACCTCTGCTCCCCAAAGAGTTTGCAATCGTTGAACTGTTATCCACCTATCCCGGTCAACTGTTCAGCAAAGACCGTATTTTTGAACACATTTGGGATATGGACAGCAACGTCGATGTTGGCGTTATTATGGAACACGTGAGCAAAATCCGAGCGAAATTTGCGAAAGCAGGCTGCAAGCCATATATTCAGACAGTTTGGGGGAGTGGATACAAATGGACAAAATAAAGAAATGGTACCGAAGCATCCCCATTTGGCTGGCTTTATTCCTGTTTGTTATCTCGGCTTTGCTGATAGCGTCGTTCCTATCAAACAAGATCACCACAACAGTCTATGATTTGAGTATGGACATAACCGCAAAATACATAACGGCTGATTACGGCGTAACGCCGGATGGCGATGATATTATCTATGATACCGATGATACGACTGAAATAGTGGAGTATAGCTTCAACTATGACCAATATTCTGACGAAGACTGGAGATTACATAAGATATATGGCTTCATTCAGCGGTTTGCCCCGCCATTTCTGTATTCCGTGCTTATATTGGCGGCGGTGTTGCTATTCTACTTTACAAAGTTAAAAACGCCGCTGAAGGTGCTGACAAAAGCCTCTGACCGCATAGCGGATAACGAGTTGGACTTTACTCTTGATTATTCCGGCTACGATGAAATGGCAAAGTTATGTGCTGCCTTTGAAAAAATGAGGTCGGCTCTGGATGATAACAACCGGCGTATGCTTCACATGATCGACGAGCGAAAGCAGCTCAATGATGCCTATACCCACGACTTGCGGACGCCTATTGCTGTGCTGAAAGGTCATACGGATATGCTGGAGAAATATCTTCCTACCGGAAAACTATCTGAAAATGAAGTGTTGGAAACCGTGGGTATTTGCTTATGTGTGATAAAGAAGTAATAGAAGTGTAAAAAATTTTGCCGTTCCTATCCGGCACTTGGCCATTGTGTCGGATAGGTCGGGCGTTAGGCTTCGGGCAA
>CDZG01000106.1_pt1 | contig 50952 bp, 48 predicted proteins | sample 557741 | NCBI WGS metagenome assembly CDZG01 (sample SAMEA3182086, study PRJEB8094) | gut metagenome | biome: human; feature: gut; material: Stool; isolation source: human stools | place: Canada | collected 2013-01-21
GTGGAAAATCCAGTGTAAGCTGCCCCCTAAAACCAAGCGATTCTACCCCCTTAAAACATTCAACAATGCCCCCTTAAAAAGTCTTGACCGATGGGGTTATTATTATTTTAGTTTATTTCCCTCTGTATGCAGCCATTTTACGGACACTTTCTCCTGTCAGCTCAATCCGGTGCGCCGTATGTATAATACGATCCATAATGGCATCTGCTACTGTAGGGTCTCCGATTGCATCATACCAATTGTCCGTTGGCAGTTGCGAGGTGATGATGATGGACTTGCGCCCATGTCGGTCCTCTATTATATCGAGCAGGATGGGTCGTTCCTTGGCATCAAGGTTCACAAGGAAGAGGTCATCCAATATGAGCAGCGTGCTCCGTTCGATTCTCTTGAGTTCCGATTCCAGTGTGCCTTTTACTTTTGCCACCTTAAGCGTACCCATAAGTTTCGGAGCATTCGCATAATATGTCCGTATGCCCTTCTTGCAGGCTTCATACCCCATTGCTGTGGCAAGGAAGCTCTTCCCGGTACCGGATGACCCTGTGATGAAGAGGTTCTGTCCCTTGCGGATGAACTCCAGCGATGCAAGCCGCTCCATCTGATTGCGGTCAAGGCCACGCGGGATTGCATAGTCTATCTGCTCGAGGCAGGCCTTGTAGCGGAACGCCGCCCCGCGTATAAGGCGTTGGATGGCTGCATTGGCACGGTAGTCCCATTCCCTGGCAAGTAACATGTGCAGGAAAGAGTCGATTGTCATTGTTTCTGCCATGGTGGAGGTCAGGCTTTCAGTGAAGGCGGCGGCCATGCCGTGCAGCTTCATACGGTTCATCAGTTCGATTGTCAACGTGTTGCGGTCTTTTTCGACAGCTATCGGTGCGGTAAGATTATTTGTTTCCATTGTTGTCTCTATTTAAATGTTTTAATTGTGCGAAGTAGGCTGCTCCGCGGATGTTTTTGTGGATAGATGTTACGGGGACCTCATCGTCGATGTCGTCTTTTGACAGGAAGTCTGCATCATCCCCGCGTTCAAGGATCCGCCTTATCTCCTGATATCCGTATAGGCGCAGTTGCGTGGCGCATGCGCTTGCCGCCACCAACCGTTCCAGCCCGAAGGTCTTCTCCAACGCCATGATGCCTCTGCATGAACGGAACGCCGCGGGAGGATACTTCTTGAGTTCCGCCACCTTGCGCAGATACAGCAGCAGGACGTTATCTGTCTGGCCGGCCCGTTCGTAAATCTGTTCCAGATCCTTTTCATAACTTCCATGACGTCCGGGCAGTCCGTGGGCATCCTTGGTCGTATAGGAGTATGGCGTGTCATCGCGCTGGTGTGTGGTCACCAGACGCAGGCCATGATATATTTCCAGCGTGTCCGCATCATAGACAATCTCGACACGTTTGCCTATATACTCTTTCGGTACGCTGTAATGGTGAAGCCTGAAGGTGACATAGCCGTTACGCATTACTGTTGCGGAGCGTCGCTCTTTCATCTGATGGCGTATGGCGGGAAGCGGGCGGAGGCAGTCGGACTCAATCTGCTCGAACTGTTCCCGTCTGGACTGGGGACGCCCGCTCATCCTGCGTCCGTTGAAGGCCGAGAGCGATTCGGATATGGCCGCATTCAGAGACTCCAGCGAGTGGAATACAAGACCCTCGATGTCAGCGTAGACGGATCGGTAAAGCAGCTTCACGGCATTCTCCACCAAGGCCTTGTCCTTTGGATGACGTACCCGTGTGGGGTATACGGTACATCCGTAGTGTTCGGCAAATGCCGCAAACTCCTCGTTGATTACCGGCTCGTTACGGTCGCTGCGGGTTACCGCCGATTTGAGGTTGTCTGGTACGATCGCCATCGGAACCCCGCCGTAAAAATGAAGCGCGTTCTCACACGCCTTAATCAAGTCCTGCCTTGACTGGGACCAGACCGCCTCACAATAGGTATAGTGGCTGCACGGAAGTATGGCCACGAACACTTCAACGCTGCGACATTCACCGCTTTCACTGTCAACGACTTCCAGTTTGTCACCGGCGAAGTCGATATACATCTGGTCTCCGGCATAATGCTCGACATGGCCTACGACATGTGTCACCATACGGTAACGCATGAGATAGTTGCCGAAACTGGCATGTCTGTATCCGTCAGGATGGGTCTCGCGGTACTCTTCGTACAGGGTTTTCACTGTTACGCCTCGGCGGCTAAGCCGGGCAGCATACTCAGGAAGGAGTGCCTCAAGCTCAAGCTGGCGTTGTGACGGTTCCCTGTTACGGCCAACACCTTCAGAGAACATTTCCTGGATGCGAGCGGAAGGCATGGCGGCCAACTCCTTTATCGGTATACCACACTCTTGAAACAGGCGCACATATCTGCGCACCGTGTTGCGGGAAAGCTCAAAGCTCCTGCTTATCTGCTTTATCCCCATCCCCAATGCGTAACATTGGAGGATGTTTGCTATCTTTGTTGTCATAGTAGAAATGATTTTATCCCACCGGTCAAGACGGGAATCAAATCTACGAAAAATCCCCTGCCGGGCATTGCCAAGCAGGGGTATTTTTATATTGGAATCAAGGGGGTAGGATTATTTTAGCACAAGGGGGCAGAATCGCTTGGTTTTAGGGGGCAGCTTACACTGGATTTTCCAGGGGACAAATAGCAGAATATATATAAGACAAAGAATCAATACAGGTGGTTGGAATGGTTGGTCAACTTTAGCATATATTTCTGATAATGTGGCAAGTTCCAACAAATTAGCAACTGCAAGAAATATAAACGGTACAGCATTTAATGGTACAGTAAACATAACAACAGCACAATGGGGTACAGCACGTAATATATATGTCCAAGATGCAACAGCAGCGAATACAAGTGCCGCAGTATCGGTTAATGGTGGAGCTAATGTATATTTAAAGTTACCTACAAATTTAAAAGTTGGTAATTTGGTTGCTACAGGTGAAGTTACTACATATAGTTCTTCTGATAGGCGATTAAAAAAGAACATTAAATCAATTACTAATTCTTTAGATATAATTGAAAAATTAAATCCTGTTCAATTTAATTGGAATCAAAAAGCAAAAGGACTAAATAAAGAAAAGGATGAAAGGAATAACTACGGATTAATAGCCCAAGAAGTTGAAGAAATTCTTCCTGAATTAATACATCCAATTTATGATAAATACAAATCAGTGGATTATGAACAATTGATACCTATTTTAATTCAATCTATTAAAGAATTAAAAGAAGAAGTTGATACACTAAAGAATAAAATAAATAATGAAAAATAGAAATGGCACTTCCAAACACAGGAATAACAACAAATATAATCGGAACAACATTAGGTACAAGTAGTAGAAATGTTGGTGCACTATGTTCTTCTTCATTGATTAACCCATATAGCCGATTCAAGCCCGTAAAATGGTTTCAGAAGGACACTACAGCAGGAATTACAAATTGGGAAAGAAGTAATGCTGGTAATTATGGTATATCAGTAAGAACTTGCTCATTGGCTTCACCAACTGATTTATCAAACACTTCTTATGCGTGGAGTTATGACAGACCATCAGGCGGACGGGATTATCCGTACAGGATGGGAGATTTTAGAGGTTATGAACATACTGCACCTGTAGCATTTTCTTCTTCATTACCTGATACACTTCCATATACCGATATTACTATACCAAAAACCGCAGTAGGTGCAGGTGGAACGTACAACGTTGGATTATATGATATTTTAGGGGAATCACAGGTTTATGCAGGTGTTAAAGTACAAGCCTCTGATGGTTCTTTTTATTGGTATAGTACGCTTGCAGTAGGTGCAAGACCCTTAATGCTCGATTTTAATGCACCTCCTTTTTATCAGAACACCAAATTTTTGTCAAATATTGATGTGAGTTTGTTTTTATGTAATTATTATCAGACCTCTTGGGCAAGCTCTTATCCAACAAGTGGTTTCAAGTGTTGGCAACCAATAACTACTATCAGCAAGCATTATGACAGGCTGCAAGGCAATCCGTCTGGACTACCTTCTGCAAATATACAAATGAGTAGTATTTCACCAACTAAAGTAACTTGGAATGAAAGTAATAGTGTTACTATTGTATTGACAGTGACAACAAAAAATGGACTAATACCAAAATCAGGAATCCAAATAAAAGTGACAAGCTATTTGGATTACACAAGTTCACTTTATTACGAGTATTCTGCAAATCCATCAAAAAGCAGTGAGGTCGGATGGAAAGACAATGGAAATGGTACTTTTTCTTCAACTCCAATTACAGTATATGACACCTTAATCTTAAATAGTAGTGGCAATCCCATCAAAGGTACTACACCTCGTAGTGCTACATTGCAGTTTTGGGAAAAAATGGTTATTTCAACAAAAACCTACTACACAACATTTGGTGGCACAAATACCAAAGGAATAACATTAATGACACAATAAACAAAAGATGACAACACAAATTTTAAAACACACAACAAACTACACTATTTCCACTTCAAATGAGGATGGTATTAAATTGGAAGGTGATTTTTCAATTAACACAGAAAATAAAATAGAAAACTATAATTCCACAATTTATAATGCAGAAGGTATATTATTAGGTAATGCAAATTATAGTGAGTATGAAGACAATAAAGTCAATTATAATTATAATACGCAGCCTGATTATAAATTAGTCATTATTACATTAATGGATAAATCAATAACAGACATAAAAACAGAACTGAGTAAATAAAATGAGTTGGATTAAAGATAACAAAACCGAGATACAACTAATTACAGCAGTATTATTAATACTATTCGGTTGCACTCTTATTATGATGGGCTTTTGGGTATATCCTTTAGGTGTGGTGCATAATAGTATATTAATTGCATTTGGTGAAATCTTAACTTTCAGTGGTGCAGTCTTTGGGATTGACTATCATTATAAGATGATTCTCAATGAAAAAGAGAAAAACAAAAAGAAAGAATAATAATTTGAAAGGTTCAATTCGTTGAACCTTTTATTTTTTAACACACAAAATAAAAAATGAAACTAAAATTAAAGAGAATATATAAAGCAGATACATATACAATAGGACGCTTATACATTGATAATGAATACTTTTGTGATACATTAGAGGATAAGGACAGAGGGTTAACTTCTTATATGTCAGAAGAAGAAATAAAGAGTTTAAAGGTATATTCTGAAACAGCAATACCAACTGGTACATATAAAATTGAAGTAACCTTTTCACCAAGATTTAAAAAGAAAATGCCTGTATTAATAGGTGTAAAAGGGTTTAGTGGCATTCGCATACACAGTGGGAATGATGAAACACATACAAGCGGTTGTATTCTATGTGGATTTAATAAAGAAAAAGGCAAAGTTGTAAATAGTAAAGTGGTAACTTCTAAGGTATATGCTTTGATTGAAAATGCAATAAACAATAATAACGAGGTTGAAATAACCATTGAATAATTATTTAATCAATTCATTTTAATTATATTTGTGTCATAATAGTATTAACCATTAAAAAAATAAAGTTATGGCACGTAAAGCATTAACAGAAGAAGATAAATTGAAAATTATCAATGAAAATTTAACTGATTTTTCAAAAGATAAATCGCAAGAAAAAATTGATAATTTCAATGCAAAAGACGTTGATAAACGTTATACTGCTATTCTTGGTTTTATCAGAAAGAACAACGATACCCCCACTAAAACAAAGAAAATAAAAGGTGGAAAATTAGGTGCGACAATAGTACAACAGTTGAAATTTGCCAATCAACAAATTGAATCTAATGGTGATTTGACTGATAAAGAATTAGAAGACATTATGGATAATCTTAATGCAGTATCAGCAACAATTGCGTCATACAAAGAAAAAGTAAAGGCAGCAAAAAAGGCGAAATTAGAAGCTGAAATAAGAAGAATGCAAAGTGAATTAGAAAAATTGGATTAAAACTAATATTTTCTAAATATAAGACGGAGGTAGTAATTGTTACTACTTCCGTTTTTTTTGTATGTGTTTTAATGTATCTAAAAAGACTAAAAGAGTTTAGAAATGATAGCCAATGCCATCAAAACCACGGAGGCGGTGGGCGGTGTCCAAGTCGTGCTCGGTAAAGGGGCGGTCCTCGCGGGTGGCACTGCAATGGATGACGATTAAATCGATCTTCCTCATACGTGTTTACAAATTCATCGCATTCGCACTAAAAGCGCCTATTATAGCCGAAGCCACTGCGATAACTACTTTCAAAATTTTGTCCCAAGTCGTTTTTTTCATAAGAGAGTTTTTTAGTGATTAATGGTTAGTAATAAATAATCAGCAGGCTGTGTAGCCTTTAATCTTTAATTTCTGAAGCTGTAGGCTTTAGATCCTATCCCAGCGGATCATCTTCAATACCGCCATCGCCGCCGGAATTTCCGCCACCGGAATTGCCGCCGGACGAGCTGCCCTCTTCGGACACTAATTCGAAGGTGATGTTGTTGGCACCCCCTTTGGTACTGGCATTACTGTCGTTCACCAGACGCAAGGTGTTGGCTACCTTGAAACGGATATTGACACGTTCGATATTTTTCACTGTACAGTCCTTGGCCACTTCGGTGGCGCGACATTTGAAGGTGGTATGGAAAATTCCGAAACCGTCCAGGCGGACACTGTTACCGTCGGTCATCACTTGGCGCATCTGGCGCACAATGGCTTTACCGACGTGTACCACATCCTCGGCCGACATTCCGCCCAAGGCTTCGATATCCTGTGCGATGCGTTCAAGGTCGAAGATCTTTGCATCTTTCGATTTACGTTTCAGGGTGAAAACCATCGGAGATGCTGCGTCTCCGATTTTCTTGTGGCGCTGTGTGCGCACTACTAAAGCGTTTGACATGTTGAGTAATGTTTAATAGTTTGATAATCAATTTTTCAACGTTGATGCAACAAAGGTACAGCATGAGGCAAGGGAGGAGGAACGTTAAGGGACGTTACAGGACGTTATGGGAGAATAAGGGACGATAAAGTTAGATTTGAAGTGCAAAAAAAGGGGAACCTTAAGGTTCCCCAAAAACATTGACGATGAGCTGTACCTGTGCAGGCGTATAGTGCCTGCTACCGCGCTTCATTCCCGTGGCCAGCAAACGTTGTTCCAGTCCCGGAGCCGTGCGTATCCACTCGTTGAATTGCTTGACAGCGGTATGCTGGCACACCCCGCGAATGTAGCACATTGCCAGTTCGCCTTTCCCGTAAGTACGTATCGGGAAGTGGGCGTCAAGGTTTGAATCATCTTCTTCCTTCATGTGTTAAAGTTTAGGTTGTTTACCGCTATAAAATATGTGCAAATATACTGATTTTTAATCGAATAAACGACCTTGATCCGAATTATTTTTTAACCAATTTTCATTATCGAATTTGGTGTTTACCGGTCCCGGTTTGTCACCGTCCGGTCCATGCACGATGTCTTCCTCGCAGGGCCAGTATCGCCCGTTGATGCGGTTGTAGACGAACTTGGCATGGGTATAACCGCTACCCAAGTGCTTGAAACGGACTTTGTCGATGTAGACGGTGACGAGTTGTTTGGCATCGTCGCGGTTCACGCAGAGACAGTAGTCGGACATATTACCGAAGTTGGCCGAACCGTTGATGTCGTTCATCTCCACCCGGCGCAGTTCTCCGGTGGCGGTGTTGCGGTTCATCTTGCGCGGGTGCGCCACAAGGATGACCAGGCATTTATGTTGCGCGGCGAAGCGGCCCAGCTTGCCCAGCAGTGAAGTGATGTACATCAGTTCCGTCTGCCCCGACTCCAATTGCTGATCCAGGCGATTCAGCGGGTCGATGACGAGGATGCGCACTCCGCGGCGGTATACCAGTTGGCGGGCTTTCTCCAGGATATGGTCGATGGTGCAGGCCTCGGTTCCCGGCAAGATGTGCGTCACGTTGGCTGTCAGCCAGTTCACAGCGTGGTTGTAGAGTTCTTCCGTCATGCCCGGACCGGGGCCGAATTGCAGTCCGGTCAACTTTTCAATCAGCTTGGCATGATGGTAATTGACCGGCAAGTTTTCGGGGCTGAAGTAGGCTATCTTCCACTCATGGCGCAGGCAGAGGCGCAGGACAAGTTCGTCGACGAATTCTGATTTCCCGTGTCCCGCCATTCCCGTAATCACTACGTTCCGTCCTGTCTCGAAAGTGCAGTTCGCATCAAAGTTTTCCCAACCCGTATCGGCACCGCGGCACAGCCCGTTTTCGAAGAGCGCACGCAGGTCTTCCCGGTAGTCCTCGGCGGTGAATACGCCTTCCAGCGGGATCTCTTCGGCTTGCGCCAGAGTGATGAGAAGACTTTCAGCGCCGTAAAGAATCAAATGTTCATTGGCGTCCTTGCATCCGGGGCCGAAGTGTACCAGGCGGCAACGTTCCGCTCCCAGGCGGCGGACGAGCTCATGGCGCAACGCTTGTCCGGCTCCGTCCTCGTCGGCAGCGATGTAGATTACTTTCTTGGGTTCGAAGTGCGTCTCTACGAACCTGTCCATCCATGTGAGGTTGTTCTGTGCACCGGCAGGCACGGAGATGACGTCTTTCCGCCCGGCAGTCATGAAGGCGCAGGCATCGAATTCGCCTTCGGTGATGATGCACTCCGGAGTGTCGGCAATGGCGTCGATATTGTAGGGGATGAGTTCGGCGCCGGTCACCATTCTGAAGTGTTTCAGTGCGCTGCGGTACTTGGTGTTGATGAGTACACCGTTCTCAAAGTAATTGAAGCAGAGGCAGTTTTCTATTTCATTGCTACCCGGTAGTTTGATGCATTCTTCAGTGATGTGCAGTTCGGCGAGCAGGTTCTGGGCGAGACAGCGTTTTTGCGTCCAGTATTTTTCCAGTTTCTCACTCAACTTTGCTTTTGCAGGGTCGAAGGTGGGACGGCGGAAGTGTGAGGGCAGTTGGCTGGCTTTCCGGCGTTGTTCCTGGCGTTGTTGGCGTTGGCGTTCTTCGGCATCGTCGGGCACGTAGAGTTTGTAGCCGCAGTGGTGGCAGTAGCAAAGTCCTTCGTTCAGGTTGACGGAGAGCGATTTGTCTCCTTTGTGTCCGCGGGTGTCGTTGCACTGGGGGCAGATGGTTTTGATTTTGCCGCTGTTGCGGCCTTTGGTGTCTATTCCGTACTGGTGAAAATTTCTCATTGTTCGTTGATTTGTTTTAAGTTTATTTTTTTATCGTTTGTTAATGCCGCACTTCAACGCCCGCGATATCACATTTCGCGGGTGCCGGTGCCACACTTGGATGACCGCGAAGTGTGGCATTTGTCTTGCTGAAGTGTGGTATTGGAGGTGTTCAGGTGTGGCGTTTACTCCGTTCAGGTGTGGCGTTTTTGGGCTTAAGTGCGGTGTTTTGTGAGTTCCACGAATGCGTTGCCTCGTTCCAGAAAGCGGTAGCGTCCGGTCGGGGCGGGGCATCATCGGGGATGGGGCAGCCCAGATAGGTGCGTTGGCCGTTGACGAGCTGCTCGTAGCGGTGGAGGTCGGGTGGGGTGGCGGATTGCTGCTTGGCGTCGAGGGCAAAGAGCGTTGCACGCAGGATTTGCGAGGTTTGTGCGGTCTTTGTGTAGTTGACGAAATAGCGGCGTGCATCGCTTTGCGTCAGCAGGTCATGCCATTTGTCGTAGATTTCAATATGCCGTTTGAAGCAGCTTACGGCCTCTTTGATGTGGCGCATCAGCAGCGTTCCGTACTCACTTTGCATGCAGACCGCTTCCAGCCAGGGTGTTTTTTCCGCCAGTTCGTCCACCAACTCCTGCCAGGGACGTACGGGTTGCAACGGTGATTGCGGGCGGCCGGAACCAGTTTCTTTTTCTTTTGCTGATGATGTTATTATATCTTTTATATTCCCTTTAAATGAATCTGTCGCTTGTTTTGCAGAATCGGTGTCTTTCAGTGAGTTAGTTGAATCTGTCGGCTGATTTTCCGCATTATTCTGAGACGTTTTTTGCTGTTTTTCGTCATTTTTTGGCTTGGAATCGGCAGATTCCCCGTCATTTTCAGCCGTTTTTTTCTCTCTCTTTTTCACGGGATTCAGCTCTTCGGCGGAGAAATATCCGTCCTCTTCAAGTTTGAAAAGTTTGTATTCCAGAATGATTTTTGTAAGGTAGGCAAAGGATATTTTTTTGCTGCTGCAGAAAGGGCGCAAATATTCCAGTTGCGCTCTGGGTTCGGGCAGCAGTGCCAGCTTTTCAATAATAATCCAGTAAGCGCCGAGACCTTTCAAGCCCTCTTTTTCGGTCAGGTTCCTCATTCGGGGATCATTCATAGCCATAAGCGAATGCTGTAGATAAAAGTTTCTTTTCATTTTTACACCATTGATTAGATTAAATATTATGGAAAAATTCTTGCGTAAATCGGGGTTGCTTGTGGCGGCGACGGCGTTTTTTCGTAGGGTTTTCCTTTTTTGACGGTGCAAAGATAAGCACTCGATATTCTCAAATAAGCCAATTTAGGTACGGTGTTTTTTTGCTTTTTGTATTGATATATAGCAAAGTACGTTTTCTGAACAGTCAAAAAACGTACTTCTGCTAAATGATGTTAATGAGGGCTGTTTTTTTTCTTGTTTTTCATGGCTTCCTCTATTCTTTTGATCTTGTTCTTGATGGGTTCTAACTCCTTGAATTCCCGAAAGCTGGTGTCATTGTCTTTTTTGTATAACGTCTTGAGAATCTTTTTAAGGATTTGGGTTATAACTAATCTTTTGTCTGTGTGCGTGGTTACTCCATCGAATGTCCATGGTCTACTGTCTTCAACCTGGACGGTAAGTTTGAATTTTTTTCCATAATAATCATTTTTTTTTGAACGCGGCAAAGGTAATGTTTGTCAGTCGGTATATTCCAACTTTTGGACGTTTTTTAATGACATTCATTCGCTATAAGTTTAGAAATACCTTTAGAATAAGGTATATTCAAGAAGAAATCTTATATTTGTACTCATATCTCAAAAAAAAACAGAATAGGAGGGTTATATTTATGAAATTAGTATATTGTATTCCCACGTTGTACATTTCCGGTGGCATGGAACGCGTTTTAACACTGAAAGCAAATTATTTAGCAACGTTGCCAGGATATGAAATTACTATTGTTATTACGGATGGTGGGGACAAGAAGCCCTATTTCCCTTTGAATCCTTCCATAAAAGTTAAGCAGTTAGATATAAATTTTGAAGAAATGTATCGTTATCCATTCTGGAGACGTTTTGGATTGTATAGGAAAAAACAGAATCTGTATAAGCAACGGTTGGAAGCTTTTTTAAAAGAATACAAACCGGATATCACAATTTCTATGCTGCGACGTGAAATCAATTTCCTGAATTCCCTGACAGACGGTAGTATTAAGGTGGGCGAACTGCATATTTGTAAGTTATATTACAGGAAAGTTCCGGGAAATTATCTGCCAAGATGGATCGGTAAATGGGTAGAAGACTACTGGATGGCACAATTAGTCAGGGAGTTGCGTAAACTTTCTGCCTTTGTGGTATTGACAGAAGAAGATAAACAAATGTGGACAGAAGTGAAGAATGTGTGCAATATTCCTAACCCTGCACCTTTTTTGCCACAAGTAAAATCTACCTGCGAGGCAAAGCGTGTGATTGCTGTCGGACGCTATTTTGAGCAGAAAGGTTTTGATTTATTGATTCCGGCTTGGGAAAAAGTGGTCAAAATCCATCCCGATTGGGTGTTGAGTATTTATGGAGATGGTGCGATGCGTCCTTTGCTTCAGAATATGGTGGATGAACGCCGCTTGACCAATCAATGTGTGTTGGAAGAACCGGTTTCCAATATAGAAGAAAAAATGCAGGAAAGTTCTATTCTTGTATGTAGTTCCCGCTTTGAGGGCTGGGGGATGATTTTAGTTGAAGCTATGGCTTGCGGAGTACCTGTAGTGTCGTTTGCCTGTCCTTGCGGACCGCGTGATATAATCTCGGATGGGGTTGACGGTCTTTTAGCAGAGAAGGAAAATATAGATGAACTTGCTGAAAAAATTTGCTATTTGATTGAGCATGAGGATGAGCGTAAGCGGATGGGGCAGGAGGCTGCAAAGTCTGTTCAACGTTATCGTATGGATGCTGTGGGAAACCAATGGCACAATTTGTTTGAGAAATTAATGAAGGAGAAAGAAAACGAAAAGTAATTTTATAAGAAATACAAGATTATGGGAATGTGGTATAAACCTTATCTGGCAATTTTCGATAAAGAGTGGACGAATGTTCCGGCAGGCATCAAAGATGAAATTCGAGAAAAGGTGTCACGCTTTTGTCCGGCAGAGCCCTTAGTATCCATTGTACTTATTGCGCATAATGAGGAAAAGCGTATTGCTGCTTGCTTATGGTCACTGTGTAATAATGTCTACCATTTTCCGACAGAGATTATTGTAGTAGATAATATGTCTACAGATCATACCGTTGAAGTACTCTCTGATTTGGGTGTGACTTATTTTGAGGAGCAAAGAAAGAGTCCGGGTTTTGCCCGGGCTTGCGGGCTTGAGCATGCTCGTGGTAAATATCATCTGTGTATAGATTCTGATACTTTATACCCGCCGCATTATGTTGATACGCACATCAGGCAGTTGCAGCGAAAAGATGTTGTTTGTACTTATTCTTTATGGAGTTTCTTACCGGATGAAAACCACTCATTCTGGGGGCTATTGGGTTACGAATTTCTGAGAGATATCTATTTGAATATTCAGAATATCAAACGTCCGGAAAAGAATGTGCGTGGTATGGTTTTGGCTTTTCATACGGAGCCTGCCCGTGAAGTAGGATTTCGCACCAATATAATTCGTGGTGAAGATGGCATGATGGCATTAGGCTTGAAGAAATATGGTAAACTTGTATTTATTAGGAGTAGGAAGGCAAGAGCAGTGACTTGTAATGGTACGCTTGATGGCAAAGGTTCTCTTTGGCAGAATTTTTTATTTCGCTTGAGAAAAAGTACCAAGGAATTTGCGGGCTTGTTTCATGCGCAGGAACATTATGCAGACACTCCATCTAACATGATTGAACAAGATAATCAGCAATCAAATCAAAAATAAAAAGAAAAAGGCACTTGACGGCTGAATGACTGAGGAAATAGTAGAGCTTTTTGATATATAAGAAACTTAAGTCGCTCTAATGAGAAGGCCAAACAAATAGTTGTATATTAGATTTTTGTAGTCCTGAGACTTTTTGTTTATTTTTAACTGACCATGTTTTTGTCAGTTAAAAATAATTTAATACTTTTGAAAACGGATAAAAGGGTCATATTTTATGTATGCAGCCTCTGGCAAAGTCCTGTTTTTTGGGGAAGACAGCGTTTATGAGGCTTGGCTATTGTTACTCTGTTTTCACGAGTAGTAATATCTATATAGTATTATGTCTAAGCATACTGTCTTTTTTTGCAGACATAAAGTTTTGATTTGAAATTTCAAATTTATATTGAAGACAAAAAGAATATGTGTGCCCACTAATTAGCCTAAGTGGACGCGCTTTTTATAACCGATAGTTATTACGACAGGGCTAGGTGTTGAGTTGTATATAACTGCCATGAAAAGTAGGTATGAAAATTGTCTATGTGTTTCCTGCTTTGAATACTGTGGGAGGAGCTGACCGGGTTATTACTGAAAAAGTTAACTATTTTGCAGAGAATTTTGGTTATGAAATGTATGTAGTAACTGCACATCAGAATAATGCCCCCTTATTTTTTCCGTTATCTTCCAAAGTAAAGCATATTGATTTGGATGTGAATTTCCATCAACAATATGGACTACCCATCTGGAAGCGTGTATTTATTTATTTTAAGTTACTGCATCAGTATAAGCGAAAGCTAAAAAAGCTATTGTTTACTATTCGTCCGGATTTTACTATTACAACTATTAGCCGTGATATTGATTTTCTTTGCTCAATACATGATGGAAGCAAGAAAATAGCAGAGGCGCATGTTGCTAAACCATTTATCCGTAATTTACATAGAATGGCAAATGAAGGACTCGTATATAGAATGATAGGTAAAATTTGGACTTATAAACTGGAACGGGCCATAAGAAACTTTGATGCATTGGTTGTGTTGACTGAATATGATGCGGAAGGTTGGAAAAGAATAAAAAAAGCTGTTGTGATACCCAATTCTATGCCTTTCTATCCCCCGGTAGGCAGTACTTGCACGTCGAAGAAGATTATTAGCGTAGGCCGTTATGATGAGCAGAAAGGCTATGATATGCTGATTGATGCGTGGGAAATTGTACATCAGACTTATCCGGATTGGAATTTATACATTTATGGCAACGGTGCTCTGCAAAAGAACTTTGAAAATCGTATTAAACAGAAACAGCTTGGGCAAAGCCTGTTTTTATGTGCTCCGGTGAAAGATATTGAACAGAAATATCTGGAAAGTTCCATGTATGTCATGAGTTCGCGTTTTGAGGGATTTGGTATGGTATTGATAGAAGCAATGGCTTGCGGGCTTCCATGTGTTTCGTTTGATTGTCCGCATGGACCATCGGATATTATCGAGGATGAAGTGGATGGCTTGTTGGTTGAGAATGGGAATGTACAGCTGTTATCGCAAAAAATAGGTCGTCTGATTCAGGATGACACATTGAGGCGTGAGATGGGAGCTCGTGCAAGAAAGAGTGTCTTACGTTACTCAAAAGAGAACATAATGCAGCAGTGGAAAGATTTGTTCGAACGGTTGCAGTGTTAATTGAATAATAAACTTTTTTGGATTTCGTAGTCTTTCGTCTGGATACCGCAAATATCCATAATTGTATGAATGATATTTGCTGTATTGGAAGGCTTGTTTGTTGCATTCTTCATTTGTTCGACTATGTTGGGATGTTTCCTTTTGAACATCTCAGATGTCCATATCAGAAAAGGTATTTCCTGCATAGGGGAGCTTGGGTTGTGTAATCCGTGGCCACACATATTGCGGGTATCGTAGACTTCTTCACCATGATCGGGAAAACTAAAAACTATGGCATCCTTATTTTGGAACCGTTGTATTATTTGGTCACAAACAAAGTCATTGTATAATACTGAATTATCATACTCGGCGATAGTGCGTTTTTTTTCATTACTTATGTCTTTTGCGATATCATTGATACTGAATTTATTGAATTCAGTGGGATATCTATTAGTATAGCGGCGATGTGATCCCATAAGATGTAAACAAAAAAAGGCTTTTTCATGAGGTTTTCTGAGCTCTTGATCTAATAATGTTAGTAGTTCTCCATCGAAATAGCCATATCGCTCTTCTGAAGCGTGTCGTTGGTGAGGAAACCTGACACAATCAGAAGTAGAAGCAATGCCAGCGGTAGAGTTGTCATCACCTGCAGTAAAACTGTCTTGGTTGGAAAGCCAACAAGTATAGTAACCAGCCTGCTTCATTACAGCCGGAAGTGTGTGATATTGATACCAAGGTGCTGCTGATTTGTCATCAAAGAAAGTCATTATTTGTCGAATGGATTCTGATGTAACAGTGCGGGGAGTTTTTACACTGTCAAATTTTAAAGTTTTGTTATCTTTTATCTGTTGGCTTAACTTTGGGGTAGTGGGCAATTGATAACCGTAAGCATCCATGTGGAGCTTAGAAAGAGATTCTCCTAATATTATTATTACATAAGGTACTTCAGAGGAATTACTTATGAGAACTGGGGCATCTTGTTTTACCAATTGAAGATATTTACTGTATTCGGCTCTGTCATGTATTGCATTTTGTGATGAATGCCAGACGCGCTCTATACCGGTCAATGCCTGGTAAGAAGTCATGTGACGTATATGCGTGATGTAATAGGTAAGACCGACGTATATTAGGAGAGTTAGGGTACAGGTTGGTATTAAGATTGCTTTTTTGTGCAACCATGCAGGGAGAGGGATATTCAACAGCTTCTTATAATAATAGAAAAGTAATATACCAACGATTAATATAGAAAATAATACCATGCATGTATGTATATCAAAATAGGAGGCAAAAAATTCGGATGCTTCTGAATGGTTTGTCTCTATAGTAACCATAATGATGGAAGGAGTTATTAAAGAATAAAAGTTTAGTAATAGGAAACTTTCTATAGCAAAAAAGAAATAAGCTATGAATAAAACAATTTTTGTTAGATTGATATGAAAAAGTTTATGTATATAGTGTATAGCCAGTACCATTAATAGCGTTACACCTGCTCCATTGATGAGAGCAGCTCCAAGTCGTATAGGCATCATTAGCCATATCTCATTGCAAAGATTATAAATGACTGCCGTTAAGGTGTTTAATATAAATAGAATGCAAAATATTATCAATGAAGGATAAGCTTGTTTCATACTTATGATTTCTTATATTTTGATATTATACCATTAATTGTGCCGTGTAGTACAGCTTTAGATAAGTTTAGCTCTCCATGAAGTAAATATAATAATGCTTTTTTAGGGGCAGCTATACTGAAAATATATATACAAGATAATAGCTTTCTAATACCGAAAAAATTCCTACGAGCGAATAGTATCCGGGCACGTGAAAGATAAAATTCTCTCAGTGGCGACCCTTTTCTGGCAGTCATACCTTCTTTATGATAAACTACGGCGGCTGGTTCATACCATAACCTATATCCTGTATGTAATATTCTTGCGGACCAGTCAAATTCTTCATAAAAAAGGAAATAATCTTCACTCATGGGACCTGCTTTCTGGAGTACCTCACGAGAAACCATCATTGCGGCACCATGCAATGATGCCGTTTCACAAGCTTCATGATAGCATGGTTGGTCTTTGTCATTATATCCTATAGCACTATTTCTCAGAGTAATATACGAGAATGGAGTGAATCCTGCATATTGCAAGATGTCAGGAGCGTAAGCATATTTTAGCATCGGAGATACTCCGCCGTTTTTCTTATCACTCTCTAGCCTTTGTATTAATGTATTTAATACCGGAGCTTTAATTAGTGTGTCGTTATTGATAAAAAACAAGTACTGTCCTTTTGCTATACTCAATCCTGCATTATTTCCGCCTGCAAAACCTGTATTTGTATTTTTTATTACTACAATATCAGGATATTTTTTTTGTAATTCTTCACCTTCCGGCATATGTGAACCATTGTCTACGACAATGATTTCGTATGGGTATGTTTCGTACTTATGAAAAGATTCTATCATCTCACAAGTATCGATGAAGCCATTATAATTGACTGTGATAATAGAGACAATTGCTTTCATTCTTTTTCCTTGTTTTTTTGAGAGAGGTTATGAGAACGTTTGAACCAGAATACCAACCAATGCCTGAAAGTAATGTATTTATTAAAAGATAAACGTCGGAAACGACAGACTGTTTCTATTTTTTCTAGAAAAGTCATTCTATGGGCATTCCATATAATGGCATTTAAAGTTTGCAATAGATATCGATCTATAATAGAACTCCATTCGGGATGTTGTTGACTTAATAATAGAGCTTTGGAACATACGATACTGTATCCCTCTATGTTACGCATACTGAATTTATTGGTCATAGTTGAATTTGACCGTACTCTGCGTTTAAAGAAAGCTTGATTGATGTATGCAACTTTTTGTGCATTTAGGTGAATTTGTATTACAAAAATATGATCTTCATGAATGATACCTGCAGGGAATCCATTGAAATATTTCTGAATGAATGAATGACGGGTAAAACATAGGCAACATGAAGCTGAAAATATATATTGCTCTAATTCATATTCCAAAAGTTCTGTACCTTTCCATATCTTGTCACTGATCTTATCTTTTCTGTTATAACCTGGTAGATAGGCAGATGTTTCCATGATTTTCTCTGCATCGAAGAAAACGAAATCTAAGCTTTTAGACTCGCAAGTATCATAGCAATGTTGTAATGCCGTTGTGTCTAATATATCATCACTGTCCATGAAGTAGATATATTCTCCGGTAGCATATTGTAGGCCATGATTACGTGCTACCCCTTGCCCTTGGTTGGGTTGTATATGCCATTGAATTCTTGGATCACAAGCTGCGTACTTTTCAATGATATTCTGACTTTGATCAGTGGAACCATCATTGATGAGAATTATTTCCAATTCCTGTAAGGTTTGATTGCAAATACTATCTAGTGCTTCGCACAGATAAAGTGCGGTATTGTATATTGGCATAATGACAGACACTTTTGGGAGGACAACCGTTAGGATCTTGGTATTCATTTTCTTTTTCTGTTTAAGATACTTTTTATTTTTGCAAATATATCATATTCTTTGGTGAACTGTATGTATACGATCCACAAAATGAAGCTAATAATTGCTTTAGAAAATAAGGATAGAATGATGTTGTAATCTTTAATAAATATTGATACAAGATATAATGTGCAACCTATAATACAGCTTAATATTGATGGTGATAGGAGTTGGCGATAACACAAAAGGAGGCTTCTGTGAAGCATAAAGCGATATAATTGCCAGTAACATTGTATAAAATTTAAACAAAATGAGATGAAAATACACCAAGCTATGGCTTCCAATGAGTGAAAATAAAAGATCCCAATGAGGAGGCCAATTATACTTGTTAATGCGGAAAATGCTCCACAAATGAAAAGTCCTCGAGTATCATTACCTGCTTGATAGAATGAGCCTGAAGAAGATAATAATAACTGTAAACCTACAGTGAGTGACAATATTTGGAAAACAGGAATGGAAGGTAGCCATTGTTCTCCAAAAACACATAGTATAAGTTCCTTGGCACAAAAAAGAAGCACTATACTAAGCGGAAAACCAATGAAAGCCAGCAGACGCATAATACGTTCTTGGGTATGTCCTAATTTGTTCATGTCATTTTGATAATCACTCAGGATAGGGTGCATTACAGGAGTAATGATATATGTTATATTTTGCAAAGGAAGCATCATCAGACGATATGATTTTTCGTAGTATCCAAGTGGTGTTAGCCCCATATATTTTCCGATTAAAAGTTTATCCAGATTACGGGTGAAGTAGTTTACAATGCTGAACAAAAATTGATACATGGAGTAATTCCAGATTTTTTGAACACTTCCTATTCCCATAGTCCATTGAAGTTGTTGGGGATATTTTTTCAATGAAATTATCCAAACAAGTAAACCGGATAAAATTGGTTGAATAACCAATGTATATAAACCTACCCCTTTAATAGCTGCTAAAATGGATAATACTCCTGCTATTACTTGTACAATGCATGTGCGAAATGCGATGAACTTGAAATCTTTGTCTCTGTAAAATAAAGCATTGGGCACAATAGAGGCGGCAGTAAAAAAAAGGCAAATAGATAATAATTGGCAGATGAGAACAAGTCGGTTATCCTGATAAAAAGTTGCAATGCCCCATGAAGATAAGAAAAATAACACACTTAATATTCCTCCTATCCATATTGTAAACATATATATGCTGTTCATATCCTTATTTGTCAACTCTTTATTCTGGATAATGGCGGCAGGTATGCCGATATTGGCAAATATACCGAAAAAGTTGATGATAACGGTAGCTACAGCTACGATGCCAAAATCATCAGGACTTAACAGACGTGCCAATATAGCTGTTATTATCAAAGAAATGACGATGCCTGAATATCTGGCAATTGCCGTATAGAATACGCCCGAGAGCATTTGTTGCTTGATGCTTGCCATAACTATATATTTTGTAAGTTTCGGAATATCCCGTCTTCATGTACCTTTTTCATTTGCTCTTCCCACGATAAGTGTCGGATAGAATCTCTTATCATTTGTGGAGACATAGACTGTGAATGGCAGAAAGAGATTAATTGTGGAATGTTGATGGGGCTTTCGTCAGCTGCAGCTTTCAGTACATAAGGCATTTGATCAAAGTCTTCATCTGTCTCAGAATAGATGAAAGAAAAGCCTCGTGCAGCATACTCTCTGTTTTTTAATGTTTTAATATTATATATTCCGCTACGATGGCGTGCTAAACTGCCAATTGCAAAATCTGCTTGCTCAAAAAGAGCATCTAGTGCTTCGCCGTGTTGCGCTCCATATAGAATGACGTATGGCTCCAATCCGTATTCACGTATGGGCGTCATAATTTCTTGATATTCTCTTTCGCCAGTTATATTCCCTACAAGGTGGAAAAAGACTTTGTATTCGGGATGATTACTGTAGTATTCTCCAAGCCCTTTGATTAAACGATCAAAACCATGCCAAAAGTGTATTTCGGCTACACCGATTAAATGCAGTTCATAATTTAAGCTACTTACTTTTGTTCTTAGCGGAATTTGGCTAAAATCTATGCCATTGGAAATCCGTATGGTACGACAGCCAAAAATTTCTGTATCGTTGGAGAAAGTGATAACGGCATCGATATATCTGCAAAATGCACGACGGAATAATTTATCGGTATATAGCTGTATCTTCTCTTTCACAGAACAATACTCATGATCGTAAGGATAGGTAGGTATTTCCAAGAGGATTTTTACATTCCTTTTTTTAAGTTCTCTCACAAAATGTATTGTGAAAGGATTAGCGTTATGGTAGGAGCGTATGTATATCAATGAGATATTTTCTTTCTCCACATATCGGATGATGGGACGGAATGAAACACGCTTTTTAAGTTTGGCTATCACTCCTTTGCCAAGATCCGCCAATATTTTATTGTCTATTAACCATTGTCTGCTCCCATCGGGCGTAACTTCATAATAGCAGGTTGGGACATCCAAACCGCATTTCTTTAAAGCGTTTACCTGATATTTGATTTTCTTGCTGATTCCGTTATACTCTTGAAAACCGTAAAAGACGAGAAAAAGAGCTTTCATATTTGGTTGATTCAATTGGTTTATAATCTCAGGTTGCGGTATAGTTGGACTAATTCATCAGCAGTCTTTGCCCATGAAAATTGTTGTGACCGAAGTAATCCGTAATCTTTTTGTTTTAGATATAATGTCTCATCTATCTCTAATTTTAATAACATATTTGCAATCTCTTCCGGTTTGTACGGATCAACAGCTAATGCACCCGGACCGGCAACTTCGGGCATTGCGGAAGTATTTCCGATAATGATGGGCACCCCACACGCCATCGCTTCTATCATTGGAATACCAAAACTCTCACGGAGTGATGGGTAGAGGAATGCAAAAGCTGCATTATAAAGTGTTGCCAAGTCATGGTTGGCAATGTAACCTGGATAATATAGATATGATTTAATATCAGAGATTCCCTCTTGCTCTAGCAAGTTATCAATATATTCTTCTTTCAAATCAGCGATTAGGAGCGGTCGCTTTATGCTGGACCGTTGCAGATATAGACTATATGCTTTCAAAGTACGCACAGCATTCTTTTTAGGATCGGTATTACCGAGAAAGAACAGGAAGTCCTTTTCTGGAATATATTGGTGGACTATACGCATGTCAATTTTATCCTGTGGGAAAAAATGAGTATTATATCCATTATATATTGCTGTAATACGTTCTGTTGAAATATTTAATGCTTTACGGATACGATTACATTCAAAATGTGAGACCGTTATTATTTTCTTGCATTTCTTTAGAATATGTGGTACTACGATTCGACGATAATGCCAGCCTAATTCCTGATAAAGGGAAGGACTTCGGTGTTGTCTCGGTTCCAAATAGATTATATCATGCAGTGTCAGAACCAGAGGTACGGGACACCATAAAGGAGCTGTGTTTGAAGTACAATGAAGTAAATCGACTTTTAAACGTTTTACTACGCGCGGCAATGCTACCTGTTCCCAAAGAGGATAAGTTGGACATTTTAGCTCTATGATGGATAGATTAGTCGACTCTTCCAAGCAGCGATCTTCCCCGGGAGCGACAATAATGTAATATTCATTACCGTCGTCCCTTTTCTGCAATTCACGTATGGTTTCTAATGCAACAAAGTCCATACCGTGTTTGTTGGGGCGAAAAATACGTTGCGCTTCAATAGCTATCTTCATGTTTTCTATTTATTTTCTGACTCTTCTGTCTTTTTGTCTTTGGGAGTTTTCTTTTTTTGGAAGAAACGTGTAATATGACTAAATAGACTTGCAAATACTAAGATTGGCAATGCCCATATGGAGTGTTTGAACCGTTTGTTTACTTCTCCATCCGGTAACGCCATTATAAATGTAATAATAATGACACCTAAAAGGGTATACCATTTAAAGCTAAGTGTGAAATCGAGGAGGGTAATGCCGATGGCACACAAGGTGATAAGAGCGATAAGTAGAAAACGTGATGGCATTAACCATTGGAAAAGTTTGAGCGCATAGTCCCATTCGCCTTTAAGCAGAGTTATCGGTAGTTTTTTTAGTGCGAAGATAGTACTGCTATATTGTGAACGGAGCCAACCAATACGTTGGGCCTCATATCCATTGGCACTTTCTTCTTTCTTACTATAACATACTACTTCTTCCATATATTCCGTGTAGATGTTCTGTTGCAACAGTGCTGTTTCCATCGATTTACTTAAATCAGAACCTTTCAGCTTAGGTGCTATTTCATGGAACATTGGAAAATCAAATGCCATAGCTGAACCTATTAGGGCAGAAGAAAATCCCATGCGTGTATGCGCTTTACGGAAGATATTATTATTAATTTCTTCACTGGTGGCATTTAATACGGCAATACTGGTAGTTAGATTTTCGGTCATTCGGTGCGCCTGGATAGCATCGCATCCGGAATAGTATGCATTGTTGAACAAGTTTAATGCATTAGGAACAATTCGATTATCAGAATTAAAAATAACAACCATGTCGTATTCTGCAGGAGAATAACGCTCCATAACTTGCTGGATAGCATAAACTTTCGTACATTGTTCTTTATCGGGAACAACAATGTTGACTGGCATCTGAAGCAGAGTTACTAAATCTTCTTCCGGCAATTGAGTTGCTGCAACGGCTATGTCATACTTATCACGTGGATAAAGTTGAGTATCCAAGAAACTATTTATAGAGTGAATCACTTCTTTGCCATTACGTAATACTGTAAACAATACAAGAAAACGGTGGTGTACTTTAGCAGGAGGATAGGGATTCTTGTATTTCCCCAACGAGAAAAGTGCACAAATAAAAAGATACAACACCGGAATGCTTAGCAACAAGAACAAAATGGCATCTGCAATTTGTAAAGCATTGTTGTTTTCATCTACCCACCAATCGGGATTGAATATGGAAAAAATCTCGCTCATGATATGATATTACTTGTTTTTATATTGATTTTTCTTGAGTAATCTGTTTGTCTATATAAGGGCCGTTCATAATGAATGCTAATGAAGCTATAACGAGAAAGTCAGTGGGGGCGGTATTCATAGCTTCGCCTGTATATCCGTTGATCCATACCCCAAAGACTCCACAAGTCATAGCTGCCAGTATATGATATAATTCCTTGTTCTTGATGCGGAACATGACAATGTAGCAACATCGGAGCAGTACTACAACTAATATGGCAAGGTAAAGATTCAATCCCATATAACCGGTTTGTATCCATATTCTTACATAATAAGAGTCGGGCGGGAGAGTTCCTTCCTCATATATATCTCCTCTCTTCCATAACTTAGGAATGCTTTCGTTTATACCAACTCCCCATGGATGTTTTTCCAAATATGCTGCAACCTCTTTTCGGTTTTCGACACGAACATTAAAAGATGCATCTTCTGTAGGACGGAAAGCAGTCCTCATACGTCGTATAAAAGCATTTCCTTCTCCAATATTAGTGAGAGAAAAAAATGAAACTACCAATATACCGATGAGTGCTGTAGTTGCGAATATTTTTATATTTTTACAGAGCAGACAGTAGAGTGCTGTTCCAGCTATAGGAATAATAATAGCACCACGTGTACCAGACATAAACATGCCGATTAGCCCCATTAGGGCTACTGCTAAGTAATAGTATAATAATCGTTTATTACGTGTATGTATGCCGATAATAGTATATACAAGTGTTATGAGTCCCATACATGCTCCAAAATTGCTGGCATCAGTGAATATGGAGAAATAGCGTATTCCTGTATTTATAATATGGGTTCTCCAGCTATCACTACTTACAAGCCACTCTCTTTCGGCGTAATCAAAACCAAAATGTTTTTGCCACCATAATTTGAAGAATGCGATTGATACGAATACTCCTACAGTTATTAATCCTATTTTTAACGTCTTAGGTTTGTCGGCCAATAAAGATGAGACTATGTAAAGAACAAATGTCTCCAATATTATGATGCGAATTCCTTTTGTGATACCTTCATCCTGTATTCCAGGATTGAGAAACTGGAATAAAATGAATAGGATCCAAGGAATATAACTAATGGTCAATATATTTACAGCATTTGTTAATCTTATATCCGCCTTGTTTCGGAGAAAGGAAAAAAGTATGGATATCACCATATATACTAAAAGTATATCCAAGATAACGCTAAGTCCCGTGGTACGAGTATAACGCATAATTGCAATAAAAAAAAATGCATATGTTGCATATATTAGATAACCGAAGCGGGGAGCTTGGAGGCCATAAAATAATATAATAGCAGCCAAAGGCAGGCTAATAATGATAGCAGCAATTAATAATTTTTGAGTAATGATGGCATACGCAATAGCCACTAACCCAATGAGCAGCAAAGAAGCAAGTGCTGCTTGTGGAGGAAGTTCGCGGACAGGGTATCGACTATTATATGCCATTTTAGTTCTCTTTAAAGTTATTATTTTACTTCATTTTTCTTAGATGTAAGACCTAGTTGAGCCAACCTGCTGAAGAATGAATGAGTTGGAGTTTTGGGAGGTAATTCGCCAGTGAAAGATTCCACTACATCTCTATCCGCATTATTTAGATAAAGCATAAATGGAGTGTCTTTCAATGCTTCTTTGATGGGAGCAATTGTTGTTTTATCACTATTGCGCCATAAACGGCAGGCATTAGCCACCAATAAATTCACATCAGCCTTTTGAAGTACTGGTAAGGGAATAGCTGCATCTTTAATAGGGGGATATTCTACTATGATGATATCCGGTATTTGTTCCGCTTCGTTCAGATTCCAGAAGTCTGATAACTGTTCCGCTTGTATATACTTACTGCTGCTTACTTCAAAGTCAACGTCGTAACATACCAAACGTACACGTAAGCCTTCCGATTTCCAATGTTCCATAAAGTATCTAGAAAGGAATGATTTTCCTTCACGGCTATTAACGCTAATCATGTTGATGACATTAGGACGATTAGGTGATAAATATTGGTTTAACCGATGGCAACTATAAGCAGCGGCAATACGATTACATACTTTCAAAAAGCCACGGAATTTTAAATTACTAATGCCATTGAAAGCTGCAATCACTGGTAAGCCACTGAGACGTTTACTGCGAATCGGATCACGCAAAGTGCGATCTAATAACTCAATTAGTAAGAAATAAGTTATGATAAATACAATACTTCCTATAAAGGCAAGTAGAATATAGAGCATTCGGCTGCGTCCATTATCAGTTAATGGAAAGTCCGGTGGAGCTACAGTTTGCAAATTACTAGTACTCATTTCAATGTTTTTCAGACGAAGATTTGCGTCGGCCAAGCCTTTCAACTGAGTACGGTAATTATCTTCTGCAATACCGATTGCACGTTCTTTTCGATTAACTTGCGTTCCGATGGGGGACATGTGGCTATATTGATCAAAGATGTCCTGTTGTCGTTTTTTTAGAACTTCACGTTCAGCTTTAGCCTTAGCTTCATTTATGCAAGCTGTCAACCATTCTACTACCATTTCTTGAATGCCAACACCTTCTTTGGTGAAATTGAACTCATTTAAATTGTCTGATATATGACTGATGTTGTCTTCTGCTTTTTTTAGTGCTTCTTTTTCCTTTCGTATATTTTCGTCTGTAAGCCTGGAGTCATCAGAAGTGAAAATTTCTCGTTCCATGATACTTTGATTCAAAGCACTAACCTTGTTTAATTCTTGTAATAGGTTTGTATTATTACGAATAATCTGAGCCCGTATGTCCATTTTATCTTCCAGCATGTTGCGCAAGCTTACTGCAGCTTCGTAAATACGTTCGGCTTCTTCCAAGCGGTCTTCAACCTCATAACGAGTTCCTGCTAAAGCTTTAGTTTCTTCCGGATAGTTAATGATACGTTCTTGTACATTATAATGCATTAAATCATCTTCTTCCTCGTTCATTTTCTGTTTAGCAAGTCGAACTTGTTCCATGAAATAGGCAATAACATCATTGGTTGACTTATATCGAAGAATTTCATAGGCTTTGATCAGCTCGTCTATTAAAATAGCAACGGTCTTTTGAGTAATACCAGGGTCGGCAGATGTATATTCAATTTCAAGTATATCACTATTTCCAACACGTTTTATTTTAATGCCATCCAATGCTTTTGCACTGTAAAATGCAACGGGGCGGTTAAAAATTGAATAGATGAAATTATTATCGTTCGGTTTACGATAGGCAGTTAGGTTGGCTAATGTCTTTTCAACATCTTTTCGGTCAACTAATGCCAACACTTCTTTTGGGGTAATTTGGAGTAATTGTCGATAATGCTTGGCTTGGATGTATTGGTTATCTTTCCATTCTTCACCAAAGGTTAATGAGTTTGCCAATAGACGCAAAGATACTTTTTCTAATGTTCCGCGTGACTTACCGAGGTTGATTAGATTATCAAAGGTACTATTTATAACCATATAATTAATAGAAGAGCCATCAAGGGAAGTCGAATTGGTTACGCCTGCATAGATGCTACTTGTAACAGTGTAACTATAGGGCAAGAATTGGGTGAAGTAAACCACCAATCCCGTAACAAAAAGAGTTCCCCACAATAACCAGTAGCGAATGCGGTATAGGAACTGTGATATGAATAGCATTATATCCATAGGGCTCTATCTTTTTTCTTTTAAAATTTTTACATTAGTCAGCATCTCTAATAACACAATTGAGTTGTGTAGAGCTACTCGGCTCTGTTCGTAACTAGTTACAGCGCCTGAACGTCGCGCACGCTCTAAAGAAAGGGAGATAATATCCATTTTCCCTTGTATGAAGTTGTTTTCAGAGATTTTCATCTGTGCATTATATAAGGCAGCGGTTTCAGCCTTTGCTCTAATTGTAGCTAATTGCTCCGTCACTGCATTGTATGCTTCTAGAACAAGTAAACGACGGTCTTCCATAACCTCTTCTTGGGTATACTTCAACTGTTCTATCTGGTAACGATAATCTTTCAACTTTAATGGACGATTTATAATATCACCGAGGCTGATACCGATATTAGCTCCTACATTAAAGTTATGTTGTGCACTTGACATCGTTGTTTGATACATAGGAGTAAACTCATCACTGGCATTACCGATGACATTATATCGACCGTATGAATACATGCCATTAAGACGGAAGTAGTTCCACCAATTTCGTTTCTCTAATCGGTATTTGGTTTTAACTTGTTCTACTTGCGACTGGGCTCTTTTCACAGTAGCATTTTCAACTACAGCATCTAAAAAAACAGAAAGCGGAGGCAGTTCTAATTTCTCTATTTCTATAGGTGTATTTTTTGTAATTAATCCCGTTGTATTTGCCTCTATTTTTTCATCTTCCATCTTCAACCTTTCTAACGCTTTGATACGCTCCTCACGCGTCATACCCTCTTGTGATGATGCATATGGTGAAAACGCACACAATCCGATAAAGGATATGCTGCAAATTATAATTTGGGTATATTTTCTTATCATTTTTCTTATTTGCAATTTAACAATTCTTATTCTATTGTTGTAGTTATACATTTTCTTTTTGGACAAATGCAGTTAGAGTTCTGAATAATATTTTCATATCCAACCAAAACGAAAAGTCTCTTGCATATTTAATATCCAATTGTTTCCTTTCTTCAGCTGACATTTTGCCTGCACCACCACGCTTTTCCACTTGCCACAAACCAGTAAGGCCTGCCGGAGCCATAAAACGGTCTATATAGGCATCACTGGTCAACAGCTCTGCTTCATAGAGTGGAAGTGGTCGATTTCCTACAATACTCATGTCGCCCTTCAGAACATTGAATAACTGTGGCAATTCATCAATACTGTATTTACGTATAATACGCCCTACGCGTGTTACACGTGGATCGTTTTCCAATTTAATGAATGTGTTGTTCAGAGCTTTTTCTTTCTTTTTCGCGAAATCTTCTTCGGAAATTACAAAATCGTCCGAAATCAACAAGCTTTCTTCTTCATCCAGTGTTCCAGAAAGGTCATCGAAACGAATTTCAGGTTTTTCATCAGAACTTTCAACTTCTTCTATCTGATATTGATTAAGCGCATTTAATTCTTTCAACCGCTTATCCGCGTTAGTGTACATGGAACGAAACTTCAGAAAGTTGAAAATCTGATAATTAGAACCTACACGTTGCGATTTATAAATAATCTTCCCTTTACTTTCTATGCGGATGGCAATGGCAGTTCCTATCAATACAGGAGAAAGAATGATAACGGCTGCACTTGCAAAAAGTATATCAAACGTACGTTTCCATAGAGGAAGATGAAATGTATTCAGTACCTTGCGGTGTGTTTCGCTAAATTCTTTCAGCTTACTCTCTTTGCGTGCTCTGAGGTATGTATTCATACGTTGAATACTATCTTCTTCGGCATGTGGTGGAAGTGTATTGTTCACTCCTGCTTGCAGATAAGCCTTCCGGTTTTCGGATTTCAGTTCTTCCGTTATGAGAGTGATGTAAACCCGGGGATAACGCTTACGTAAATAGGATATCTCACTACAATCTACCTCACGTGTATCTGTTTGTTCGTAAAGAATGGATATGTTATACCTCTCCCGAATACCATCGATTACTTTGGCCGCTTTTTGGGGGGAAGAGACGGCAACGAACATACCCCCTGTAACTTTGCTCAGATGATCGATAATAATCCGATTACTCCCTATATAGATGTAGTATAACATGTCCTTTTATGCGTATTTATTGTTGATTTAAATAAACTTTTTGAGACGTACTTTCAACTCCATAGGGTTGAAAGGCTTCAAAATGTAGTCTACCGCGCCTTCCTCAAGCAGACGGATACGCTCAGTAGTACTTTCCTCGCTTGAAAGCATCATAACGGGGATATGTTTGAAGAGTTCGTTGTCCTTGAGGTATTTAAGAAACTCCGAACCATTCATTTTAGGCATACGTATGTCTGATATGATCAAGTCGGGTTCATTACCTTCGTGTAACCACTCAATTGCTTTTAAAGGATCTTCGCAGTACACGAAATCATACTCTTTTCCTAAATACATAGAGAGCACTTTGCCTATAGAGGCCTTATCATCTACTAATAATATCTGTTTCATTATTGCCATTTATATTATTCTATTACCTGCTTTGTATATTATAAGTTTTCTGTTCATAAAAAAAACTGCTTTCTTTATAGGCTTTACAAGCGATGAAGGCAGTTTTATCTTATTACTTTTCCGTTAATACATTTATTTCGTTTGAGAATAAGCAAAAATACGTTTATTTGCGCTAATAGTGTTTGTATAGGGAGAGAAAAATCATTTAATTAACTCTTTTTAAGAGATGTCTTCGGTTAGATGAAACAACTTTCTCTTTAAAATCATCAAATAATATTTTTCTGCTTTTTAAGCTCTTGATAAGGGGAGAAAAAGTATGATTAATAAGTTTTGTAAAGCAAGGTATAAAAAAGTCAGATATTTTCCGACTTTTTTATACCTTGCTTTACAAGGGTGATTAGGGTTTTACATAAATGTCATTATTATGATTGGATATCCAATCTGTATTATTGGCTCCACCGCTTGTGACCCAATCTTTGAAATCGGGGTAGACATCTGTAATCATTTTCCATTCTTTGGGCCATTCCCAGACTTTTGTACTTGGTATACAAATGCCCCATGCTAAACCTTCAGTACTGATATAGTAGTCTTTTTGGTCAACACCAAGCATGCTATTGCGTGCAGAAGCGTCGTTGCCCATTCTAAATAAAGCAGTAGTGGCTAATTTTGTAGGAGCATAATTGGGCATGTGTATTTCTGTACGCCCTATATTATTTTCCTGGCTTTTTGGGGCGAAAAGAATATTGTTTTTCTGGTGATTGTGATAAAAAAAGCCGGAAGTATACTTCCGGCTTTAAAATAAAAGTTGTTTTGATGTTCGCTTATCAAGGTTTTACAAAGATATCGCTGGTGTGGTTAGATGTCCAACTTAAGTCCTCAGCTTGTCCACCATTGATTACCCAGTTTTTGAATCCGGGATAAACAGTTGTGATTATCTTATATTCTTTTGGCCATTTCCATATTTCTGTACCAGGAATACAAATACCCCATGCCAAACCCTCAGTACTAATATAGTAGCCTTTCTGGCCGACATTAAGCATACTATTGTGTGCAGAAGCGTCATTACCCATTCCAAATAAAGCTGTGGTAGCTAAATTGGTAGGAGCATAGCTAGCCATATGTATCTCCGTACGCCCTACATTTCCTTGGGCTTCTTTACTAATAATGAATACATCCAAGTTCTTGACATTCATGGCTTTCTTTGCTTCTTCAGCTGTAGAGAAGGTCATTGCGATTTCAAACGCAGCTCCATCTCCTGAATTGTAGCTACTTCCAGCAGTTGGATCCGTGCAATAGAACGTAAAGTCATCATCCGCAATAGAAGGATTGCAATATTTATGTGCATTAGTACTGAGGATTACAACCGGATTGCTTTGTCCGCTTTCAAAAACTGGAGTTCCGCTTTGTACTTTTCCACTTAAGGTTACTCCGCTGCTACTCACATTCAGGAACTGGATTCCCACACCAGTCTTACGGCTGGAACCAACGGCGCGTATGTTTCCTTGAATGGTTAACTTCTTGCTATCGGTAATGGCCATCTTATTGATAGTAACAACAATGTCATTCATGTCGAAGTCGCCATAAGCAGGCCATTGATCTTCAAAGGCGTAAGTATAAATTGTTTTATCCTCTACGTCCGGTTTCTCAGGATCTTCCGGATCAGGATCACCTTCATTACCAGAATAGTAATAGCCACCACAAGTAGAGAATGTATTCTTTGATCCTCCCCATCCGGTAGTTGAACATCCGCTTGTAAGCCATCTGGCATTATTTACGCCATTGTAAGGAGGATCATAGGTAAATGCGTTTTCAGGCATTTCTATAACCAGGTCCTTTAAATTAGTATCGCCACCTTGAGATATACGCACTCCTCCAACCTGCAGCAAAGAGGGATTGTTTCCTTCTCCCCTGAAATTGCTTGGAGTCCTGTTGATATGTAACAAAGTAGCTTTGATTACTGAACCGTTCTTCAGAATGTATTGTATCGGACTATCATTACTCATAACTACTGGAACCGGCTTCCACTGGTCGGCATTACTTCCGGAGGTATTCAGGTTCTCGGGTTTCTCTCCAGTGATGGAGCCATTGTCGAGTGTCACATTTCCCCAATTGAATTTCTCCTTTACTATTAGTGCACAACTATTATATAGCATGTCAACTGAGGAATTCTCGAATATTGTGAATTCGCCATAACTGTCATTATAGACGGAAACTCCTCCACTCAGGTGATATCCTTTAATAATGCCTTTGTCATGATTTACTATGAAGCTGCCATTTGATGTGTTATTAGTCTTTATGACACCGGTTTGTTCGTCTACTAAAATTGCTCCATAATTGCTGAAGGTACTGGTGGTGAACTCAAGGTTCAGGGATGAAAGCTGACCTTTGTTCAGTACTTTGCTGTTATCTACCTTAAACCATTGTCCAACTGTAAGTTCACCTTTATTAATGAAGTTCATTTTAACAAGATCCATGACTCCGGTAACCTCGATTGCGCCGGCATTGTAAATCTCCGGATATGAACCCATATTTGCAGTAATAGTGGCAGCCGTAATCGTACCAAAGTTCTTATAGACCTTACTACATGGTTTGAGCGTACCGTTGTTGATGGACATTGTTACACCGGAGGCGATAGTCACTGATGAAGTTGATGCTCCAAATGTTACGTCTCCATTTGCAATAAAGTCTCCTCCAATGAACCAATCACCATAATTGGCAGCAAAATTACTTGTACATTCAACTGTGCCACCTTTTTCTACAACAAATTTAGAAACAGTTGTAAATGTCTTATTACTTGGAGTTGCAATTTCTATTTTACCTCCGTTTAATACGTAAATGTCAAAGTTAGAATAGATATTAGTTACTTTCCATGTACCTTTTACAAAAATCGTACCTTTACCGCTGGCCATCTGGTAGATTACACTGCTTACTTCTCCAGCTGGGACAACGATTCTTGCTCCATCATTGAACTTATTTTTATCGTATTGGCTCACAGGATCGTCCGATTTGTCCGGAGCTGTCGGAATATCAGGGGTTTCTACTGTGTAATTGTTGTCTTCCAACTCTTTAAAACCTGCAGCAATAGCAGCATTAGCGGCCGAAGTACTACCAGTACCAGCTCTCGTAGTGGTACCTCCTGAATAATACAGTTTGCAATTTAATGTCTCTCCATTTCCCGGAACAACGAATTCATAGACTTCCTTACGTTGTTTCGGATCAGTTTGACGAACATAAACTCGTTCTATGGATTTAGGAATGCTAATTTCTACAACATAATTTTTTCCAGCCTTTGCATAGTCTGCAGCAATAGGAGTTGCAGTTGCATCGGTCAGCGGATTAGTAGTGAAAACTTCTGCCAAATAGTTGTACATTCCGTTGAACTCATCTTTGACTTCGATGTTCAACTTGACAGTAGTAATCATTGACCAGTCGAAACCAGTTGGAGCCACAAAGTCCTCTCCTAAAGGATTCTCAACGGGGGGTACAGGGCGTACCTTGTCGGGGTTATACACATCATTGTCTGCGCAAGCCGCTAATAAAAAGGGAGCTACGAGAGCAATAATTGCGTAATAGCGTTTAAAAATTTTCATACTTCTCTTATTTTTATGTTATATTGGTTAGCTTTTGTGGCTCAAAGATAAATAAATTATTCAAGTTTTAGTTGCAAATTATGTCTTTTAACAACTTTGGTTGTGTTTTACTTAAAATATGTTTAGTGGAACATTTCAGCCTATGTAACAGCTAATTGCTCATTTTTCCTTTTAACTTTAATAGTTTTATAGTTATCGGAATTTTGGAAAGAAGGGGAAAGTTGATTTTTTTAGCCATTAAGGTCGTCTGGCTATGGCTTATGCTTTGGTGATTTCTCCCGCAAGGTCGGAGTTCATGCGGTAACGGATTTCTGCCTGGCTGAGACCATGGCCGAGAAGGAACATTAGTTTGGTGACTGCGCATTCGGGGGTACTGTCGTAGCCACTGATAACGCCTGCCTGGAGAAGTTTCAGACCGGTCTCGTAACGTCCCATTTCTACTACGCCACGCTGGCATTGGGTAATATTTACAATAATGATACCGCGCTCAGTAGCATCTTTGAGTTGCTGGATGAACCATTCCTTTTGAGGGGCATTACCGGAACCGAAGGTTTTGAGTACGACTGCTTTAAGACCGGGGACGTGAAGAACTGAGTTGATGATACTTTCCTGAATGCCGGGAAAGAGGGTAAGCATAACTACATTGGTATCAAACAGATAATGGGGCTTCATGGGGCGTGTCGGATCAGGACGGCGGATGATATGTGCATCGTACTTGATGTGGATACCTGCATGAGCCAGTGAGGGATAATTGAATGAACGGAATGCGTTAAAGTTTTCGGCGTTAATCTTTGTAGTACGGTTTCCACGCATCAGTTCGTTCTCGAAGAAGATACACACTTCGGGCACTATGGGAGTACCGTCGGGATTTTTTGCGGCAGCTATCTCAATAGCGGTAATCAGATTTTCTTTTCCGTCTGTGCGCAAGGTACCGATAGGGAGCTGGGAGCCTGTGAGAATGACGGGCTTAGCCAGGTTTTCGAGCATGAAGCTGAGGGCAGAAGCTGTGTAAGACATGGTGTCGGTGCCATGAAGGATGACAAAACCGTCGAAATAGTCATAATTGTAGTTGATAATCTTTACGATTTTTGCCCAAAGCGAAGGCTCCATGTCCGAAGAGTCGATGGGCGGATCGAACTGGTAGGAAGAGATGCGATAATTGAAACGTTTCAGTTCGGGAACATGTTTGAGAAGATGGTCGAAGTTGAAATTTTCAAGCGCACCTGTCTCCGGGTTTTCTATCATACCGATGGTTCCGCCAGTATATATCAGTAACACAGATGGGTAGTCGATCTTCATAAACATAATCGGGTTTTGATTATTCTGAGTGCAAAGATAGGAAAAAAAGTGATAGGGTGGTAGGGTGGTAAGATGATATTGCTGCCTTTATCACCCGATCACTCTATCACCCTACCACCTTATCACCTTCCTACATTTTCTTTCAGCTGTGTGATCGCCTTTTCCGCATCTCCTTCAGCTTCATTCAGCAAGGTGACGAATCGGCTACCGATGATAGCACCGGAAGAGTTGGCACAAGCGGCGTCAAATGTCTGTTTGTTACTGATGCCGAAGCCAACCATGCGTGGATTGCGCAGGTGCATATCCTGTATCTTTTTGAAATAAGCCTGCTTCTGGCTGTCGAAATCTTTCTGGGCACCGGTGGTAGCAGCACTGGACACCATATAGATGAAGCCGTTGGTATGTTCGTCGATTTCGCGGACGCGAGCCTCGCTGGTTTCGGGGGTGATGAGCATGATGACACGGATGTCGTAACGGTCGGCAATAGGTTTATACGTTTCTTCGTAATCTTTGAAGGGAAGATCGGGAATAATAACGCCGTCGATACCACATTCTACGCATTTCTGACAGAAAGCCTCGAACCCGAATTTCATAATAGGGTTGAGATACCCCATCAGGATGAGAGGAATACGGACATCGTTACGGATATCGCGGAGTTGCTCAAACAAAATACGCAGCGACATACCGTTGCGGAGAGCACGGGTAGCAGCTTCCTGAATAACGATGCCGTCAGCCATCGGGTCACTGAAGGGAATACCGATTTCAATCGAATGGACCCCATTGCGTTCGAGGGTACGGATGACGTCGGCAGTACCTTCCAGGGTTGGGCAACCGGCACAGAAGTAGATGGACAGCAAGTTTTTAGGGCTGTCCTGAAAAAGTTGATTTATACGATTCATGATGTTATTCTAAATTTAATTCGTTCTTAATTCTTTGAGAAAACGTTCGATCCGTTCCACATCCTTGATGCCCGGAGATGTCTCGAAGCGACTGTTGATATCGATACCGGTAAGGCGGGGATGGTGGAATTCTTTCAGGGCTTTGACGCTGTAAGAATTGATGCCACCGCTAAGCAGGAAAGGGGTACTGCCAGTGTAACGTTGCAGAATGCTCCAGTCGAATTGCTGTCCGGAACCACCATAGTGGACGGTACGTGTATCGAACAGATAGTAGTCGCAGAAACCTTCATAATTGAAAATGGCAAGAAGATCCTTGGGCAAGGCGATGGAAAACGCTTTGATGATCCGGATACCCTGTGAATGAAGGGTGCGGCAATATTCGGGTGATTCGTCACCGTGCAGCTGGACATAGTTCAGACCGAAACGGTCGACATACATAAGGATGTTTTCTTTGGTTTCGTTGACAAAAACACCGACACGTTTGGCAAGCGTAGGCAGGTACCTGGGTATCTGGTACAGGTATCTGGGGGATTTGGGGTAGAAGATAAAACCGATCATATCTACACCTAATACTTCTACATCGCGGATGTTGTCTGCATCGGTCATTCCGCATACTTTGATCATTGTATTCATGGGCTTATACCTTAAAAATCACGAATATATGAAATCATGTGTGAATTTCCAAATTTATATACCGTGAATGAGTTCTTCCAATGTGCTCCCGGGATCGTCTGTACGCATGAATGTCTCTCCCATAAGGAAACCACGGAAGCCTGCCGAGCGTAGTTCACGGATGGTTTCAGGGTGCGAAATACCACTTTCGGAAACGAGCAGCGGAGGCGTCTGAAAATCAATTTCAGCAATAGCCTTTTTTAACTCTTCTGCAATGCGGAAAGAGTTTTCTATATTGGTGACGAAGCTGCCCAGATTACGGTTGTTGACGCCGACCATATCCGTCTCCTTATATATATAGGAGAGTTCGGAGGTACTATGTACTTCGAGCAGAACTTCAAGCCCCAGTTCGTGTGCCTGTATGGTGAGCGTGTGGCACTCATCAGGTGTGAGGCAGGCGGCAATGAGCAGCACTGCATCGGCACCTACAATGCGGGCTTGCAGAAGTTGATACTTGTCGATGATGAAGTCCTTACGCAGGATCGGGATATTAACCAAAGGGCGCGCTGTACGGATGTCACGCAGAGTTCCACCGAAGAACTTTTCATCCGTGAGGATGGAGAGGGCGGAAGCTCCGGCAGTTTCATAGGCAGGTGGAATGAGATCGGCCTGTGCGCTTTCCTTGATCCAGCCTTTGGAAGGGGAACGGCGTTTGAACTCGGCAATGATGCCGGATGAAGAGTTTGCGAGTGCACGCTTCATGCTGCGGATGGGCGTTGTGCCGGAAGTTCCGCTTCCGACAGCTTCCTGCATCATGGCAGCAGCTTGCTCTTGCAATTGACTGAGGGAGACTGCTTGCTTTTGCTGCTCAATCTCAATCCGCTTGTGGGCGATAATTTCGGATAAAATATCTTTCATAAATTGGAATTTATGGATTCTTACTGATTGATTTCTATAAACTTCTTCAACGTCTCCAGCGCCCGTCCACTTTCCAGCGATTGGCGAGCGATGGCAATGCATTCTTCGATTTCCTTTTCGGGTTCCATCACCTGGATGGCGAAGGCGGCGTTGACAATGACACATTGCGTTTGGGCACGTGTGGCACGGTTATTAAGGATGTTATCAAAGATGCGGGCGGCATCCTCTTTGCAGGCTCCGCCGAAGAGCTCTTCGGGTTGTGCGGCATTGAAACCCAGCGCTTGCGGACGGTAAATCCGTTCGTAATTGCGCGTCATAACTTTGAATTCGTCCGTGAGGGAAATTTCGTCGTAGCTATCGAGACTGTTGACTACCGCAAAGTCGATGCCGAGTTTGTAAAAAACATTTGTGTAGAGTCGCATCTGTGCAAGATCGGCCACACCGAGCAACTGGTAAGTAGGCTTGCAAGGATTGACAAGCGGGCCAAGAAGGTTGAACAGTGTACGTACTCCCAATGCCTTGCGCACAGGACCGACGAACTTCATTGCCGGATTGAAAAGTTGGGCGTGCAGGTAGGCGATGTTACACTCGTCCATGCTGCGTTTCAACTTGTCGGGATCATTGGTGAAACGGATGCCGTGTTGCTCCATGACATTGCTTGCCCCACTGACGGAAGTGGCACCATAATTGCCGTGTTTGGCAACTTTGTAACCGGCTCCGGCCACCACAAAACAGGCACAAGTGGAAATGTTGAACGTGTTCTTTCCATCACCTCCCGTACCTACGATATCGATAGGCCGATAAGGCGCGAAGTCGATAGGTACTCGAGTCTCCATAAGGGCTTCGCGAAAGCCGATTAGTTCATCCACTGTGATGCTACGCATTTGAAATACAGTGAGTAATGCGGAAATCTGTGCTTCGGGATAAGCTTCCCGGGTGATGTTCAGGAGAATTTGCTTGGTTTCTTCCGAAGTAAGCTCTTCGTGGTTGAAGAGACGGGTTAATATATCTTTCATTTTCTTATTTACGATTAGACGATTTACAATTTACGATTGAAAATTCTGTTGTGTCCGGAATGCCTCACTTCAACGTTCGGAATGCCACATGTTAACGGTCGTGAGGTGTGGCATTCCGACCTGTGAAGTGTGGCATTCGGCCTCATGAGGTGTGGCATTTCAGACGCCTTTCAGCCAGTTGCCTACAATCTGTTTTCCATCGGGAGTCAGTACCGATTCCGGGTGAAATTGGATGCCGTGAACATCGTATTCCCGGTGTTTCAGTGCCATGATTTGACCTTCGGAGCTGATGGCGGTGATAACCAATTCTTCGGGAAATTCTTCCGTATCCACTACCCAGGAGTGATAACGACCGACTGGAATTTCAGTAGGAAGACCGGAGAATATGTAATCTTTATTCTTTATTTTCACATTCGTTTGTATGCCGTGAAAGACTTCACTCAGATTGGTGAGCTTCCCGCCGAATGCTTGTCCGATGGCCTGTTCACCCAGGCAGACGCCAAGTATGGGTTTTCGTCCTGCGTAAGTGCGGATGACCTCTAATAGTAAGCCTGCCTCCTCGGGGATGCCGGGACCGGGTGAAAGGATGATCTTATCATATTTCTCCAATTCCTCAAGCTCAAATTTATCATTGCGCAGCACATCTACTTCTGTGCCGAGTTCTTTTACCAGATGGGCAAGGTTGTAGGTGAAAGAGTCGTAGTTGTCTATGATTACTGTTTTCATAATTTTATTTACAATTTACAATTTACATTTTCTCTGCCATTACGATTGCCTTTTTCAGTGCTCCCAGTTTGTTGTTCACCTCTTGCAACTCGTATTCTTCATTGCTCTTGGCTACGATGCCGCCGCCTGCCTGAAACCAAAGTACACCGTTGCGACTGACGAAAGTACGGATGGTAATGGCCTGGTTCAGTGAGCCGTTCAGTCCGATGAAGCCGATGCAACCGCCGTAAGCGCCGCGATTGTGCGGTTCCAGTTCGCTGATGAGTTGCATGGCGCGTACCTTGGGGGCACCGCTTAGAGTGCCTGCCGGGAAGGTGTCGATGAATGCTTTGATGGGGCGGGCATCTTCGTTCAGCGTACCGCTGACGCGGCTTACCAGGTGGATAACATGACTGTAATACTGCATTTCCTTGTAGAAATCCACTTTTACATCGTGGCAGTTGCGGGAAAGATCGTTGCGGGCGAGATCGACCAGCATGACATGCTCTGCATTCTCTTTGGGATCATCGTGCAGGTATTGGGCGTTCAGTGCATCCTGTTCGGGATCTCCGGTGCGCTTGGTGGTGCCGGCGATGGGGTCGATGTAGGCGTGGCGGCCTTCGATGCGGCAGTGCGTCTCGGGTGATGAACCGAAGATGCGGAAACCTCCGAAATCAAAATAGAACAGATAAGGAGAGGGGTTGATGCTGCGCAAGGCACGGTAAAGTTTGAAATCATCGCCTACGAAACGTTGTTCGAAACGGCGGGAGAGAACAATTTGAAACACATCTCCACGCAGGCAGTGGGCGATTCCTTGACGGATATTTGCTTTATGCTGTTCATCGGTCAGTGGGGAAGTGGTTTCACCAACGGCACGGAAATCGTAGGCGGTGTAATTGCGGTTATTGATGGCTTTCTGCACCGTATCCAACTCACTTTCTTCACCGGGAGCAAGCATTTCAAGAAGTACCATCTCGTTCTTAAAGTCATTGAAGACAATGAGGTATTGATACAAGATATAGAGCATGTCCGGTGCGTCGTTGGTAGCTTCGCGGCTATCTTTTACGGGAATATTTTCAAAATAGCGTACGGCATTGAAAGAGGTGTAGCCGTAAAGGCCGCAGTAATTGGCATATTCACCTTCCACATGGAAGCGGCCGAGGAAATCCTCTAAAGCTGCTTCCACAGGATATTCCGGTGTGATGGGGTGTTCTTCGCGAGTACCGTCGGGCAGGCGGAAGATGGCTGTTCCATGGTCGATGCTGACGCTTGCCAATGGACAGAGTCCGATGAATGAACGGTTATTTTCACTGCCGTGATAGTCAGAGCTTTCCATGAGTGCACTTTGGGGAAAGACATCACGGACTTTAAGATAAGTACTTACAGGCGTGTGCAAGTCTCCAAGAATAGTACGACTATGTGTTTGATAATTATATGTATCCATAACTCTTTAATTTTTAATTATTAAGATACGTCTCTATATCCTTGTCTCCACGTCCCGAAACGGTCAGCACAACGACATCATCGGGTTTGAAGTTCAGCTTTTCGAGGGCACCGAGGGCGTGGGCGCTTTCCAAGGCGGGGATGATACCTTCCAGTTTCGTCAGTTCGTAGGCGGCGCGGATGGCTTCATCATCATTTACGGCAAGTACGATGGCACGTTTTTGTGCAGCCAGATTGGCGTGCATGGGACCGATACCCGGGTAATCCAGTCCGGCAGAGATGGAGTAAGGTTCTTCGATCTGGCCGTCTTCATTCTGGATGACGTAGGTGCGTGCACCGTGAATGATTCCCATCTGTCCGAGGGCGATGGTAGCGGCAGTCATACCCGTATCTATTCCTTTACCACCGGCTTCGGCGAGGACGATCTGCACGCGGCTATCGTCGATATAATGGTAAATAGTTCCGGCGGCATTGCTACCACCACCTACACAAGCGATAAGATAGTCGGGGCAGTCACGGCCTTCTTTCTCAATGAGTTGCTTTTTGATTTCCTCGCTGATGACGGATTGCAGGCGTGCCACCATGTCGGGATAAGGATGAGGACCGACTGTGGAACCGATGATGTAGTAGGTATCGGCAGGATGACAACACCAGTCGCGGATTGCCTCGTTGGTAGCATCTTTCAGCGTCATATTTCCGGAAGTGACGGGGATGACGGTTGCACCCAGCATCTTCATTTTTTCCACATTGATATGCTGGCGTTCTACATCCGTTTTTCCCATGTAGACGATGCATTCCATGTTCATCAGGGCACATACGGTGGCAGTAGCTACGCCGTGTTGCCCGGCACCGGTTTCGGCGATGATGCGATGCTTGCCCATGCGGCGTGCCAGAAGAATCTGTCCGATGGTGTTGTTAATCTTGTGAGCTCCTGTGTGGTTCAGGTCTTCACGCTTGAGGTAGAGTTTGCAGCCATATTTTTCGGAAAGCCGGCGGGCATAGTAGAGTGGGGAAGGACGTCCTACGTAGTCACGCAGCAGTTGGTCGAACTCTTGCTTGAAATCTTCGCTTTGCAGTACGTTGAGATAGGTGTTCTGCAACTCTTCCACACACTTGTGGAGTATTTCGGGAACATATGCTCCACCGAATTCTCCGTAATAACCATCTTGATTTACTAAAAAACTCATAATCCTATTTTTTATTTAATTGTTTACGATCTACTGTTTATCTCAAAACCGGATAAAAGAAAAGAGCCCTGTCGCAGGTTGCGACAGGGCTCTTTCTTAATCTATATTATGTTCACATATATACATACGAGCGCTGCTCCCTTACGACTGTCGGAGTTGTAACGGGCGCCACCACCAATATGTATTTATGAGCATTGTTTTCATTGTCTTTTTGTTTTAGCTGGGGGCAAATGTAAGCACTTTGTTTTAATTACCAAAGAATTTCTTGCTTTTTTTCTTTCAAAGAACATTTTTCTTATAAAGTTGTTCTATAAGAGTATTTAGAACAACTATTATTCACAATAAAAAAGAAAGGATGAACTATGAAACGGAAACATTTAGTTGCCATTGGTGTATCGATTGCTATTCTCTTGTTACTTTATTGGCTGTTGGTGGCCGAAGATATGAACGCTTGGCTGACCGTTAATTGATTTTTCGTGACTTTCTTGTGGAGTTGTGCGGATAAAAATGTATCTTCGCAAAAAATCATAAGCTCATGAAAGGAATAAGTAACTCATTTTTGCGTACGATATGTGCGCTGGTAATCGGGCTGATATTGGTGATGTTTCCCAATGAGGCAGGTGATTACTTGGTTATAACCATTGGCGTTGTGTTTCTGATACCATCGCTCTTAAGTATTATCGGGTATTTTGCAATGACTGCGGAGGAAAGGCGGCGCCTTCCTATTGAAGGGATCGGCAGCCTGCTGTTTGGTCTGTGGCTGATTATTATGCCCGGTTTCTTTGCAGATTTGCTGACATTTGTATTAGGATTCATTCTTGTGTTGGGTGGTGTGCAGCAGATTGCATCGCTTTCCGCAGCCCGTCGCTGGATGCCGGTTCGTGTGGGGTTTTATATCATTCCGGTCCTTATTCTGATTGCAGGACTGATTGCGTTGTTCAATCCGACGGGAGTACGTTCCACGGCATTTATCATTATTGGTATCACCAGCATAGTGTATGCAGTTTCCGAATTGATAAATTGGTTCACATTCACTCGCAAACGGCCGAAAGCACCGGGTACGCCGGGAGCTTCTTCGAAAGCTGTAGACAATATTGAGGATGCGGAGATCCTGGAAGAACAATGAGTGACAAGCTATAAGTTACAAGTGCTTTTCAGCGTGAGACTATAAATTGTACACCGAAAGGCACTTGTAGCTTGTAGCCTGTAGCTCGTCATTCTATTCCTTCAACCATCCGTTTATTAACTCCATAACTTTTGCCTTTTCGGTTTCGGGCAATGTATTGATACGTGCCAGATGGCTGCCATTCGGTTGGATAAATACATGAATATTCTTCTTGTTCTTCAGCCAGGTGACGCCTGCGGCTGTCCATGGGTCGTTCTGACCGTAAATGAAGATCATCTTCGGGTCCTGTTTCTTTAGAAACTTGGTTATTTTCTTACTTAAAGTTTTGTCGAAAGGCATATCTTTCAACTCTTCGGGAAGCATCAGACGGTGCAGATAGCCTTCACTGGACTGGATGGAGAGATATTGTTTGAACGGTTGGACGTCATAACCATAGTATCCCAATTCACGGGCAGCTTGTACGAAGAAAGAAGCATTGGGACTGTCGGCGGTGAAATATCCCGGTTCGCTGATGGCAAGCAGATGAGAGAAAATTTCATCATCAGAGGCTGTAGTAGCGGGTATGGAGCTGATAGGAGTACCCCACTGCCACAAAGCGAAAGAATATTCCAATACCGAGTAATCGTAAATTTCTTCAATCGGTGCACGGAATGAATAATTCTTTTCAGTACAATACTTTTCAAAACGGGGAAGTAAAGTTGCTTTCCGTTTCAATGCTTCCAATTGGAAATCTTCAATTATCTTGCGGTTTTCCGGTGTTGAAACTTTATGCAGGAAAGGCTCATGGCGTCCATCTTCTACTCCATAACAAAGCGGAGCTACGTAAGGAACGGAAATATCTACATCATCCGGATAGAAAGTGCGGTAAAGAAGGGTAGTCTGTCCTCCTTTGCTGATGCCGGTGGCGATCCATTTGCCCGGATAGATGTTTTTGAATGCGGTGGTGATGGCATGTAAGTCGTCTGCAGAGTTCTCGGCTGTCAGATATTGCCAGTCTTTGGGTTCAGGGGTAGACTCAAGGAAGTATCGGTATTCCACGAATATCATGTTGGCATTGAGAAGTTTTGAAAGCTCTTCACGATATTGGGAACGGAGTGCGTAAGCGGCGCCATAGCCTTCGGTAACGATCACTGTGGGGCGATCGAAGCCGACATGAGAAACGATAACGCGTTGGCGAAAGCTGCCTTTCTCCGGATGGCGGTGATCCAGCGGCTGGGTAAAATAGGTTACGTATTTTTCTGAAAACTCAGAAGTTTCCAGTGGGCGGATTTCTTTAATGGCGGAAATCGCGCTGATTTTTTGCTCCAGAACGGTCTGTGCGAAAGAAGAGACTGATGCTGACAGCAAAGCAAACAGCAAGAGTGCTGCATAGCGAATGTGCATGTGCTTCATAATGAATTGTTTTTAATTTATCATCTGGTTTTGTAAATATTGACAAAGGTACGAAAAAGTGATATGCTGGAAAATAAATTACGATGATATTTTAGTTTTCAAAAAAAGAGAGAGAACTACCTCCCGGCACCTCTCCCCCTGCAAACTTAAAACAACCAACAAAAGAAATAGAATGATTTATAAATCATAATCTCAAAACTTATCTTATAAACAAGAGTTCCCTGTATTTTGGCAGCGTCCACATCTGGTTGTCGACAATCAGTTCCAGCTTGTCGATATGATAACGGATCTCCTCCATTGCCGGTACGATGGTGTCGTGGTAGGCAATGGCTTTCTCGCGTTCACTTTCGATCTTGTTGGCCACTTTGCGGGCTTCGATCATGGCATCTACATGCTCTTTGATGAAGGCGGTGCGGTCGGCAATCTCTTCGATGAGTTCCAGGTTCTTGGCAGACAGTTTTGCAGCTTTGTCGCCGGGGAACAAGTCCTTCATCTTGTAAACGTTATCAATGAGATCCGTTTGATACTGCGTGGCTACCGGGATGATGTGGTTCATGGCCAAATCACCTAATACACGAGCTTCAATTTGGATTTTCTTAGTGTAAGTTTCCCATTTCACTTCGTTGCGGGCTTCCAGTTCTTTCTGAGTCAGTACACCGGTATTTTCGAACATGCGGATACTTTCCGGTTTCAGATAGCTGTCGAAGATGAGAGGCACACTGGTTTCGCAATCCAAGCCACGTTTCTTGGCCTCTTCTTTCCATTCATCGCTGTAGCCGTTGCCATCAAAATGGATGGGCTTACAAATCTTGATGTATTTGCGGATAACCTCAAGGATAGCCGAAATCTTCGGTTCACCCCTTTCGATGAGCTCGTCTACATCTTTTTTGAATTCTACTAGTTGCTCGGCTACGGCGGCGTTCAGGGCAATCATGGCGCAGGCACAGTTTGCTTCCGAACCTACGGCGCGGAACTCAAAACGGTTTCCGGTGAAGGCGAACGGACTGGTGCGGTTACGGTCGGTATTGTCAATCAACAATTCCGGAATCTGCGGAATATCCAGTTTCATGCCTTGCTTGCCGCTAAGGCTTACGAGATCATCCTTTGTACTCTCTTCAATGTGTTCCAATACCTGTGACAACTGTTTGCCCAGGAAGCTGGAAATGATTGCGGGAGGCGCTTCGTTGGCACCCAGACGGTGTGCGTTGGTGGCGCTGGAAATAGCGGCCTTCAACAATCCATTGTGCTTGTAGACTGCCATCAGGGTGTTCACTACGAAAGTGATGAAACGCAGGTTCTCTTCGGGTAGTTTACCCGGTCCCATCAGTCCGATGCCTGTATCTGTACCCAATGACCAGTTGTTGTGCTTACCGCTACCGTTGACGCCTTTGAAAGGTTTTTCGTGCAGCAGTACACGGAAGCCGTGGTTACGGGCTACTTTACGCATCAGTGCCATGATGAGCATGTTATGGTCTACAGCCAGGTTACATTCTTCGAAGATGGGAGCCAGTTCGAACTGGTTGGGGGCTACCTCATTATGACGCGTTTTGACGGGGATACCGAGCTTCAATGCTTCAATTTCCAATTCCTTCATGAAAGCTGCCACGCGGGTAGGGATGGCACCGAAATAATGGTCTTCCAACTGTTGATTCTTGGCACTGTCGTGTCCCATCAGCGTGCGGCCTGTCATCAGCAGGTCAGGACGGGCGGCATACAGACCTTCGTCGATCAGGAAATATTCCTGTTCCCAACCCAGGTAGGCAACTACCTTCTTCACTTCCGGATTGAAGTAACGGCATACGTCTACGGCAGCTTTGTCTACGGCACGCAGGGCTTTCAGCAACGGAGCTTTGTAGTCCAGTGACTCACCGGTGTATGCAATGAAAATGGTCGGGATGCAGAGCGTATCATCGACGATGAAAGCCGGGGAAGAGGGATCCCATGCACTGTAACCGCGTGCCTCGAACGTATTGCGGATGCCACCGTTAGGGAAGCTGGATGCATCCGGTTCCTGCTGAACAAGCAGTTTGCCTGTGAATTCTTCCATTACACCGCCTTTGCCGTCATGCTCGATGAAAGCGTCATGCTTCTCGGCTGTACCTTCAGTCAACGGGTGGAACCAGTGGGTATAGTGGGTAACACCCATTTCGAGTGCCCATTTCTTCATACCGGCTGCCACTTCATCAGCAATGCTGCGATCCAGCGGAGCACCATTGTCGATCACGTCAATCAGTTTGGCATATACCTTACTCGGCAGATACCTGAACATCTTTTCCTTGTTGAACACATACTTGGCATAATATTCCGACGGACGTTCCGCAGGGGCTGCCACTGCAACGGGTTTCTTTTTAAACGCCGTTTCTACTACTCTGAATCTCAATTTAGACATACCTTGTAATTGTTGGTTTATAAAAACTATTTGTTAGAGTAAAAAAACTTTTTTCTTATCCGTTATAAGCTGATTCACCATGCTCGTAGATGTCGAGCCCTTCTTCTTCAACACGTTTTGAAACGCGGAGACCGTGTATCTTATCGAGTCCTTTGAAGATGAGGAATCCCATGCCGGCTGCCCATGCACCTACTACGAGGGCGCCGAATACTTGTGCTCCGAGGAATCCCCAGCCTGCACCGTAAAAGAGTCCTTCACTGGTAGACAAGAAACCAGTGAGAATGGTACCCGTGAAACCGCAGACACCGTGTACGGAACTTGCACCAACTGGATCATCAATCTTCAACACTTTATCGATGAACTCTACAGAGAATATCATCAGGATACCACAGATTGTACCGATGATGACAGCACCCAGCGGAGAAACCATATCACAGCCTGCCGTGATACCTACCAAACCTGCCAGGATACCATTCAGAGTCAGGGATAAAGATGGTTTGCTGAATTTTAACCAACTGACTACCAGTGCGAAGAAGCCTCCGGCACAAGCTGCAAGATTCGTGGTGAGGAAGACGTGTGAGATAGCCATTGCATCGTCCGTAGAGGCTGCTGCCAACTGTGAACCGGGGTTAAATCCGAACCAGCCGAACCATAAAATGAATACACCCAGCGCCGCTATGGTGAGGTTGTGTCCCGGAATAGCTCTGGATTTACCATCTTTACCGTATTTACCGATACGTGGGCCGAGGATGGCTGCGCCTACCAGCGCAATCCAGCCACCGACGGAGTGGACAATGGTGGAACCTGCGAAGTCGTGGAACGTGGTTCCGAACAGATTCATCATGAACGAATCTTCTTCGCCGTTCATCAACCAGCCGCCGCCCCAGGTCCAGTGACCGGAAATCGGATAGATCAGTACGCTGATGAAGATGGTGTAAATCAAATACATGGAGAATTTGGTACGTTCGGCCATGGCTCCTGATACGATGGTGGCTGCTGTGGCACAGAATACAGTCTGGAATACCAGGAAACCTTCTGTTGGCAATCCTCCTCCATCATAGAACGAGAGATCGAAGAAGTGAGGCATTCCTACGAAACCACCTACACCGAACATCAGTCCGAAACCGATGAACCAATAGAGCAGGCTGCCGAACATGAAATCCACGAAGTTCTTCATCAGGATGTTGGCAGTGTTCTTGACCCGGGTGAAACCGGCTTCTACCAGCGCAAAGCCCGGTTGCATGAAAAATACCAGCATAGCGGCGAGTAACATCCATACAGTGTTGAGTCCGTTTACTAATTCTCCTACGGTGTCAGGGGTTGATGATTCTACAGTAGTATCTTCTAATGTAGCTATAACAGCGGTCGTTGTAGCCGATATACTATCCGTTGCTACGGAAGTTTGTGCAAAAGTTTCTGTTGTTGTGCAGAGCGCCATAAGGACAGCAAGAGCTATCCACAGTCTGGCAATGCTGCGTTTACTATATTTATCCATAAAATCTTTTTGCTTTTAGTTGTACTTGTATTCTTTGTTTTGTTAAGTAGCTCTTACAGCTCTCTGGAGGGTGCTCTTAACTGTTGCGGTTTGGTGCTGCCTGGACTATCTTTCCTGTTCGGCATTGTAGAGGGCGATGTCGCCACGTTCGGCGGTACGGATGCGGATAGCGTCTTCTATGGGGATGATGAAGATACGTCCGTCGCCGATTTCTCCGGTTTGTGCGGACTTGATGATGGCCTGCACGGTCTTTTCGGCATTCTTGTCGCGTACCACGATAGAGATCAGGATACGCTCGATGGAACTGGTGTCGTACATTACACCGCGGTAGATGCGTGCCTGACGGGATTTTCCTATCCCCCGGACGTCGTAGTAGGAGAACCATTCGATGTCCGCTTCGAGCAATGCGTCCTTTACATCCTCGAATTTTGTCTTGCGGATAATTGCTTCAATCTTTTTCATACCTTAATTAATTTACGATTTAACTTTTTCAGTTTACGAGTTGACAAGTGTCTTTCGGTGTGCCCGTTTTTTATCCTTGTCTCCTCGTTCCCTATTCTTAATCCTCTCTCAAAAACTGACTCCGAATACGAAGTATGCACCCTGCGTGTGTGGATTGAACGTCACTTGTGCAAAGGTGGGCAGTGAAAAATAATTTGTGAATTTGATTTCTTTTTCTGCTTTCAGTGTGAGGTTGGTTACGTTGAACTTGTTGGCATACGCACCTTCCCATGGGGTGAGACCGACTTCTGCCGACCAGTCCAGGCCACCGAGTTTAAAAGGTGCGCTGATGCCTACATACGTGGAATAAGCTCTGTCACCGTTTTCCTTCGTATAATCATCTCCGGCAAAGTAAGTGTTCCAACTCAGTGCCAGCGGTCCGAAATCATATCCCAAAGTAGCTTCGAAGATGTGTACTGTGCTGTGTGCGCCATATTTGAAATAATCTCCCGTATATCCGCCATCCTCCTTGTGGTAGGAGAACCAGTAATCTGTAACGGATACGTTGAAACCGCCTGTATTGTAACCCAGTGTGAGGTCAATTTCCCTAGCATCTTCCTTGTCGATGCCTACCGAACCCCAGGCAGCCAGTGATAAACCTTTGTAGCTGACTCCCATGCTGGGTTGGATACTTACACCACCGCAGTCTGTTCCACGCCAGATATAGTTGCTTACTAAATCTGCACCCACTGAGGCTTCCACTTTATCCTGTGCCTTTGCTGTGAAAGGCATTGCTGCTGATAATAACGCAATGGCTATCATTCTGAATTTTACGCTTTTCATTTTCATACCTATTTTACCTTTTAAGTTTAGAAAAAATTTCGGATGATCAGTCCGGTGAAACTATAGTTTTATTTTAGTTGTTATCTTTTTCATTTTCATGCCAGCCATTTTCTGATCCGCCTCATGGCTTCCACACAATCCTCGTGATTCCCGAAAGCGGTCAGGCGGATGTAGCCTTCTCCGCTGGGGCCGAAACCTACACCGGGTGTTCCTACTACATTGGCTTCGTATAACATCTGTTCGAAAAAGCGCCAGGAACCGATGCCATTCGGTGCTTTCAGCCAGATGTAAGGGGCATTCACGCCGCCGTACACTTTCAGTCCGGCTGCTTCCAGACCCTCTTTCATGGTTCGTGCGTTGTTCATATAGTAGTCGATGTTTTCCTTTATCTGCTGCTTGCCTGCCGGGGTGTAGATGGCTTCGGCAGCCCGTTGGGTGATGTAACTGGTACCATTAAATTTGGTGCATTGACGGCGGTTCCAAAGACGGTTCAGTGGAATGCGTTCACCGGTCAGGGTGGCGGCTGTCAGCTCTTTCGGAACTACGGTGTATCCGCAACGGACTCCGGTGAATCCGGCTGTCTTCGAGAAGCTGCGGAACTCTATGGCACATTTCTTGGCACCTTTTATTTCGTAAATGGAGTGGGGAACGTCTTCTTCCTGTATAAATGCCTCATAAGCGGCATCGAACAGAATCAGAGTGTCGTTGGCGAGTGCGTAGTCCACCCATTTTTTCAGTTGCGACTTGGTCAGCGTTGTTCCCGTCGGATTGTTCGGGTAGCAGAGGTAGACGATGTCAATCCGCTTGTCCGGTATCTCGGGAACAAAGTTGTTTTCGGCGGTACAGGGCATGTAGGTCACGTTGCTCCATTTGCCGTCTTCTTCCAATACTCCGGCACGGCCACACATTACGTTGCTGTCTATATATACCGGGTAGATGGGGTCTGTCACTCCCACGCTGTTGTCGTGGCGGAGGATATCGCCTATGTTGCCTGTATCGCTTTTGGCTCCATCGTTTACGAATACTTCCGTAGGGCTAAAATGAATGCCTCTCGGAGCATAATCATGTTTGATGATCGCTTCAATCAAAAAGTCATATCCCTGTTCGGGACCGTATCCGTGGAAGGTACTGGCATTTGTCATCTCATCCACTGCCCTGTGCATCGCCTCGATGCAAGCCGGTGGCAGTGGCCGGGTAACGTCTCCGATACCCAGGCGGATGACCTCTTGTTTAGGGTGCGTTATCCTGAAAGTATTCACCTTTTTAGCTATGTCTGAAAATAAGTAACTTCCCGGTAGTTTCAAAAAATGTTCGTTTACTAATGCCATACTTTCTTGTTGTTTTAAGTGCGTTATTTAATTATGAATTATAAATTATGAGTTATGAATGGGCTGCGCCGTTGGGGGGGATTCATCATTCATCATTTATAATCATTTCTCCGTCAAATACCCGAACTGCTTCTCCGGTCATCCATACGTGATCTGTTTTTTCATCCCATTCGATGGCAAGTGAGCCTCCATCCATAATGATGTCTGTCTTTCTTTCGGACTTTCCGGTCAGTGCGGCAGCTACTGCGGTGGCACAGGCTCCGGTTCCGCAAGCTTGGGTGATGCCTGAACCTCTTTCCCACACCCTCATCCTGATTTTTCCATCTTCCAGAACCTGGGCAAACTCTACATTGATGCGGTCGGGAAATAACGGATGATTTTCCAGTTTTGAGCCGATGCTTTCAAGGTTGATATCTTTAATATCTTCTACGAAGATTACCAGATGAGGATTTCCCATTGATACGGTGGTTCCGGTGAATTTCTGTCCGTTGGCTTCAATGGGTTGTTCTTTCATATCGGTGGGACGTCCCATATCCACGGTTACGGTGTTTACTTTTCCGTCTTTTACATGGAGCTTCAGTATTTTGATGCCCGACAGGGTATCGAGAGTAACGGCTGTTTGGGAAGTCAGGCCGTATTCATATAAGTATTTACCAATGCAACGACTGGCATTGCCACACATTTTGGCTTCGGAACCATCTGCATTGAAGATGCGCATACTGAAATCTGCCTTGTCCGAACGACCGATGAGTACCAGGCCGTCGCTTCCAATTCCTGTATGCGGGGCGCTCCATTCAACCGAAAGTTTTTCAGGGCTTTCGATGGGATATTTCAGGGTGTTTACATAAATGTAATCGTTGCCTGCTCCGTGCATCTTAGTGAATTTTATAACTCTTGTCATTTTGTACTCTGTTGGTGGATTAATCTTTCTTTTTGTTTTATCATGATGCAAAGGTACGACGTTTTGCTAAATTATTTGCAGAATACATATCTTATTTCTATTATATTTATTCATTCTTTTAATCGCTGCAAATATACGGTATTCAAG
>CDZG01018928.1_pt1 | contig 50600 bp, 37 predicted proteins | sample 557741 | NCBI WGS metagenome assembly CDZG01 (sample SAMEA3182086, study PRJEB8094) | gut metagenome | biome: human; feature: gut; material: Stool; isolation source: human stools | place: Canada | collected 2013-01-21
GTACTCTCCAATCTGCGGAAAGTGACAAGCTATGCGGCAAAGCATGAAGCCCGGTTTATGAAGCTCTTGATTGAGCAGAACGAGGACGGGGGCAAGCGCAGGAACGCCGCCAAGAAAAAGGAGCTGGAAGCCACCGAGAAACGCATAGCCGAGTTATCCGCTATCTTCAAGCGGCTGTATGAGGACAGCGTGACCGGGCGCATATCAGACGAGCGTTTCACAGAACTGTCGGCAGACTATGAAGCAGAACAACGGGAGCTGAAAGAAAGAGCCGCTGCTATCCAAGCGGAGCTTTCCAAAGCACAGGAAGCCACCGTGAACGCAGAAAAGTTTATGAATGTTGTCCGGCGGCATACCAGCTTTGAAGAACTTACCCCTACTCTGCTGCGGGAGTTTGTAGAGAAAATCGTTGTGCATGAGTGCAGCTATGACGAGAACAAGACCCGCAGACAGGACATTGAGATTTATTATTCTTTTGTTGGCAAGGTGGACTTGCCCGAATAACCGCCTGACCTATCCGACACAATGCGCAAGTGCCGGATAGGAACGGCAAAATTTTTTACACTTCTATTGCTTCTTTATCACACATCAATAAAATCGCAGGGCATGAAACAGCTCATGGCGGGCGGCGGTGTGGCGCTCATCGGTATGATTCTCGTGCCGCTGCTCAAAGGGCTGTTCGGTTAATCCCGTCCATGCCGCAATGTAAAAAAACCCTTCGCCCCTGCCCGCCTGACACGGGCGGGGGCGGGAAAGGAGGGCTGACCCATTGGATTTGATATGGGAAAAATTCACCGAATGGCTCAAGGAGCTGCTGGTCGGGGGCATCATGGACAACCTGACCGGCCTCTTTGATAACGTCAACGCCAAGGTCGCGGAGGCGGCGGGACACATCGGCAGCACCCCGCAGGCGTGGAACGCCAGCATTTACAGCATGATCCGCTCTCTCTCGGACAACCTGATCCTGCCCATTGCAGGCGTGATTCTCGCCTTTGTGATGACGCTGGAACTGATCCAGCTCATAGCAGACCGCAATAACCTCCACGACATCGACACATGGGTATTCTTTCGCTGGGTATTCAAGACGGCGGCTGCCGTCCTCATCGTGTCCAATACATGGAATATCGTCATGGGCGTATTTGAGGCGGCGCAGAGCGTGGTCAACCGCGCCTCCGGCCTTATCGTGGGCAACACCTCCATCAACCTTGCCGACCATATCGCGGACCTTGAGGCGCGGCTGCTGGAGATGAACGTGTGGACGCTTTTGGGGCTGTGGCTGCAATCCTTCGTGGTGGGCTTCTCCATGTGGGCGCTGACCATCTGCATCTTTATCATCATCTACGGCAGAATGATCGAGATTTACCTCGTCACCAGCATCGCGCCCATCCCCATGGCCACCATGATGGGCAAGGAATGGGGCGGCATGGGGCAGAATTATCTCCGCTCCCTGTTGGCTTTGGCGTTTCAGGGCTTTCTCATCATCGTCTGCATCGCCATCTACGCGGTGCTGGTACAGAATATGCTCATAGACGACAACATTTCCACGGCCATCTGGCTGTGCATGGGCTACACGGTGCTGCTCTGCTTCACCCTGTTCAAAACCAGCAGTCTCGCAAAGTCAATCTTCAACAGTCATTGACGGAGGTAAACCAATATGGCATACGTCCCCGTACCCAAGGACCTGAACGCGGTCAAGACCAAGGTGCTGCTGAACCTGACGAAGCGCCAGCTCGTCTGCTTCGGCGCGGGCGCGGCGCTTGGCGTTCCGCTGTTCTTCCTGCTCAAACCCCATACCGGCGTCAGCACGGCGGCGATCTGCATGATCCTGCTCATGCTGCCCTTTTTTCTGCTGGCCATGTATGAGAAGAACGGACAGCCCCTTGAAAAGATCGTCCGCAACATCGTGCAGGTCTGCTTCCTGCGCCCCAAGCAGCGCCCCTACGCAACCAATAATTTCTACGCCGTTCTGGAACGGCAGGACAATTTAGACCGGGAGGTGTATCGCATTGTCCACCCGCACAAAACTCACCCGCGCCGAACGCAGGCAGATCGAGGCCGCCATCGCAAGAGCGAAGCGGCAGGATAAGAAACAGAAGTCCGCACAGGACAGCATCCCGTTTCAGCGGATGTTCCCCGACGGCATCTGCCGCGTGACGGACAGCTACTACACGAAAACCGTCCAATTTCAGGACATCAACTACCAGCTCAACCAGAACGAGGACAAGACCGCTATTTTTGACGGCTGGTGCGACTTCCTCAACTACTTCGACAGCTCCGTGCGCTTTCAGCTTTCCTTCGTGAATATGTCCGCCAACAAGGACAATTATGCAAGGTACATCACCATCTCGCCGCAGGGCGACGATTTTGACAGCATCCGTCTGGAATATACCCAGATGCTCCAGAACCAGCTTGCCCGCGGCAACAACGGCCTCATCAAGACCAAGTACCTGACCTTCGGCGTGGAGGCGGACGGGCTGAAAGCGGCAAAGCCGAGGCTGGAGCGCATCGAAACGGACATCCTCAACAACTTCAAGCGCCTCGGCGTAGCGGCGGAGCCGATGAACGGCACGGAGCGGCTGCGGCTGCTGCACGGGATGCTACACATGGACGAGCAGGAGCCGTTCCGCTTCTCGTGGGACTGGCTGGCACCCTCCGGGCTTTCGGTCAAGGACTTCATCGCGCCCAGCTCCTTTGAGTTCCGCACCGGGCGCTCCTTCGGCGTCGGCAAGCGCATCGGCTGCGCCAGTTTCTTGCAGATTTTAGCGCCAGAGCTGAACGACCGGATGCTGGCGGACTTCCTCGACATGGAAAGCTCCCTCATCGTCAGTATGCACGTCCAGTCCGTGGATCAGGTCAAGGCCATCAAGACCATCAAGCGGAAGATCACGGATTTGCAGAAAATGACCATCGAGGAGCAGAAAAAGGCCGTCCGCGCCGGATACGACATGGACATCATCCCCTCGGACCTTGCCACCTACGGCACGGAGGCGAAGAAGCTGCTGCAAGACCTGCAAAGCCGCAACGAGCGAATGTTCCTGCTGACCTTTATTGTGGTCAACACCGCAGGCAGCCGCCAGCAGCTTGACAACAACGTATTTCAGGCAGCCTCCATCGCCCAGAAGTACAACTGCCAACTTACCCGCCTTGATTTCCGTCAGGAGGAGGGACTGATGAGCAGCCTCCCCTTGGGGCTGAACCAGATCGAAATACAGCGGGGCTTGACCACCTCCAGCGTCGCTATTTTTATCCCCTTTACCACGCAGGAGCTGTTTCAGGACGGCAAGGAAGCCCTGTACTGCGGGCTGAACGCCCTCTCAAACAACCTCATCATGGTAGATCGCAAGCGTCTCAAGAACCCCAACGGCCTCATCCTTGGAACACCCGGCAGCGGCAAGAGCTTTGCGGCGAAGCGGGAGATCGCCAACGTGTTCCTCGTTACCGACGACGACATTATCATCTGTGACCCCGAAGCCGAATACGGACCGCTTGTGGAGCGTCTGCACGGGCAGGTCATCAAAATTTCCCCCACAAGCCCGCACTACATCAACCCTATGGACCTGAATCTCAATTACAGCGACGATGAGAACCCGCTGAGCCTGAAATCCGACTTCATCCTCTCCCTCTGCGAGCTGATCGTGGGCGGCAAGGACGGCCTCATGCCGGTGGAAAAGACCATCATCGACCGCTGTGTGCGCATGGTGTACCGGGATTATCTCAGCGACCCTGCGCCGGAGAATATGCCGATTCTGGAGGACTTGTATAACGAGCTGCGGCGGCAGGAGGAAAAGGAGGCGCAGTACATCGCAACGGCTTTGGAAATCTACGTTTCCGGCTCTCTCAACGTGTTCAACCACCGCACCAACATCAACATTGAAAACCGCATCGTGTCCTTCGACATCAAGGAGCTGGGCAAGCAGCTCAAGAAGATCGGGATGCTCATCGTGCAGGACGCCGTGTGGAATCGAGTGACCGTCAACCGGGAAGCCCACAAATCCACTCGCTACTACATTGACGAAATGCACCTTTTGCTGCGCGAGGAGCAGACGGCGGCCTACACCGTGGAAATCTGGAAGCGCTTCCGCAAGTGGGGAGGCATTCCCACGGGCATCACCCAGAACGTCAAAGTGCGCCCAGATAGGGCGCTGTGCAAAGCAGTCTAAGGTACTGCTGCACACGGCAGTGTGCGAAACAATCTGCCTTACCGACTAAGGAGAAATCCTTTACGGGAACAGCGCATGGCAGAAAAAGGAATAGTCACCAAAGGACTTAGGTGCGACTGTTTTCTAATGTTAAGAAGATATGAGGATAAGATTGGGTTTATCGAATGTAAGGTTCCAGTTCCTGTTTTTTGCAGGTGTGGGAAAAGTCCTGAAACCCATGTCATAACGCTGTCACGTCATCTTTCACGGCGGGACAACTGCCAACACGTTATGAAACAGGCGTGAGAACACGTCACAACGAACCGAAAGCATATCCGACAATCTTCACTAACCTATGCACAGTGCTAACTGGGGATTGCCTAAGTCTGGCTCATTTGCCGGATATGGTAACGGAGGCTCCATAGTAGTCCGAGAGGGATAACGACCCTTACATGGCGAAGGGAGCCAGTTAGTAACATCTAAAATGTAAGAATGAAAGGGAGGAGAAACCTCAATGAAACCAACATCTGAAATTTTAGAGCGTATTGAAAAGTGTTCCAGCGAACACAAAGACGGCGTATTCACAAGACTTTACAGATACTTACTTCGTGAAGATATTTACTACGCCGCCTATCAGAAACTTTATGCAAACAAAGGTGCAACAACACAGGGTATCGACAACGATACCGCAGACGGTTTCAGTGACTTCTATGTAAAAGAGTTAATCCAGTCACTAAAGGACGGAACCTACAAGGCCAATCCTGTAAGGCGTGAGTATATTCCAAAGAAAAACGGAAAGCTCCGTCCGCTGGGTATCCCGTCTTTCCGTGACAAGCTCCTGCAAGAAGTTGTCAGAATGATTTTAGAAGCTATCTATGAACCTGTCTTTGACAGCCACTCCCACGGTTTCAGACCGGGTAAAAGCTGTCATACCGCACTCCGTCAGATTTCTTCTGACTTCACAGGCGTGGTATGGTTTATCGAGGGCGATATACAAGGTTGTTTTGATAACATCAATCACGAAAAATTGATTGAGATTTTGAGCAGGAAAATCAAGGACAGTCGTTTTCTGAACATCATTCGCCAGTTTTTGAAAGCTGGGTATATCGAGAATTGGAAATACAACGCCACTTACAGCGGTTCCCCGCAGGGTGGTATCTGTTCTCCAATACTTGCAAATATCTATCTGAATGAGCTGGACAAGAAGTTTCGGGAAATCGCAGAACGCTTTGATAAGCCGAGGTCTGCATATCAGACACCGGAATATCATGCGGCAAGCAAAGAATTAAAAAGACTGTCTTATTGGATTGACCATACCGCTGATGAAGCGGCAAGACAAGAACTGATTGACCAGCATAGGGCACAGAAGGAAGCTATGAGAAATCTGCCCTGCAAACCTGCCGACAACAAGAAGTTCACTTTTGTCCGTTATGCGGACGATTGGCTGGCAGGTGTGTGCGGCACAAAAGCGGAATGTGAGGACTTGAAAGCCGAAATCGCTGAATTTCTAAGCACAGAGCTGAAATTAACTCTAAGCGAGGAAAAGACGCTGATAACGCACAGCTCCGAAAAAGTCCGTTTCATTGGATATGATATTTGCGTCCGCAGAAATCAGGAAGTCAAAGGTCACAGAATGAAAAACGGAACGTGGAGAAAATCCCGTACCCTGCACATGAAAGTTGCCCTGTCTGTTCCCCATACGGAAAAGATTGAGAAATTCATGTTTGCAAAGAAAGTCATTCGCCAAAAGGAAAACGGGGAGTTTCAGCCGATACACCGAGCCGGACTTCTCAACCTTGCGGATTATGAGATTGTGGAACAGTACAATGCCGAAGCAAGAGGATTATGCAACTATTACAATCTGGCTTGTGATTATCACACGCTGGACTACTTCTGCTATCTTATGGAGTACAGTTGCTTAAAGACGATTGCTAATAAGCACAAAACCAGTATCCGCAAAATCATTCGCCAGTATAAAGACGGGAAAACATGGTCTGTCCCTTATGAAACTAAAGCAGGAACAAAACGTGTTCGCCCTGTTAAAATCGCAGATTGTAAGCGTGGCGAAGCGAGTGACATCATTTATCAGAGAAAGAAATTCAGCTGGAAAACCACTATTAGACAACGGCTCAATGCCAGAGTTTGTGAACTATGTGGGTGTAAAGAAGCCGATTTGTATGAGGTTCACGTTATACGGAACTTAAACGAATTGGGTAATTCTGATTGGGAAACCGTGATGAAAAAGAAGCGGCGGAAAACGCTTGTTGTTTGTAGCAAGTGCCATGAAAGAATACACAGACACTAATCAATACGTTAATTACTAATGGGGAGCCGGATACTTCGAGAGGAGTAAGTCCGGTTCCGAGGGAGGGTGTAGGAAACCTACCGCCAACGGCGGCAAGGCGCCTTTACCCTACCCTACGACCTGCTCTCCTCCCGCGAGGTGGAGAACATCTTTGAGAACAGCGATTTCATCCTCATGCTCAATCAGGCCAGCGGCGACCGGCAGATTCTCGCCAAGCAGCTCAATATCTCCCCGCATCAGCTCTCGTATGTCACCCACAGCGGTGAAGGCGAAGGGCTGCTTTTTTACGGCAACGTCATTCTTCCCTTTGTAGACCGTTTCCCCCGCGGGGAACTCTATGACCTGCTCACCACCAAGCCACAGGAGCAGACTGCATAACAAAACAAGAAAGGAATTGCACGATGGAAAACAAACTGATGCTTTTTGAAAACGAAGCCTTTGGAAAGGTGCGAACGCTGAACCTCAACGGCGAGCCGTGGTTTGTAGCGGCGGATGTGTGCAGCGTCTTAGACCTGAGCAATCCCACGATTGCAGTAAGCCGCCTTGATGAAGATGAACGGGCTAAGTTCAACTTAGGGCGTCAAGGTGATGCCACTATTGTCAACGAGCCGGGACTTTACACTTTAGTCCTTGGCTCCCGCAAGCCGGAGGCAAAGGCGTTCAAGCGCTGGATCACCCATGAGGTCATTCCAGCCATCCGCAAGCACGGCGCGTACATGACAAAATCCGTGTTGGAGCAGGTCTTGGAAAACCCGGAACTGGTGCTGCTCATGGCGCAGCGGATGCTGGAGGAACAGCGGAAGAACGAGCTGCTTCAGCGGGAGCTGCGGCTGGCAAAGCCCAAGGCGGACTTTTACGACGCATTCATCCACCCGGAGTGCTGCACCAATCTCCGCGCCACCGCAAAGGAGCTGAAGGTGCCGGAGAAAATGTTCACCGCGTTCCTCATCCGCAAGCGCTATCTCTACCGTGCGCCCTCCGGTACGCTCCTGCCCTATGCCAAGCCCGCCAGCGACGGCCTGTTCTTCGTAAAGGACTATATCGCCGTCAACGGGCATCAGGGGGTATATACCCTTGTCACGCCCAAGGGCAAGTCGCTGTTTCTCACCATGCTGGGCGAAATCGCCTGACCTGATTCTACTATAAATAATGTAAAGGAGAGCATCACAATGGAAAAAGAAAATCTGTACCTGATCCACGGCGAGGACTATCTGCGCCACATCGAGGAAAAGCTGGAGCTGCTGTGGATGGCGACCATCCTCATGCACTACATCAAAAACGGAGCCGAGAAGGACGGCTATCTGGACCTTGTACGCAGATCCACCCTCGACTTTGACGAGCGCTGCGAGGAGATGTTCAGTTCTTGGGGCATGGCGCTCAATTACCTCAAATCCCATGACCTTGCGGACTTGTCCGACCTCATCGAAAACGACCTGATCGAGCCGGAATACGCCGGTTACATTCCTGCGGATAATCCCTGCTGCCCCGGCGAACGCTGCTGCGAGTATGCCGAGCGCATGGAGCGTGAATACACCGCAGAGCGTGAGGCGGACGAGGACAATGAGGACGCCGACGTATTTGAGTATGACGGAGAACCGGCCATATCTGAGCTGACCGGCGTGTGCAGGGACATCCTCACGGCTGTCGAGGGGCTTACCTCGCTTCTAAGGGATGAGTTCGACTATGCAGGCTGACCGCATTTACTGCGGCGATGCCCTGACCGTGCTGAAAACCCTGCCGGACAATTCCGTGAACTGCTGCGTAACCTCGCCGCCGTACTACGCACTGCGGGATTACGGCGTAGATGGGCAGATCGGGCGGGAGGAAACCCCGGCGCTGTATGTGGAGCGTCTGACTTCCATTTTCCGGGAGGTCAGGCGCGTTCTCACACCGGACGGCACCCTCTGGCTCAACATCGCGGACACCTATGCCGGAAAGGGCAATCAGGGGGACAGCCTCGACCCCAAGTACCCCAACGGCAGGACCGGTCAGGCGGTCGCCCTCAACGGCAAGGTGGAGGGCTGCAAGGCAAAGGATATGATTGGCGTGCCATGGCTGCTTGCCTTTGCGCTGCGCGCAGACGGCTGGTATCTGCGCTCGGACATCATCTGGATGAAAGCGAACCCCATGCCGGAAAGCACCAAGGACAGGCCAAGCCGCTGCTATGAGCATATCTTCCTGTTGTCCAAGTCCCGACGCTACTATTACGATGCTGCCGCCATCGCGGAGCCGGTTGCGGAAACGACGGTACGGCGCATGAAAGGCGCACGAAGCACGGCTACCAAGCACGGAAGCGGCATTCCCGGACAGCAGAATATCCAGAAAATCAATCTGCCAAGAGCTGCCGGAACCTATACGGATGCAGATATTCCACAGCTTCGCAACAAGCGCGACGTATGGCAGATCAACACCGTGCCGTACCGGGGCGGGCATTTCGCCGCTTTCCCGCCAAAGCTGGCGGAAACCTGCCTGCTGGCAGGCTGCCCGCCCGGAGGCGTCGTGCTGGACCCCTTCCTCGGCTCCGGCACTACGGCGGCGGTGGCAAAGCAGCTCGGACGGCACTACATCGGCATCGAGCTGAACCCGGAATACTGTACGCTGGCAGAGAAACGGATCGGAGGTGTCGCGGTATGAACGCCTACACCCGGCAGGATTTGAGCGTCATGCATGCGTGGCCGCTGGAGCGGAAAATTCGCGTGACGCAGGCGAAGATCATTGAATGGTATCACCACTACGACGGCAAGGTAGCCGTCTCCTTTTCGGGCGGCAAGGACAGCACCGTGCTGCTGGACCTTGCGCGGCGGGCGTTCCCCGACATTCCCGCCGTGTTTGTGGACACGGGGCTGGAATACCCGGAGATACGGGAGTTTGTCAAAACCGTTCCCAATGTAACGTGGCTGCGCCCGGAGATGCCCTTTTCAAAGGTCATATCGGAATACGGCTATCCCGTCATATCCAAGGATGTGGCGCGGCGCATCCGCTACGCCCGAAAGGGCGGCACATGGGCGCTCTGCCACCTGAACGGCCTGAACCGGGACGGTACGCCCTCAAAATTCAATGAACGGTATCAGAAATGGCGCGTCCTGCTGGATGCTCCATTTCCCGTTTCTGACGCCTGCTGCACCGTGATAAAGGAGCGTCCCCTGCACAGATATAACCGGGAAACCGGTAGAAAGCAGATCATTGCGACCATGGCCTGTGAGAGCGCACGCCGCCAGAGCGTCTATCTCAAAATCGGATGCAACGCCTATCACAAGCGGGACCCCACCTCTCATCCCATGTCCTTCTGGACAGAGCAGGATGTGCTGGCCTATCTCAAAATGACCGGCATCCCGTATGCCTCCGTTTACGGCGAGATCGTGGAGGAAAACGGCAGGCTGACCACCACCGGCGCGAAGCGCACCGGCTGTATGTTCTGTATGTTCGGCGTTCATCTGGAAAAGGAGCCGAACCGCTTTCAGCGCATGGCGCTGACACATCCCAAGCAGTACGATTTCTGTATCCACAAATTGGGCTGCGGCAAGGTGCTGGACTTTCTCGGCGTACCGTATGCCCCGAATGGAGGTGAAGTCACATGAGCAAACGCTCGCCCCGGCTGCTGTTCACGCAGGAGGAGCGGACAGCGCCGGAACTGAAAAAGGCCGTCAAAAAAGCGGATAAAGCCTATCAAAAGCTGGAAAAGGCCGAGGCGAAGATACCCAAGAAAACCGTAAAGCGGAAGCAGCACACGGTAGACCCGCAGACCGGCAGGGTCACAACGCGACTTTCCTTTGAGGAGGTGGATAAGAAGCGACCGCCCTCCAAGCTCACCCACGCTCTGCGGGACGCGCCCGGTGCGGCGGCGCTGTCCGCCGTCCACAGGGAGATTCGGGAGCATGAGCAGGATAATGTGGGTGTGGAGAGCGCCCACGGCGTGGAGCAGGCGGCGGAGCGCGCCGTGCGCCTTGCACAGCACGCCCACCGCTCTCACAAGGAGAAGCCATACCGCGACGCGGACCGGGCCGAGGTCAAGGCAGACCGCGCCAACCTCCGTGCGCTGGACAAAACGGCACAGCACCATGACCCGCAGTTTTCCAGCAATCCCTACTCCCGCTGGCAGCAAAAGCAGGCCATCAAGCGGGAGTACGCCGCCGCCAAAGCCGGAAAAAGCGCTGGGAATACGGTCAAAGCCTCCGAAGCAACGGCAAAGGCGGCGCGGAAAGCCGCGGAGAACACAAAGAAAACCAGTGAGTTCATCGCCCGTCACAAAAAGGGCTTTCTTATCGTGGGCGGCATCGCGGCAATAATCGTCCTCATCCTCTGCACCGTTTCCTCCTGCTCCATGCTGATTCAGGGCGGGGCAACCGGCGTCAACGTATCCACCTACCCCAGTGAGGACGCGGATATGCTGGCGGCAGAGGCGCAATATTGCGCCATGGAAGCGGAATTGCAGCAGTATCTCGACACCTACGAAAGCACCCACGACTACGATGAGTACCATTTTGATCTGGACGACATCGAGCATGACCCCTATGTGCTGATTTCCGCCGTCACCGCCCTCATGGGCAGGGAGTGGACGCTTTCCGAGGTCGGCGGCATACTCGATATGCTGTTTGAGAAGCAGTACATCCTAACGGAAACCGTCACCACGGAAACGAGATACCGCACCGAAACGCGCACCGGCTACTATACCGATGCGGAGGGCAATCTGCACAGCTATGAATATACCGTGCAGGTGCCGTACACCTATTACATCTGCACAGTCCGGCTGGAAAACTTCAACCTCTCCCATGTGCCGGTCTATATCATGTCGCAGGATCAGCTCTCCTTGTATGCCATGTATATGGCGACGCTGGGCAACCGCCCGGACCTGTTCGGCGGCTCGGAGTACATCGGGAAATACTACACCGCCGACTATGAGAAGTACGAGATACCCCCGGAGGCGCTGGAGGACGCGCAGTTCGCCGCCATCATCAAGGAGGCGGAGAAGTATCTCGGCTACCCCTACGTCTGGGGCGGCAGCACGCCCGCCACCTCCTTCGACTGCTCCGGCTTCGTCAGCTATGTCTACAACAACTGCGGCGTGGGCTGGAGCTTCGGCAGGCTGGGCGCGGAGGGACTGCGCCAGCTCTGTACGCGGGTGTCCGCCGCCAACCTGCGCCCCGGCGATCTGGTGTTCTTCCAAGGCACCTATGACACCACCGGCGCGTCCCATGTGGGCATTTACGTCGGCAATGATATGATGCTTCACTGTGGCGACCCCATCCAGTACACAAGCCTCAATTCAAGCTACTGGCAATCCCATTTCCTTGCTTACGGGCGTTTACCTGCGCCCTGATCTCTCAGAAAGGAGCCGAATATGAACCCGAAAATCAGCAGGCTGCGGGCGGAGCGCGAGAAGAACAACGGCAAAATCGCCGCGCTCCAGACCCGCAACAGAGAAATCGACAGCCAGATCATGGAACTTGAGAACACCGACATCATCGGTATAGTGCGGGAAAGCGGCTTTACGCCGGAACAGCTCTCCCGGCTTCTTCAGTCCATGCGGCAGGGGCAGTTCCCCGCGCCGGAGGCTGAACGGAACGAAACGGAGGAAAAACAGTATGAGGAAGTTTAACACCCGGCTTTTTGCCGGTCTGCTGGCGGTATTCTGCTGCATGACCGCCCTTTCCGCCACCGCCTACGCAGACGGCGGCTATTACGAACAAAGTGAGGACGGAAGCGAAACGCCGCCGTCCTCCATTGACAGCATCACCATCTCCACGGAAACCGTCAGACTGCCGGAGCAGCAGGGCAGCGAGGCGCTGACCCCGGACGGGAATCTGACCCTCATCGACGACATTTTGCAGTCCGCGCCCTATGCCAGCGTGGAGGAAGCGGCAGAAAACAAGCAGTTCATCACCGTCCAGAGCAAAAACGGCAACTACTTCTACATCGTCATTGACCGCTCCGGAGACACGGAAAACGTGTATTTCCTCAACCTTGTGGACGAGGCTGACCTCATGGCGCTGATGGAGAACGGCGGCAGCGCCGCAGCCTGCTCCTGCAAAGACAAGTGCGAGGCAGGTGCGGTCAACACCGCCTGCGCAGTCTGCAAGACCAATATGACGGAGTGCATGGGCAAGGAAAAGGTCGCGGAAAAGACGCCGGAGCCCGACCCGACACCGGATACGACCGACAGCCCCGACAAGGACGGCGGCGAAAAGAAGTCCGGCAGCGGTCTTGTTGTGATTGTGCTGGTACTCCTGATGGCGGGCGGCGGCGCGCTGTATTGGTTCAAGCTCCGTAAGAAGAAGCCCGACACAAAGGGACCTGTGGACTTGGACGATTACGACTACGGCGATGAGGATGAAGATGAGGAATACGAAAACGAGGACGATGCGGACGAGTCGGAGGAAACGGAGGACGCGGATGCATGACCCTTTTCACCAAAAACCCGCTGGAGCGGCTGATGATGCAGCGCCCCTATCCGGGAAAGGAGGAAACGCCGCGCACCCCTGCCCCGGAGGGACATTTCTGCTGCGGCTGTTCCCGCTACGGCACCGTCTGCCTCCGTCCCTGCTACCGTGACACCGACCTGCGGGAGAAACTGCGGGGGAAAGCGCCGGAACGTTAGGACCCCGACACTTGCCGCCTTCTCCCGCCGATGCACAATGTACCCATGAGAGACCAGATGCAGCGAAAAAGGATGTGATACGGAAGCGGTGACTTGAACGGCCCTGACCCACATACGATTAGAACAACAGACACGAAAAGCAGTCCTTCGGGGCTGCTTTTTGCTATGCAAAAAGGAGAAAAATGAATATGACACACCATAAATTAGTGATCGCGGAAAAGCCCTCCGTCGCCCAGTCCATCGCCGCCGTGCTGGGCGCGACCAAACGCAGCGACGGCTATCTTTCAGGAAACGGCTTCCTTGTAAGCTGGTGCTATGGGCATCTGGCGGAGCTGGCGGGCGCGGATGTGTACGATGAAAAGTACGCCAAGTGGCGCTATGACGATCTGCCCATCCTGCCCGCAAGCTGGCGCTTCACGCTGAAAGCGGACAAAGCCAAACAGTTTGAGCTGCTGCGGGAGCTCATGTGCCGGGAGGACGTGACCGAGGTCATCAACGCCTGCGACGCAGGGCGCGAGGGCGAGCTGATCTTCCGCACCGTCTACTACATGGCGGGCTGCACAAAGACCATGAAGCGGCTTTGGATCTCCTCCATGGAGGACGAGGCCATCCGCAGGGGCTTTGCGGACCTTCGTCCGGGACGGGAATACGACGGACTGCACCAGTCCGCCCTCTGCCGCGCCCGCGCGGACTGGCTGGTGGGCATCAATGCCACGCGCCTGTTTTCCGTCCTCTACCACCGCACTCTGAACGTGGGGCGCGTCATGACGCCCACGCTGGCGCTCATCGTCCAGCGGGAGGCGGAGATCGGGGCGTTCCGCCCGGAAGCCTTTTACACGGTAAATCTTCGCTGCGGCGATTTTGCCGTAGTGTCCGAAAAGTTCAAAGAAAAAGCGGAGGCGGACGCCCTCGCCGCCGCCTGCGCCGGTCAGCCGGTCACGGTCAGGACGGTGCAGCGCACGGAAAAAACGGAGAACGCGCCCTGGCTCTACGACCTGACCGCGCTCCAGCGGGAGGCCAACCGCAGCCTCGGCTATACCGCCCAGCAGACCCTCGACTACTTGCAGGCGCTCTATGAAAAGAAGCTCTGCACCTATCCCCGCACGGACAGCCGCTTCCTCACAGATGATCTGGAACCCTCCGTGCCGGAGCTTGCAGCCGTTGCCGCCGCCATCTGCGAAACCATCGCACCGGAGCGTGTGAACGCAAGACAGGTCTGCGACAGCCGCAAGGTCAGCGACCACCACGCCATTCTCCCCACCGCCAGCGCGGGCAAGGCGGACGTGTCGGTGCTGCCGCTGGGCGAGCGCGAGATTTTGCGCCTTGTGGCAGGTCAGCTTCTCCGTGCGGTCAGCGACGCCCACCGCTATGCAGAAACCGCCGTTACGCTGGAGTGCGGCGGCGCTGTATTCACCGTCAAGGGCAGAACCACCCTCGTTCCCGGCTGGAAGCGGTATCTCGCGCAGGAAAAGCGGGACGCCGCGCTGCCGGAGCTGTCGGAGGGGCAGGTATTGGATTGCGCCGAAGCCGCCGTAAAGGAGGGCAAGACCACGCCGCCCAAGCATTATACGGAGGATACGCTGCTCTCCGCCATGGAGACTGCCGGAAAGGAAGATATGCCGGAAGAAGCGGAACGAAAGGGGCTGGGAACGCCCGCCACCCGCGCCACCATCATCGAAAAGCTGGTAGCCACGGGCTTTGTGGAGCGCAAGCGGGCAAAGAAGGCCGTCAGCCTTGTGCCTGCCCATACCGGCGTTTCCCTCATCACCGTGCTGCCGGAGCAGCTACAGTCCCCGCTTCTCACCGCCGAATGGGAATACCGCTTGCAGCAGGTGGAGCGCGGCGAGCTTTCCCCGGACGAGTTCATGACCGGCATTGCGGATATGCTCACGGAGCTGGTAAAAACCTATCAGGTCATCTCCGGCGCGGAGGTGCTGTTCCCCTCCGGCCGGGAGATCATTGGCAAATGCCCCCGCTGCGGCGGCGAGGTCAGTGAGAGCAAAAAGGGCTTCTTCTGCGAGAAAAACGACTGCCGCTTCGGGCTGTGGCGGGACAATAAGTTCTTTGCCGCCAAGCGCGCCGTGCTGACAAAAAAGGTCGCCGCCGCGCCGCTGGCAGACGGGCGGGTGAAGCTCACCGGCCTCTACTCCGAAAAGACCGGCGGCACCTACGACGCCACCGCCGTGCTGGAGGATACCGGCGAGAGCGTCCGCTTCCGTTTGGAATTTGACAAGGGGGCGAGGACATGAAGCTCTCCAAGCTGGAGCAGGAAAGTATCATCCTCTACAACGAGGAAGAATCCACCGCCAGCATCTACACCCACGACCCGAAGCTGAAGCGCAAGCTCAAGCGCCTTGCGGAGAAATACCCGGACAAGGTGTACCCGGATAAGGCCGTCCATGCCGGAGCGGTCAGCTACGCCGTGCCGAAAAGCTGCGTCAGCGTCCGGGAGCCGTTCAGCGACGAGCGGCGCAGGGCCGCCAGCGAGCGCGCCAAAAACGCCGGATATACGCCGCCCGCAAGGAGTATATACTCCGAAAACGAATAAGAACCGAGCGCCCGCACAGGAAAGCCTACCCCTGCGCGGGCGCTGCCATTTTAGGGGTAAACAGCCCATGAAATGAAAGGAAGTGCCTATGACACGAAAATCTCCGTATCCGACAAGAGCGGATTATCCGGCATTGATTGAAAATGCCAAGCCTGCGCTGCGCGAGCTGTTGGGCGCGGCCTCGTATGAACGGAGGATCGCCGTACTCAACGAATGTTCTCTCGATGTGGTCAATACCGTCTGCACGATCATGGTGCTGGGACGGCACAGCCTCTATCTTCGCCGCAAAAAGCCCTTCAACGTGCCGGACGCGGTATTTGTCCGGTGGGCGGCGGACCTGTGGACGCTGCGTGAGCAGGACAAGGCAGGCGACATCCGCTATCTCTGCGGAAAAACGGATTTACGGGAATATCTTTCGCGGGGGATTCAGCTCCTGCGTATCGACCTGATGAAAGGAGGCAAAAATGCCAGAGAAGCCCGGTAAAAACAGAGAACAGCTCAAGGAGATCACCGACCGCATCGAGGCGGGCATCCGCGACATCTTTGAATCCGGCGATATGGAAAAGTATCGCAATTACCTGCGCACCATGAGCCGGTTTCATAACTATTCCCTCAACAATCAGGCGCTCATCCACTTGCAGCGCCCGGACGCCACACTTGTGGCGGGCTACAACCGCTGGCGGGACAAGTTCTCCCGCCATGTGCTGCGGGGCGAGAAGGGCATCACCATCATCGCGCCCACGCCGTATAAGAAGAAAATCGAGCAGGAAAAGCTCGACCCGGACACCAAGCTGCCCATTCTGGATGCGGACGGCAAAATCGTCACCGAGGAAAAGGAAATCGAAATCCCCATGTTCCGCCCGGTCAAGGTGTTCGACTACGCCCAGACGGACGGAAAGCCCCTGCCGGAGCGTGTGGCCAGTCCCGTCGCCAACCTGACCGGAAGCGTGGAGAATTATGAGGCGTTCATGGAGGCGCTGCGCCGCTCCTCGCCCGTGCCGGTGGAGGTAAAGCCTCTGTCCGCCGATGTGGACGGCTATTTCAGCCCCAAATCCCAGAGCATCACGCTGCGGGAGGGCATGAGCGAGGTGCAGACGGTATCCGCCGCCGTCCATGAGATCGCCCACGCCAAGCTCCACAACTACGGCTTGCAGCAGGCGGCGGAGCGCAAGGCCAAAAGCCGCAATACCGAGGAGGTGGAGGCCGAGAGCATCTCCTTTATGGTCTGCGCCTATTTCGGCATTGAAACCGGCGCGAACAGCTTCGGCTATGTGGCAACGTGGTCAAAAAACGCCGAGCTGCCGGAGTTCCGCGCCAGTCTGGACACCATCAGCAAGACCGCAAACGGCATTATCACCGACGTGGAAAAGCATTTTGCGGAGGTTTGCAAGGAGCGCGGCATCGAGCTTCCCAAGGACACGGAATATGAGCTTGTCACCATCCCGCCCTCCCGCGCCGACGCGCTGGCATTTGCCGCCGACTACGCGGCGTTCCTGCGCCGGGGTCTGAACGTTCCCGACAGCGCGGACAAACCCACGGCGGAGGCGGTGGCGGACAGGCTGCTTGCCGGCGAGGGCGCAGAGCTGCGGAAGGAGATGGAGGATTTCGTCAAGCTGGCAGACGAGATCGGCATCGACGACGGCTCTCATGGGCTGCTGGAACGCTTCAACGGCCTGTTCCGCAGGGAATGGCGGGCAAAGGAGGACCCGCAGCCGGAGGTTGAAACGGAAAAGCCGAATGTTGAGGACGAGCTGCCGCCGCTGCCGGAGCTGGAGCAAGGCTATCCCATGCCGGATACCAGCATCGGCTTTTTGGAAATGTATCAGTACGGCTACACAGACGGTAACGCCATGCTGCCGCTGACCAAGGAGCGCGCCATGGAGTTGTTCATGCAGGACGTTCCCGTATTTTTGCTCTACGGCGACAACACTGAGGCCATGGCGCTGGACGCCGAGGACATTTCCTCCCACACCGGCGTGTTCGGCGTGGAGCGCGAGGAATGGGACGCGGTGCGCGGCGTTGTGACGCTGAGCGAACAGGCAGACACGGAAAAGCTGTTTCTGGAAAACCCGCAGGACGCTTTCCTCATTTACCAGATTCAGCGCGGCGGTGAATTGGACGCTTACCGCTTCATGAACTATGACTACTTGCAGAGCAAGGGCGTCACACCGGAGCGCGGCGGCTACGACGCGATCTACACCGGCGGGTTTATGGATTATGGGAATGCCAGAACCAATCTGGATATGATTTATCAGCGGTTCAACGTGGATCACCCTGCGGATTTCAAAGGACACAGCCTGTCGGTCAGCGACATCGTTGCCCTAAAGCAAAACGGCGTAGTATCCTGTCATTACGTTGACAGCATCGGCTTCCGGGAGCTTCCCAATTTCCTCAAGCCGGAGAACTACCTCAAAAATGCGGAGATGGCCATGGAGGACGACTACGGCATGATCGACGGCATCATCAACAACGGCCCCAAGCAGCCCACCGTGGCCGATTTGGAGGCGCAGGTCAAGGCGGGCTTTTCCATCTCCCTGACGGAGCTGGCTGCGGCCTCCCACCGCGAGCAGAAGAAGCCCTCCGTTCTGGAAAAGCTCAGGGAAAAGACGCCGGAGCAGACGAAAAACAAAACAGCGCCCAAACGGAGCGCGGAAAGAGAGCTTTGATATGAACGACAAGCATTTCACCCACGATGAAGTCAGCCTTATGAGCATCTACAACGCGGCAGGCACCCGCGAGGGCCTGATCGCAGCCCTCACAGAAATGCGGGGGTATCTGGACGCGGAGGAGGCCGAGCTGCGGGAGCTGACGGACAGCGCCCTTGCAAAGCTGCGCGGCATTACCGACGCGGAGTACGCCGCCCTTGACCTGATGCCGGATTTTGACCTCTGAGCAAAGCTGACTGTTTTACGGTCAAGAGCCGGAAAAATCGCAGATTCGCCGCTGGGAGCGCGCCGGATGAGGAATGTATCATCCGGCGCGTTTCTGTTTGAAAATCGCCGTTTTTCCCAAGTCATGAGCCGGAGAAAACACCCCAAAATCGCGCCTGCTTCGCGCAGGAGGCGCAGAAAGGCCATTTATGAGAACAGGACTGACAAAAGCGCAGAAAATCACGGAGATCACCTTTGACGAGAAAGAAACCCTTATCCATATCCGCACCCACAATACTGACCTCAAGAACCGCCTTGCCGCCTACGCCGCGCAGCACTCCGCAGAGTGCCGCCAACTGGACGCAGCCCCCGACACGGGCTGTATGGAGTTCACCATCCGCAAGGGGCGCTTGTCCTTCCGCCTGACCGCACCGTACAGTGAGAAGCGGAAACGGAAAGCAAGCGAGGCGGCAAAAAGAAACGGCTTCACCAGAAAACCATGAGAGGAGGATTTTGCTTATGCCCAACAAACTGCAAGCCTACGCGGAGCAGGCGGAGCGCACCGCGCGGCAGATCACCGGCAGCCATCTGGCGTGGACGGCGTTTCTGACCACCGCCGCAAGGCTGTATAAATACCCCTACAACGAGCAGCTCATGATCTATATGCAGCGCCCGGAGGCCACCGCCTGCGCGGAGTATGACTTCTGGAATGAGAAGATGGGGCGCTATGTCCGGCGCGGCAGCACGGGCATCGCCCTCATTGACGCTACCGGCTACAAGCCAAGGCTCAAATACGTCTTTGACGTTTCCGACACCGGCGGAAAGGAAAACGCCCGCCGCGTCAACTTGTGGGAGCTGAAAGACGCGCATACCGACAGCGTGAGCGCCATGCTGGAGCGTAATTACGGCGTTTCCTGCAAAAACGGCCTTGCGGAGCAGTTCGAGAGCGTCGCTTCTCAGCTTGCTGCGGAATACTGGCGCGACCATTCCCGCGACATCCTCGGCATCGTTGCGGATTCCTATCTGGAGGAGTATGATGATTACAACATCGAGGTGGCGTTCAAAAACGCCGCAGCGGTCAGCATCACCTACTCCCTCATGTCCCGCTGCGGGATGCGGCCGGAGGATCACTTTGAACACGAGGATTTTTTCAGCATCTTTGATTTCAACACCCCGCGCACGGTGGCAGCCCTCGGCACGGCGGTCAGCGAGATCAACGAACAGGTTTTGCGGCAGATCGAAGTTACGATACGAAATTATGAGCGCGAACACAGCGCGGAAAGGACGGCAGAGCATGAAGAACAACCTGACTTACACCCGGAACGGGGATTACCTGATTCCCGACCTGAGCATCCAAACCACAGAACAGCCCCTCGGCAAGTACGGGCGGATGCGCCAGAAGTACCTGAAGGAGCATCGGCCCATTCTCTGGAACCAGATGATTCTGGAGGAAGCCCTGTTCCCGCACCTGCTGGAGATCGAGCAGGCGGCGCAGAGCCGCTTAGAGCAGATGATGCCGGAGCTGGCGGCGGAGGCCGGAGCGACGGAAGCGCTGAAAGCCAGCGATCCCATGAAATGGGTGGGCTTGATGAACACCTGCAAGGCGCAGGCCGAGGAGATCATCCTCAGCGAGCTGATCTACGCATAACAGAACACCCCACACGGGGCGGTCAGCTATCCTTTTTCCCCACCGAAGCGGAACAGATTACAGCCATAGAAGAAGCGAAGAGCGCACAAGCGCCCTTCGCTTTTTCCGTTTCTCAGGAGCAGCTTGACCATGTGCTGCGGCTGGGCGGCAACGAGGACGATGCCCGCATGGTCATTGCCGCCGCGTTCCAGAAGCAGAAGTCCACGGAGGACATTGCCGCGCTGCTGCAAAGCACCTTTCACGGCGGCAACGGCTTTAAGACGCCGGAGGGCGAGTTTTCTGCGTGGTACGCCGTAGACGGCATCCACATCGCCCCCGGCAGGAGCGCAGAGTATGTGCGCACCGCACAGGTAATCGCATGGCAGGACGCCGCCGCGCGTATTTCCCAGCTTATGGACAGCGGCGCGTATGCCTCCAACGTGGAGCTTGCCGAGGCAGGGCAGCATGAGCGGATGCAGCTTGCCCAAGCCCTCTGGTATCTGAAACACGATCTCAGCGACGAAGCACGGGAGCAGGGCTATCTCTCCTGCATGGATACGCTGCGGGGCGGCGGATTCCCTGATGAAACGGCGCGGCTGGCGGAGCAACTGACAAACACAGATTTCCGTGAAGCGCTCTCCGGCGAGTTCGCACAGTTTTACGCCGCCCACGAGCAGGACAGAAGCCTGCTGCGATTCCACTATCACAAGCTCGATCAGATTTGGCAGAGCCTGCGGGAGCTGTCCCTGCCCCGCAGGGAGTATTCGTCCGATATGGCCGCAGTGCCGGAGCTGGCACGCTTCATCACGGAGGACGAGATCGACCACGCGCTGGATCGCGGCAGCGGCGTGGAGGGCGGCAAGGGCAGAATCTACGAATACTTCACCGCCGACCATACCGGCAGGGAAAAGACAGCTTTCCTCAAAGATGAGTACGGCATAGGCGGGCGCTCCCACGCCGTTTCCGGCGCATCCCACAGCGGCGAGAATCACGACAGCCGCGGAATTACGCTGAAAAAGGCAGACTGCGCCAACGTGGAGCTAAGCTGGACGAAGGTGGCAGCAAGGATTGACAGCCTCATTCAGAAGGACCGCTTCCTCTCTCCAAGGGAAAAGGAGCGCTACGCCCAGCTTCAGCGGGAAAAGGAAGCAGAGCGTGAACTGCCAACACAGGCACAGATTGACTACAATTCCATCAAGGAAGCCCACCCGGACGACATCGTGCTGTTTCAGGTGGGCGATTTCTTTGAGCTGTACGGCGAGGACGCAAAGCAGGCGGCGGAGCTGCTGAATATGAATCTCACTACCCGCAACATCCCCGGCGCTGGCCGTGTGGAGATGTGCGGTGTACCGTCGCACAATTTAGAGATGTATGTGGAGAAATTGCGCGATAAGTATGATGTGACGATTGCCGAAGCGCCGGACTTTAGAGGTGAACGCCACATTTACACGCTGCGCTCCGTTGACCATGAAGCAGAAGCCGCCGTCAATGCTTATGAAGCAGAGTTCGGCGCGGACGGCACGAGGGTGTTCCGCAACCCCGCCGCAGAGCAAGTTCAGCCCACGGTGCAGGAACGTTTGGAGCATTACAGGCCGGTGGTGATGGCAGCGGTTTCGGAGGATACGGCCTATCGCAACGCCTGCGGGCACTCTGACCGGGAAAATGCGGAGATCGAGTGTAATGCAGCCGTGCGCCGCGCCGTTCTCAATTCAAAAGATATGGAGCTTATCCGGCTATTTTCGGATATGCCGGAGTTCCGCAGCCGCCTGCACCGAGAGACTTTTGAGGGAACCTATGCGCGGCTCCATGATCTGCTGCGTCCGCTCTCGCAGGACGATATAGACGATGCACTCCGTGCATGGAACGGAAATATCGAGAGCAAGCACGACGTAGTGCGATATATGGAGCAGCACGGGCGCGAAAAAGAAACTGCTGCATGGCTTGCTCACGAGTACGGCGGCAAGGAGGGCAACAATCTCTTTATCGTCCGTGCCGGAAGTCCGGAAACCGCCGAATTGACATGGTCAAAGGTGCAGCGGCGTATCGCACAGCTTATCCGCGAGGATCAATTCTTCACAGAGCAGGAAAAGTCTGTGTTGGAGCAGAACCGGAATTACCTGATTTTAGACCGGCTGCGGGCAGACTGCGAATATTTTCTTGGCGCAGGCAATCGCGCAGAAAAGCATCTGTGGGCGGGCAGCGTCTATGCACAGATCGTCAAAATGCGGGAGCTGTATGACGCGCTCCCCCAAAAACCGGAATGGCTGACGAAAGAAATGATTGATGATTATGCCGAGCGGATGGCACCACGGTATCAGGTTGTGGCATATCATCACTTTGAAAACGGCTTTGATGAGAAGCGGGACTATCAAACGCTGGAAGAAGCAGAAAAAGCCGCACAGGGTTATGTGGACGGCACGATGGAAAGCGACGGCTTTGCGTATGACGGCGCAGCCATCTACGACCAGCAGGCACGGAAGTATCTGCGTATCTACGGCGATTACCCGGATGAACAGGCGCACGCAGAGGTAGCGGGGCGTGAGCCGACCGCAGAAACCATTACCCCCGCAGACCGCTTTCATGTGGTGAGCCTTGACCGGGGCTTTCGTACCCTGTACGCCGTATGGGACGACGAGGCCCACGGCTACTATGTGGATGCGGACGGCGTGACCGAGGAATTTACAAGCGAGTGGCAGGCGGAGACGTACCGGCTGGAGCTGCAAGGACAGGCGGAGCAGGCGCTTTTAGAGCGTGCAAAGGGGCTGATCTCCGACTTCTGCCGGAGCGAATACGGCTCAGAGGCGGATTTCAGCGACCCGGCGAAGATCGGCGTCGCCTACACCACCGTCACCGACGATGAGATTCCCCTTCAGGTGAACATCGACCTTGTGAATTTCCGGCTGGAGCGCTATCTGGACGACGAGCATCTGGAAACCCGGCAGTACGCCTCTTTGCAGGAGCTTATTTCCAATGAGCTGGAAAACCTCGATTTCAGCGACCTCATTCATGTTTCGGACGAGGACGTGGAACAGCACCGCTGGCGCGTGCCGGAGGAAGCAGTTGAGGAAGCTCCCGAAACGGCTCCTGTCCCGCAGAGAGAACTGTTCCCGTATTCCGTAGGGGATACGGTGTATCTGGAAAACGGTAAGCCCTATATCATCGAAAGCGTCGGCGTCTTTGATATTACCCTCAGCGACCCGACGCTTTTCTATCCCATCTCCCGTGCGGAGAGCAGGGAGAGCTTCGCGCGGCTCATGGAGCGGTATCCGCAGCCGGAAAAGACCGCCGCAGAGAATACGGCTGTCCCCGAAAAAGAACCAAACCACACCTACACCGAGGAAACCGTAGCGGTGTATCCCGGTGACAAAAATAACCTCCCCTATGATGTAGAGATTCGCACCCTGCGCTTTGACGAGCCGGAGCCTCCATCTTTTGAGGAGGTCGTGGACGCCAATCCCATTTCCGTGCAGGCAGGCGGCGAGTGGCAGACCTTCCCCAACCGTGAAGCCGCCGAAAAAGCCATGTACGAGGAGTACAAGGACAATCTTCGCCGGAACGCAGAAAACTTCCGCATCACCGACGATGAGCTGGGCGTCGGCGGCGCAAAGGCCAAGTTCCGGGCGAATATGGCGGCAATCAATCTTTTGAAGGAGTTGGAATTTGAGGGCTTGCAGGCCAGCCAGGAGCAGCAGGAGGTCTTGTCCCGTTACGTGGGCTGGGGCGGCCTTGCGGATGCTTTTGATGAAGGCAAGGATAACTGGAAAGACGAATTTGCAGAGCTGTACGCCACACTTTCCCCGGAAGAATACGCCGCCGCCAGAGCGTCCACCCTCAACGCCCACTACACCAGCCCCACCGTTATCCGCGCCATTTACGACGCGGTGGAGAACATGGGCTTCCAGACCGGCAACATCTTGGAGCCTGCCATGGGCGTCGGGAACTTTTTCGGGCTTCTCCCGCAGGAGATGCAAGGAAGCCGCTTGTACGGTGTGGAGCTGGACAGCATCACCGGCAGAATCGCCAAGCAGCTCTACCCCAAGGCAGACATTACCGTGGCAGGCTTTGAAACCACCGACAGACGGGATTTCTTCGACCTTGCCATCGGCAACGTGCCCTTTGGACAGTACCAGGTCAACGACCGGGCTTACAACAAGCTCGGTTTTTCCATTCACGACTACTTTTTTGCCAAAACGCTCGACCAAGTTCGACCCGGCGGCGTGATCGCCTTTGTGACCTCCCGCTATACGATGGACAAACAATCTCCCGAAGTCCGTAAGTACATCGCGCAGCGGGCGGAGCTGTTGGGTGCGATCCGCCTGCCCAACAATGCGTTCAAGGCCAACGCCGGTACGGAGGTGGTGTCCGACATCATCTTCCTGCAAAAGCGTGACAGACCCATCGACATTGAACCTGACTGGGTGCATCTCGGTGAAAATGAGGACGGATTTTCCATCAATCAGTATTTCATCGACAACCCCGAAATGGTATTAGGCCGACAGACCTCGGAGAGTACGCAGTACGGCAGACAGGACTTTACTGTGGAACCGTATGAGGATTTGGACCTTGCCACGCAGCTCAGATACGCCATTCAGAATATCGGCGGCAAGTACGAAGCCGCAGAGTTGCCTGACCTCGGTGAGAACGAAACCATACAGGATACCATTCCCGCAGACCCCAACGTGAAGAATTACAGCTATGCCGTGGTGGACGGTGAGGTGTACTATCGTGAGAACTCCGTCATGGTCAAGCCCAGCCTGAACGCCACCGCAAAGGAGCGTGTCAAGGGGCTGGCAGAGCTGCGGGACTGCGTTCACCGGCTCATCGACCTTCAGATGTGGGAATCCGACGACATTTCCATACGCGCCGAGCAGCAGAAGCTCAACCGCCTCTATGACCGCTTCACGGAGAAATACGGCCTCATCAACAGCCGCGGCAACGCCCTCGCCTTTGCAGACGACAGCTCCTATTATCTGCTCTGCTCCCTTGAGGTGCTGGACGATGAGGACAAGACAAAGCTCAAGGGCAAGGCGGATATGTTCACCAAGCGCACCATCCGGCAGCGGCAGTCCGTCACCAGCGTGGACACCGCCGCAGAAGCCCTCGCCCTGTCCATTGGGGAAAAAGCCCGCGTGGATATGGCGTATATGTCCCAGCTCACAGGCAAAAGCGAGGAGGATCTCATCGACGAGCTGAATGGCGTCATCTTCCTCGACCCTGTGTACGGCAACTGGCAGACGGCGGACGAATACCTCTCCGGCAACGTCCGGCAGAAGCTGCGGGAGGCGGAGCAGGCGGCGCAGGACAGCCCCGGCTATCTGCCCAACGTGGAGGCGCTGCGGCAGGCGCAGCCCAAGGATCTGGACGCAAGCGAGATCGAGGTGCGGCTGGGCGCGACGTGGATCGACAAGAAGTATATCCGGCAGTTCATGTTCGAGCTGCTGGAGCCGCCTGTGTACGCACGCCGCGTCTTGGATGTCAACTACTCGGAGTTCACGGCGGAGTGGAACATCTCCGGCAAGAACAGCATCCCATATAACGACATCAACGCCCGCATGACCTACGGCACTGACTGCGCCAACGCCTACAAAATCCTTGAAGATACGCTGAACCTGCGGGACGTGCGCATTTACGACACCGTAAGGGACGCGGACGGAAAGGAAAAGCGCGTCCTCAACAGTAAGGAAACCACCCTCGCCCAGCAGAAGCAGCAGGCCATTAAAGAAGCGTTCCGTGACTGGATATGGCGCGACCCCAACAGGCGGCGGGAGCTGGTGCAGCTCTACAATGAGCGCTTCAATTCCACCCGTCCCCGGGAATATGACGGCAGACACCTGATCTTTCCGGGCATGAATCCTGAGATCACCCTGCGGGAGCATCAGCTCAACGCCATCGCCCACGACCTCTACGGCGGCAACACGCTCCTTGCACACGAGGTGGGGGCGGGCAAGACCTTTGAGATGATCGCCGCCGCCATGGAGGGCAAGCGCCTCGGCCTGTGCCAGAAATCCCTCTTTACCGTACCGAACCACCTGACGGAGCAGTGGGCCTCGGAGTTCCTGCGGCTCTACCCCTCCGCCAATATCCTTGTGGCCACGAAAAAGGACTTTGAGACACGAAACCGCAAGAAGTTCTGCGCCCGCATCGCCACCGGCGACTATGACGCCGTTATCATCGGTCACAGCCAGTTTGAGCGCATCCCCGTGTCCAGAGAGCGGCAGGAACGGCTCTTGCAGGAGCAGATATGGGAGATCGAGGACGGCATTGCAGAACTCAAGGCCAGCCGCGCCGAGCGCTTTACCATCAAGGAGCTGGAGCGCACCAAGAAAAATCTGAAGGCCAAGCTGCAAAAGCTCCACGACGCCGCCCGCAAGGACGATGTTGTGACCTTTGAACAGCTGGGCGTAGACCGGCTGTATGTGGACGAGGCGCACAGTTTTAAGAATTTGTTCCTTTACACAAAAATGCGAAACGTGGCGGGGCTTTCCACCACCGACGCCCAGAAGTCCTCGGATATGCTCTTAAAATGCCGGTACATCGACGAAATCACCCACGGCAAGGGCGTCACCTTCGCCACGGGTACGCCCATCTCAAATTCCATGACGGAACTGTATACCATGATGCGGTATTTGCAGCACGATATGCTCAAGCGCAACAGCCTGACCCACTTCGATTGCTGGGCCTCCGCCTTTGGAGAAACCACCACCGCCATCGAGCTTGCGCCGGAAGGTACGGGCTACCGGGCGCGGACGCGGTTTGCCAAGTTCTTTAACCTGCCGGAGCTGATGAACCTGTTTCGGGAGGCGGCGGACATCAAGACCTCCGACCAGCTAAACCTTCCCACGCCTACGCCTGTCTATCACAACGAGGTCAGCCAGCCCACGCCGCTGCAAAAGCAGATGGTGCAAGAGCTGTCTGAGCGCGCCGCAAAAGTTCACGCGGGTATCGTGGACGCAAGCACCGACAATATGCTCAAAATCACCTCGGATGGGCGCAAGCTGGGCCTTGACCAGCGCGTCATCAACCCCGACCTGCCGGACGACCCGAACAGCAAGGTCAATCGCTGCGTGGACAACATCCACCGCATCTGGCAGGACGGGCAGACGGAGAAGCTGACGCAGCTCGTGTTCTGCGACCTGTCTACCCCCAAGGGCAAGGCGGCGCAGAGCGGCAGGATCGCCGCGAAAGGCACGGACAGCCCGGAGCTTCACGCGCTGGAGGCTGCCATTGACGCGGAAACCGAACCGGAGGAGCCACCCTTTACCATCTACGACGACATCCGGGAAAAGCTCGTTGCCAGAGGAATCCCCCGCGAGCAGATCGCATTCATCCATGAGGCGAATACGGAAGTCCGAAAGAAGGAGCTGTTTGCAAAGGTGCGCTCCGGTCAGGTGCGCGTCCTCATGGGCAGCACCTTCAAGATGGGCGCGGGCATGAACGTGCAGGACCGGCTCGTGGCGCTCCACGACCTGGACTGCCCGTGGCGGCCGGGTGATCTGGAGCAGCGCAGCGGGCGCATCATCCGGCAGGGCAACCGGAACAAGGAGGTACACATCTACCGCTATGTCACGGAATCTACATTTGACGCCTACCTCTGGCAGACGGTGGAAAATAAGCAGAAGTTCATCTCCCAGATCATGACCTCAAAATCCCCGGTGAGAAGCTGTGAGGATATTGACGAGGCGGCGCTCTCCTATGCCGAGATCAAGGCGCTGTGCGCCGGAGACGAGCGCATCCGTGAAAAAATGGACCTCGACGTGGACGTGGCGCGGCTGCGGCTGATGAAGGCCAATCACCAGAGCCAGCAGTACCGCTTGGAGGACAACATCCTGCGGCATTTCCCGGCGCAGATCGAGGAAAACAGGGGCTTCCTCTCCGGCTTTGAGACGGATATGAAAACGCTGGAAGCCCATCCCCACCCCAAGGACGGCTTTGCGGGCATGGAGGTCAAGGGCGACTTCCTCACCGATAAGGACAATGCCGGTGCTGCCATTCTGGAAGCGTTCAAGGACGCAAAGGGCTTGGAGCCCGTTCCCATTGGCAGCTATCGCGGCTTTTCTATGTCGCTGACCGTGGAAAACTTCGGCAAGGACTTCATCCTCACCCTCAAGGGCAGGATGAGCCACCGGGTAGAGCTGGGCAAGGACGCAAGGGGCAACCTCGTCCGCATCGACAACGCCCTTGCCCAGATGCCGGAGCGGTACAAAACGGTGCAGGGCAGGCTTGAAAACGTGCAGGCGCAGCTTGCGACGGCAAAGGCGGAGCTGGGCAAGCCTTTTCCGCAGGAGGCGGAGCTGAAAGAAAAATCCGCGCGGCTGGCGGAGCTGAACGCGGAGCTGAACATCGACGACCGGACGCCATTGGAACAGGCGGCGGAGAATGTGGTGGCAAAACGCCCCTCCGTCCTCGGCAAGCTGAAGGTGCCCAGCGTCCACGGCGCTGGGGAAAAGAAAAAATCTCACGAACAGGAGGCACGATGAATATGAACGAGGCATTACAGCAATCGTTATACGACAAGCTCTCGCGGGAGCAGGACAAATACCGGGACTGGCTGAAGGGCCAGCCCCCGGAGGAAATCCTCCATCACAGCTATGAATACACCGTGCGGGAGGATATTTTGATGAGCATGGAGGAGCTGACGCTCAGCGAGGCGGAAACGCGGGCGCTGCTGCTGTCCCCCTCGCCCATGGCGATCCTCTATGATAAATTCTCCGATCTGGAAACCGGCTACATGGACACGATCCGCGACAGCATCGAGGACACGGCAAAAGACGAAGCAAAAAAGCTCCGGGATCTGCCGGTCTATCCCTACCCCGCCGACCACGCGCGGGAGAATGGGGAACTGGACGCCTACCGCGCGTCCTTCCGCGCCAACGTAAGCTGCAAGGACGCCATTGAAGCCGCCATCCGGGACAATTACCATGACAACCGCCTTGACACTGCGGCGGTGGGACAGGTGGCGGAGCAGTTCGGACAGGAGCGGATGCTCTACGTCCTGGCGGCAACCGTCCGCCATTTTGATTACGACGGGCGCATCTCGCGGGACAACAAGCGCTGGGCGAATACCATCCCCGTCTATGAAAACAAAGACGGCATGGATAGCGACCGCTCGGTGCAGTTTGTGGTCAGCTCCCACCCCGGCCTGACGGACCTGTTTCTCACACAGGCGCGGCACGAGCAGCGGCTGCGCCATCCCCTCACCGCCGACGAGATCAAAGCGGAGGCGGCGCGGCTGCTGGGTAAGCTGCAAGAGCCTGTGCAGCCCAACAGCCCCGGCGGTACGCACTTCATCGCAGAGGTGTCCCGTGACTTCATGGAACGCGCCGGAACAAAGGACACGGCGGCGCTGCAAAAGCTGCTGCCCTTTTCCACCCTTGCCCTCTCCAACCTGAAGGACCGCAAGGGCGTGTTTGCCGTCATCTCCAAGGAGGAGGACCGCACACAGCCGCTCCGCAGCCGGAAGCCCTCCGTCCGCTCCAAGCTGCAACAGGCTTCGGCGGAGCAGAAGCCGTCCGCCGCAAAGAAGAAGGATTTGGAGCTGTGACATGGCGAAGCGGAAACGGGACATCCAGCTCAAAGTCCGCGTGACGCCGGAGGAACGGGCGATGATCGAGGCGAAGATGGCACAGCTCGGCACAACGAACATGGGCGCATATCTTCGGAAAATGGCCATTGACGGCTATGTGGTGAAGCTCGATCTGCCGGAGCTGCGGGAGCTGGTGTCCCTGCTGCGGTATTCCTCCAACAACCTCAATCAGCTTGCGCGGCGGGTGCATGAAACAGGGCGCGTTTACGCCGCGGACATGGATGATATACTCCAAAATCAGGAGCGGATCTGGCAGGCGGCAAGCGGTATCCTTTCCCGGCTTGCCGCCATCAAATAATGGGGTATTTATCCCATGCGGGGCGGCTTGCTGCGAGGTAAGCCGCCCCTGCTTTTTTGCGGTTCGGCATCCTTGCAGGGCAAGGCAGCTTCCTGTATGCTGAAAGCAGAAACAAACAAAACTGGAGGGATATTGATATGCGTTTCCTTTTGAAAATCCTCTTTGCGCCCATCCTCGCGGTGCTTGCCGTCGTCACATGGTTTTTCGTGTTCGTTGTCAGTCTGTCCAGCGGCATCCTCTGCATCCCCGCCGCCATTCTCGGCTTCTTCGGTCTGTTCATAATCTTTGTGGATTCCGTCAGCTACGGCGCGGGGCTGCTGGTGATCGCGTTCCTCATAAGCCCCTACGGACTGCCCATGCTGGCGACGTGGCTGTTAGCAAAGCTCCACGTTCTGCGCTATATGCTTCGGGACTGGATATATGGATAAGGCTGTTTTCAGAAATGCCGCATCAAGCAAAAGCGCGGAGCATATCGCCCCGCGCTTTTCGTTTTATTCGATCTCGTAATCCTCACTGTCGTCGGCCTCGCCGGTAGTGCAGGTGAAGCACAGGTACGTCCCTGCGACGCCGCTGCCTGCCGCCCAGATGGGCGCGCCGCAGATCATGCACCTTGCGCCGTTTCTTTTGGCAGCAAGAGCCTCCCGCAGCGAGGCGATCAGCTCCTTACGGTTGGTATCCTTGTTGTTTTTTACCACGCCGTCCGCAAATTCTTCAACGGAAATATAGGTGAACATATCAGTCCTCCGTTTTGACCGTAATATACTTTTGATTGCGGCTGTTGGGCTTGTCGGGAATGGTCATGCGGAGCTGCCCGCTTTCCAGCAGGGGCTTCAAATAATGCGCCGTAAAGTGCTTAATGTCTTTGAAGCCACAGAACTTGGCGATTTCTGCCTTACTGCGCGGTTCCATACAGTATGCGATGATTTTATCTTGCGGGGTATCTTGTGGGGTGACTTGTGGGGGTCCCCCTAAGTTATCCGCCAGCTTCGTATTCCGAATGGTGGCGTATAGCATGAACGCCTCCACGCGATACTCCGGCTGCGGTAGCCCCGCCGTCTCCATGACCTCGTACAGACGGTCTACGCCCTCGCCAAACTCCTGCACATATTCGTATTCATGCAAAAACTGCGCGATCTTCGGATTGCGGGAAAAGTGGACGTGCCGCATATTGTTCAGCCGCACGATACCGGGCAGCGTACCGGGGCTTTCCACCGTCAGCCGGTCATCGAACATCTTGATTTGAATGTCCGTACCCTTGATGCTGTAATCCCGGTGCGCGACGGCGTTGACTATCAGCTCCTTCCACGCAAACTCCGGGTATTCCGGCTCTGTGACGAACCGGGTATCCGCGCCGAGATAGGTGCGCTCCTTGATCTGCCCGCGCACAAACTCCAGCGCCTTTTCCGTCACCTGCAAAATGCGGCCCTCGAATACCACGTCCTTGATGACGTTCATCTCCGCGCCGACCTTCGCCTCCGTACCCTCATATCGGACAAAGCGGATGCGGGCGCGGGGAAAGAAACGCTTCGGATTCCTGCCAAACAGCAGCATGGCGGCGGCGCTGACTGCCTCCTTGCCGCCCTTTTCCGAAACGAACTCCTTGTTCTCCCGCAGGTATTCCTCCGGGCTTTTTCGGTAGCCCAGCTTTTCCGTGTACGCCTTGACAAAGCCGAGGTCGATGTCCTCCATCGCCGCGTCCGGGACAGGCGTATCCTCAAAATAGCGCGTTCCCTTTGCGTACATGAGCTGCAAGCGTTCCTCAAAATTGAGCTTCTTGGACTTATCCCCGACGCGGAAGAAAACCTCGTCCGCCTGATTGGCGTGGAGGTCATTGCTCTGCAACACCTCGATCAGCAGGATGTGGTCGGGCGTTCCGTCCCTGTTCACGCAGGAGAGCCGTTCCGTTTCCACCCGCACGGAGGGCTTGCAGAAGTCAAACGGCGCACGAAGCAGCTCGTTGATATGCTCCGCATGGCCGTCGATGCCGGTGATCGTACCGTCATCCTCCACGCCGACAGCGATCATGCCGCCGTCCGCGTTGGCAAAGGCGATCAGATGAATCGCCAGCGTTTTTGCATCGATGCGGGCGCTCTTTCGGTCAAAGAGCGGCGATTCCACCGCACCGCAGATTTGCGCTATCGTCATTCTGTGATTCATGTGCCGACCCCCTCGTCATAAGAAAAATCCAGACCGTGCTCCTCGCAGTATTTGCGAATGACGAACACCGTCATTTTATTGGGCATCGTCCTTCCGTTCTCCCAGCGATTGACGGAGGTGAAGCTCACGTTCAATTCCTCCGCAAGCTGACGTTGGGAGATCCTACGCTCACTGCGCAGCTTGATGATGGCTTCGCCAAAGGTCATTTCGTATCACGCTCCTTATATCATAGTATAGCACATGGCAGCGCAAACATACAAGAAAAATACGGAGGACTTCAAATAAGAAATTACAAATCCGTCTCACAGAAAGGAGGCCGCGCCCCATGGCGACCACACGCATCATTTCCATGCACGTCAGTCACGGCAAGACGATTGCCGACTGCCTGACCGACCGCATCGACTACTCCAAGAATCCAGACAAGACACAGGGCGGCGAGCTGATCTCCGCCTACGAATGCGACCCGAAAACCGCCGACGCGGAGTTTCTTTACTCCAAGCGGCAGTACCAGACCATCACAGGGCGGGAGCAGCGGCACGACGTGATCGCCTATCAGGTGCGCCAGTCCTTTAAGCCCGGAGAGATCACACCGGAGGAGGCGAACCGCGTGGGCTATGAGTTTGCCGAGCGGTTTCTTAAAGGCAGACACGCCTTTTTCGTTGCCACGCACACCGACAAAAAGCACATTCATAATCACATCATCTGGAACTCCACCACGCTGGACTGCAAGCATAAGTTCCGCGATTTTCTCGGCTCCGGCAGGGCAGTCGCACGGCTCAGCGACGTCATCTGCACCGAGCACCGGCTGTCTGTCATCGCAGCGCCCAAGCGCGGGAAAAATCACTACGGCAAGTGGCTGGGTGACAACGCGAAGCCCACCCACCGGGAACTGCTCTGCGGCCTCATTGACGCGGCGCTTTTGCAGAAGCCCGACGGCTTTGACGCACTTTTGAAGCTGCTGGCGGAGGCAGGCTGCGAGGTCAGGCGGCGCGGCGATACGCTTTCCCTGCGCCATCCCGACAAAAAGGGCTTTGTCCGTCTGGCCTCCATCGAGGGCTACACGGAGGACGCGCTGCGCGCCGTCCTCGCCGGGGAAAAGGAGCATACGCCGCGCAGAAAGAGGGCGCAGGCCACGCGGAAAAAGGATGCTCTGCTCATTGACATCGAGGCGAAGCTGCAAGCGGGAAAGGGCGTGGGCTACGAGCGCTGGGCGAAGGTATTCAACGTCAAGCAGATGGCGCAGACCTACAATTATCTTCGGGAGCATGGACTGCTGGATTATGAGGAGCTGGAGGCCAGAGCTGCCACCGCGACAGAGCGGTATCACGCGCTCTCGGCGCAGATCAAGGCGGCGGAGGGGCGCATGGCGGAGATCGCTGTGCTGAAAACCCATATCGCCAACTACGCCAAGACCCGCGATGTTTACGCAGGCTACCGCAAGGCCGGTTACTCGAAAAAGTATCTCGCGGAGCATGAGAGCGACATCCTTCTGCACAAGGCGGCGAAGAACGCCTTTGACGAGCTGTGCGTGAAGAAGCTCCCCTCCGTCAAGAGCTTGCAGGAGGAATATGCCAAGCTGCTTGCCGAAAAAAAGGCGGCGTATGCCGAATACCGGCGTTCGCGCGATGAGATGCGCGAGCTGCTGCTCCACAAGCAGAACGTGGATCGTATGCTGGGCAAAAACGAGCGCGAGGAGGAGAAGAAAAAGGAGCATGACCGGCAATAACGGCCATGCTCCTAAAGCGTTTCGCAGAAACGCGCAGCCACACATTTATGTGTGTTCAAAGGGTTTCAGGGGCGCTGCCCCTGACAAGCAGAGGGCAGTTTTCGCGGCGGCGGAAATTGCCCGAAAAGCAAAGTGGGTACCTCTTTGCCCTGCTTGCCACGTTTTCTCCCGTCCTTCGCAGCGATGCTTCTTGTGCTTCCCTGCATAAGTAACTTTTCTCTGAACACTTCGTCGGATGACTTGTGTTTCTTCGGATATTCGTATATAATGTATCGTGTTGAGTATTATCCATGCGGAGGTGCGGTATGAACGGGATCAAGGGCTATATCTCCATTCGGGAGGCATCCTACCGTTGGGGTGTGTCAGAGCGGCGGGTCAACCAATATTGCGCCGAGGGGCGGATCCCCGGCGCGTCCCGGTTCGGGCGCTCATGGGCGATCCCGGAAAACGCGGAAAAGCCGTCCGACCCGCGCTTTCAGGAACAGCGCCGCGATTCCGGCAGGAGAAGCACCTGACGGATACCTCTCTGCATTTGAAGCATCCGCAAAAAGGAAGTGAACGCTATGACCTGCGACGAGGCTTTGTACCGCCAATATCTGAACGGCGACGACGTGGGGCTGGAGGCCCTGATGAAGAAATACGGCGACCCCCTGACCCTGTATATCGACGGCTATCTGCACGACGTTCACGAGGCGGAGGAGCTGATGCTGGATGTTTTCGCCTATCTGTTCACGAAAAAACCGAAGATACGGGACGGCGGCTTCAAGGCGTATCTCTATAAGGCCGCGCGGCACATGGCGCTGCGCCATAAGAGCAAGCGAAAACCGCTGTTCAGCCTTGATGCGCTGACCGGCGAGCCGGAGGGACGGCTGCTGGCGGAGGAGGTCATCCGGACGGAGGAGCGAAACCGCGTCCTGCATTTCTGCATGGGCGAAATGAACCCGGACTACCGCGAGGCTTTATATCTTACCTATTTCGAGGGTATGAGCTACGCGCAGGCGGCGGAGGTCACGGGAAAAACGGCGAAGCAGATCACCAACATGGTGTATCGTGGAAAAGAGAGCCTGCGCAGGCTCTTGGAACGGGAGGGCATTACAAATGCGGAGTTATGAGGAACGTGTTGCGGAGACGAAGCGGCGCATCGCCGCAAGGCAACGTGAAAAACGGCTGCGGCGCAATACGGTCACCATGGCTTCCGCTGTGGCGGCGTGCCTTGCGCTGCTCATCGGCGCGTCCCTCGCCATGCCCGGCATTGCCGCAAGCATCCAGACCGGCGATTATTCCGGCTTTGAAACGGCGGCAAGCATCTTTCACGGCGGCGTTGCCTTGGGATACATCGTCATCGGGCTGCTGGCGTTTTTACTCGGCGTTTGCGTGACCGTTCTGTGCTTCCGCATCCAGCAGCTCAGCCGCGAGAACGCGCAGGACAAGGAAAGTGAGGATGCGCATGGAGCTGATTGAGAACCTGCTGCAACTGCTGACCACGTTCGTCGGCGCGCTGCTTTCGGGTATCGCCTACCGCAAAAGCCACCGGCAGGCGTATTTCCTACTGCTGTGCTTCTACGGCTGCTTTGCCCTCGGCTCGCTCTACTGGACGCTGTATCTGCTGCTGTTCGATACCACGCCGCGTGTCTTTTATGTGTCGGAGTTCGGCTGGGTGGCAAGCCTCATCTTCCTGAGGATCTTGCAGGCCACGCTGTCCGGCAAAGATGAGCGCAACTTCTGCTGCCGCAGGGCATGGCTTGCGTCTGCGTTCGGTGTGCCGCTGCTGGCGTTCTACTGCACCTTCGGGGATATTCTCTCCAACCTGATCTGGTGCGGCATGATGATATGGCTTTCCTTCTGCGCCATTCGCGGGCTTGTCTATGCGAAAACGCAGACGGGCGCGGCGCGGAATATGCGGTACTTCCACATCGGCGTGCTGTGCTTTGCGTTTGCGGGGTATCTGCTCTGGACGGCGGGCTGCTTCTGGCCGAACACCTCTCTCGCAAGCCCCACCTTCTGGTGCGATATGCTGCTGACGCTCGCCATTTTAGGGCTGCTGCCCGCCATGAGAAAGGCGGTGGCGGCATGACCTACATCGAAAACATCTTTCTGTGCATGGTGTCCCCGCTGCTGGTGGCCGCTTTGTGCATGGGCAGGCGGCAGCTCCGCTTCTTCCTGTTCTGCATTGCCGGGATGGGGGTGTGCCTGCTTTCGGCTTATATCAACACCTTCCTCGCGGCGGTATGTCAGGCGGACGCCCTTGCCGCCACGGCGGAGATCGCGCCGGTGGTGGAGGAAATCATGAAGCTGCTGCCGCTGGTGTTCTATCTTCTGGTGTTCGAGCCGGAGGGCGAGAAGATCAAGCCCGCCGCCATCACGATTGCCCTCGCCTTCGCCACCTTTGAAAACGTCTGCTATCTCATTCAGAACGGCGCGGACCGCTTCTCCTTCATCTTCTTCCGGGGCTTCGGCACGGGAGCCATGCACGTCATCTGCGGCCTGATCGTGGGCGGCGGGCTTGCATACACATGGCGGCGGACGTGGCTGAAGATCGCGGGCACCTGCGGGCTGCTGGGCGCGGCCATCACCCTCCACGCCACCTACAATTTGCTCATCGCCCACGGCGGCGCGGCGCAGTACATCGCCTACGCCCTGCCGGTGCTGCTGGTGGCGGCGGGAAAGCTGTCCGCTTTCCGCCTCGGGCAGATGAAATAACCGAATATTTACTCCCTGAGAGCTGCTTTTTTGCGGCTCTCAAATTTTTTTGAAAAATTTTGCGTTTTGGGTGAGAGTTTTTTCGATTTTTTGTACCTATATAAGTGAAAGGATTTTTATCACAGTTCCAGACAAACCGGAAAGGGGGTTCAAACAATATGTACGATACCGCAAGACGGGTCGCACTCGTCAAGCAGCGGGTGCGGGAAAACACCCGCCGAAAACGGCAGCGCGGCATATATGGACTGAGCGGTGCGTGTATGCTGCTGTGCGCGGCGCTGATGCAGGCGGCGGGCACGGTCGTCGGGCCGGGGCAACCGGAAGCATGGGGCGTGTTCGGCGCGATGCTGCTGCGGGAGGACGCAGGCGGCTATGTGCTGGTGGCTGTCGTCTCCTTTGCCGCGGCGGCGGCGATCACCGCGCTGTGCATCCGGCTCAGAAACAGAGAAACCCAGAAAAAAGACGGGACGGACAAGCCGAACCGATACGAACAGGAGGAGAAAAGCCAATGAAAAAACGAATCCTCAGTATCCTGCTTCTATGCTGCATGGTGCTGACGCTGCTGCCGACAGCGGCCTTCGCGGCGGGTGAAATCGACGAGCAGTTCACCCTTGCCCCCGGCGGCACCTATTACTTTGACCTCTCGGCAATGGGCATCCCCGGCACGGTGAACGATGCTCTGCCGGACAAAACAATGCGCTATGTCCCCTTTACCTATGCTGGGACAGTGGACGCCTACAAGCTCACGTCGGAGATAGCAACCACTGAGGAGTATGCAGAGCAGAAAAAATATCCCCACAGCCTGTTCGTGGCGGACTATGCCGTAGCGTACGCGGCAAGCTGGGATCATTTGAATGACATAGACATGATTTTTGGCAAAGACTACACCGCCGGCGGTGTGGACTATACGATGCGTGCGCCATCCGAGGGAAGTGATTATACAGGCTCAGGTGATTCAGAACGCGGCACGCCCCAAAGCAACGAATGGGACAGGCTGCTGGACAAGGACGACGGATATATCAAAAACTGGAACGGGATTTTTTCGTGTGGACAAGATACTGTGATCAGATTGCCGTGGCGCCGTACGGTTCGCGGGCACTATTCGAGCCGCTTCTGTGGCCACCGCGACGCTGCGGGCCAAAACCCGCAGGTCGGTTTCCGCCCCGTCCTCGAGGTTTTGAACCGTGACACGATAGGTCCTGACGGGCTGAAAACCGTTACTCTTGACCTTGGCGGCGGCAAGCTGGGCGATGAAAGCAGCATTCGGATCATCGTGAAAAACGGCAGCGAATTTACCGCGCCTGCGTCCGACGGTCTGACCCGCCCGGAGGGAGCTACAGGCAATTACTTTAAGTGGCTTGGCAGCGACGGCAAGCTCTACGCGCCCGGTGCAAGCGTTCCGGAGGATGTAACCACGCTCACGGCGCGGTTTGTGCCAGACACCTATACCGTCATCGTGACCACGGACAGTCTGCCGGATGGCAAGACAGGCAAGGCTTACAGCCATACCCTGACCGCCATCGGCGCAGCGCCCATCACATGGAGCATTGATGAAGGCGCTCTGCCTGCCGGTTTACGTCTGAACGAAAAAACCGGAGAAATCAGCGGCATACCCACTGCGGCGGGAACCGCCACCTTCACCGTCAAGGCAGAAAACAGCGAGGGCAGCGACACAAGGGCGCTGAGCATTACCGTGAACAACGCTGTCGAGCAAACCCCCGTGCGCTATCTGGACGCGGACGGCAAGGAGCGCTTCTGCACCGAATACACGGTGCTGGAAAGCGTTATTATCGAGGATTTTTTCAATAGCGACAACAAGTGGTACGATATGCCCGCAGGCTGGTATGTGGTGGAGGGCGACGTGACCATCACGCCCCGCTTGGACACCCACGGCGCGGTCAATCTGATCCTAACGGACGACTGCCACCTCACGGTACCGTGGGGCATCAACGTGAAGGAGGGCGACACCTTCACCATATACGCCCAGAGCACCGCTGAGGCATCCATGGGCAAGCTGACGGCGTGCCTCCCGGAGCTGTCTGATCATGAAAAGAGTGTGTGGCCTGTGGCTGGACTATCCGGCATCGGCGCCGGTGTGCGCGTGTGGGCTGCCAACGACAACTACTATGAAAACGAGGGTACGATCATCATCAACGGCGGCAATATCCACGCCAGAGGACAGCAGGGCTCCTCCGCCATCGGCGGATCGTATCAAGATCGCAACGTTTCCTCCGACGGAGATACGCCCGGCAATCTCAGGCAAGGCGGCAGCATCACCATCAACGGCGGCATCGTCTGTACCGAGCTCAGGACGAGCGGCGGCGCTCACGCTGCAGACAGCTTTGGAATCGGCACATGCTACGGTAATGGCGGCAGCGTCACCATCAACGGCGGCACGATCATCGCCGAGGCATCCAGCAGCGCGATCAGTAGCGGCCGGGGCGGCAGCATCACCATCAACGGCGGCAATGTGACCGCTCACGGCGGAATCAATCGCTATGAAAACCAGCCGCAATACGCGATTCCCGGAAACGGGATCGGCCCGCTTGAGGGCGGCAGCATCACCATCAACGGCGGTACGGTCAAGGCATCTACCGAGGGAGATGGCTTTGGCATCGGCGGAGCCGGAGTTCACCACACGGCGGAAATGCACATTACCATCAACGGCGGAAATATAGAAACCACGGCAAATCGCAATAACGCCGCCATTGGCGACAAAAGCAAACAAAAGAGCAGCGTCACCATCACCGACGGCGTCATCCATGCGGTCGGAAAAGGCAGCGCGGCAGGCATCGGCAGCACCGGCGACATCCGCATCACCGGCGGTGAGATCTCCGCTTTCGCCGAGGGCGGCGGCGCAGCCATCGGCAGCATTGGGGGAGTGGATTGCAAAAGCATCACCATCAACGGCAATGCGATCAAATCCCTTTCCAGTAAAGACGGCGCCTGCATCGGCGCTGCCACCGGCGGAAGCGTCGGAAGCATCACCATTTCGGACGCAGAGCTTCCGCTTCTCAGCAGCAATAAAATTCTGATCGGCTGGGACGCAGACTCGCCGGGCGGGAAGCTCACCATCCGAAACTGCCACGTTGCATCCACGGACGAACTCACCACTCGTACCGACGGGATCCGCGTGGGCAGCAACAGCGAGCTCGTCATTGAAGAAAGCGAGATCAGGCTGCCGCATTTTAGAAGCATTCGCGTCGGCGGCAATGGGAGCATCGCCGTTCGGGATTCCGATCTGCACACCTACGGCATTTTTATGGACGAAAACGCGAAATCACCGAATGACGCAAAGACACTGAAAAGGCTGGAGATCACGGACAGCACCGTGTTGACGGGCGATATCATCGGCGCTCGTGGAGAATATTCTTCCGTTGAAGAGATCGTGATCCGCGGCAGCATCATCCGCCTGAACGACGAGTACACCTATAATCGCTGCACGATTGGCGGCGGCGAAAAGGCTTCCTTTGGCAGCATCGACATTCAGGACAGCCAAATCGATAGTAGGTCTTCAGTCAACGCGGTTATCGGCAACGGTACACAATCCCAATCCTATGGTGAAAGCCGTATCCGCATTGCGAACAGCCAGGTGTCCGTTCGCAATGAATTGTTCGGCCCCGCCATCGGCGCGGCGTATGGCTCAAGTGGAGGCCAGATAAATATTCTTATTGAAAACAGCACCGTGACCGCAAAGGGCGGCAATTTGAGGTCTGGTACCGACTATATTCCCGGCATCGGGAAAAACTCGTCTGGCAGAGCTTCAGAGATTGGAAAGATTCAAATTCTGAACAGCACGGTGGAATCCTTCCGGCTTGAGGAAAAGGACGGCACAAACTATGTCTATGACAAGCTGCACACAAAGGAGCTGCCCGGTATTCCGGCGGAAAACATCACCATCTGCGGCAGCACCGTCAACGGAAAGACCATTGACCATAGCCCTGACGAGTACGGCAAATGCGCGCTCTGCGACAAGTATGATCTTGGATACTGCTATGAGCATGGGCTTTTGACGCTCGAGGGGCTGACGGACTGCGCCCATGACGGCAGCGAAAAGAAGCTGACGGGGCTTTCCCATCAGACGGGCGAGAACAAAACGAAGCAGCTTACGGAGAACACGGACTACACCGCCATCTATTCCAACAACGTCCATCCCTACACCCTCACACCGGGCGACGAGGGCTTTGACAGCAAAAAGGCTCCCAAGGTGACGCTGTACGGCACGGGAAACTACTGCGGCAAGGCAGAGCATTACTTCACCATCAGCGAAAATGCTGCCGCCGCCCCCACCATCACCACGGACACCCTGCCGGGCGGCAAGGTGGGCGAGGCGTACAGCCAGACCCTGACTGCCACCGGCACCGAGCCTATCATATGGAGCATTATCAGTGGCGAGCTGCCCAAGGGCCTGACGCTGAAAGAAACCACCGGCGAAATCAGCGGCACGCCTACCGCAGCGGGAACCTCCACCTTCACCGTCAAGGCCGCCAACATCACGGGCAGCGGCACAAAGAAGCTGGGCATTACCATTAAAACGGCTGATCCGGTCGAGCTTGCCCCCGTGCCCTATCTGGATGCGGACGGCAAGAAGCAGGTCTGCACCGAATATACCGTGCTGGAAAGCTTTACCGCAGGAAGCATTCTTGATCTGGAGAACAAGTGGTACGAGCTGCCTGCCGGCTGGTATGTGGTGGAGGGCGACGTGACCATCACGCCCCGCTTGGACACCCACGGCGCGGTCAATCTGATATTAAAGGACGGCAGCCACCTCACAGCGGAGTGGGGCGTCAATGTGAAGGAAGGCGATACCTTCACCGTCTATGCCCAGAGCACCGGGGAGGACACCATGGGCAAGCTGACAGCGTGCCTTTCGGAGGATTTTAACAGCGACTGGAGCGTCAAATACTATGTATGGCCGTCTCATGATCTATCCGGCATCGGCGCCGGAGCGCGTTGGAGGGGGCACAATGATGGCTTCTATGAAAACGAGGGCACGATTATCATCAACGGCGGCAATATCCGCGCCAAGGGACAGGATAGTGCCTCCGCCATCGGCGGGCCGAACAGCCGTACTGTCATCCCGTCTCAGGACATCCTGCGGCAGGGCGGCACGATCATCATCAACGGCGGCACCGTCCGTACCGAAGCCTTAGAGAAAGGGAACAATGTGTGGGCAAAGAGCGTAGGGATCGGCACATGCCAATTCGGTTATGGCGGCAGCGTTACCATCAACGGCGGTACGGTCATCGCCGAGGCTGCCTGCGATGCGATCACCACAGGGAAGGGCGGCACGATCACCATCAACGGCGGCGATGTAACTGCTCATGGCGGGATCGACAACTTTGAACACCAATCGCTGGATATGCTTTCCGGAAACGGGATCGGCCCATATTTTGATGGAACCGTCACCATCAACGGCGGTCATGTCAAGGCGTTCGCCGATGGGAAAGGCTGCGGTATCGGTGGCCACAGAGGTGAAGTGACCGTTACGATCACCGGCGGCACCGTAGAAGCCGTCGCAGCGAATCAGTTTGCTGCCATTGGCGGCGAGGGCAGCGTTACGATCACCGGCGGTGTGATCAACGCGGCTGGAAAAAACAACGCGGCGGGCATCGGCAGCAACGGTGACATCCGCATTACCGGCGGCGAGATCACCGTTTCCGCCGAAGGCTTGGGTGCAGCCATCGGCGGCTATGCGGGCGTGGACTGCGGAAACATCACCATTCAGGGCAATGTGATCAAATCCGTTATCTCCAGTGGTGCCGGTGCCTGCATCGGCGGAGCCTCCAACAGGAGCGCCGGAAGCATCACCATTTCGAACGCAAAGCTTCCGCCGCTAAACGGCACCAGTCTGATTGGCTGGATCAGAGGCAATACGGCGGGCAGCCTCACCATTCGGAACTGTTACATCGAGTCAACAGACACCGCGGCGGGAAGCGGGATACAAGTGAGCGATAATGGAAATATACGAATCGAAAACAGCGAAGTCAAGCTGCCGGAAAAAAGAGACATTCGCGCCGGCGATGGCGGGAGCATTGTCATTCGTGATTCCACGATCCACTCCAACGGCATTTATATGCTCGGCAACTTGAATGAGGCGAAAAACCTGAAAAGGCTGGAAATCACAGGCAGCACCGTGGTGACGGCGGGTAATGTGATCGGCGCCATGGGATCACGTGCTTCCGTTGACGAAATTGTGATCCACGGCAGCAGCTTGAGTCCTGCGGAGGGAGCCGACCATTATTACGCCATCGGCGGCGGCGAATATGCTTCCTTCGGCAGCATCGACATTCAGGGCAGCCAAATCAACATTCCGCTTGCCTCCAATGGGGCGGCCATCGGTGGAGGCAATTATGCCACATATTCGGGTGAAAGTACCATCCGCATCGCAAATAGCCAGGTGACCGCCGCTACCGGCGCCAGACTCAGTGCCGCGATTGGTACCGGAAACGGCTCTCAGGGTACTGGATCACTGAAGATCTTCATTGAAAGCAGCGATGTGACCGCAAAGGGCGGCCCTTTGCGGCAGAACACGGACTATGTTCCCGGCATTGGGAAATACGATCGAATTACGCTGCAAGTCCATATTCAAGTGTCGGACAGCACTGTAGAATCCTTCCGGCATACGAAAAGAGACAGCGATGAGCTTGTCTATGACGACCTGCATGAGAAAAACCTGCCCGGTATTCCGGCGGAAAACATCTCCATCTGCGGCAGCACCGTCAACGGAACACGCATTGACCATAGCCCTGACGAATACGGCAAATGCGCACTCTGCGGCAAGTATGATATTGGGTACTGCTATGAGCATGGGCTTTTGACGATGGAGGGGCTGACGGACTGCGTCTCAGACGGCAGCGAAAAGAAGCTGACGGGTCTTTCCCATCAGACGGGCGAGAACGAAACGAAGCAGCTTGCGGAGAACACGGACTACACCGCCAGCTATTCCAACAACGTCGCTCCCTACACGCTTACGCCGGAGGACGAGGGCTTCGATCCGGCAAAAGCCCCCAAGGTGACGCTGTACGGCACGGGGAACTACTGCGGCAAGGCGGAGCACTATTTCACCATCAGCGAAAACGCTGCCGCCGCGCCCAGCATCACCACGTCCAGCCTGCCGGATGGCAAGGTGGGCGAGGCTTACAGCCAGACCCTGACCGCCAACGGCACTACGCCCATCAAATGGAGCATTAGCGGCGCTCTGCCCGATGGCCTGAGCCTGAACAAGGACACCGGCAAGATCAGCGGCACTCCCACTGCGGATGGCACCGCCAAATTCACCGTCACGGCGGAAAACAGCGCGGGCAGCGATACGAAGGAGCTGTCTATTACGATAACCAAAGCCCCCGCAGCCGAGTATACCGTCACCGTGACCACAGAGGGCGACGGAACGGCTTCCGCATCTCCTGCAAAGGCTGCGGCCGGCACAGAGATCACCCTGAGCGCTACGCCCGACAAGGGCTATCACCTCAAGGAGTGGCAGGTAGAATCTCCGACAGGACTTGTAATCACCAACAACAAGTTCACCATGCCGGACAGCAATGTAGAGGTCAAGGCAATCTTCGAGGAGGATGCACCGCCTGCGCCTACCAACCCTGCCAAGCCCAGCATCAGCGTTACAGGAACCTACACCTACAATGGCTCCGAGCATACCGCGGCCGTGAACGGCTATGATCCCTCCACTATGGACATCGCAGGCAACACCGCCACGGACGCGGGCGATTACACCGTTCGCGTCACATCCAAGACCGGCAAATGGGTGGACGGCAGCACCGACGCCGTAACCGCGGCGTGGAGCATCGGCAAAGCCACGCAGGAAGCGCCTAACGGCTTGACCGGTGTCGCGCCCAGTACCGAGGGCGGCAGCGACGGCAAGATTACCGGCGTGGATGCAACGATGGAATACCGTGTGGAGAGCGAGACTATCTACACCGCCTGCGCCGGTATCGAGATTGAAAACCTGCCTGCCGGCAATTACTTCGTCCGCTATGCGGAGGATCACAACCACTTTGCCAGCCCCGATGCGGAGGTCACTGTGGGCAAGGGTGCGCCGCTTGCTGACTGTACCATCACCTTTGACGGCAACGGCGGCAGCGGCAGCATGGGGCCCGTGACCGTCAAGGCAGGGGCAAATTACATCCTGCCCGAGTGCGGCTTCACCGCTCCCGCCGATCAGGAGTTCAAGGCTTGGGAGATTAGCAGCACAGAGTACAAGGTGGGAGATTCCTACACCGTGCTCGGGGATACCGAAATCAAGGCGCTGTGGGAAAACAGCGTTATTACCCCCACCACCTACACCGTCACCGTCAGTAATGACGGAAACGGCACCGGCACCGCAACTCCTTCCACCGCTGTGGCCGGTACGACAATCATCCTGACCGCCACGCCAAACACCGGCTACCACTTCAAGGAGTGGCAGGTCATCAGCGGCGGCGTGACCATCAAGGACGATAAGTTCCTCATGCCGAACGACAACGTGGAGGTCAAGGCCATCTTTGAGAAAGATGCACCTCCTGCTCCCACCGAGTTCACCATCACCGTGAAAACGGACGGAAACGGCACAGCTTCCGCCTCTCATGCAAAGGCTGTTGTCGGCACGGAGATTGCCCTGACCGCTACGCCCAACAAGGGCTACCACTTCAAGGAGTGGCGGGTCATCAGCGGCGGCGTGACCATCAAGGACAATAAGTTCACCATGTCGAACGACAACGTGGAGGTCAAGGCCATCTTTGAGAAGGACGCACCGCCCGCGCCTACCGAGCATACCGTCACCGTGACCAGCAGCGGCAACGGCACGGCTTCTGCATCTCCCGCAAAGGCTGTTGCCGGTGCGGAGATCACCCTGACCGCAACGCCCGACAAGGGCTATCACCTCAAGGAGTGGCAGGTCATCAGCGGCGGCGTGACCATCAAGGACGATAAGTTCCTCATGCCGAACGACAACGTGGAGGTCAAGGCCATCTTTGAGAAGGACGCACCTCCTGCGCCCACCGAGTTCATCGTCACCTTTGACGGCAACGGCGGTACATCCTCTGTCGGCAGCATGACCACCACCAATCAGAAGCTGACCTCTCTGCCCAGCGCCTCCCGAAGCGGCAGTTACAGCTTCGACGGCTGGTACACCGAAAAGAGCGGCGGCACAAAGATTACGACGGATACCGTATTCTCTGCAAATACCACCGTCTACGCCCACTGGACGTATACCGGCGGCGGTGGCGGCGGCTACAATCCGCCCGTCACCTACTACACGCTGCGCTTTGAAACCGGCGGCGGCAGTGATATTCCCAGCGTGCGGGAAGCGTACAATACCTACATTGACCTGACAAAGTACGTCCCGACCTGGCGCGGGCATACCTTTATCGGCTGGTACACCGAACGCAGCCTGATGAACAAGGTTTCCGGTGTTTATCTGACGAAGGATATGACCGTGTATGCAGGCTGGCGCGTGAACGAAAATCCGGGCACAGGCGCGAATCCCTTTACCGATGTTTCTGAAAAGGACTGGTTCTACAGCGATGTGATGTTCGTCTATGAAAACGGACTGATGCTCGGTACGAGCAAGACCCTGTTCAGTCCGCATGGGACGGCGACGCGCGGCATGATGGCGACCATTCTCTGGCGCATGGAGGGCAGCCCCGTACCGAAGGGCAAAAACAGCTTTACCGATGTGGAGGCCGAAAAGTGGTACGCTGACGCGATCACATGGACGGCGGAGAACGGCATTTTCGCGGGCTACGGCAAAGACAAATTTGGCCCGGACGATCCCATCACCCGCGAACAGCTTGCAGCCATCTTCTACCGCTACGCAGACTACAAGGGCTACGATCTGACCGTCAAGGGAAATCTGGACAAGTTCAAGGATGCGGACAAGATCACGGATTACGCAAAGACGGCGATGCAATGGGCGGTCGGCAGCGGATTGATGAAGGGAAAATCCGGCAATCTGCTTGACCCGCAGGGCACGGCGACCCGCGCTGAGATCGCCGCCATGCTCCACCGCTTCATTGAGAAGTATGAGCTGGTGCAGGGCAAGGCTCCCGGCGGCCTGATGGGCTGGATCGACCCGAAGCGGCTGCAAATCCCAAAGACCGGCGACAGCAGCGTGTTAGGCTTGTGGGGGATCTCCCTCTGTACATCTCTTGCCGGATGCCTTGTGCTGACCACATGGCAGATCAGGCGGCGGCGTGAGGAAGAAGCGCTGCAAATCATCGAAAAGTAAACAGGTTCACCTTTAGGGGCGCGGGCAAATAGCCCCGCGCCCCTTTTCGGTTTCATTCGTCAGGAAAGGCGGTTGCTCTTTTGAACAACCGCCTTTCGCCACATCTATCCGATTTGAGCAGAAAGGAAATCAGTCTATGACAAAAGAGTACGGGAGGTGTCGCTGATGCGGCTTGCCGCCGCACAAATCGCATAACCGGACCAATACGGAATGAAAGCAGTTTTCTGCACCCGCCTGCCCTTTCTGCTGTTTCATTGCGCCTATTGAGCACCTATGAAGGCTTTGAAGCCTTTATAGGTGCTTTTTGTCGTTCACGGCACTTTTTCTCTGTGGGCTGCCGCTCCCCGCCGCCCTCCGTTTGGATTTTCATGCGACATCAATCAAAAAAATCCAAACGGAGGAAAACAACATGACAACGATCAACCTGCGGGAGCTTTACCCGTGGTACACCGAGGATGCCTTTATCGAGGTTTCCGATGAAGTTGCCGCGTTTCTCGAAGAAGATAAGCGGCTTCAGATCAACTACGCGCAGTACATCCGCGACAACAGGGCGTTCTACTCGCTGGACGCAGGCGACGGCATCGAGGCGGATGCGCTGAATCTGCCGGAGCAGCCGGACGAGGCGCTGGAGCGCATGGAGCTGGAGCGGCTGCTGAAAGAAGCGCTGGCGCAGCTCACACCCTCGCAGCGGCGCAGACTGTTTGCCAGCGTTCTCAATGATGAGAGCAACCAGCGGATTGCCAAGCGTGAGAGCGTTGATGAGAGTGCAGTGCGCAGAAGCATTCAGCGTGGATTGGCGGCACTCAAAAAAATTCTGAAGAAATCTTGAGTTACCCCGTCCGAAAAAGCCCGATTTTTCTTGAGGTATATGAGAGGGATATTCTTCTTTCTCGCCTCTGCTCCTTGACAACCGCATAGACACCGGTATCAGTACAGACCCCGCGCGGCTGAAAAGCCAAGCGACAAAAGGCGCGCCGCCATGACGACAGACCTCCCATCCTTCGGGACGGGCGGCTGTCCGAGCGATCTACGCGGCCTTTGACCCGATGCCCGGCAGCATCGGGCGCGATGACAGCGCGGGCGATACGCAACCCCAGCTACGGCCTCCCACTGACTTGAGGGGGATTTCTGCGGCGTTCGTGAGCCTTACAAGCCACGGCGCTGGTGGGAATGGGACAGCCTTGCCAAAGGCGGCTGATACCGGTCCCAGAGGCGATATATGCCTCGCGCCGGGGGCTGTGACAAATACGGCGGAACAAAACTACATGACACAACATACGCAGACAGCCGCGCCGGTGCAGTATCATGCAACATGACAGCAATCCCTCCGGCGCGGCTGCTCTGCCGGAACGAATACGAACAAGCCCCGCTGTCATATCGTGGCAGCGGGACTAAATTGATAAATCGGAGGTGCGTTTATGCAGAAGCAAGCCATCCCCAAAGAGCCGGTCGCCTCTTATAAGGAGATCAGGATCGGCAAAACCCTCTATCGCGTGACAAGCGTGTTTTCCGGCGAAAAGGACCTTGGCAGGACGCTGGAGCAGCTTGCGGTGCGCCGCGCCATGACGGAGCTGGACGCTCCCGCGGCCGTGCAGCCCTGTCACGCATCTTAACAGACAATCAGCCTCCCTGCGGCGGCATCCTTGCGCGAAAAAGGTATCCCCGGTATCATATTCTTGCAGGGAAAACCTGCGAGAGCCATCACGCCGCACGGATGTATGAATCGCAGAGAATCGGGAGGTAAAATACAGATGATCGAAAAGACATACAACGTAGGCATCTATTGCAGGCTCAGCAACGACGATGAGCGCGACGGGGAGTCCGTATCCATTGAAAATCAGAAGCTCCTGCTGCAAAGCTATGTGCGTCAGCGGGGCTGGAACGAGATCGCGGTTTACTGTGACGACGGGTACTCAGGTACGAATTTCGACCGGCCCGGCGTTAAGCGCCTCATCGAAGATGCAAAAGCCAAGAAAATCAACCTCATTCTGGTAAAAGACCTATCACGCTTTGGGCGTAACTACATCGAGTTCGGACAGTACACGGACTACCTGTTCCCCTCGCTGGGCTGCCGTTTTATCGCGCTGAACAACGGCATCGACACCATGAGTGACAACGGCAGCACCGACGTCATGTGCTTTTTGAACTTATTTAACGAGTTTTACAGCCGGGACACCTCCAAGAAGGTCAAGGCGGTCAAAAGAGCCTGCGCGGAAAGCGGCAAGTTCATGGGAACCTACCCCGCCTACGGCTACAAGCGCGACCCGGAGGATAAGCACCACCTTGTCATCGACGAGGAGACCGCCCCTACCGTGCGCCGCATCTTCGCCATGCGCGCCTCCGGCATTGGCTTCCGTGCCATCGCCGTCACGCTCAACGAGGAGGGCGTTCTGCCGCCCGGTGCGCTCTACTATCAGCGCAAGGGGCGCAGCGACCCGCGCAACGTCAACCACAAGTGGGCGGAAACCACCGTCAAAGCTCTCATCCGCAGCGAGGTCTATATTGGGAACATGGTGCAGGGCAAAACCGGCACACTTTCCTATAAGTCCAGAAAGCTCATCAACAAGCCGGAGGAGGAATGGATACGGGTGGAGGGAACCCACGAACCCATCATCTCCCGCGAGGTCTGGGATACCGTGGTCAGCATCGACAAAAAGAAGGTGCGCAAGACGCCGCCCACGGACGGCATCCGCAGCATCTTCACCGGCCTTGTCTACTGCGCAGACTGCGGCTTCAAGATGCGCAACCACATCGAGCGCTTCACCTATAAGGACGGTACGCCGGGGCGGTACAGCTCCTTCATCTGCGGCAACTATGCCAGAAGCGGCAAAAGCGCCTGTACCATCCACTCCATCTATGAAAATGTGCTGGAGGAGCTGGTACTGACGGACATCCGGGAAAAGGCGCGCTTCGTCGAGTGCGACGGCGAGCGCCTTGCCGAGCAGATCAGCCGCATGAAGGAAAAGGAAAGCCGCAGCCGCGTTCTCTCCTATGAGCAGGAGCTGAAAGCGGCAGCGGCGCGTATGACGGAGCTGGAACGGCTGATGCAGAATCTCTATGAGGACAAATGCACCGGCACCATCCCCCAGACGGTCTTTCAGACGCTCATGCGGAAATACGAAACCGAACGGGCGGAAAAAGCCGCCGCCATCCCGGAGCTGGAGCAGAAGGTCAGAGCGCAGCTTGAGAACCGGCAGGACGCAAACCGCTGGATGGAGGTCATCCGCCGCTACACCGAGATCACGGCGCTGGACGAAAGCATCCTCTTTGAGCTGGTGGACCGCATCGAGGTGGGCGAGGCGCGGAAGGTCAACGGACAGCGCATCTGCGACGTCAAGGTGGTCTACCGCTACGTCGGCAGCGTGGACGACGCGCTGGCACAGGAGAGGCTGGAAGCGTATGAAAAAGCTATATAAGGTCGGCATCTATTGCCGGTTGAGCGTGGACGACGCCTCCAACTCCGCCAAGGCGAAAAACTATATCCCCGCTGATGAATCCGTCAGCATCGAGAATCAATATGAACTGCTTTCCAAATTCGTAATGCTCAACGGCTGGACGGAGGTCAAGTCCTACCGCGACGACGGTTATAGCGGTGGAAATTTCCAGCGTCCCGGATTTCTGGAGATGCTGGAGGACGCGCGGCACGGCCTTATCAACCTGATCCTTGTCAAAGACCTATCACGGCTGGGCCGTGATTTTGTGGAGGTCGGGCGCTATACCGACGTCATTTTCCCCTCGTTGGGCTGCCGCTTCGTATCCGTCCTTGACTGCCTCGACACCGAGGGCGACAACACGGATATGCTGCACTTCCGCAGTCTGATGAACGACTACCA
>CDZG01033338.1_pt1 | contig 50448 bp, 44 predicted proteins | sample 557741 | NCBI WGS metagenome assembly CDZG01 (sample SAMEA3182086, study PRJEB8094) | gut metagenome | biome: human; feature: gut; material: Stool; isolation source: human stools | place: Canada | collected 2013-01-21
GACTCCGATGAACTAACCATCCAAATTATTGAGAATGACAAGAGATTGGCTGCACTTAGAGAGTATGCTCAAACGGCTTGAATTCCAAATCCGAAACTTGAGATTGTTACTCTTTCTGTTTTCTGAGGCAAAGTTGAAGAATAATAATGCAGTCTTTCTGCACAGTTGTGATAAATTTCATTCTGAACAAAAAAATGCACTTTTTTGAAAATAAATTTGTGCTACGCAAAAAGACTGCAGAACAGCCCCGTACCTTTGCAGTGTCAAAACAAAGGAAGCATGGGTGAGTGGTTGAAACCGGCACACTGCTAACGTGTTGAACCATTAGGTTCCGGAGGTTCGAATCCTTCTGCTTCCGCATTTGGAACTTTGGCAGACTTGGTGTATGCGCAGGACTGAAAATCCTGAGAACGCGGTTCGAATCCGCGAGGTTCCACTTTTTATTGGGGCGTTCTCCAGTGGCAACGAGAGGAGACTGTAAATCTCCCGTCTTTCGACTTCGCAGGTTCGAGTCCTGCCGCCCCAACTTAATATGGAGTCTGTAGTTCAGTAGGTAGAATGCCAGATTGTGGCTCTGGTGGTCACGGGTTCGAGTCCCGTCTTTCTCCCCATTTCGCTTCAATAGCTCAGTTGGTAGAGCAGCTCACTTGTAATGAGCAGGTCGTAGGTTCGAAGCCTACTTGGAGCTCAATATGTGAGGGTGCCCGAGTGGTTCAAGGGGCTGGTCTGCAAAACCAGTATATCGTCGGTTCGAATCCGATCCCTCATTCAAAAAGAAGTCTTCAACGAAAGCACATGATGCTTAGTTGAAGACTTCTTCATTTTACCCGCATTTAAGCAGGAGGTTCAGTTTGCTCTGTAATTGAGTCAGCACATCTTTAAGCTCATCCAATGGCTTGCCCTCCTGGCATTGTTGAATCAATGCAATGGCCCTCGTCATCAAATCGTAATCTTCTGTCTTTAATGGAGAATTATCGATAGAGTATTCGGGATCCTCGTAACGGTAGTATTTGTTGTCATATACCTCTATTGGAGCGTAGTAGCCCAGTTTATCCGATCTCATCATCTGAATATCGGCTTGTACGGTTCTCATGGAAACACCTTTCGTGATACCCTCCATATCATAGAGGGCATCCGAGCAGGCTTCTACTAAATCATCCAGAGTCCATCGTCTGTACCTGTTGCGCAGGCATCTGTCTATAGTCTTGTAGCGTATCAACGCATTCTTGTTTGCTGGCATTGCTGTGTGAAAAAGTAACTATTCAGCGATAGGGCATGACAAGTTTTCAAACCTCAAATAAGGCTTGAATAGCATTGAACGGAGTCTTGTTGTGTTTCTTGGCAGTTTCAACGATTGAATGTAATTCAAGAAATGCATCTGCCCCAAAAACAGAACGGAATGTGCAGGAGTTCTTCAACTTGATTTTCAACTTACGTATTCCACGCTCACTTCCATTATTGTCAGATGGTATCATTGGGTCTTCAAGAAAGTTGAAGATGTAGTCACGGCATTTTATCAATCCCTTCTTGAAGGTTTCAAACTTTTTGCCAAGACTGCTAACATTTATTTTAAGCAGACTGTCCAAGCGTTCTGTCCATGATGTCTTGGGGATTACTGTCGATGGGTTAGTGTTCCTCTCATGTATGGCTTCACGGAACAAGCTTGCTATCTTGTCGGACCAATCCTGCTTGTCGTTCAGTTCTGACAGATACTGCAACTCTCGCAGCAAATGCGCAAGGCAAACTTGATGGTTTAGGAAATGAAGTGCAAAGTATGCGCTATGGCGGTCTGTCACGGCTGTCATTCGTTCCAGACTGTCGCCAAACTTGTCCGCCAACACTTTTGAGTTTCTGCCGTCAGCTCGAAAGAGCAAGGTGTAATAAACAGTCTGCGCTATCCATGCCCAGTCAAGACGCTTGTTGCAATAACATCCGCTCTCGTCGAAACCGACGACACTTGACGACATGATATATTCCTTGATTTTCTCAATGGCAGGCTGTGCGTTTCTTTTGGCTTCCTTCACCCAGTTTACAAGCGAACCTTCACTCGGAGCAAGCCCGAACACCTCATGCAAGAAACTTGCTATACGCCCATATGGAAGAAACTGCACGACACTGAGATACACGACAAGTGACTTTACGCTTGCATCGTAGACTACATCGTTAGACTTGCGTCTTGGTGCAGTGCGGACACGCTCGCCACACTTCTTGCAAATCATCACATAGTGACGTATTTCCTTGATTACCGGCTTAAGTTCTGAAATTGATACAACTTGCGTTACATGGTCAAGCACACGCTCTGCGTCTGCGAGCGTGTCACCGCAATTAGTGCAATAGTTAGGCATGTCATCAATTATCTCGTCCGGCGATGGAGAGCAGGATAGTTTGTGACCGTCATGCCCCGCCTGTCCGCCTGGCTTCTTTCCACTTGGTTCGCGGAGACTTTTTGTCCTTCTGACTATCTCGTCTTTCATAGTCTCCTTGCTCGGCGGAGTGCTGCTGTTGCCGGAATTCTTCTTAGGCTTCTCGTATTTAGACAGACGCTCTTTAAGTCTTGCATTTTCTTCGTCCTTCTTGCGTATTTGACGATTTAGAGCTTCTATGTTACGGTTAAGTTTGGCTATCTCAGCATATTGCTGATCGATGGTTTCACGCATCAACCGCATCTCTGCCGTCATGTCTTGCAGTACTTTTGATATATCCGTAACTTGCTCTTTCATAGGTATAAAGGTATGAAAAATATCTCATATACGCAAGAAATAGAGACACTTTGTTTTGTCTTTTATAGGTCGTTTTGAAGTATATTTCAATTGTGGATTAAGGGTGCAGCGCTACCGCTGAATAGTTACCGTGATATTTGTTCTGTTATAATGTGCCTACAATTTTCTTCAATAGAAAATACTGGTACAGAATGCCTACCTGGTAGTTGGCAAGTTGAATCTCCATGTCAAGCTGCGTATTGCTGGCATCCAGCATGTCTGTAATCAAGGCCAATCCGTTGACATACCGTTGACGGACGATATTGAAGTTCTCATGTGCCAGCTGGACACTTTTCTTTTGGGTGCGTAAGCGGATATAAGCTTCCTGCAGATTAACATAAGCTTCGTGTACATTGTTCTCGAGTTCTTCTTCTGCCAGTTTCCGCTTTTCCTGCAACTTCATCAGTGTAATGTCGGCTTGTTTCAATTTACGTTTTCCTTTAAACAATGCATCAATATTGTATGACACGCCAACACCCATGAACCAATAGGTGAAGTTATTGTTTAAAGGCGGTACTTCTATCAGAATAGGTCCGGATAGTTCGTTGGTTATCGAGAAAGAAATGTGCGGACGACGTTCAGCCTTAATCAGATTTTTCTGGTTTTTACCTAACGCAATCTGTATGTCAGCCAGCTTCATGATCGGGGCTTCCTGAATACCTTCGCTCCATGATTTTTCATCCCGTTCCTCTATCAATTGATGTTGCAGGTAAGTCGTATCAGGAACAATACGTATTCCTTCTTCCAGTCCTAATGTTGTTACAAGTTCATGATTCAATACATTTAGCTTGTTGGTAGTGGAAGTCCGTTTCAGTTCCAGATTCTGCAATTGCAGTTCATAACGGGTGATATCGCTTTTCAATGCTGTCCCTTGGCGATAGGCAGCCTGCATATCTTTTACCAACAGTCGGGTCTGTTCGATGTTCTTCTGATAGACCAGTTCTTGGTTGCGTAATTGGAACAGGTCCAGATAATATCCAGCCAGTAGGAAACGCAGATTTTGGCGGTTATCGAGGTATGTTTGCTCGGATACCTGTTTCTGTAGTTTGTTTTGTTCGATGCTGCTTTTAATACCGCCGCCGGCATAGATGACTTGCTGGGCTTTGACTACAAAAGAATTTCCGAAATGAGGCATCTCGGCATGGATACCATTCGAAAAATCCCGGTCAGTCATATAGCCATCACCAATGTAAGACACTTCTGCTTTGAGTGATAAAGAAGGCAGATATGCATTTCGTGCTACTTTAATCCCTTGTTCTGCCTCTTCAATAGCCAACTGATGCATCCGGATGCTTTTGCTGTTTTCGTCTGCCAGCCTGAATATTTCGCTCAATGTAAGCACTCGTTCCTGTGCCGATGAACAAAGGGAAAATAAGATAAATAAAGAAGATGATACAATTCTTCTTGTCATTAAAAACGTACTACAACTTACCATAAGATAACCTCACAATCTCAAAATCAAACTTTTTATATGGAATAAACTTGCCCACTGGCAAATTTGTCAATCAAATTCTGCCTGTCCTTAATTTGACGGCGCAAAATTAAATGTTTACTTTTGTACAATATTTGAATATTCTGCAATATCCTTATCATTTTAAGCCAACACGAAAGAGATGAATAGTGAACAGCATAATCAGCCAGCCCTTGTCCAAAAGTCTGCTCCGGAAGCGATTATAATCAAGAAAACGGGTTGGAAAGAAATTAATTTACATCGGCATTCTCATTCGCAGCATCAGATAATCTACACTTTATCAGGAACATTACATATACAGATCGAATCGACCAGTTATTTTATTCCTGAGAAGCATGTGGCTTGGATTCCGGCTTATGTAGAGCATGAACTAAGCAGCCGGAACCGGCAAGTTTCTTTGGTGGTTTATTATATTGGCTTGCCGGATATGGATGCTGCCGGAAATGTATTCTCTATTTATGCCATGAATGCTGTGATTGCAGAAAACTTGAAATATATAGGTTCTAAAGGTCCTGAGATCTGTTATGAGGAATCACCGGCACTGTATGATTTTACCCAAAGCTTTTTCCGTTTGCTTCCTTCTATGAGTCCTTCTTCCGGTATTCTGTTGACGACATTATTAATTCCTAATGATTCCAGGCTTCATGCCGTATTGGATTAGAACATTTACATGAGAATTTACGGATTGAACGGGTGGCAAAAGACTGTGGTTTTTCAGTACGTAATTTAAACCGTTTGCTGCATGCTTCCGGTATTCGTTTCAGTGATTATTTAAACCACCAGCGTATTATGCGGGCCATCGAGCTTTTTGCTGATGGTGGCCGCACGCTACAACAGGTAGCTTATGAAGTGGGATACAGCACACCCAATCACTTTAATCGGGTGTTTAAGCAAGTGACGGGTGTTTCTCCCAGTACTTTTTTCCGGGGAAAATAAAGACTTTTCCCGGTATCAGAGTTTATGTCCTTCTTTCAGTTCTTCTACTTCCATTTTCTTTACCTTGCGGAAAAGATCGGATGCGAAGATAAAGTCATTTAATGCCTGATTGTCTGACGTAATGATGTCTTCTTTTGTTCCCTGCCATTCTTTGACACCTTCTTTGATGAATACGATATTGTCTCCGATATTCATAACGGAGTTCATATCGTGTGTATTGATAACGGTTGTCATGTTGAACTCAATAGTAATGTCGTGAATCAGATCGTCGATCACCAAAGATGTTTTAGGGTCGAGTCCGGAATTGGGTTCGTCGCAGAACAGATACTTCGGGTTTAAGGCGATGGCACGGGCAATAGCGGCTCGTTTCATCATACCTCCACTGATTTCCGACGGATAAAGATGACCGGCTTCCGACAGGTTCACACGATCCAGACAGAATTCAGCGCGCATTTGTCTTTCTTTTGTACTGGCTTTCGAGAACATATCCAAGGGGAACATGACGTTCTCGAGCACCGTCATACTGTCAAACAACGCCGAGCCTTGGAAAAGCATTCCCATTTCTTTCCGGAGAATCTTCAGGTCTTCTTTGTTCATCAACGTAAGGTCACGACCGTCATACAGGATTTGTCCGCTGTCCGGACGCATCAATCCGATGATGTTCTTGATCATTACAGTTTTTCCTGATCCGCTTCGTCCGATGATCAGGTTGGTTTTCCCGTCTTCAAATACAGTACTGATATTTTTCAATACCGGACGGCCTTCAAATGATTTGGTAATGTTCTTTACTTCAATCATGATCAAGTCAACATTAAGTTCGTTAATATTACGTCGGCCAGCAGAATCATGATGCTACTCATCACGACGGCATTGGTACTGGCTTTACCAACTTCAAGTGCTCCACCTTTCACATTATATCCAAAGTAGGCGGCTATGGAAGAAATGATAAAGGCATAAACCACCGATTTGATAATAGAATACCAGATATAGAACTGGTTGAAATAGAATTGCAAACCATATTCGAAAGCAGCCGGAGTCATGTTCGTCCCTGAAGAATAGCTGGCTGCAATACCACCCAAGATACCGGTAAACATACTGAAGATAACCAGTACAGGAATAAATACCATCATTCCAACCATTTTCGGAAGAATCAGGAAGTTGGCCGAGTTGACACCCATGATTTCCATCGCATCAATTTGTTCGGTTACACGCATGGTTCCGATTTCGGAAGCAATGTTACTTCCTACCTTTCCGGCCAGAATCAGACACATGATGGAGGAAGAAAACTCCAGCAAGATAATTTCACGCGTAGTATAACCGATGGTAAACTTTGGAATCAGCGGTGAACTGATGTTTAAGGAGATCTGAATGGCAATTACCGTTCCGATAAATACGGAGATGATAACCACAATCCAAAGAGAATCAACACCTAGTTTGTAAATTTCTTTGACAAGTTGCTTGAAGAACATGTTCCAGCGGTCGGGAATGGTGATGCTTTTCCGCATCAGCATGACATATTCTCCTACTTGATGTAATGCTTTTATCATTTTTACTCGGATTTCTTTTGTTGCAGAGGGCAAAGTTAGGGAAATATCCGGTATGGAAGTGTTGTTTGGCATGATTTATTTCTGTTTCTTTGCACAAAACTAATGTGAACGATGGCTGAAAATCAACAAATGGTACTTCGTACGGAAGACTTGGTGAAGAAATACCGGGCGCGTACGGTCGTGAATCATGTATCGATCAATGTCAAACAAGGCGAGATTGTCGGGTTGTTAGGTCCGAATGGCGCTGGCAAAACAACAACCTTCTACATGACAGTAGGATTGGTTACGCCCAACGAAGGTAAAATCTTTCTGAACGATATGGAAATAACCAAGTTCCCGGTATATATGCGTGCGCGCAACGGAATTGGGTATTTGGCACAGGAAGCTTCCATCTTCCGCAAAATGACAGTAGAAGATAATATCCGTTCTGTATTGGAGATGACCAATACAACGAAAGAATATCAGCGGGAAAAACTGGAGAGCTTGATTTCGGAATTTGGTTTGCAGAAGGTTCGGAAGAATTTAGGCGACCGTTTGTCGGGTGGTGAGCGTCGTCGTGCAGAGATTGCCCGTTGTCTGGCCATCAATCCGAAGTTTATCATGCTGGATGAGCCTTTTGCCGGTGTCGATCCGATTGCGGTTCAGGATATTCAAACGATTGTGGCGCGTTTGCGTCATAAGAATATCGGTATTCTGATTACCGATCATAATGTATATGAAACATTGAGTATCTGCGATCGTGCTTATCTGTTGTTTGAAGGAAAGGTACTGTTCCAAGGAACGGCAGAACAATTGGCCGAAAACGAGATTGTTAGGGAAAAATATCTGGGTAGGGATTTCGTCCTTCGAAAGAAAGATTTATAATCAAATTATATTGGCTTTTTATCGTTTCACAAGGATGGAACGATAAAAAATCAGGCAGAACCGGTCTTCTTTTTACCGATTCTGCCTTTTATATTCTTTTTAGGATCTGATAATTTCTCAGGCATCAATGCTGAGTTTCCGGATATATCGGATGATAAAGGCAAAGCCGATCAATGCTAAGACCGCCATGCCTATATAAGGCCACAAGTGAGCATCCGAAATCTTGCCGCTGACCCATTCACTCTCTTTCCATTCACTGTCCGACATGGCGATAACACTGACGGCATTATTGAAGAAATGCGCCACAACCGGCAGCCATATATTCCGGGTCCAGATAATCAGATAACCGAAGTAAGCTCCCAGGATTATACGCGGAATGAATCCGTAGAACTGCAGGTGGAAAGCACTGAAAAGAATGGCGCAAATCCAGACAACGGCGTGTTGGTTGGTTGTCCAGCGTCCGATGATCTGCTGTAAAGTACCACGGAAGAGGAATTCTTCGCAGACAGCTGCCGTCAGGGCAATAACAATCAGATTGGTGAATAGGGGAGAAATGCCTTCGCCTTCGATTAGCAGGTTGGTGAAATGCAAGGCCAAATCTTCCTGTTGCCGCATCCAATTCTCAAGAGGAGCAGCCCAAGCCGGTAGTTGCATGCTTTCATTAAGCATAGACGTCAGGCTGATAACCGGATTGAGAAGAATCATGCCGGCAACGACAAGGATCACCAATCGTCCGTCGGGTATTCCGTTTAATCCTAAATAGGCTTTCGGCTGATCACTGCACAGCCAGGCCGTAAGCAAGGCAGGAAGCAGAAAGGTTCCGACAGCCGTAATGAATTGAAACAGGCGCATCATATCCGGATGCTGTTCCATTCCGGTAGAAGTTCCACAGATAAGCTGGAACAAACCCAGTCCGAATAAAGAAGACAACAGACTGCCGATGGCAATCAGCAGAACCAATAAGAAGAGCTGTCTGCTTGTTCGTTGGGTGGAAAATAAAGCTTTCATGTGTTTCTGATGTTTTTGTTGCCAAAGATACATAATTCCCTTGTATTTTCTTTCTAAATCAAAAAATCATTATATTTGCACTAATAAAACAGATAAAGACAAACAGTTTATATGGAACCTCCCAGTTCTATCCTGACAGACGGTAATTCAAAGGCGGATCCCCGATCGGACGATCCGCTGTCGCGCAGCATGTTTGATAATCAATCGTTGGTTGTCCCGAGCCATTGTGGTGACGGGTTCTTTGTCATGCTTTAATCTGAATTCTTAAATTATGGCACTATATTTAAAAAAGGAATTAGAAGAGTCCAGATCCTTGATCGGAGTCTGGCAGATAACGGAAACAGAAGAAGAACTAAAGGAACTCGCTTCCGTCCCTTCAGATGAGATGGAGGAAATCTCATTCATCAACAACGAATCCCTCCGCAAGCAGAGGCTCGCGGTCAGGGCGCTTCTTTGCGAGCTGTTCGGCGAAAAGGTCTATCTGAGCCACCACGACAACGGGAAGCCTTACCTGGAGAACAGCGTCACCGACATAAGCATCACGCACACAGACAAATATGTAGCCGTCATCCTGAACGACAACGAGGATGTCGGCATCGACATCGAATCCCTGTCGCGAGACTTCTCGGCAGTGGAGCGCAAGGCGCTTTCCGAGGACGAGGTTGAAGATCTGGATGAGGACAAGCGCAATGAGCAGCTGGCCATCTACTGGTGCGCCAAGGAAGCCATATTCAAAAGACTCTCGGCCTACAGGGTGAATTTCGCCGAGCAGATCGAGGTGGAGCGCTTCCGTCCGAAGGGAGAGGGAGAGCTTGACGCGACCTTCATCCACAAGGACGGCTATGAGGAGGAATTCGAACTTGAATATATGACCTTCGACAACCACGTTCTTGTCTGGGTTGCCGGCGAGGTATAGACACCATTTAATATCAACCTAATAAAATTTTAACATTATGTCAGCTACAGTACTGGTGATCATCGTCTTACTGGCGATTGTATTCCTTTACATCTTCCTCACGCAGCGTAAGTTTGTGAGCCTTGAGGAGAAGATGAAAAACGCTTTCAGCCAGATAAATGTGCAGATGAAGTCCCGTTGGGACGCTGTGACCAATCTGGTTGAGATGACCAAGCAGTACACAAAATACGAGCATGACACCCTCGTAGATGTGATTTCCAAGCGTTCGGCCTCCGTATCCAGTCCTGAGGATCTCGCCCAGAGCGAGGCTTCGCTGAGATCCGTGATGGGACGCCTGAACGTCGTCGCTGAGCAATATCCTCAACTTGGAGCCAACACCGTGTTCCTGAAGACTATGGGAGAGATCAAGGACTATGAGGAAAAAGTCCGTCTCAGCAGGATGGTCTACAATGACTGCGTGACGAAGATGAATATGATGGCCCGCCAATGGCCTTCCTCAATGGTGGCCGCCATGCTCCATTTCTCGACCCACGAACTCCTTCCGGAAGACCAGACAGTAGTCAACGCACCTTCAGTCTCAGACATATTCAACAAGTAGGATCATGAGGAGGCTTTGGACATTTTTCCTGGCCGCCGTTCTGTCTCTCGTCGCTGTCCCGATGTCCGGCAGCGACGTTGACTCGTTGAGAATCAACGTGGAACTACGGGACAACGGATCGGCCATTGTGACCGAGACATGGCATATTGATGTCTCTGACGACATCACGGAATGGTACCTCGTGGCCGATAACATGGGTCAGATGACCATTGAGGATCTGGCGGTCAGCGACGAGGCCCTCGGCGACTATCTCAACGAAGGCGAATGGGATGTTGACCGCAGCCGCGCCCTGAAGGCTGGCCGCTGCGGACTTGTGACCAAATCCAACGGCTATGAGATCTGCTGGGGCGTGGGAAGTTCCGGCAGGCACACCTACACAGTCCGCTATCTGCTCACCGGCCTTGTCAAGGGGCATGAGGACATGGACGGATTCAACCACATGTTCGTCGCCCGTAACCTGGGCTCGTCACCCAAATCCATCATCCTGACTGTCAGGAAGGCGGGAATGGAGTTCTCCACGGAGAACACAAAGGTCTGGGCGTTCGGTTTCCGTGGAGAGATACACGTGGAGAACGGGATTGTCGTGGCCAGAACCACGGAGCCTTTCATCAAGGAGAGTGCGATGATCGTCATGGTCGGCTTCGAGAAGGGCATGTTTCATCCGGACCTGGTCGAGAAGCGGACATTCGACCAAGTCCGCAAGAAGGCACTCAAAGGCAGTGACTACTCATCTTCAGGAGAGTACGGCTTCTGGGAATGGGCTTCCGTCATATTCTTTGCCATCATCGTCATCCTTGTGTTCCTGACTCTCATCGCCGCCATAAAGGACAAGATCAACAAGATCAAACGCAAGAAGGAGCTTCTTGGCGGGAGGATCAAGGATGTCCCATGGTACAGGGACACCCCGGTAAACGGTAATCTACGGAAGGCAAGCAACATACTGACAGAGTTCGAGGGTCTCAAATCAACTCAAAGACAGAATCTTATCGCCGCCTACATCACAAGGCTCTTCCTTAAGGGGGGATTCGCGATTGTCCAGCAGCCGGGCGGTTCAAAGCCTCAGATGCTGGTCAAGGATCTTCCGGACACCGCTGCGCAGGACGATGACAATGACACGAAGCTTGAGTCCGAGTTGCACTCGTTCATCAAGGAAGCCGCCGGAGATGACAGGATCCTCCAGAAGAACGAGCTCAGGAGATGGTCCAAGTACAACGGCAGGACTCTGTACGCCTGGAGCAACAGGATAGAGAACGGAGCGACCGTCTGGACGATGAAGCCGGAGGAGGTTCGCCAGGTCTTCGGACTAAGAAAATTCCTAAAGGATTTCACGCTGATCAAGGACAGGGGTGTGGTAGAGGTGAAGCTGTGGAACGACTACCTTGTCTTCGCATCACTCTACGGCATTGCCGACCAGGTGATGAGGGACTTCCGTAAAGTCTGTCCCGAGTACTTCAGACTGTCTTCGTCCGCGGAGTTTTTTAACGACAGCGCGACCAACATTATGATCTGGGACATGATCAACATGACATCCAGGGACTTCAACGTGGCGGCCTCAACCTACGAGGCCTCGCTCAACAGCTCAAGCTCAAGCGGCGGAGGCGGATCGTCATCTTGGGGCGGCGGAGGCGGCTACTCCGGCGGGGGATCCGGCGGAGGCGGACGCTAACATCCGGTCACTTAGAAGCTGAAAGCCACTCCAGACGGCGGCGTAATCCAAGAAGTATCCGACGGAACGGAGAGGCCAGAAGCCAAATCCGAACCTTAAGAAGGTAGATTTTCGAGGTCACGTCAACGGGTCTGGTCCCATCCTTCAGGATAGAGACCACCCGGGCGAAGATCTCGTCCCGTGTGCAATGCTCCTTTGCCGCGAGGACACCGTCACCTTGTATCACGGCATCACCGCCGGCGGCAAAATCCAACACCCGGTGAAGGACGTAATGATTGTTGAAGCGGAACAGTACCACATCGCCTCTGTCAGCGAGCCGACGCGGCTTCCCTGCCGGCGAGGCCGCCTCGACTCCTTCCAGCACCACAAGATCCCTCTCGGCGACAATGAAAGGAAGCATGCTCGTTCCCTTCACTGGGATAGTGACCCTTTTCCCATCACGTAGCAGATCGATCACGCTCGCGAAAAAGGCATCGTTATTGACAATCATCATTTCCCATTTTTGACTTTCAACGAATATGACGCGGAACCGCATCAGCACAAATATAGAAATAAACCCATACAGTAACAAATGCGAAAGTCTTTTTCGAAAGATGTGAGAATCAGGATAAATAACGGAAAAAGACAAAATATACTCGTATTTTGAATCCATCGATTTATTTTGTAGCTTTGCAACTGAATCACTTAAACTTAATTATCATGAAAAGAGTAGGAAGTATTATTGGGGTAAGACCTGAAAAACTGGAAGAGTACAAACGCCTTCATGCAAATGTATGGCCGGGCGTATTGGAAATGATCAAAGCTTGCAACATCCGCAACTATTCAATTTACTACAAAGATGGGATGCTTTACAGTTATTATGAGTATGTTGGCAACGATTATGAAGCGGATATGAAGAAGATGGCTGCCGATCCCACCACACAAGAATGGTGGAAATTATGTAATCCTTGTCAGGATCCGGTAGCTACCCGAAAAGAAGGAGAATGGTGGGCTGAAATGGACGAGGTATTTCACTTGGATTAAGATTTTATAAATGGACACGACTTTGTTGACCGGAATTGGAATTATAGCCATCGGCGCTTTCACTTCCGGGAGTTTTTCCATGCCTTTTGAAAAGACAAAAGAATGGAAATGGGAGAATTATTGGCTTGCAGAATCATTTTCGTTATGAATTCAAGAGAAAGAGTATTGGCTGCAATTGCACATAAACAGCCCGATCAGGTACCGGTTGATTTGGGTTCTACACCGAGTTCCGGTATATCGGCTATTGCTTATTCTAATTTGTTAAAGTCTATCGGAAGAACCGATCTTCCGGTACAAATCTATGATGTTGTACAACAACTGGCACAACCGGATATGTCGATCATCGATCGCTTTGGGGTTGATGTATTGGATATCGGACGTGCGTTTAATACGGAAGAGAAAGATTGGCATGAAACAATTTTATCCGATTCATTTCAATCCAGTGAAACAAGCCGACGGTTCTTATCACTGTTATGACGAGGATGGAAAGCGATTGTTGGCCTTGATGCCTCAGGGGGCGACATTCTTTGATCAGTCTTACTTCCCTTATATCAATGGATTTCCGGAGAATTATGATACGTTGGACGAAGAAATGGGACGCGTACTCTGGTCTCGTTACGTACATAGTCCGTGGGATCATACTCAAGATCCGGATTTCTGGAAAACCCTGCGAGAAAAAACACTTCAGCTGAGAGCATCAACAGACAAAGCTTTGATGATTGTTTGTGGCTGTAACCTGTTTGAATGGGGAACTTTCTTGCGACGGATGGATAATTTCCTGATGGATTTATTGTGTGAGCCGGATCGGAACACCCGAACAAGTGCGCGAACAAGTATTGGAACGTTTGGAAATTATGTCGGTCGGCGGTGGTTTTGTATTTAATACCGTTCATAATATTTTACCGGATGTTCCTCCTCAAAATATCTTGGCGATGTTTGACGCCGTCAAGGAATATAATGGAAGAAAATAGTAAAAAGATAAATTCTATATAAAACCTTTTGGGAAAACAAAATTTTCATTGTTAAAATAAAGTTTTCCAAAAAGGTTTTATTTTGTTCTGAATATTAGATGATTGACAAAATTTAACTATCTAAAAGTTTTCCGAAATGAAAATCTATGGAGAATGAAACTATCTTTGTCGAAGTTTATTTCAATAGTTTTTTTAATCGAGTAAGACATGATTCAGACAGTAGTCAAACGAGACGGACGTATCGTTGGTTTCAACGAGGAAAAGATAGCTACGGCTATTCGAAAAGCTATGTTGCATACCCAGATGGGAGAAGATATGCAACTGATCCGCCAGATAACGGACCGCATTTCTTTTAAAGGTGCGCCTCAAATGACGGTGGAAGACATACAGGATGCTGTAGAAATGGAACTTATGAACAGCAGCCGCAAGGATGTAGCTCAGAAATATATTGCTTATCGGAATCAGCGAAGCATTGCCCGGAAAGCAAAGACACGGGATATGTTTCTGGAGATTATCAATATCAAGTCGAACGATGTTACCCGCGAGAATGCTAATATGAATGCGGATACGCCGGCTGGTATGATGATGAAGTTCGCCAGCGAAACGACCAAGCCGTTTGTGGATGATTATTTGCTGAGCGAAGAAGTGAGAACAGCTGTTGAGAATAATTATCTGCATATTCACGATAAGGATTATTATCCGACAAAGAGCCTGACTTGTGTGCAGCATCCGTTGGATCGGATTCTGAAAGACGGTTTTTCGGCAGGACATGGAGAGTCTCGTCCGGCGAAACGTATCGAGACAGCCAGTATTTTGGGTTGTATTTCGTTGGAGACGGCTCAGAATGAAATGCACGGCGGACAGGCTATTCCGGCTTTCGACTTTTACCTCGCTCCGTATGTCCGCTATAGTTTGATTGAAGAAATCAAGGTATTGGAACAGTTGACGGGGAACGATTATTCACATTTGTATCAGGCTCCGTTGGATGATTATCTGGATAAGCCTTTGGTAGGTTTGACTGGTGATGAACGCATCTTGCAACATGCCGTGAACCGGACGGTCAGCCGCGTACATCAATCCATGGAGGCCTTTATCCATAATATGAATACCATTCATTCGAGAGGTGGTAATCAGGTGGTGTTCAGCTCTATCAATTACGGAACAGATACATCGGCCGAAGGTCGTTGTATCATTCGGGAGTTACTGAAAAGTACTTATCGGGGCGTAGGAAACGGAGAAACGGCCATTTTCCCGATCCAGATCTGGAAGAAGAAACGTGGTGTCAGTTATTTGCCGGATGACCGGAATTATGATTTATATAAGTTGGCTTGTAAAGTGACTGCCCGTCGCTTCTTTCCGAATTTCCTGAATCTGGATGCTACGTTTAATCAGAGCGATGAGTGGAAAGCCGATGATCCGAAGCGTTATTTGCATGAGGTTGCGACGATGGGTTGCCGTACTCGGGTATTCGAAAATCGTTTTGGTCCGAAAACATCTATCGGACGTGGAAATCTGTCGTTCTCGACCATTAATATTGTTCGTCTGGCGATCGAATGTATGTCTATAGCAAATCAGGACGAACGTATTGCTATGTTCTTCTCCAAACTGGACTATATGCTGGACGTAACAGCCCGACAGTTGCATGAGCGGATGGAATTCCAGAAGACGGCTTTTGCCAAGCAATTCCCGTTGCTGATGTCTTCTCTTTGGCTGGGCTGTGAGAAATTAAAACCGAATGATACGATCGCTTCTGTGATCAACCAGGGAACATTGGGTATCGGATTCATTGGTTTGGCAGAATGTCTGGTAGCATTGACCGGCAAACATCATGGCGAAGATGCCTTTGCGCAAGCATTGGGCTTGAAGATTGTTACTTACATTCGTGATCGCGCTAATCAGTATTCCGAACAGTATCAGCATAATTACAGTGTATTGGCTACTCCGGCGGAAGGACTTTCCGGTAAGTTTACGGCAAAAGACCGCAAACAGTTTGGTGTGTTGCCGGGAATTACCGATCGCGATTATTATACCAACTCCAACCATGTCCCTGTATATTATAAATGTAGTGCCCGTCATAAGGCGGAAATAGAAGCTCCGTATCATGATCTGACTCGCGGTGGACATATTTTCTATGTAGAAATGGATGGAGACGCAACCCATAATCCGGAAGTGATTATGCAGGTGGTGGATATGATGGATAAGTATAATATCGGTTACGGCTCCGTAAACCACAACCGGAATCGTTGTCTGGATTGCGGCTATGAAAACTCGGCAGCCGAGTTGGAAGTTTGTCCGAAGTGTGGCAGCAAGCACTTGGATAAGTTGCAGCGTATTACCGGTTATCTGGTTGGAACAACAGACCGCTGGAACAAAGCCAAACTGGCTGAATTGAAAGATCGTGTCACCCATACAGACAAAGGAGAATAAGATGATCTCGGTATTAGATATCTTGGAAGATACGACAGTAGATGGTCCGGGTTTCCGGACTACTATTTATTGTGCCGGTTGTCCAAACCGTTGTCCGGGCTGTCATAATCCGGAATCCTGGAATCAAGGGAACGGACAAGCCCTGGAAACCGAAGAAATCCTGGAACGCGTACTGGCTGATGAGTTCGCCAACGTTACTTTCAGCGGCGGAGATCCGATGTATCAGGCAAAAGGTTTTACCGAACTGGCTCAAGCCATCAAGGTGAAGAGTAATAAGAATATCTGGTGTTATACCGGTTATCTGTTTGAAAACCTCGTGAAAATGCCCGATCAGAAAGCCTTACTCGAACAGATTGACGTGCTGGTAGACGGTCCGTTTATCGAATCCCAAAAAGATGAGGATTTGTTATTCCGGGGAAGTTCCAATCAGCGTCTGATCGATGTGCAAGCTTCTTTGCGGGCTGGCGAAGTGGTCCTCTTCCCGTATGATCCGTTCGAATTATAATTCATAAGAGAGAAGTCCGTGACTTTGTGTCCGGGCTTCTTTTCCCCTTTTCTTACTTCTCCATTTCAGACCTTTATTTTATTTTTGATCAGATTTCTTTTCTTATTTCTATTTGTTTTTATAAAAATACTTACCTTTGCCATGCATTCAGGCAATCGCTTTGTTGCGCAAGGCGATGAAAGGGAATCCGGTGAGAAACCGGAGCTGTACCTGTAGCTGTAATCTCCCGAGCGATCGGTTTAGATCGCGAAGTGTTGGTTGGAAAGTCTCATACCACTGTCATTCATTGACGGGAAGGTTTCCAAACCAGGAGAAAGCCAGAAGACCTGCCTTAATGTTTTAGCAGAAACACAACACTTCCAGGATTAGAAGTCGTGTACACATCCGTATTATACGTTATTACGTAGTTGTTTTTGTGGATATCTCGTTTCTTTGGACGTGGGGTGTTTCTTGTCGTATATCATCTTTATTTGGATTGAAAATGAAGCATCTTGCGGAATTAGTCTGGCTTTTATCCATTTCTCCTAGCCTCTTGGCTCAAGAGGCAGCAACGGATAGTGTATTGATGAATCTCCGATTAGACGAAGTCGTCGTTACAGGAACCGGTACGGAACATTATCTGAAGGATGTTCCTGTGCAGACCGATGTGATATCAGGAAAAGCCTTAGAACAATATCAGGGGCGGAGCTTGGAAGATATTTTGGAAGGATTAAGCCCTTCTATAACCTTCAATGCCAGTGATATGGGCAGCGGTATTCAGATGAACGGACTGGGGAATGACTATATTCTGATTCTGGTTAACGGGAAACGTTTGGCCGGAGATGTTGGTGGGCAAAATGATTTGAGTATCATTAATACGGTCAACATCGAACGGATCGAAATCGTCAAAGGAGCATCCTCTTCCCTCTACGGTTCGGATGCGATTGCCGGAGTCATCAATATCATTACCAAGAAGAATAAAGACCGTGTGAGTGTGACTAACAATAGTCGGGTAGGCTATCATGGCGATATACAGCAGAGTGAGGTAATCGGATTTAAGCATGGGAAGGTAAACAGTACGACTTCTGTTTTTGTCAAACATACGGATGGCTGGAGAAATACAACGGAAGAATGGGATCATCATGAAGTGGTAGATGGTTCGGTAACGAAGACCGTCAATCGGGCAACCAATTTTACTCTATCAGAAAATCTGTCATATCAGGTAAACCGTCGTTTGTCGTTGACAGCCGATGCTTCCTATTATCAACGTAAGACGTACCGCCTGTGTGGTCCTTACAAATATTATGCTTACGACCAATTTTACCGAAACATCGATGCGGCTTTAGGTGGCAAGTATCAACTAAATGATAAAGACTATCTTTCTCTCGATCTGACATATGGAAAGTATAATTTTTATTATGACTATAACCAGATGGAAACCACTGATTATTTCGATGAAGAAACCGGTAAACGTATTATCCGGTATCCGGGAGAACGGATCTTACAGACTGCCCAACAACAACTGGTGGCTCATGCCAAAGGTGTATTCTATCTGGGAGATGAACATACGTTAAGTGCGGGACTGGAATATCAGTTTAATCATCTGAAAGCTCCTCATCGTATTATTGACGATAAAGCATCTGTTTATACGATTTCTCCTTATCTGCAGGATGAATGGAATATATCAGACAGGCTGAATGTTACGGCCGGATTGCGCTGGGTTGTTCATAAAGAATTCGGACAACAGCTGACGCCTAAAATTTCTGCCCTTTACAAATGGAACAATTGGAATCTCCGTGGAACCTATTCTTATGGCTTTAAGGCGCCTACGCTGAAAGAACTGTATGACGATTATGTGGCTCAGATAGGCGGAGGACCGATGAAACATTATAAAGGGAATACGGATTTGACTCCACAGACATCACATTATGTTTCCTTGGGTATTGAATATCGGATCAATCGTGCGCAAGTGGCGATTACGGGATATTATAATCGTATCCGGGATATGATAGCCTTGACGGAAGTTCCTACAAGTGCGGAAGATAAACTGGATGAGATACAGGCGACGATGCAGTATCAGAACCTGGCAAAGGCCCGTTCTTTTGGATTCGATGTTTCGGTCGATTACCAGATTCTCCCTTCTTTGGCTATTCATGGCGGATATAGTTATACTGATGCTAAGGCACAATATACCGACGATCCGAGTGATCCGAATTATATGCTTTATACGCCTATCAACGGCACATCTTTTCATAATGCTAACTGGAAAGTAGCTTGGAATCATGAATGGAAAGCTTATAAACTGGATATCAGTCTTTTCGGACGTTATTCTTCTACGCGTTATTATATCACCGACGGCGATGGAAAAGCCTATCAGCTTTGGCGTTTGAATACAAGTCATCGTGTTTGGAATACAAATAAATGGAATATTACCTTGCATGCCGGAGTTGACAACTTATTCAACTATGTTGACCGTACTCCGTTTGGACGACATCGAGGAACATCTTCTCCTGGGCGTACGCTGTATGCCTCTGTTATTGTGAAGTTTTCGAATAAGAACAAATAATTATTTACTCACATTTAAATTAAATGAAATGAGAAAGTTTAAGTATTGGATGATGGCGTTAGCCATCTGTTGCGGTAGTACCGCGTTGGTTTCATGTGATGACGATGAAGATAACACAACAAACCCGGCAGAAGAAGCGGTCGGCGTACAGAAAACGAAAGATACGGCTATTCTGCTTTGTACCTTTGGTAGTACGTTTATGGAACCGGTTAGTACTTATGATGCTACGATTGCTGCTTATGAGGAGGCCTTCCCGGATGCAGATGTCTATCTTTCTTTTACTTCACGTACGTGTGTAAACAGGGTTAAAGCGGCAACCGGAATAGATCGTTATCAACCGGATTTATGGCTGGAAGCTTTAGGTAAAGCCGGATATAAAAGAGTCGCAGTACAATCGTTGCACATTATTCCCGGCGAGGAATATTTAAGTTTGATGAATACGGATGTGAAAAAGAATTTCATGATTGAAAGCTACCCGGGTGTAAAGGTTGTAAAGAGTCCTTGTCTGGTATATGATGAAGAAGATGTTGAGCTAGTAGCCGAGGTCTTATATAAGGCTTATCAGGAAAAATTGGCTTCTAAGAATCATATCTTGTTATTGATGGGACATGGTAACCCGGATGTAAATTACAATGCCAATTCGAAATATACGGAATCAGAAGTAGCATTACAGGCTTTAGCTCCTCATAAAAATGTATTTGTGGGGACAGTTGATTATGGAGATATGCTTTTCTGGCCATTGAATGAAGATGAGACACCACAAGCAGAACCGAATGAGACTTGTGTTTACTCTAAGTTGATGAAGTATTGTGCTGATAACAATTTACAACCGGAAGAAGTTACGGTATCATTGGCTCCGTTCATGTCTGTCGCTGGTGATCATGCACACAATGATTTGTGGGGAATTGAAGAAGGCGATGATTTTAGTCAAGCAACGCCACAATCGGATACCTGCTGGCGATTGAAACTGCTGAAAATGGGTTTCCAGATTGATATGGAAGAAAGCCATAAAGGCAGTGCTGATGCCTGTACAATGAAAGGCTTGGGTGATTATCCTGAGATCCGCACGGTTTGGCTGAACCATTTGAAGGAACTTTATCAAGATACAGATGCTTGGGAAACGGGTGAAAGCTATCAATAAAATACACGCCGGCTTTTGATCAAAACACGCCGGGAATTCATCAAAAGCCGGCGTGTTTAGAATCATTCCTAGTAGGAATTAAAAGTGAAACGAACGAGAATCATTTTCGATTCCCGTTCGTTTCGTTTTCGTTTTTAGAAGTCCGTATTTCATCTACTGATAAATTCGAAAAACGATCTTTCATTATTTTCCTATCTGTTTGTATATCTGCCTGTTTTGGTGATTTAAGAACGAATCGACGAGTAGAGGTGTAGCGTGCTGCGCCTCCGGCAGGCGTAAAGTATGTGCCTTCACACCCTTCACAGGAAATCACAGGGAATGAGAGAAATAAGGGCGTGTGTGAAGGGTATGAAAGAAAATTGGATAGGGGGTATGTAAAGGTGAAAAACCGAAGTAAATTCTTTCCTTTAATCGTATCAGGGCGATATTGTCTTGCTTATAAGACAATATTCGCTTGATATTGTCTTGCCAATAAGACAATATATGAATAAGGTGGTTTTGAAATCAGTTTTGGCGGATAATCAGAACGAGGTACCTCGCCATGAGGTGATACCGCGAAAGTTCCGTTTTGAAGAGTTCTTCATCTGTTTACGGCACGGAGACACGTGCTGAATTACTGAGGCTGTTTAATGATTATTTCAGCTATGGCGGATTTCCCGAAGGCGCATTATTGGCTTCAAAACGTGATTACCTATCAAGCGTATATCAAAAGATATATTTGGGAGACATTGCGGCACGTCATTCGATAGAGAATACATTTGCCCTGAAACTGATGTTTAAGAAGATTGCCGAAAGCGTGATGCAGCCGATGTCTTTTTCCCGCTTGGCGAACATCGTAACGGCAGCAGGCGTGAAAGTCGGAAAAAGCACCGTAATCAACTATGCTGAATACGCTAAGGACGCATGGCTGATAACACCGGTGTCTAATTTTGCCGGAAAATTAGTTGATAAAGAAACGAATCCCAAATATTACTTTACGGATAACGGCATATTGAATCTGTTTCTCATTAACGACAACGCTTCCTTGCTTGAAAACTTGGTTGCGGTAAACTTATTGAGAAAGTACGGTAGAGAAGATGCCGTGTTCTTTTATAATCAAGGTGTTGAAGTGGATTTTTATGTTCCTGAAGTTGAAACAGCCATTCAGGTCAGTTATACGATAAGTGATAAGGCGACTTGTGAGCGCGAAACGAAGGCTCTTGTCAAATTGTCTTCTTTCTTAGACTGCAAGCGTCTGATGATTATAACAAGGGATGAAGAACGGACGATACGTGTAGAAGACAAAGATATTGAGGTTATTCCTGCATGGAAGTGGCTGTTGATGGACTGACTGACATATATTCTGCCTGATATGTAGCAGGTGTGTTACTTTTTAGGGTGTCCAGTTCGTTGTACCAATTTTAGCTCACTTTCCTGAGTGTTTTGGTTCGTTCTGTAACCCAGTTTTTGGACAAGTGCTCGGTTGCCCAAGTACTGATGTCCTTCAGTTTAACATTTACAATGCGCTCTTTGAAATTAATTGTTTTTGTAACGGATTCGTTCGCGACTTTTGAATACAACGGTATCGTCAGGACAAAAGGCGTTACACCGTATAGTTTGTTCGGTGACTTCTTGCTCTTGTAGATACCAAAAGTAGATTCGATGATGTCGGATGATATATTGATGCTCATGTTACCTGTGAGAAGTGCTTCTTCCCGATTGAAGTATTCAAGCATCTTGATACCGGCACGTGCCTGTCGGGAATGTGCATTTCCCAAGACACGAGTGATGATATAGTGCTTGCACTTCCTGCTCGTCATGATCGAGAAGCCTTCGTTCTTGCAGATGGACTCGACGTGTCTTACAGCACAAAGTACAGCCTGCAGTTCCTTCAGCAAGGATTCATAATCCTTTATGAAGGAATACGCTTCCTGCATTTTTTTCCGGTAGCGTGTCATAGCAGTCAAGCATTTCATTACCCCAGAACACCCATGAAGACATATTCATGAACCGTGATATGGCTCTCATGTTGGGAGGCAGCAAGTATGCCTTGTCGGTCAGATGGTACTGCAGTCGTTTCTTGCCAAGGAGTGTCGTAAACTCCACAAAATCAGATTGTTTCTCATAGACATTCTTGAGAATCACACCCATGGAATGACTGATGTCTGCATGACGTATATGTCTGGAGCCAGTGATGCCTTTGGTCAGATTATGACCATTGTCACTTATGATGTAATCGGGAGCATTTCCTGCAGATTTCTCTGCTTTCTCAATTCTGCCTTGAATATCATCACCGTTGAAGCTCTTGCTGACCGACATGTCAAGAATCGTGACATCCTCGTGCCTTACAGGACGACCCTGATGCTCGGAAGGAATTGCAAGATTCAAGAGAAGCTTCTGCCCGTTTATGGCAATGCTTTCGTCTACGACCATTGCAAACTTCTTGCCCTTGCATGGCTGCTCATCTTGATAGACAGAGAGACCAAGCTTCTTCACCCAGTTCTCTACGGTGTTGTAGCACGGGACCTTTCCGAATGTATCACCCAGCAGCTCGGCGAAGATCTCCAGGATAGTCACGACAGTCCGCAACCCACATGGTGTACGCATGTAGATCAAAACGCAGAGCTGGATGACTACAAGAGGGAATCTATGTCCGGGAACAGGCTCGAGAGTAATCGACTTTGTTCGTCGGTCAATGTTATCTTCCGAACGTCTTTTTTTTTAAGTTCCTTCTTGGTCTTGTCATACTTGACCTTGATCTTGTCTTTTTGAGATGCAAGTTTCTTGTTCTCTTTACGAAGACGTTCCACCTCCTCCCGGAGTGTCTCTTTATCTTGGTTTGAATCTAACTTTTTCATTGATTTATGTATCTTAAAATTACATTCAAAGTTACTAAAAATCAACGAGTTATGCAAATTTTAAAGAACTATTTTGTTACTTAAAACGTTAAATATCAGAGCGTTAGTTTTGTAACTTAATGGGTGATTTCAGCATCTGTTTTTCGGAACATCTAACTGGACACCCTAGTTATTTAGTCATTCCAGATTCCTTTCAGTTGGAGATATCTGAAGACCATTCAAGTATGAATCTAAATGCTGAAAATGAAATGATAAAAACATGGGTTGCGCCTCATAATGAGGAAATCTGGGATGGAAAAGATAATTTGAAAAATGGTTTGATTGAGGCTGGATTTACAATAGATGTAAACGTAAAGACTGATTCTGTTTTAGAAATTTCAGGAAGTGCTCAAAATGAAGATAATTCTTTCTATTCTTATTTGAAAGTCATAGTTCTTTCAGATAGTGCGGATTTATTCATCACATATAGGGCTTTATCAGGATATAAGCAAGATGAAATAATTAAGAATGTTATCAAACAATTCCCAAATAGGCCTTTTTGATTTCACTGAGTTCAGAATACAATCAAGAATAATGAGGGCTGTTATTTTAATACCCTTAAAACGGCATTATAACACTGTTTAAACACCGTTTTAAGGGTATGTCATGATCAACTTGTGAACTTATGGTGAAATCAATGCGCCACCAGACCTCCGTCTACCAAATAGTGCCCTCCTGTGCAGAAACTTGATGCATCTGAAGCCAAGAAATACACTACTTCTGCCACTTCCTCAGGACGTCCTGCAGAACCTCTTGCATATAGGGCGTTCTCTGTGCGCCAATAATCGTCGATACTGCAATGGTTCTCTTGGGCGAACTTCTCGAACAGGTTGTCCACCAAAGGCGTGTGGATGGTTCCTGCACAGACAGCGTTGACACGGATGTGCTTAGGACCGAGGTCGATAGAAAGGCTTCGGGTGATTTGTCCCAATGCGCCTTTGGTCAGTCCGTAGCCAAAGCTATGCGCCTTGCCGACGAACCATTGGTCCGAAGCGTTGATGACCACGGTTCCTCCTCCGGCACGGATGATGTGCGGCACCGCCTCGCGGAGCGTGTTCACCGTGCCATAGATGTTGGTTTGGATCATGAGGTCAAGCTCTTCGTCCGAGATGTCCAACAAGGTGTTGCAACGGTGGATGCCCGCATTTGCCACCACACTGTCTAATTGACCGAACCGTTTCACGGTTTCCTCGACGGCATTGCGGATATCTTCACGATTCCTGGTATTGCCCGGGACGAAAATCAATTGATCCGGACGATTTATCTCTTCCATCCGTTCGTGTGCCGCCTCCTCATTGATGTCCATAAATCCCACGTTCCATCCCTGTTGGATGAATTTCTTGACTGAAGCGGCACCGATGCCGGTAGAACCTCCTGTAATGAATACTGTTTTCATACGAATGATTTAATTAGGTTATTTGTAATTGTTTGTTGTTAATTCTGATGCACCTAACAATAACTGCCTCCTAACGGAATGAACCGATTTACTCTCCCCACTTCTTCGGTTGCCATACGGAACTTTCGCGGAAATGCTTAATGGGGAGATCTTGCGTAGTGTAAACTACATAGAAGCGATTATGCCTTACTAATCCGCCCTCGTAGAAGACCCAACTCTTGCTTGAACGGTCGCCGGCATACCAATTCCAATTCTTCTTATCCCAGAACTGGTTGAAGCTGTTCTCTTCCGTTTGCGTGGTGTTCATGCGCAGTTCGCTTCCGCCGGTTGATGAGATAATCGCATCTTTGTTGTCGATGTTGGCGAAACCAATGGCTGTAATCTTCTTCGCCGGGTCGTGGTCCACGCCCTCGTCGTAGTACTTCACAAAAAGGTAGTTGTTGTCGAGCGATCCATGCATATTTTTGTCCGCATGCACGCCTCGGGGGATGTAGTACTTTCCGCCGTTGAAGCCCTTGGCTGTTCCCTCTTGGCAGAACACGGCATCCACGATGCCTAAGCAGTTGTCGATTGGTGCCAGTGCGTAGTAGAAGTATTTGTCGTCATTGTCAGTGGCATCTATATAATGATGGCAGGTCACCTCAAACGCATATCCGTTTTCGCACGGAGCGTTGGGGTTCGCCATGATGGGATAGTAAGTCAGGTAATTGTCCTGATCGTTCGGGTCTTGGGCCACAAAGGGGACGGGTTCGCCCTTCTTATGTCCGTTCGTGCCGCTCTTGATCAAGATGTCCGCCAACACCAGTCTCGATTTGGCCTGCTGTATCACTTGTCTAGAATCCAGATAGTCGTCTTTGGCGTTGAGCAACTCGCTGTAGTTGTTCAGCAGGCGGCTAACGGCCTCCATGTCGGCTTCAGTTTTATCTGTCACCACTTGGTCGTAGGTAAACGCAATCTGGCCAACCAGTTCTTCGATGGGATACAGACGGCAAAGGGTGTCGTTTTTCTCATCGCTGCTCACGTTGTAGCCGATGAGAGCCCACTTACTGTCAGAACCATCGGTGTTGAAACCGTCGAGCCACTTCTGCGGGTCGTCGATGGCAAGGTCGCCACCAGTCGAGGTTTGCAGGGATACGGCCTTGCTGGCTTTCTCGTAGTTCTCGTTCTGGTAGGCCACGTCGAAGTGCTTCTCCGCATAGTCGCTATGGGCATTAATGTAAATGTCCTGCCATGTTTTGCCGGAGCTGGAAGGCTTGCCGCGTCTCAGTTTTCCTTGCGCGTCGAAGCCTACACTGTATTCATAGACGTTCTCCTGGCGGCCGTAAATGTAGATGTTGTAGCCACCGAACGAACCTTGCGTGATGACATCTGTGCCCCAGTTGTCGAAGAATGCGGTCGTATTGATGTTGTCCACATTCAATGCCTTGGCGAAGGTGGGCGAAAGCAGTGCCAGCAGGGTGGGGTCTTTCTTCTCCTGCTCGAAGGCAGACATGTTCATGCGTACCTCCGACATCTTCACGCGATACAGATTCAGATAGTATTCGTAAGACTCGCTAGTGGAGAGGCTTCCGCTCACGCCAAGGTCGAACGAGCCAGTCCATACATAGGTGGGCTTAGTATTCAGTATCGAGGTTAGTTCTTTTTTGTACGCTGCTTCCCCTTTATTATCCTTAATGCTCTCCAATGAGTATTTCTCATATACGTTCAATCCTTTCTTACGTGTCTTCTTAAACGATGCTCCCACGTTGACCGACCAGTTCTCCATCGTCTTTTCGTAGCTGTCGCCCGAGAATTCAAGCATTGAGAACTGTTTTTGCGTGGTGTTGGCCGTCAGATACTTCTCGCCTAATTTGCTGATTTGGTCGTAAAGCAGCACGCTGCCCAGCGTGTTGCCTACCGGGCCGTAGCAGCGGGTGCCCTTGCCCAACACTTCGCTATAGACAGAGGTGATGGCGTCGCCCGCTTTGGTCGCAGCGCTGCCCTGTCGGAGTACCACCAGCACGGTGCGCGCCTTCTCGGGAAACTCTTTAGGCGTGATTTTTACCGGAATGATCTCAAATGGTTTATCGAGTGCTTTTTGCATTTGGGCAACGGCATACCACTTGCCGTCATTGTGTTGCTCGCAGTTGAATTTCACGTACTCGTTCTGCGCAGTCTCTATGTCCACCATGCGCAGAACGCTCAGCGGTAAGGCAAGACTATCCTTGTCGTCCTCGTCTATAATATGTATCAGCACACTGCCAACGACGTCACTTGTGCCTTGCGGTACATACTCTTCGATTCCTACCTCTTCTTTCGGATTTTCATCGTCTTGGCATCCAGTCAAGCAAAATAATCCGCTTAGGATCAACAGCGATGCCACCGAACTTTTCAGATACTTTATTCGCATAATTTTGTATATTAGTATGGATAAATAGTACGTGAAAGTATACAAAAAAGGTAGTGGCAACGTGTTAAAACCGCAAAATCGGGTGTCAATTTTGCAATTTCCGTTCTATTCTTTAATTTATTTCAGTTCGCCTAACTTTTCGCCCATCAAAATATGTTGCCATGCGCCGCTTTCATCTTTCGGAGAGGAGAGGCGGAAGCCTGCATCTTTTTGGAATACCAACACGAAATCCGAACCACCAAACAAGAAGTAGCCCAATTCATCTCCTTTTTCTACCCGCTGTCCTACCTGCAATCCTTCCGTGATATTGACAGAGGCGACTTGCGACATGCCGATTGGCATCACTGCCACCAATCCATGTGCGTCAGTCTCGATAATAGCCAGCCCGCGTGTCTCTATGCTTTGCCAGCCCGGAACGGAGCAATCCACTACATATTGCTTCAAGTCGGGTTCCCAAGTAATCTTTCCCCCTAAGGCATCGTCGCCCGGAATGACACGCAGTTCGCGGATAATGCCTGCCAATGGAAAATGGTAACGGTGGTAGTCGTTGGCATTTAGGAAGGCGTGAAAGAATGTTCCTCCGGCAAAAGCGTCTTGATAAGGACTGTCCGGACCGATTAGGTTGCGTACCGAATTGAATACGCGAGATTTTACCGCAATCTTCTCATCTGTGATGATATAAGATTCATCGTCTATCCCCCAAACACCTTGCGGAATGCAATCGGCAGGAGATGCCACGATGGATTTGTTGTCTGGTGAGGCGATAGGCCGTTGGTCGGGAGATGCCAAGTGGCGGCTAAAGAAGTCGTTGAACGAATGCCAGTTGGAAGGGTCTTCATACCATCCCTTTGTCATGCCTAACTCTTCTTGTTGCATCATCAGTTCCTCGTACTTCTTGTTCCAGGATTCCGGTGACGACAAGAAGCTTCCCCACGACTTGCAGTATTCTATCAGCCAACTGCGGTAAGGTTCCACATATTGCACCGAATTTGTGAAAAGCGTTTCGTTTTCCAACGACTCCAGCGGCATGCAGTTGATGAAATAACAATAACACAGCGCCTGATACATCCGCCCGAAAATGCTGGGCTGTCCGGGACAGAAGATGACATCCCATGGCATGGCTGTCTGCGAACGGTCGATAAAGTCATAATACTCTTCCAACGACTGTGCAGGGTTGGTGGATTTGTCCGGATTGATTTCTTTGCCTTTTTCGATGGCTTCCGTCAGGAGCATCTTGATGCGGCTGTCTTTCTCTACCAAATCGACCAACTTCTGTGTGGTGATACTGTACTGCGTCTCTTCTTTGTCTTTCGTGTTCTCTTGGCATCCGGTCAAGCAGAATAGTCCGCTTAATAGCAGCAGGAATGCCACCGAACTTTTCAGGTACTTCATTCGCATAATTCTTTACATTAGTTAGTATGGATAAATAATGCGTGAAAGTATACAAAAAAGGTATCGGCAACGTGTTAAAACCGCAAAATCGGGTGTCAATTCTGCAATTCAGACGTTTTGGAATGTTCTGCGGCTACCATCATCAGGTATTCGCTGGGCAAAGAGCCTGTGTATTTCTTGAAGCATCTCAACGCAGTTTCTTTCGAGCGGAAGCCCACGTGGAAAAAAGCATCTTGCACGCTCTCTACCTTGCCCTCTTCCGCCATGCAGCAGAAAGCCTGCACGCGGTGGCGGTTCATTAGGTCGGCAAAGTTGACGTAGCCAGCTTCCTGTATGGCTTGGGCGAGATAACTGCGGTTGGTGCCCAATATCTGAGCCAGCCCGGCAACGGTGAGATCCGGGTTTTGCCACATCTTCTCCTCCTCAAACAGATGGTTTAGCTGGATGACAAGAGGGTTGTCTTCTACCACCAACGGCGGGCTGGGCATAACCGGTTCTACGGTTGGTGCGACGGAGCAATCCGCAGGAAGGCAGAAGCGGGTGAATAGTTCCTCGTAGGTCACTATCAGAGCCAAAGTGAGACAAACCAACAGATGCACCATGCTGACGGAAGTGCTGCGGGTCAGCATGAATACGGTATAGAGAGCGGAGATTAACAGAATGGTACACGTATAATGCTTTATCCAGCGCAAACGGACACGGCTCTTCATCCAGTTATAGGGGATGACGTGGAGCAGCAGGGCGGAAGGAAGAATGATTCCGAAGAGGAGGATAAGACGTCCATAGACATTCGGCTCGCTGATGTGGGCAAGCATATCTCCGAACGACTGCAACTGACGGAGCTTCGTTCCTGACAAATGAAAGATGACACCCACAATGAGGGTAGGCAGTAACAGGTAGAACGTGCGCTGCGCATTGAGCCATCCCGGACGAATCACCTCTATCGGGTAGAAATAAAGTAACGTCAACATGAACAGCCCGCCCACCAAATTCACCGGTGGAAGCACACCCGACGGCACCGACTGCCCGACCACCAGGGCACGACCGGAGAACAGCAACGCCAAGAACAGCCACACAATGCTGAGAGTGCGCCGAGACCGGTCGCCATCGCATCGGCGCATCCATAGAATAAAAGCACATAAGGCAAAAGCACACGAAGCACAGCCTAACACAAATTGCATTAGTGCCATATATAAGCTCCTCCTGTCGCCTGTAGTGAAAATATATGTTCAGAGTCCATCAATAGTTCTATTTTAAGGCAAAGGTAAGTATTTAATTAGTAGGTAGGGTGTCCAGTTAGATGTTCCGAAAAACAGATGCTGAAATCACCCATTAAGTTACAAAACTAACGCTCTGATATTTAACGTTTTAAGCAGCGAAATAGTTCTTTGAAAATTTGCATAACTCATTGATTTTTAGTAACTTTGAATGTAATTTTAAGATACGTAAATCAATGAAAAAGTTAGATTCAAACCAAGATAAAGAGTCTCTCCTTGAGGAGCTAAAATGTCTTCGTAAGGAGAACAAGAAACTTGCATCTCAAAAAGACAAGATCAAGGCTAAGTATGACAAAACCAAGAAGGAGCTTAAAAAAAAGACGTTCGGAAGATAACATTGACCGACGAACAAAGTCAATTTCTCTCGAGCCTGTTCCCGGACATAGATTTCCTCTTGTAGTCATCCAACTCTGCGTTTTGATCTACATGCGTACACCATGTGGGTTGCGCACAGTCGTGACTATCCTGGAGATCTTCGCCGAGCTGTTGGGTGATACATTTGGAAAGGTTCCGTGCTACAACACCATAGAAAACTGGGTGAAGAAACTTGGTCTCTCTGTCTATCAGGATGAGCAGCCATGCAAGGACAAGAAGTTTGCAATGGTCGTAGACGAGAGTATTGCCATAAACGGGCAGAAGCTTCTCTTGACTCTTGCAATTCCTTCCGAGCATCAGAATCGCCCTATAAAACACGAGGATGTCACGATTCTTGACATATCGGTCAGCAAGGGCTTCAACGGCGATGATGTTCAAGGCAGAATCGAGGAAGCAGAGAAATCTGCAGGAAATGCTCCCGATTACATCATAAGTGACAATGGTCATAATCTGACCAAAGGCATCACTGGATCCGGGCATATACGTCATGCAGACATCAGTCATTCCATGGGTGTGATTCTCAAGAAGGTCTATGAGAAACAATCTGATTTTGTGGAGTTTACGACACTCCTTGGCAAGAAAAGACTGCAGTATCATCTGACCGACAAGGCATATTTGCTGCCTCCCAACATGAGAGCCATATCACGGTTCATGAATATGTCTTCATGGGTGTTCTGGGGTAATGAAATGCTTGACTGCTATGACACGCTACCGGAAAAAATGCAGGAAGCGTATGCCTTCATAAAGGATTATGAATCCTTGCTGAAAGAACTGCAGGCTGTACTTTGTGCTGTAAGACACATCGAGGCCATCTGCAAGAACGAAGGTTTCTCGGTCATGACGAGCAGGAAGTGCAAGCTCTATGTCATTACTCATGTCTTGGGAAACGCACATTCCCGACAGGCACGTGCCGGTATCGGGATGCTTGAATACCTCAATCGGGAAGAAGCATTTCTCACAGGCAACATGAGCATCAATATATCATCCGACATCATTGAATCTACTTTTGGTATTTATAAGAGCAAGAAATCGCCGAACAAGCTGTACGGCGTAACATCTTTTGTTCTGACGATACCGTTATATCCAAAAGTTTCGAACGAATCCGTTACAAAAACAATTAATTTCAAAGAGCGCATTGTAAATGTTAAATGAAGGACATCAGTACTTGGTCAACCGAGCACTTGTCCAAAAACTGGGTAACAGAACGAACCAAAACGCTTAGGAAAGTGAGCTAAATTTGGTACAACGAACTGGACACCCTAGTTACTTTTTCAGCTAACAGATAGCCTGATATAATTCTTAAAACTTTATCTTTGCAGGTAAATTGATTAGGCGCCCATGAAAAGTTGCATCGTCCTGTTTATTGGTTTTTGCCTCTGCCTCGTGGCTTGCGGGTCACATCAAGAATACCCGGAAGCGATGCAGCAAGCTATTCGTTGTCTGGAAACGAATCCGGACAGTGCCCGTTTTTATTTGTCATCGGTCGATTCCATCCTTTCGGAAGAGCCGGAAGAAACGCGGATGTATCATGCCCTTTTGACTTTGCGGGCTGAAGATAAGTTACGCATCCAACAGGCCTCGGACTCTGTCATCAAACCCATCGTGGCTTATTACGACAAACAGGGCGATCCCGCCAAACGGCTAGAGGCTTATTATATGTTAGGACGGGTGTATCGCACGTTGGGGGATTCGCCACGATCGTTGCAAGCTTTCCAGCAAGCTGCTGAAATCAGTCACGAATGTGACAGACCAGAATTGTCAGGTCGCATCTATGAACAGATGAGCTACTTATTCGCTTACCAAGAATTATATTCGGAAGCTATTCAAGCGATCAAAGTTTCATACCGAATCTATGAGAAGCATGGAGATGCAAGAGGGGTTTCCGTCAGTTTAAGGAATATCGCCCGTATTTTCGATAAATACCAACAGATAGATAGTATGGCCTATTATTACCAACGGGCCTATAAGACAGCTTTGATAGCTCAAGATTCTATTGCAACTAACCTTATTCTAAATGAATACATCTCAGCATTTATGGATCATGGAATGATCGATAAAGGTGCAACCTTGATACACAAGCTACCACAAGAAATAAAAAGTAAAAATGCGATTGCCCTGTATTCGCAAGGGATGATTTGCCTCAATGCCGGACAACTTGATTCTGCCTCGATGTATTTCCGAAAGTCTTTACAACAAAAGGCTTCTTTGGATGTGCAGCGTGAGGTTTACCGACAGTTTGCTTCTTTGAGTGAAAAACAAAGAGACCTGGTGCAGGCGCTCCGTTACGAGCGCAAAAGTTCTCAACTGAAAGACAGTATTGCCAGAAGGACACAAACAGAAGCGATTTACAAAATACATACGCTTTATAATTACCAACAGTATGAAAAAGGTATTTAATGGAATCGACTTTCCAGTTCGTCGTCTGTAAGCATGGAAAGGATAGTCTTTCCGTCGGGTGTCAGATTCATGTTAGAACAGAGGAAGAGAGAAGCCAGCAGGTGATCCATTTCTTCCGAAGACAGTATTTTCCCTGCCGGAATGGCTTGGGCTGAAGCCATGGAAAAAGCAATCATATCACCAATCTCTTCATTTCCTTTGCAACCGGTATCAATGGCCTTTGCTACGATGTCTTTTAGCAATGTAACACAGTCTACGCCTTCCATGCCGTCGGGTATTCCGTTGATAGAATAACTTCCACCTCCTAAATTACTCAGATCAAAACCCGAATAGGAGAGGTCTTCCAACAAGAGAGGCAAGATAGTCTCTTCAGCTGGTGTGAAATCGACAATCGCCGGAAATAACATCTGTTGCGAAGCCGCTTTCTGTTGGCGAATGGATTTCTGATATTGTTCGAACAGAATTTGCAGATGAGCCCGATGCTGGTCGATAATCGCCATGCCCGACTTCAAGGTTGTTACCAAATACCGGTTCTTGTATTGGAAGCAAGGTTTGGCAACCGATTGTACTGAGGTATTGGCAAACAGAACCTTTTCTTCTGCAGGTTGAACCGGCTTTTCAATAATTTCTTTTTCGATAGGAATGGCACTGCCTATTTTTTTCTCTACGACTTCTTCATCCGGAAGGACGGCCGAGCGGTCTGCCTCAAAGCTTTGGTACAGTTCTGTCCAGTCGAATGACGGACGTGTATCAGTAGGTGTTGTTTCCCGCTTGAATGGATTGTATTCCGAACGGATCTGTACTTTGGGAGATTCATTTCCGCTGATTTTCTTTTCCGGGTTATAAACCGGAATATCAATCGCTCCTTCTACATCAAAATCAATGGTAGGAATTGCACTCGATTTCGCCAATGTTTCCCGGACAGCCGCCAGCAGGATTTGCCAAATAGGTTGTTCGTTCTCAAACTTGATTTCCGTTTTGGTCGGATGGATGTTGACATCGATGGTTGCCGGATCCAAGTTGAAGTAGATGAAGTAACTGGGCATTTCCCCGGCTGGAATTAATTGGTCGTAGGCTTGCATGACTGCCTTGTGAAAATACGGATGCTTCATAAAACGCCCATTGACAAAGAAATATTGCAAAGCCCCCCGTTTCTTGGCTGTTTCCGGTTTGCCAACAAAACCATTGATGGAAACCAGTGAGCTCTCGGCTTCTACCGAAAGCAGTTTCTGGTTCAGATTCTTACCATACACATTTACGATCCGTTGTCGAAGACCTGATTCCGGCAGGTTCAATATTTCCGTATCATTATGATACAGCGACATGGAAACCGATGGATTTACCAAGGCTATCCGTTCGAACTCCGTGATGATGTTCCGAAATTCCGTGTCGTTTGTCTTCAGGAATTTACGTCGTGCCGGTACATTATAGAAGAGATTCTTGACCGAGAAGATACTCCCTTCCGGACAGGCATCTTCTTCGATGTGTTGCAACTGTGAACCGAAGATTTCCAGACGTGTTCCTAAATCGGCACCTTTTTGGCGGGTACGAAGTTCTACTTGAGCCACAGCGGCGATTGACGCTAATGCTTCTCCACGGAAACCCATGGTATGAAGGGAAAACAGATCATCTGCTTTGGATATTTTGGAAGTGGCATGGCGCTCAAATGCCATACGGGCATCGGTTTCTGACATTCCTTTCCCGTTGTCGATGACCTGCACCAATGTTTTTCCGGCATCCTTGATCAGGATTTGGATTTGTGTGGCACCGGCATCAATAGCATTCTCGACCAGCTCCTTCACAACCGAAGCTGGTCTTTGAATCACTTCGCCAGCCGCAATCTGATTGGCGATACTGTCAGGCAGAAGATGTATAATGTCGCTCATCTCAGGTAGAAATACCAGAATATGGCAGCCAATATGGCCAATGCCACAATCAGTTTCACATTCTTATATTCACGGCTCCGTGAATTGTCCCCTCTGTTCTGGCTCCGTTTCAAGTGCGTTGTACCTTCAATGAAAGTACCTTTTATCTGCGGCTTATAATCTTCTAATGATTCTTCTTCCATTCCCATTTCGCGTTTGATCCGGCGTACACGTTCATCCATTTCCTCTTTATGCGGATCCCAATAAATCGGTTTATGTTCAAACTGCCGAGGTTTACGAACATTATAAAAGGAGAATAATGCCATAATCTTTCTGTTTTAGGATTTGTTCTTAACTTCTTCTCTCGCAAAGATACGACAAAGGGCGCTTGCTTTTTCCTAAATAATGTAAAACCCTTGGGATTTATACCTTCGACAGCTCTTCCAACAAGGCTCTTCGGTTACGGTATTGCGTTTGCAACTGTGTAATCAGTTCCGTCGCCATAGGGCGGGCACCCAGTTTGATCATTCTTCGTATGTATTGGCAACACTTTTGGTAATGTTCTCTTCCTGTATTACTTTCCAAGTATTTCAAGATCGTATCTCGGTACAACGCTGCCAGTTCTTGCGGATACATCTCTTTTAAATAGGGTTCAGTCTGCTCTATACGATAAAAATCGGGATATTGGCGGATCCAGGCAAGAAGTTTGTCCCACTGCTTCTCCCAAATATATATTTCTGCAACAGGTTGAAAAGCTCCATATTTACTCTCCTGACAGATTTCAGCGATGATACCGTCCACGTAGGCTGCCCATTGCTCTTCAGGAATTAGGCTCTTTAACAAATCATAGTAGTATTGGCGCGGCTGGTGTCTTGAATAGTACTGAAGCAGGAAATATCGCGCCAGGCGTATGATTTGTTCTTTGTCTCCTGTCTGTAAATACATAGTCAGCAGGTAATTCTTCCAATCTGCAGCCAACCCCGGCTTGCTCTTTTCGTCTTGTTTGATACCTTCATTTGCCAGTTTTTCTACTTGGGGATAGTTCTTCTCAGACAAGGCTTTTTCAATCAGGAGTTTTCTGAACGTTGAATTAGACAAGTTCGCTTCCATGAAACGGATGGCCGCTTCTTCGTTTTCTGTCTTACGGATGATTTGCAGGCGTAAGTTCAGAATTTGCTGGTAATTCCAACTATTTTCATCATACGATTGTATCTCTCCCAAGATACGGAGGAGTTGTTCTTTCTCTTGCGGCGACTGGATCAGATCAATGGCAATACGAATGACTTCAAAATGCCAGTCCCAACCTTGTAATGTCTTAGATTGGGATTGCTTGATAGCCCATTGGAACAATTCTTCCCGCAATGGAGATGCCAATCCCGATTCGGCAATATCTGCGAGCATTTGGGTAGCGGTGGAAATACAACCCCCGATTTCTCCGCTGCTGTCATCGGTGCTATTAATGACGTCTGCCATTTTTTCGATGGTGGCTTCTGCCAGATAGATGGCTTGGGCGGTTTTCCCTCTTTGCGGCCAATCAGCCGCTTCATCCAATAAACCACACACACTGCGACCTAAGTTGGCTGCATCCCGGTATTCAATGAATCCGTAACGATCGGAATACGATTTGATGAGGGCTTGTATCTGCTGGGAATAAAGCTCCTTCTGTTCTACACATAAATCCATGTGGCTGAAAAGGAATTGTCCCCGGACTTGTTTGTTCTTCTTGCAATAATCCCGTACGAACGCTTTCAATTCTTCGTGCGGGAGTAAATGCAGGATCTTGTCAACCTGCTCCATCTCCGAAGGCTTCTTCGCTTTCTTTGTCGTTTTCTTTGTCGGGAGATCTTCTTCTAAATGCAACATATCTTGCTGCAAGTAAAACAAAACGGCCACGATGTGTTTGCATACAGGACCTTGATCATAGGGGCAGTCGCAATCATATTCGGTCACGATACCTTTCTCGATATGGAGATGAACCGTATATAAATCCGATCCCTCCACCGTGGCTTCGTAATCGCCATACCCGATTTCTTCTACATCCGTGACATATCCTTTCCTGAAATAATTGAGTCCTCGTTGCAAGATGACCTCATTTATTTGTTCCTCAAAACGATCTAATTGTATCTCCATGCTTCTGTGTGTATGAGTTGATTGAATGTTACCCAGCACGAAGATAAGGAAAGATGGCGGAATAAAAAAGGCTGGATCCTCCGTTGGGTGTAGAATCCTCATTCGTCCTATGAAAATAGTATCTCTTTATAAGCATGGCCTTCCTCTATAATACAGGAAAAAGGGGGGCACCTTGCCTATTGCTTGCTCGCCATCCACCTGAAGCGCGCTTTGCGCTTTAGGTAAGACGCATGGCGCGCTTTAGTTGAGACGCGCGGTGCGTTCCACGTGGGTGGCTGACATGCGATAGGTAAGGTGAAAGGGGATGAATGGGTAAGGAGCAAGGGGCTTTATCTGTAAGCTCTTCATTCCTGCATAGGGGCGATGACTTGAAAGCGAAGGGTTGCCTTCCGGGGAACTTGGCTGAGATGGCGGTTCCTTGAATACTGCGTGGTGACCGTCAGCGTCCATGAGCCTTCGGTGAGGGGGAAAGTGGGGCAGACGATGAGGCGCGACGCAGTATTGTATAGCAATTCGTTGGGGCGGACGGTATAGGTTTCACCCGTCTCTTGGCAATGAAAGGTGAGACCGTTGGCTGGGTTATCTCCACTGATGCGGATGTAACGGCCATAGATGGACAGCATTCCTTTGAAGTCGGTCGGGATGACATTGCGGTTGCCTGCTTCGCCGGACGGGATCGGGAGGTTCGCATCAGTGATGTACTCCAGTTGGAGGCCGTTGCGCGAGGCATTGTAGGTGTCGTTGATCCCTTTCAGGCGGGCAACACGCTGTTTCATCAGTGGCGAAGGGTTCAAGCGGGGTTGCAACAAGTGGGTGTCGGCATCGTAGCGGTCGGAAGGGTGGACAAACGCGCCGCCGACGGTGACATCCACGCGGCCGAACTCGAAATCTACGTTGTAGCCGTCTTCGAGGGCCTCGTACAGTTCGTTTTTGATCAGGCTGAAAACCGTCCGAAGGGTTTCGGGGCGCAATTCCGACCGTTTGCCCATGATACGGCGAATCAGGTCGTCGATGGTGAGCGTATCCCGTCGTACCACGGTGGCGGAATAAGTATCTTCCTGTCCGGGCAGGTTACTTTGCACAACGCGGAAACGTACCGGCGTTCGGCTGTTATGCTTCAGCTCTGAATCGTTTACTTTTTGGTCCATAGATTCACCTATTTACTCATGTACAAACTTATTACTACGCTTGGGCGCATCTTGTACCTTCTTCTTCCGAACTTCGTAGATATCATCTTTGTTGGTGGGGCGTAGATAATCATACCAGATGAAATCCTTCAGCTCTTTTTGGTCGGGTTTTAAGTCGGGTATCGGCGTCATGGTACCTTGCGGATTCGGCCAGATCTTCAGCTTGTCGAGCTTGTTATCCTTCAACCAGATCGTGAGGTAACCACTCTTCGTGGCATTTAATCCCACCATGCTACCATCTTGTTCAATGGGGTAGAAGATGGATTCGGCATTCCCTGCCACATCGATCTGCCGAACTGCCTGTCCGTTGAAATAGGCCTTCAAGTCATTTCCTTTCAACTGATTGTAATAGCCCGTATCTACTTGTTGGATAGCAAAGGCGAACTGTCGCACGTGAGCATGATCAATCGTACTGTCTGCCATATAAATCAGAATGGTATCTCCAAAGAGCTGGTATTGCTCGTTCCACAGGATCGGGTCATTATACATATATAAGATGGAGTCTCGCGAATTGAATTGCATCGAATCGCACACGCCTTGTATATCTGTCCGGTAGAAACGCACGCCATAGTAGGCTTTCACTTCGCGATAAGTCGAATCAATTGTAACCATTTGCAAAGTATCCGCATGTAAATAGAGTGTGTCGCCTTGTGCATATTCCAGGCAACGGGCACTATCGGTAGCAAAAGCAAAGCCTGTCTTCTCGTTGTAGTAGCCATAATCACCCAAAAGCATAATCTTCTGCAGCGTATCGCGGATACACATATTACCAAATACCTCGCCAAAACCTTGTTCCCGGTCGTAAGCGATCGAATCGCCCGTCAGGAAACGATTACCCGTAACTATCTCCGATCGGTCGAGTAACATCGATGTATTATGTACCGTGTCGTACCAGCCTTTGGATGAATGAATCGTACCACTATCGGAAACGATAACCGAAGGTCCTAATATCGTGGAAATCTTGGATTCTGTATTATAATGCAAGGTATCGGAATAGAGGGTAAAATTCGGATTCTCCAATCGGACACTGTCGTTGAAAATGGCCAGTTTGGTAGCCGGACAGTATTGTCCGTAAAACGAAGAAAGCTGGTTCAGTGAATCGACAATCATTCCACCCTCAAAATAATAACCGATATTGGGTATTCGTTCGTAGTTAAGGCTATCGGTGAATAAAGTCACTTGCCGGTTTTCCATGCGGACTAAATCACGCAGTCGGGCAATCTGGGTATTCCCGTCATAATACAAGTATTGTCCATAGACAAACAACGTATCGCCTTGTTCCATTCGTACGTTGCTGAATGCTTCCAGCGAATTACTAGCTTCGTAAAAGTAGGCACTATCGCAATACATATACGAACTGTCATGCCGAAAACACACATCGCCTACCAGAATCTGTGCATCCGGTTTAATATCTTGATCGAACGATAATGTATTGGCATGTTCCAGATAGACTTTTGTCTTCTTGACAGAAACAGAATCTTGCCCTTGGGCCGTAAGCGTCCAAGAGCAAGTACATAAGAAAAATATATATAGGAATATGTTTGTCAGTTTCATTCTTTTACCCAACCTGGAAAACGGAAGTCGCAGTTACGCCATCCTTCACTGATGCGTACGTATGTAGTTTTTTGCTGTTTACGGATCCAGTCGTTCAGCAATTCTTCCCTTTTCTTGTTTTCTACAATGGCTTTCAAAGCCTGATAGTCGTCCGCTAAATTCGCTTTATGCGCTTCAGTGCGGGCACGTAATTTAATAATGGCAACCACTTCCTTTTGTGATTTGGTAATCATACGGAATGGCTTGGAAATATCACCCACTTTCATGTTGTAAACCTCTTTACCTACTTCCTGTGGTAATTCGTGTAATTCGAAGCGAGGTGTGCCCATATTAGCACTTTCATACTCCGAGTTCACCATCAATCCCTTATTGTTACGGGTATCTTTGTCGTAAGAAAGGAAAGTAGCAGCTTCCTCAAAAGTGAATTTCTTATCCATAATATTTGTATAGATGGAGTCCATACGTGTTGTAGCTTCCAGCAGTTCTTTCTCAGAAACTTCCGGTTTCAACAAGATATGACGGCAGTTGATACGGTCACCACGCTTTTCGATCAATTGGATGATGTGGAAGCCATATTCAGTCTGTACAATCTGTGAGATATGTTTGGAGTCCTTCAAGTTGAACGCTACATTGGCGAACTCCGGTAATAACTGTGTCTTACTCATGAAACCCAATTCTCCGCCACGTGCTGCCGATCCTGGATCTTCCGAATACATACGGGCTAATGTCGAAAATTCAAACTTTCCGGAATTGATTTGTTCTGTAAATTCACGTAAGCGAGCCTTGATCGCATCTGTTTCTTCAAATGGAATTTTCGGCTCGATCGTGATGATTTGTACTTCGACCGTCATCGGAATATTTGGAAGACTATCTTGTGGTAACTGATTGTAATACTTACGAACATCAGCCGGAGTCAATTTGATTTCACCAACCAACTTCTTCTGCATTTCCTGTACAATCTGTTGTTCGCGTGTCATCTCGATACGTTCCTCACGGATTTGGGAAATTTTCTTGTTAAAGTACTCTTCCACCTTTTCTTTAGAACCAATTTGTCCAATTGCACTATTGATCCATTGATCTACACTTTGGATCACCTGGGCTTCCGGAACTTCCACACTATCAATTTTAGCTTGATTCAGATAAAGCTTCTGAATGGCCATTTGCTCTGGGATAAAGCAATAAGGATCACCCTCCAGACGTTCTCCGGCGTTCAGCAGATACAAACGCTGAGCCTCAATGTCCGAACGTAAGATGGCATCATCACCAACTACCCACACAATTTCATCAATCACATTATCCTGCGCCTTTGTCAACCATGAAAAGCTCGCCAGAAAAACTGCAAGTAAAACCTTTTTCATTATAGCATCCTTTATTTTTTTGCAAATTAAGGCATTTCTGCGCTAAAAAACACATTTCCGCCCCGAATTGCATCATTATATAATTCTTCTTCAAAATTTTTTAGGAATTGAACCTTCCGCTGATTCACAAGCATGTCTGATATTTGCGTGCTGGCATATTCAAACGGAGCGATTTTTCCTTTGGCTACGTATTCTTCGATATTCAGTAAATAACAGTAGCTGCTATCGGCTGTCTCAACAAACGAATGGGTCCGCAAGAACTCGTTTTCATTGGGTACTTGGATAGGAATGTTTACAAAAACCTCATCAAAGCTCACCCATTTGTCATAGAAATAATCATAAACTACAGCATTTTGAACACTGTATTTTTCTATTTTCTCGATGGATGCTTCTGACGTTGACCGATACCATTTCTTAACTTCGTCTAGATTTGGAGCATCAATCGGAATTTTCAAGAAAAGACCTTTTATCAGACTGTGATCTAATTCAAACTGATCTTGATTTTCGTCATAGAAATTTCGCTTTTCTTCATCCGTTATATTAGCAGACAACCGTTCGTGTACCAGTTGTTCCTGATATCGGTATCGAACCAATGAACGTCGGTACGAATCTACCAGGCGGTCGATTTCAGCCCGATTCTCATCACCTAAATTCTGTAATGCAACATCATAGACCAAGTTGTCTTTTACCCATTGTTTGATATAGCTTTCTGCCCACAGTAGACTGTCTGCAGAGGAAATATTTTTAGGAAGAACAGATAAAACATCCTCTTGGGTTAAGGTACGTTCGTTGACTTTTACCAACGTCCCTTTTTGTTGGGTCGTTGCATTCTTTGTACAACTACTCAATCCGATTAGTCCACAGAGTATGTAAAATTCTGTTCTCATGATTGCTTATTTTTTAGCAGCCTTTTTCAACGCTTTCCAATTGATTTCAACTGGATATTTCTCTTTCAGTTCTTTGATCCAGTCTTCTTCCAATTTGGCTTGTTCTTCGGCAGGCTTATTCCAAATCTTCTGATTACTGATGGCAAACAGTAATGTGCCATCTCGATACTCATTCAACAATAGTCTGAATTCCGGGTATTTGTTTGTCAGATTCTTACGTTCCATGTTCGTTAAGATATCATGGATACATAAATCTAAAACTTCTTGCATAAAGTCGCCTGCATAAGTTTTCACCGAAAACGGATATTGTTGTATATAAGCCGCAAACTCATTTTGGGCGAAACTGATGGTATCAATGCGCATCAGTTCTTTGTCTAAATCTTTGGCTTGTTCGAAGAATTTCGGATTTGTCGGAAAATAGTCATTGCAAATCGCCTGTAATTCCGCATAAGCTTCTGGATGAAATACGAATTTGTATTCCTTTTTCATGCGGTCGTCAAAGCTTTTGTGGAGAGCGAAGTTCCATTCTCCCTGTGACATTTGCCGGTACCAAGACTTTTTAATCTCCTCAAACGGTTGAACTCCTAAATTCTTCTCCAGTTTAATGATATGGTAACCGAAACGAGTTTTGACCGGTTTAGAAATATCTCCAGGATTCTTGATGGCGAAAGCTGCTTGTTCAAACTCTGCCACCATTTCTCCCAATCCAAAGACTGGCAATCTGCCTCCTTTTTGAGCAGAGCCTTTATCTGATGAATATTGTTTCGCCAATTCAGCAAAGTCTTTTCCGGAAACAGCCAGTTGATAAACTTCTTCTGCTTGCTTATAGGTCTCTTCTTCTGTACGGGTAATGGAATCCTGAACAAAAGGAATTAATATATGCGAAACCTGGCGTCTGCCCGGATTGGGTATTCTTCGATTTAATTTGACAATATGGAATCCGAATTTGGTACGGATAGGCATAGAAACGGCTCCTTCCGGCATTTGGTAAACATAGTCTTCGAAAGCTTTAACCGTACGCATGGGGGAAAAACTGCGTACCTGCTCGTAACCTACGTGGGCTGAATCTTTTTTCGCTAATTCTGCGCCCACAGCCATAATATCTTCTCCTTTCTGAATCCGTTGGTAAGCTGCTAATGCTTGCTGATAAACGGCTACAGTATCTTTGGAAACAGTTTCTTGGGGCAAGAAGAAAAGAATATGTGTCAAATCAAGAACTTCGTTCAAACGGGTATATTCATCTGAAAGAACTTTTTCTTCTGCGGGGCGATCCGACAGATAGTCGGATGTTAGTTGTGCTTTATACTTATCTAGTTCTTCTTTGAATGATTCGGTTTTGTCTAAACCTTCAGCTTCGGCGTCGGCAACTTTTAATTTATAGATTTTGAATAATTCAACGAACGACTCCAGACTCTTTTTATTGGATAGATCTGTTTCTCCATTCTTTTTAGCTGTAAACAGAAACTCATCTATACTGATCGCTTTGCCTGCGACAGTCATTGCAACAGAATCGCTTGCCGAGTTGGCATAGGCAGATACTGCTACCGCAAAAAGTAACGCTGATACAAAAAACTTTTTCATTAATGAATCTTTTTGATGCTACAATTTTACTCGTACAAAAATACAGTAATTAAACGGACTGATAACCAAAATAGTATTTCAGTCCGTTAAATTAGTGTTTTTTATCAAATGAAGCATCAATTTGCCATTTCAGAAAGGAACTTGATACGTACCAGGCGGATTTCTTCTTCCGTGTAATCTCCACCTAATTCTTCAATTGCTTCTTCCAGATCATCGGTTTCTGAATCCTTGAAATATTCATAAATATCTTCAATATGATCTTCATCCATAACGTCATTCAAGAAGTAATCGATGTTGATACGTGTACCTGAATAAACGATAGTTTCCACTTCATCCAGCAGTTCACCAAACTCAAGTCCTTTTGATACGGCTATGTCATCAAGAGCTACTTTGCGGTCAATGCTCTGTACGATTGAAACTTTCAGTTTGGATTTGTTGGCAACGGTTTTGACACGTAAATCTTCTGGTCGTTCAATCTCGTTTTCTTCCACATGACGTTTGATTAGTGCAATGAATTCAGCTCCGTAACGTTTTGCTTTACCAGCTCCTACACCCGGTATGTTCTGTAATTCTTCCAATGTGATCGGATAGGTAGTAGCCATTGCCTCCAAGGATGGATCCTGGAAGATAACAAAAGGAGGTACTTCCAACCGCTTAGATAATTTCTTTCTCAAATCCTTCATCATTGAATAAAGAACAGGATCGACAGCACAAGATGCTCCTCCGCGTACTGGGATTTCTTCCTCTTCTTCTTCAAACTCATGATCCTCGGTAATCTTGAAAGAAACCGGCTTCTTCATGAACTCTTTACCTTTTGGTGTGATTTTGAGCAGGCCATAATTCTCGATGTCTTTTTCCAGATAACCGGCAATCAAGGCCTGACGTATCACTGCATTCCAAATCTTTTCGTCTTCGTCTTGTCCGGAGCCGAATACTTCCAATTCGTTGTGTTTATATGACTGAATTTCGGAAGTTTCATTTCCTACCAACATGTTGACGATATATTCTGCTTTAAATTTCTCTTTCAGCGTACTGATGACTTCCAATACTGCACCCAATAATTCTTTAGCTTCCACTTGTTTCTTCGGATTCAAACAATTATCACAATTACCACAATTATCTTCAGGATATTCTTCTCCAAAATAATGGAGCAATACTTTTCTGCGGCAGACAGAAGTTTCTGCGTATGCCGCTGTTTCCAATAATAATTGCTTACCTATTTCTTGTTCGGCTACAGGTTTCCCTTGCATAAACTTTTCCAGTTTTTGCAGGTCCTTATATGAATAAAAGGCCAAACAATGTCCTTCACCTCCATCTCGTCCGGCTCGCCCTGTCTCCTGATAATAGCCCTCCAGACTTTTGGGGATATCGTAATGGATGACATATCGTACATCCGGTTTGTCAATACCCATACCAAAAGCTATTGTCGCTACGATCACATCAACCTGTTCCATTAAAAAAGCATCTTGATTAGCCGACCGAACTTGTGAGTCCATTCCTGCATGATATGGTAAAGCTTTGATACCATTAGCTTTTAGGATATCGGCAAACTCTTCTACTTTTTTGCGGCTCAGACAATAAATGATTCCGGATTTTCCTTCGTTCGATTTAATGAACTTGATGATATCACGGTCCACATTGGCTGTTTTGGGGCGAACTTCATAGTAAAGATTGACACGGTTGAAAGATGATTTGAATACGGCTGCATCTGTCATTCCCAAGTTCTTCTGAATGTCATGTTGTACTTTAGGGGTAGCTGTTGCTGTTAAAGCAATGAGCGGACGTTTACCGATTTCGTTGATGATCGGACGAATCCGACGGTATTCAGGACGGAAATCGTGTCCCCATTCAGAGATACAATGAGCTTCATCGACTGCGTAAAACGAAATCTTTACTTGGCGAAGAAATTCTACGTTTTCTTCTTTGGTCAAAGATTCAGGAGCTACGTATAGCAGCTTTGTTTTACCGGATAATATGTCTTCTTTGACTTGGTCTATGGCAGATTTGCTTAATGAAGAATTGATAAAATGGGCAACGCCGTCTTCTTCACTAAAATTACGCATGGCATCCACCTGATTCTTCATCAAGGCTATAAGGGGAGAAACAACAATAGCTGTTCCTTCCATTAACAAGGAGGGCAACTGGTAACATAAAGATTTACCTCCTCCGGTAGGCATCAATACAAACGTATCATTACCTGCCAGTACATTTTCTATAATCGCTTTCTGATTTCCCTTGAATGTATCGAAACCAAAATGCTTTTTCAATGCCTCTGTCAATTTATCTTTTTTTGCCATACTCAATATTATTAGAAATAGGTTTACTCTTAATTATCTCCTACAATTTGCAATCGGTTTACATCTGATTTAGCAAACTGTTCTTTTGCATATTCCAATGTTACATGGAATTCTGTCTTGTTCTCTGATGGCATGCTGTACATGGCATCCATCATGATTGCTTCTACAATTGAACGTAGTCCTCTGGCTCCCAATTTGAATTCGAGTGCTTTATCTACTACGAATTCATAAACGTCTTCATCAAACGAAAGCTGAATGTTATCCATTGCAAATAATTTAATGTATTGTTTGATGATTGAGTTCTTTGGTTCCGTAAGAATATTACGCAGAGCCACTCGGTCTAATGGATTCAGATAGGTCAAAATCGGCAAACGTCCAATGATTTCGGGTATCAAACCGAAAGACTTCAAGTCGGTTGGTGTGATGTATTTCAACATATTGTTCCGATCAACCTGTGCCGTATCCTTACTTGCTGCATATCCTACAACTCGCGTATTCAATCGTTGGGCAATTTTCTTCTCAATACCGTCAAAAGCTCCACCACAGATGAATAAAATATTTTTGGTATCAACCGGAATCATTTTCTGCTCCGGATGTTTTCTACCTCCTTGAGGTGGAACATTCACAATCGAACCTTCCAAGAGTTTTAACAAACCTTGCTGTACGCCTTCTCCGCTGACATCACGTGTAATGGATGGATTATCTCCTTTACGAGCTATTTTGTCGATCTCGTCAATAAAGACGATACCGCGTTCTGCTGCTTCTACATCATAGTCGGCTGCTTGTAATAAGCGAGTCAGAATACTTTCGATATCTTCTCCTACATAACCGGCTTGTGTCAGAACCGTTGCGTCAACAATCGCAAAAGGTACGTGTAATAATTTCGCAATGGTTCGGGCCAGCAATGTTTTTCCAGTACCGGTTGAACCAACCATGATGATGTTCGATTTCTCAATTTCGACGTCATCCGAAGTTTCTTCTTGCATCAGTCGTTTATAATGATTGTACACTGAAACTGCCAGATAACGTTTGGCTTCATCCTGACCTATGATATATTGGTCAAGGAAGGTTTTAATATCTTCTGGTTTGGGTAAATCTTTTCGGTCTAAATCCAGTTTTGATTTTTTCTTACCCAGCTGCTCTTTTACAATTTCGTACGCTTGAGTGGCGCATTCATTACAAATGCAACCAGATATTCCGTTGATCATTAAATCAACATCACGACTGCTTCGTCCACAAAACGTACACGTATCGCCTGCTTTGGCCATAATCTTTCTTTTTTAGTTTTTCTGTAAATTTACAATCTTTATTTGGGTAAGGACTTATTTCCGAGTTAAGATTTCATCAATCATGCCATAATCCTTGGCTTCCTGTGCTGTCATCCAAAAATCTCGGTCACTGTCTCGTTCTACTTCTTCAAAAGGTTTTCCTGAATGATCAGAAATGATGGTATATAGTTCCTTTTTAACTTTCAATATTTCGCGAGCAGTAATTTCGATATCAGAAGCTTGACCTTGAACGCCTCCTAATGGCTGATGGATCATGACTCTTGAATGTTTCAAGGCAAAACGTTTTCCCTTGGTTCCAGCTACCAGCAATACGGATGCCATAGATGCTGCGATACCTGTACAAATTGTAGAGACATCAGATCCGATGAATTGCATGGTGTCGTAAATGCCATATCCTGCATATACCGAGCCACCCGGTGAATTGATATAGATAGAAATATCTTTGCCCGGATCGCTTGAATCCAGATACAATAATTGCGCTTGAATAACATTGGCCGTATAATCATCTATCTGAGTTCCCAGAAAGATAATCCGGTCCATCATCAAACGAGAGAAAACGTCCATTTGGGCAACATTAAGCTGACGTTCTTCTATAATGGTCGGTGAAATATAACTACTTGTTATATTCATGTAACTATCAAGAGCCGTTCCGCTCATTCCCAAATGTTTAGTTGCATACTTTCTAAAATCTTCCATACTAGTTTTGTTAATCATAAATCCGAGAAGAAAACACATGAAAAAAGGATTCCTCCTTTTTATACTTAACGGATAAACAAAGTTATAAATAAATTTCTGAAAGAAACAATTTATTTGTATCTCCGATAAAATATTTTCAGGAAAAATCCTTTTCTAATGAACCCTTTTATTGCAAAAGGGAAGAACTGCATTATTCAAAAAGTTTAGCAAATTCTTCTGCAGTCAATTCTTTCAAATCGATTGTTACTTTTTCTTTCAAGCAATCTGCCAGTTTTTCTTCCATGGCACGATCTACGATATTCTGAACTGTTTCTTTGTTTTTCAACATTTCTTTTGAATAGTTGTCAAGAACATCTTCAGGGATAGATAACATACCATACTGAGCGAACTGAGCTTTAGCAACACGTTTAGCGAAGCCTTCGATGTCTGCATCTTCCAGTTTCAGGTTGTTTTCTTTAACCAGGCTTTCTTTGATCAACTGATAAGTCAAATCGCTAAGGATGTTAGAGAATTCGCTTTCGATCTTTTCTGCTGTATTCTTTTCGCTTGCTAATAATAACCAGCGTTTCAAGATATCATCAGCAAACTTCAATTCGCCAGCTTTCTGTACAAGAACTTCGCGTGCATCCAATAAGAACTTATAGTCGCTCTGCGGAGTGAATTGTTCAGCCAAAGCTTCTTTGATCTTTTCTTTGAATTCTTCTTCGCTTGTTACTACATTTTCACCGAATACCTTGTCGAATAATTCCTGATTCAATTCAGCGTTCTTATGACGAGTGATTTCAGTGATTTCGAAGCTGAAGTCTCCAGTTAATTCAGCAACTTTAGCTTTGTCAACATGCAAGAAGTTGGCAATTTCTGCTTCTGCACCTTCGAATGCCTTGTTCGGGTTGAATACGATAACCGAATTGTTCTTTGCTCCGATGAATTTAGCCTTTTCGTCAGCATCTTTAATGAACTGAGGCATCAGGACTGCGTTTTCAACAACGATACCACCTTCTTTCGGTGAACCGTTTTCCAATTCAGCAACAGTACCTTTTACTAAATCCTTTTCTTCAACTTCTTCAACCTTTTCATAAGTACCGAAGTTAGCTGTATAAGCTTCAACTTGCTTATTCAGCATTTCGTCGTCGATCTTTACCTGATAGTAAGTCAACGTATCATCTTTGCTCAGGTTGATGTTGATGGCAGGAGCCAAAGCTACATCGAAGTTGAATACGAAATCTTCCTGCTTGTCGAAATCAACAACAGAAGGTTCTGCTTCGCTGGCCATCGGTTCACCCAACACTTTGATATTATTTTCACGGATATACTTGAACAGGTTTTCTGAAACGATCTTGTTCACTTCTTCCAGTAACGCCTGTTTTCCATACATCTTCTTAACCATACCCATAGGTACCATTCCTTTACGGAAGCCCGGCATATTAACTTTCTGACGCAGTCCGCGCAAGCTTTTTTCAACGCTATCTGCATAGTCAGACTTTACAATTTCTAAACGGATGATTCCACGTACAGAATCATTGTTGATAAAAGAAACGTTCATTCTGAATGATTTATTTAATTAATATTCGATTCAATTTTTAGGGTGCAAAATTAGGTTTATTCTTTTAATATCGCAAATTGTTTTCCTAAATTGTTCTAATCAAGGGGATTTTATTTGTGATTTTATGATAGGAAGATATTGGTTGGACAAATTTCAGCAAATGGTACAGAATGTAAAAATAGGTATGGATTTAAATAAAGTCAGGAACTTACTTACAAAATATAAGCCTTGAAAGTAAGTTCCTGCTATTGGATTAGAAATTTAGATGATTGTATGTCTAAATTTCAATTGTGTGTATTGGATTATTCCCAACCTGGAGTAGTTTGCACCAAAACGGGACTTGCATTTAACTGATTCTGAGGAATTGGGAAATATTCTCTTTCTACACCATCGTTCGGGTCTTCTTCTTTGTTCCACCAAGCTGCTCCGAATTTACCCCATCGGATCAAATCTGGACGACGACGACGTTCGCCGATAAATTCACGACCTAATTCATCTAAGAATTCCCCATCAGTCAATAAATCCGGATTTTGCACATAACTATATTTACTCCATTCTTCTGCCGGATAATTTCTGACACGTACATGATCTAATAATTCAGCGGCTTTTGCTTTGTTTCCCTCACGATAGTAACATTCTGCAGCTGCATAATACATTTCTGCCAATCGCATTTCAGGAGTCGATTGCGAGCGGAATAATCCATCGTGATCAGGTAAATACGGGAATTTGTTGAAACGGATACCAGAGTTCTCTTCTCCTGTTGTTACCTGAGACTTTTTGGCAATAACATCTGCATCTGTGCAAACAAAATACCCTCTTTCTGCGACTTCTTTCATGTATTGGGTCTTGCGAGCTGTATAAGCATCGTTACTTTCTCCTTCACGTTGTTTTAATTCGGCTTGTTCTGAGAAACGTCCTACCTGGTCAACAAATACCAAAGGAACGTTAGAATATTCTTCTGTCCCGTTTACAATAGTTCGTTAATTATTAGATAACGGCTATGCGGCTAGCGCCTCACAGCCAAATAGTTCTTTGACAAGTTTGATATTTAAAGTTGAATTCGGGTCAATTCCGCTTGCATCAAAAAATCTTTTTATGAAATGAGCATTGACCATCAGTGACTTAATCCTCCCTATCGAGAGTGATGTGTTAGTCTCCTTTCTCATGAGTTTGACAATGTTTATGGCCGCCAAAGAAGCGTTATATGCAAAATCCAAAGCAGCCTCACTTCTTCCTTGGCAATCAAGAAGACCTGTAAACTGGTGTCCATCACGAAAGCAGAACTCAATTTGAAATCTGGTACGATAAATGTCGTAGATATCGATTCCACAAGCTGTTATATCAGTAGAGAAGTACAATCGGTAATCTCCATTTGGAAGGAAGTGTATAACAAGTTTAATTTTTTGTTCCAGCGCTTTGCTCCATACAATCAACTCGAATGCGCTACCTTCTGACAGATCGATGAATAGTCGAGTCATTCTCGAGGTATCAAGGTTTTCAAAATCAACTTTTCCATCGTACTTCTTAGGTCGTCCACGTTTACCGGTTCGTTCACCTTCGTACAGATAGAAAAGAACAGAGT